>Ga0181519_10003138_pt1 | contig 13660 bp, 10 predicted proteins | sample PEATcosm2014_Bin_26_FD_121102 | JGI IMG/M metagenome (GOLD analysis project Ga0181519, IMG submission 121102) | Peatland microbial communities from MTU Mesocosm Facility, Houghton, MI, USA - PEATcosm2014_Bin02_10_metaG | ecosystem: Environmental > Terrestrial > Soil > Wetlands > Peat | place...
AATACCGGATAGGGCGTGCCGAGCAGGGTCGGCGGCATCATCGTCAGCATGCCGTTCTCGAATTCCGGGCCGAAATCCCACAGATCGCCGGTGTGGTGGACGCCGTCATAGGTCACGCCCGGAATATGGGGAAAGCCCATGCCGGCTTGGGGCAGCGCCGGCACCAAGGTCCCGTCGCCGACGCGCGGCACCCGATTGGCCGGCGGCGCCACCCCTCGACTCGCCCATTGGTCCAGATCGGCCAGCAGCGCCCGGAGCGCGACGTTGCCGACCATCGGGTTCTGCGGCTGCTGGCAGATCCCCGCCGGCTGCGGCGTGGTCGGCAGCACCGAGTTGGTTCCGGCGCTGTGTTCGAGGCTGGCGAGCTGATAGTAGCGGACATCGGCGTCGTCATCGATCGCCAGATCATGGCCCGATGTGTCGGTCGTCAGCAGCGAGCCGCCCTTTGCCCAATACTCGTTCTCCGAGTTCACCTCCATGATCTTCGGGCAGGTGCCCGACTGGAAGCACCGCAGCAGCCGACCGGCGGTCTTTCCGGTCACCGGATCGCTGGTGACCTCGTTCGCCCAGGGGAATTGGAATTCCGGCGTCCAGCGCGCGATATGCTGGCGATGGGTGCGGGTCGGCTGGGCGAAACGGTAGTTCATGAAGATGCCGTTGCCGCCGCCGAGCCAGTTCAGCATGCCGTCGAACACCGCCTCGTCCTGGCCGGGACGCCGAAGGAACGGAGCGGTCTCCTTTTCGTTGAAGCCGTTCAGGATGAAGTCATGGGTCGTGCGGCAAGGCTGCGACAGGCAAAATGTGTAGATCCGCTGGACGTCGCCCGCCATGGGATTGGCCACACCCTGGTCGTCCGCAGCAGCATCGCGCAGGAAAGTCGCGAAATCGCGTAGCGCCGCAAAGCCTAAACCGGCCACGATCGGGTTCTTTGCGACATAGGTGAATTCGTAGAGTGCGGTCGGCCCGAATGAGCCCGGCCCGCCGAACGGTCCGGAATTGAGCTTGACCGCCGTCAGCGTCGAATCCGTGTAGTCCCAATCCGCCGCCGACACCAATTGCGGCGGGTCGGTGTAATTCTCGCGGACGGTCAGGAAGGCCTGCGACTTGTCGGGAGTTGCCGCCGGATAGGTCAGCGGCTCGCTCGCCGGTTTGGCATTGCTGTCGATGACGAATTCCTCGGTCGCCGGCCCGGTGATGGCCGAACCATCTGCGTTGACGGCGATCGGAAAGGTCGCGCCAAAGCTCGGTCCGCCCTGCTTCACCGTAATGTCCCAAGCGGCTTCGACCAGGGTGAAGCCTTGACTCATCAGGAAGCCGTTGCCGGCACCGCCGGCCGACACGGTGCTGTTCAGTTGTGCGCTGTCGTTCAACGTCACAAGCGCGAGGGGCGTCCCACGATTGGGCAGTTCGAAGACGATCCGGTGATTGCCCGCCGCCAGGTTGACCGGCCTCAGAATCTGGAAGTCGACCGAATAGGCGACCGTCCCGTCCGGATTCTTGGGCGACGCCAAGGCGATGTCGGTGATGACCGCATTGCGCGGATTGCGCGGGTCGACCGCGCCGGTCAGGGTACCTTCAATACGCTCATATTGACCGACCGCGCCGAAGCTGGCGCCGTCGAAGGTCGGCGTTTCCACCGTTGTAATGCGGATTTCCGTTATCCGCGCCGCCGCGCCCGGCGCCCAGCCTGCCAGCATCGCGGCGCCGAACGCCGCGGCGGCCCATCGCGCCGGCCGAAGCACACGTAAAGCCAATTCCCTCTCCATCGTCGTCCCTCCCCGGTCGTTGCTCTTGTTCCACCCCTTCGCCGATCGCGGCGGCAGGGTGGCGCAGCGTATTTCGGCGGGTGCAATCCCTCCGCTCGCCTCAGCTATGCTTTATCGCGCTGATGGCGCCGGCGTGCAACCGAACCGATACGATCGCTCCCGAGTCCGCAAGTCCGCTTGCCTTTGCGTGCGCCGATCCCCGATACTGCCGGTGAACAATGCTCGGGACGACGGCATGACCTTCGATCACGACCGCGCGCATCACGACATGGGCGGTTTGCCGGCCGGCAGGGTCGAACCGACCGAGCATGAGTATGCGCCTTGGGAAAAACGCGTCGACGCGATGCTGGTGCTGCTCGGCGCGCCGGAACGGCAGCTCATGCGTACCGACGAGCTGCGTCGAAACATCGAGGCGCTGGCGCCGGACGTCTATGACAGCATGACCTATTACGAGCGCTGGATGGCGTCGATCGCCGCGACCATGCTGCAGCGCGGCGTCTTTACCGCCGACGAACTCGGCCGGAAGCTCGCCGAAGTCGAGGCGCGTTTTCCATGAGCGGCGCGGCGCTGCCCGCGCGCTTCGCCGCGGGCGACCCGGTCCGGGTGCGCATGGCGTTTCCGCCCGGCCATCTGCGCACGCCGTTCTACACGCGCGGCCGGCGCGGGCGCATCGAGCGCCTGTGCGGCGCCTTCGCCAATCCGGAAGAGCTGGCCTATAATCGATCCGGGCTGCCGCGCCAGCCGCTCTACCGCGTCCGCTTCCGCCAGACCGAACTCTGGCCGGACTATGCCGGCCCCGCCGCCGACACGATCGAGGTGGAGATCTATCAACACTGGCTCGAACCGGACGAAACAGGATGAACGAGACGCCGCGCGATCATGAGCATGAACATGTTCATGACGACTCCCCGCCGGGCCGCTATCAGGTCATGGAAATCGCCGTACGTGAGCTGCTGATCGAAAGAGGCGTGCTGACCGCCGACGATATCCGCCGTCAGGTCGAGCACATGGACGGCGCCAATGCGGGCAATGGCGGCGCCTTGGTGGCCAGGGCCTGGATCGATCCCGCCTTCAAGGCGCGCGCCCTGGCCGATGGCAGCGCCGCCTGCCGGGAGTTGGGGTTCGAGATCGGCGCCCTGCGCCTGATCATCGTCGAGAACACCGACGGGCTGCACAACATGGTCGTCTGCACGCTCTGCTCCTGCTATCCGCGTACGCTGCTGGGATTGCCGCCGGATTGGTACAAGAGCCGCGCCTACCGTTCGCGGGCGGTGCGCGAACCGCGCGCGGTGCTGGCCGAATTCGGGACGATAATTCCCGATTCCGTCGAGCTGCGCGTGCACGATTCCACTGCGGACATGCGCTATCTGGTCATGCCGCTCCGGCCTTCCGGCACGGCGGGTTGGAGCGAGGAGCGCCTGGCCGCCCTGGTCACGCGCGACAGCATGATCGGCGTGGCGCGGGCCGCCGCACCCTGAGTGCGCCTGAATGGAGGTAGGGGTTTGTCCCTGCCCTCTTGCCTGTCACGATTTTGTGATGGCGGTGTTCACCAGGGTAGTCATGATTCCGCCAAATTTCACCCTACCATCATAAGATGAGATCCCTTCCGCGGAGTACAATCATGGGGCACCGGAGATCGCTGGCGGCGGCGCTTGGCGCGGCACTGTTTTCGCTCGTCGCGCTGGCGCAGCAGAGTGCCTTCGCGACGTTCGGCGGCCCGTCGCACGACCCGTTCTTCGACGGGCATGATTTCCTGATTGCCAAGATGACGACGTCGCAAATCCAGGCGTTCTCCGCGGCCAGGCAACAGATCGTTGCCCTCCGCGCACCTATCGAGCAGCAGATCAGCGCGCTCCGCGGCCAGATCACCGAGCAGCTTTCGGGTCCGGGCACTATCGATGCCGGTCAGATCGCCGGCCTCGAACAACAGATGTTCGCGCTGCGCCGACAACGCGACGCGCTGGATTTGCACGTCGCGTTGCAAGCCCGCGCAGCCATGACTCCCGAACAACTCACTCAGGTCGCCCAGCGGCACGAACAGCTTGCCGACGTCCGGGAGCAGCGCGAGGCGATCCTGAACCCGTCGGATTATCCGAAATCCTCCTACCTCCCGGGCGATCTGTTCGGCGACAGTCTCGGCTATACGCGCGGCGTCACGCTGACCGACGCACAGCAGCAGCAGATAAGCGACATCACCGAGGCTAATGTCGCGGCGTTCCAATCCATTCAGCAGCAGCGCCACGCAAACCGCCTGGAAATCCTTCGACTGGTCATGGGGAACGCGCCGGTCACGCAAGCACAGCTCGCCCCGCTCTTGAACCGGGCCTCGACGCTGAAGGAACAAATCGACGATCGGCGGCTGGCGATGACGATCCAGATCCGGACGCTGCTGACGCCAGAACAGCTCGCTCAAGCCGCGACATTGCATCAGCAGCTCGTGGCGCTACGGGACGCGGAGAAATCGGCGAATCATCCGGCGGAAACGGCGAACTGAAACGAAGCCCGACCCGACCGACAGCGGCTGGGTCGGGCTAAGTGATTGCCGATACGAGAGCGACGGTGCTGTACCGCTGCCGCGCGAGACACTGCACGTCGGTCCAATGGCAATTAGGCTGGCGATCGCTAAAACGGGATCTCGTCGTCGAGGTCGGATGCCGGCGGCGGACCGCTGCCGCCGGACCGGCCGCCACCGCCCGACGATGGGCCGCGGCCGCCGCCATAGCCGCCACCACCGTAGCCTCCGCCGCCGCTACTGCCGCCGCCGCTGTAGCCGCCCTCGTCCATATCGCTGTCGCCGCCGCCGCCGCCCTGGCGGCCGTCGAGCATGGTCAGTTCGCCGCGGAACTTCTGCAGCACCACTTCCGTCGTGTAACGCTCCTGGCCGCTATTGTCGGTCCATTTCCGCGTCTGCAAGGCGCCTTCGACATAGACCTTGGCGCCCTTCTTGAGGAAGCGCTCGGCGACCTCGACCAGCCGGTCATTGAAAATGACGACTCGGTGCCATTCCGTGCGCTCCTTGCGCTCCCCGGAATTCCGGTCCTTCCAGGTCTCGGAGGTCGCGACCGACAATTGGGCCACCTTCGTCCCGTCATTGGTATTCCGGATCTCGGGATCCCGGCCAAGGTTGCCGACCAAAATTACCTTGTTCACCGAACCGGCCACGCTACCCTCCTCGAAACAGCTTCGGCGCCCGTCGCGGCACCTGTTGGTCGCGCCATCCTAGCGCAGTGCATTGCGCCCATGATAGCGAAACTGCTCGCCAGCGGTCGACATTTGTTCTCGTCACCTGCTAGAGTGGCCTTCCCGTTCAGCGTTGGATCCCCATGCAGCAGATCAGCGTCCGCGGTGCCCGCGAACACAATCTCAAGAATGTCGATGTCGACATTCCCCGCGACCGGCTCGTGGTCATCACCGGCCTGAGCGGTTCCGGAAAATCATCCCTCGCCTTCGACACGATCTATGCCGAGGGCCAGCGGCGCTATGTCGAGAGCCTGTCGGCCTATGCAAGGCAATTCCTCGAGCTGATGCAGAAGCCGGATGTCGATTCGATCGAAGGCCTGTCGCCGGCGATTTCGATCGAGCAGAAGACGACTTCGAAGAATCCGCGCTCGACGGTCGGCACGGTCACGGAAATCTACGATTATCTGCGCCTGCTGTTCGCCCGGATCGGCATTCCCTACTCGCCCGCGACCGGCCTGCCGATCGAGAGTCAGACGGTCAGCCAGATGGTCGACCGCATCCAGGGGATGCCGCACGGGACTCGCCTGCTGCTTCTGGCGCCGGTCGTGCGCGGCCGCAAGGGCGAATACAAGAAGGAATTGCAGGAGCTGCAGAAGCGCGGTTTCCAGCGAGTCAAGATCGACGGCAAGCTGGTCGATATCGACGAGGCGCCCTCGCTCAACAAAAAGCTCAAGCATGATATCGAAGTCGTCGTCGATCGGGTCGTCGTCGGACCGGAGCTCGGCAACCGCCTCGCCGATTCGCTGGAAACGGCGCTGCACCTGGCCGACGGACTGGTCTTCGCCGAGAATGCCGAGACCGGCGAGCGGACCACGTTCTCGGCGAAATTCGCCTGCCCGGTCTCGGGCTTCACGATCGACGAGATCGAGCCGCGGCTGTTCTCCTTCAACAACCCGTTCGGCGCCTGCCCGGCCTGCGACGGCTTGGGCGCCAAGCTGTATTTCGATCCCGAAATGATCGTCCCGGACGGCACCAAATCGCTGCGCGGCGGCGCCATCGCGCCCTGGGCCAATTCCTCCTCGCAATACTACGCGCAGAGCCTGGAGAGCTTGGCCAAGCACTACCAGGTCAGCCTGGCGACGCCCTGGGACGAGCTGCCGGCCAAGGTGCGTAATGCGATTCTCTATGGTTCGGGCACGGAGGTGGTGCCGATGACCTTCGAGGACGGGCTGCGGCAATACACGACCTCGAAGCCCTTCGAAGGCATCGTCCCGAATATGGACCGGCGCTACAAGGAGACCGATAGCGCCTGGGTACGCGAGGAGCTGTCGCGCTATCAGAACAATCAGATCTGCGAAACCTGCCAAGGCGCCCGCTTGAAGCCGGAGGCGCTGGCGGTGAAGATCGGCGGCCGCAGCATTTCGCAAGTCACCGAATTGTCGATCGCCGATGCCGGCGCCTGGTTCATGGGGCTGACGTCCGGGCTCAATGCCAAGCAGCAGGAAATCTCGTTCCGGATCCTCAAGGAGATCAACGAAAGGCTCGGTTTCCTTAACAATGTCGGGCTCGACTATCTGACATTGTCGCGCGCCTCGGCCACCCTGTCGGGCGGCGAGAGCCAGCGTATCCGCCTCGCCTCGCAGATCGGGTCGGGGCTGACCGGCGTGCTCTATGTGCTCGACGAACCGTCGATCGGCTTGCATCAGCGCGACAACGACCGGCTGCTCGGGACCCTGAAGCGGCTGCGCGACATCGGCAATACCGTGCTGGTGGTCGAGCACGACGAGGATGCGATTCGCGCCGCCGACTATCTGATCGATATGGGTCCGGCGGCCGGCCGCCATGGCGGCCAGATCATCGCCCGCGGCACCCCGGAAGAGGTGATGGCCAACCCCGCCAGCCTGACCGGCGAATATCTGGTCGGCACCCGGACAGTGCCGATTCCCGCCGAACGGCGGCGGCTCGATCCCAAGCGCAAACTGACCATTGCGGGTGCCCGCGGCAACAATCTGAAGGACGTCAGCGTCGATCTACCGCTCGGTTCCTTTACCTGCGTCACCGGCGTCTCCGGCGGCGGTAAATCGACGCTGATCATCGAGACGCTCTACAAGGCCCTGGCCAAGCGGCTGAACGGTGCGCGCGAGCAGCCGCTGGAGCATGATAGGATCGACGGCGTCGAATTCCTCGACAAGATCGTCGATATCGACCAGTCGCCGATCGGCCGCACGCCACGCTCCAATCCGGCGACCTATACCGGCTGTTTCACGCCGATTCGCGACTGGTTTGCCGGGCTGCCGGAGGCGAAAGCGAGGGGCTATGCCGCCGGCCGCTTCAGCTTCAACGTCAAGGGCGGGCGCTGTGAGGCGTGCCAGGGCGACGGCGTGATCAAGATCGAGATGCACTTCCTGCCCGATGTCTACGTTCAATGCGACGTCTGCAAGGGCCGGCGATACAATCGCGAGACGCTGGAGGTGCTGTTCAAGGGCAAGTCGATCGCCGACGTCCTCGACCTCACGGTCGAAGCCGGTGTCGAGCTGTTCAAGGCGGTGCCGGCAATCCGCGACAAGCTTCTGACCCTGCAGCAGGTCGGGCTCGGATATATCCATGTCGGCCAGGCGGCGACGACGCTGTCCGGCGGCGAGGCGCAACGGGTGAAGCTCGCCAAGGAATTGTCGCGCCGCGCGACCGGCCAGACGCTGTATATCCTCGACGAACCCACGACCGGCCTGCATTTCGAGGATGTGCGCAAATTGCTGGAAGTGCTGCACAAGCTCGTCGACCAGGGCAACACCGTGCTGGTGATCGAGCACAATCTGGAAGTCATCAAGACCGCCGACTGGGTCGTCGATCTCGGTCCGGAGGGCGGCGCCGGCGGCGGCCGCATCGTCGTCGAGGGGACCCCGGAAACGGTCGCCCGCGCCGCCGACAGCTACACCGGCCGCTATCTGGCGCCCTATCTCAAGCGCGCCGCGGCCGGCAGCAAGCGGCGGGCCTGAGGCGCGCGCAGCCGGTCAGCCGCCCGGCGGCACGCTGGGCTCAACGAGGCGCATATGCCAGACATCGCCGTCGCGGCGATAGACGGCGACGATACTGCCATGCTCTTCATGGAAGCTGCCATCCGGCGCGGGCGCCGTCACCTCGAACTGCAGCAATCCGTACCCGCCCTCACCCTGCGTGTGGACCTCGCGCACGGTGATCTTATGGCCGTGGGCGCCGGACGCGAACCGCTTGGTATAATAAGCGACGAGCGCGTCGCGGCCGCGAACGATCGGCCCGGCCGGCGAGACCAGGACGCCATCGGGCTCGTACAGCGCCGCCATCGCCGCCGGGTCCTTCGCCGCGTAATTGCTGTCGTACCGCCGGCCTAGATCGGTCGCCGCCCGCATCAGCTCCGCCTCGGTCACCGCCGCGGCCCCGGCCGGCTGACCGGCGCCGCCGATCAGTGCCGCCGCCAGAACGACCAGAATACCTCTCTTCATCGCTCGACCACCCGTCACTTGGTTGCCTCCATCCACCTGCGCAGGCGGTTCCACCCCGAGGCGGGACCGCCTCTTCCGGACTCAGAAATACCGCCGGATCGTCAGCATGCCTTCATGCGCGCGCAGATTGGTCTTGATCGGCGTATCCTGGATCTGGTCGCCCGCGGTCGTCGTAAGTATGCCGTCGGTCGAGAACGAGCCGGCATCGAGGTAGCGATACCCGGCGTCGAGCGTCCAATTCGTCCCGATCGCATAGCCGACGCCGGCACCGGCCGTGAAGGCGATATGGTTGGTCGTGCGTGAGCCTTCGTTGAAGACCGGCTGGCCTTCCGTCTCGAAATGCGTGGTTCCCAACGTATTCCACGCCTCGCCGATGCCGCCGCCGACATAGGGCTGAAAGGCCGTGCCGGTCGGAATGTCGAGCCAGGCATTGAACAGCAGCACCGTCGACTCCGCCGTGCCGTTCGCGGACACGGTCGTCGGCGGCGAATCGCCGTCGGATGCGGCCGAATTCAGCGAGAAATTCGGTCGGATCGTCGCGGTCGCTTCGGCACGCACCGCCCATCCCGAGGCATCGAGCGGCAACCGGTACCCAAAACCGCCGCCAACCAGGATGCTACCGCTGAAGCCGTTGCCGAAACCAGTCAGGTCGAGGACGTCGCCGGTGCCACTTTGCAAGGCGGAGCCGCCGAATTGCAGTTCGGCGTAGAACGGCGTATCGGCCGCGAGCGCGCTGCCGGACAACCCCAGCCCCACAGCGATCGCCGCCGCCGTCTGATAAATCTGTTTTTTCATTGGAAGAAATTCCCTCGAAGGGCGGGCGCGAGAACGCGCCCGGCGACCCTGTGGACAATGCGACGGCCGATCGGCCGCCCATCAGACGCGACGGCGGTGAAGATATTCCAGGACGGGCGCCGCCATCCAGCTAAACTTGATGCGGGAATGACGCAGCCCCTTACGCAATTGCCACATTTCGCGGAATATCGCCGATGTGTATTCCGTCGTGTGGCGAGGTCGACCGACAGGAATGGACCCGTCGTCTTCTCGCCCCATCCGATCGGCGCCGCGCCGCGCCGCGCATCACAACTCAGCCGGGGACGTCATGCCGTTCATCGAAAACTTCAAGACTAGAGCGTATTGGGCGGCGGCCGGGATCGCCGCTCTGCTCGTCGGTGCGCAGCCGGCGGATGCCGGATTCGTCACCCAGACCAATCTCATCTCCGACGGCGTGGTGCCCGCCGCCGTCATCGATCCCAATTTCTTCAACCCTTGGGGCATGGCCGCCTTCCCGGGTGGACCGATCTGGGTCAATTTGAACAATTTCGGAACCTCGATCATCGTGCTGGCAAATGGCACTGAGGAGTTTCCGGAATTCAACGTCCCGCTGCCGACTTTCGAGGCCGGGACGCCGGGCATCCTGTCGGCACCGGACGGAATTGTGGCCAACACGACCAACGGCTTCAAGATCACCCAGAACGGTGTCACCGCACCGGCGCTGTTCCTGTTCGACACTGAGGACGGCACAATCTCGGGCTGGAATCCGGAGGTCAACCCGACCGACGCCGTGCTCGCTATCGATAAATCCGTGAACGGGACCGGTGCCGTCTACAAGGGGCTGGGAATCTTCACGGATTCGGCCGGTACGTTCCTGCTGGCCGCGAATTTCCGGTCCGGCTTCGTCGAGGTCTATGACGGCAATTTCCACCTGGTGCGACAATTCCGCGACAATCGTCTGCCGGCCGATTGGGGACCGTTCAACGTTCAGACATTGAGCAACGGCCAGATCTACGTCACCTATGCCAAGCAGGACCAGAGCAAGCACGACGATACCGGCGGCTTCGGGTTCGGCGCGGTCGACCGGGTCGACATTTTCGGCAATGTGCTGGCCCACGTCCCGGGCCCGTTCGTGTTCAATTCTCCTTGGGGCCTTTCGATCGCACCGTCGAGCTGGGGGCATTTCGCCAACCAATTGCTGGTCGGAAATTTCGAAGACGGCACCGTCCGCGTGTTCGATGCGATGCGGCTGAACGAGATCGGCACGCTGCACAATGCGAACGGATCGGTTTTCACGGTCGACGGGCTGTGGGGGCTGATGCAGGGCAACGGCACCGGGCCGGCCGATGGCGGCGACACGGACAAGATCTATTTCTCGGCCGGGCCGAACGGCCAGGCCGATGGAATTTGGGGCTATTTGAGCTACACGCCGGTCAACGGCCAGTAACGCCAACCATCAGGACGTCCGCGGCGGTGGCCCGCCTCCGTCGCCGCGGTCTGGGGATCGGGTTGGGTTCCTGCCCTCCCAACCCGATACTCCCCTCCAATCCCGATCAACCGGACTTCAGACTGCGTTCCGAAACCGTCACGATCTAAAATATTGAATTATTTAGATGATTTCAGGTTTCCACACCGCAGCACAGCTGGTTCTAGAAGCTGCGCTCGACGGTCAGGCTCAAGAAATCCGCGTCGCTGAGCGGACGGCGGACACCCACCGGGTCATTCGGCAAGAAGCCGTTCCCCGTATCACCTAAGTAATGCGTCGCGCTCAACGCGAATTTCCAGCTGCGGTCAAAGGTCAAGGTCGCGCCGAGGGTCAGATCTGCGGTGCCCCGATTCATCGTTGAATCGACCTCAGACCGGCCGAGGAAATTGTATCCGAGCCCCAAGGGAACGGTCAGGTCAAGCCGAGGTTCGATCTGGAAGAATTGCGGCTCGAACACGGTGCGCAGTCCAGCCGCTTCGCGCGTCCGACCGAGGACGAGCTGGTGGGCATTGGCCGTTGTGTCCAGGACATCATTCGCCGCCACTTCGCCCGTCCAGTTGGCGCCGCCGGGAATGCTGGGCAAAGGCGGCGTCGTATAGATCCAGGAGAATTGGGCCTGCAGAGTGTCGCCCAGCGGGTAGCGCGGATGATCGTCATTGTCGGCCAAGATGCCGTTCGGCACGAGGATTCCGGCATTGACCAGCGGCATACGATGGCGGGCGGAGATTTCGGCGCCGAAACTGGCATCGCCAAGCGGGCCGTTGAGGCTGGCGCCGTAAATCTCGGTGCCCTCCGGATAAGCCAGCGCGTAATGACCGATGCCGCCGGCGGCAAAGTTTTTCTCCGGCAGAAACAAATAAAGCTCCGGCGTCTTCGCATCGAATGTCAGCCCATAGAGTCCCCAGTCGAAATCACCCTTGTGCCAGCGCAGACCTAGGCCGAACTGGTCGAAGGAACTTGGCGACAGATCGTTCACGCGGTTGAAAGTTTCCGGCAGCCCGCTGGGACCCGGCAGAATGATCTGATGATTGAGTTCATTTTCCAGAATCGATACCGAGCTGTCGTAAGCGTCGTAGGGATTGATTCGACTGTGCCGCCATTCGAACTGGTAATAGCCGACCAGGGCCAGATCGTTCATCGGCTGCCAGCTGAACGTCGCTTGACCGATCGGGAGGAAGGACCCGTTGGCCTGGTAATAGCCGCCGGATTGATAGCGGTAGGTGTCGACCGGCGCCTGTCCGCCGGCGATGGCGTCATTGACGAAATAGAGGCTTTCGCCCCACAGCGCCACCTGCCTCCCAAGGCGGAAGGACAAGGGCTGATCGTCGCCGAGATCGGTGCTGCCGTGGATGAATGCGTCAAAAAGCTCGATATCCGCATAGGGCGCACTGCTGGTGGCGGAAAAATACTGTGTGGATCGAGCATTATTGACACTCGGATTGCCCTTATTCTTCCAATCATAGTATACAGGATCGTACCAAGCCTCGGTGCTGACCTGCAGGCTGAGATCGTGGTAATTCATCACCAACCGCGACAGCCAATCCGTCCGGATCGAAGTCAGCCCATCGCGCTCCAGACATGGGAAGAAATTGGGTAGCGAGAACTGACTCACCCCCGGCGTACAGCGCCCGGCTGGACCAAAGCCCGACGCTCCCGGCTGACCGACCAGGGTTTCGTCGATGGTGTTGTCCCAATTTACGCGCAGATCGCCATCGGTTTCGATTGGCATAGAATGTGCCGATCCCGCCGAAAATGCCAGCGCTGAGATCACGAGAATTTGAACGCGACGCGCCGCCATGGTGAAATTTTGCCAGAGGGTGTATAGTAAATCAAGTATGTACGGCCGCAGGGGAGGCCCAGGGTATCAAGTTATGCGCCTTACCATTATTGTGACTGTTTGGCTTCCCATCTTCACCACTCTGCCGAAAGCCAGCGCTGCCGAGGTATCTGCAGGAGCGGCCATGTCTCTCGGCGCAGAGTTGACGCCGGTTGGCGCGGAACGTGCCGGCAATAAGGACGGGACCATCCCGGCTTGGACCGGGGGCTATTCGATCGCGCCACATGGCTATATTCAGGGCAGTCCTCGCCCCGATCCGTTTCCCGGCGAATCGCCCGTGTTCACCATCACCGCTGCGACCTATCGGCAATTTGCCGATCGGCTGCCGGAAGGACAGAAGGCGCTGTTCGAAAAATACCCGGACTATCGAATGGCAATCTATCCGACGCACCGCACGGCAGCCCTGCCGCAATCGGTCTATGACAGCATCGCCGCCAATGCTACCCGGGCGAAACCGGCGCCGGAAGGCATACGCTACGGCGTGACCGGTGCCGTAGGCGGCATCCCCTTTCCAATGCCTCATGACGGTACCGAAATCGTCTGGAACCATCTGCTTGCCTTCTGGGGGCCGGCACGTGAGGACCGGGTCGAGAACTACTTTGTTTCGGCCGACGGCAGCCGGCAAAAGACCAATGATTACCTCGAGATCGTCGATTTCCCTTACTATTACCCGAATGCGACACCGAGCAGTTTTGGCAGCTATTATTTCAAACGCAGGGAAATAAGCAGCGCGCCGGCCGATCTCGCAGGGCGCGGCTATTTGTTATGGCAGCCGAACGACATTGGGAGCGATCGTCTGCAGGCATGGCAGTATCTGCCGCGCGAAGGGCGGATTCGGAAGGCTCCGTTGCTGTCCTACGATACACCGACACCGGACGGTGCCGGCATCGAGAGCTTCGACGATTACTACGTTTATAGCGGCAGCCCCGATCGCTACGACTTCAAGCTCCTGGGCAAGCGGGAAATGTACATACCGTACAATAACAACCGGATGGCAGGATTGCCCCTGTCGGAAGTGACCGGCGATCGACACATCAAACCCGATGCGATCCGCTATGAACTCCATCGGGTCTGGGTCGTCGATGGCGTACTCGCGGAAGGCGCCCATCACGCTGTCCCGCATCGCCGGCTTTATGTC
>Ga0181519_10003139_pt1 | contig 13659 bp, 11 predicted proteins | sample PEATcosm2014_Bin_26_FD_121102 | JGI IMG/M metagenome (GOLD analysis project Ga0181519, IMG submission 121102) | Peatland microbial communities from MTU Mesocosm Facility, Houghton, MI, USA - PEATcosm2014_Bin02_10_metaG | ecosystem: Environmental > Terrestrial > Soil > Wetlands > Peat | place...
CAATGTCGGCTTGACCGACATCGGTCAGGGCTCGACCACCGCGCTCGCCCAGATCGCCGCCGAGCGGCTGCGGCTGCCGCTCGACAAGGTCAAGGTGACGATCGAAAAGGACACCGACCGCGACCCCTACGATTGGCAGACGGTCGCGTCCAAGGGGTTGATCATCACCGGCAACGCGTTGATCCTCGCCTGCGAGGACATTCTCGCTAGGGCCTACGAGCTCGCCGGCCAAGCGCTGCGCGCCACCGTCCGCGATCTCGATCACGACGGGGAGAGGATCTTCGTCCGCCATGATCCCGAGCACAGCGTCCTGTTCACGCAGCTTGCCCTCGGCTACACTTACCCTGACGGCAGCGGCGTCGGCGGCCCGCTGATCGGCGTCGGGCGCTACATCGCCCAAGGCCTCACCAACCTCAACAAGGACACCGGTCAGGGCCTGCCCGCCCTCGACTGGACCTACGGGGCGCATGGAATCATCGTCGAGGTGAACCCGACGACGGGCGCGTACCATGTCTTGAAGATCGCCTCCGCCTACGACGTCGGCAAGGCGATCAACCCCGAGATGATCCGCGGTCAGTGCGTCGGCGGCATGGTTCAAGGCCTCGGAACGGCGCTCTGCGAAGGCTACATCTACGACCAGCAGGGCCACCTGCTCAATCCGTCGTTCACCGACAACAAGATCCCGACGAGCAAAGACCTTCCTGACGAGATCGAATGCATCATCGTCGAGAGGGCGCAGGTCGACGGACCTTATGGCGCGCGCGGGGTCGGCGAGCATCCGATGATCTCGGTCGCCCCCGCTCTCGGCAACGCGATCCTCAACGCGACCGGCGCCGAGTTGACGCACATGCCGATCCGCAGCGAGGACGTGTGGCGGGCGATGAACAGCAAGGCGCCGGTCGAGACCTGGATCACCAAAACCCCTGTGGGCTCCTGCCGGTCGCTCCCTGTGGACCGGTAGGACGCCGCCAGCGGCGGCGGTAGCCGCCCCGGTCAGGTTGGCCGGGACGACTGCCGCCGTCCGCCTCTTCGAAAATCAGGATCGCCGAACCGTCTTTGGTGCAGCGCTGCGACGGATTGGCGTGACGTCCGATTCGACGGGCCTTCAAAGCGGCAAAATGTGCGACGCCTATAGACAAGAGGTATGATCGCAGCTATAGAAAAATACAAGAGGTATACGGCGCGGACACGCCGAGCAGGCGTGGCTGCGGACCGCTCGTAGAAAACGGATGAAGAGCGATGAGCGCACAACGGGTGCGTGTTCTCGTGGTTGGGCTCGGAACGATGGGGACCAGCCACGCGCGGGCCTACAAGGCGATCGCAGATTTCGAGCTCGTCGGACTATGCACCCGCAAAGCGGCGGCGCGGGCCGACCTGGAGGCGGAATTTCCTGGCGTGCCGCGCTTCGAAACGCTCGACGAGGGCCTCGTCGCGACTCGTCCGGACGCCGTCGCGATTTGCGCCTACACCGAGCATCATGCCGCGATGGCTTTGCAGGCGCTCGCGGCGGGCGCGCACGTGTTCTGCGAGAAGCCGCTCGCCGATACGCTCGAGGCGGCCGAGCGCATCGTCGCGGCGGCGCGCGAGGCGCGCAAGACGCTGCTGATCGGCTACATCCTGAGAGTGCATCCGTCCTGGTCGCGCTTCGTTGAGATTGGCCGGACGCTCGGCAAGCCGCTGGTGATGCGCATGAACCTCAACCAGCAATCGGCGGGTTCGTTCTGGCAGGTGCACAAGAATCTGATGCGGTCGACGTCGCCGATCGTCGATTGCGGCGTCCACTACGTCGACATCATGTGCCAGGCGACCCGCGCGCGCCCGGTCGCGGTGCACGCGGTCGGGGCCAGGCTCACCAGCGAGATCGCGCCGACGATGTACAACTACGGCCATCTCGACATCACCTTCGACGACGGCTCGGTCGGCTGGTACGAGGCCGGTTGGGGGCCGATGATCAGTGAGACGGCCCACTTCGTCAAAGACATCATCGGACCGAACGGCGCCGTGTCGATCGTCTCGCACGAAAGCGCCGACGCGACGTCGAAGTCCGCCGACCACAACACCCACACCCGGACCAACGCGCTGCGCATCCATTACGCGGCGCTGGACACGAGCGGCGCGTTCGCCAAGCCCGACGAAATCGTCTCGACCGAGGACGAGCCGAGCCATCAGGAACTCTGCGAGCGCGAGCAGCGGCTGTTCCTGACGGCGATCCGCGGCGGAGTCGACCTGACCGAGCATCACGAAGACGCGCTGAACTCGCTGCGCATCGTTTTCGCGGCGGATGAAAGCGTCCGCACCGGCGAGGTCGTTCGCCTGAAGCGCTGAGGTCAGGCGGCCGCTTTGGCGAGCGTCGGCTCGCCTTCGACCCACGTCTCTCTCACCCGCAGCTCGTCGTCGAGGTGAACGAGACTCGCGAGATAGCCGGGTGCGATGCGGCCGAGGTCGCGATCGCGCCGCAGAAACGCCGCCGGCGTGCGCGACGCCATCGCCAGCGCGTGGGCGAGGGTCACGCCGACCGTGCGGACGCAGTATCGCACGGCTTCGTCCATGGTGATCGCCGACCCGGCGATCGTGCCGTCGTCAAGCCGCAGGCAGCCGTCGACTCGCGCCACGCGCCGGCCCTGCAGGATGAAGCTGTCGGGGCCGTCCGCCGCCGGCGGCATGGCGTCGGTGATCAGCATCATTCGATCGTGCGGCTTGGCAGCGAAGGCGATCCGCAGGCTCGCGGGGTGCACGTGACGCCCGTCGGCGATGATTCCGACGAAGGCATCTTTGGCGTCGAGCGCCGCGCCGACCATGCCAGGCTTGCGGCCCTGGAACGGGCTCATCGCGTTGAACAGATGGGTGAACGCGCGCGCGCCGGCGGCGATCCCGGCCTGCGCCTCCTCATAGACGGCCTCGGAATGGCCGAGCGACACCAGCACGCCGCGCGCGGCGAGCGCACGGATCGCGTCGGCGGGAACGCGGTTGGGCGCAAGCGTCAACATCACCGCGCCGCAGTCGGCGCCGGCGATCATTTCGATGTCGCTCGGCTCGATCGGGCGAACGAAGTTCGCGCCGTGCGCGCCCTTTCTCGCCGGGTCGAGAAACGGCCCTTCGAGATGGATGCCGAGCACCGAAGGAGAGCGCCGTCGCGCGTCGCGCACCGCCGCGATCGCCGCCCGCATCGTCTCCGGCGTATCGGTCACCAGGGTCGGCATCATGCCGACCGTGCCGTACTTGCGATGCGACTCGGCGATGCGGGCGACGACGTCGACGCTTGGATGGTCGTTCATCAACGCGCCGCCGCCGCCATTGACCTGAACGTCGACGAAACCCGGCGCAAGAATTCCGCCGCCGAGATCGACTTCGCCGCCGCCGCGGGGACGCTCCGCGTAAGGCGCGATGCATGCGATGCGGGCGCCCTCGACGACGACGGCGTGGTCGTCGAGCAAACGCTCGCCGTCGAAAATCCGCGCGCCGACCAGCGCCGTCATCATAGCGTCTCCGTCACTTTGTGCAGATTCCGCGGGTGGTCCGGGTTGCGGCCGAGGCGGCGCGACACCGCCTCGGCGAGACCATAGAAGCGGTGGATCATCGCGATCGGCGTCAGCAGCGGCGACGCCGCCGTCGCGCAGGCGAGCCGGTCGCCGGCGTCGTCGCCGCCCGTGTCGACCCGCACGACGTCGGCGCCGGCGGCGGCGAGAAGGCGCAGCGTCATTTCCATGCCGTCGCGACCGGCGTCGGTCGGCATGAAGGCGACGACGAGAAAGCCGGGCCGCGCCAGCTCGGCCGGGCCGTGCAGCACTTCCGCCGACGAATAGGCTTCGGCGTGAATGGCGCAGGTCTCCTTGAGCTTCAGCGCCGCCTCGGTGGCGACCGCGAAGGTCGCGCCGCGGCCAAGCACGAAGGCGTGTTCGGCGCGCGCAAGTCGTTCGATCATGGCGGGCGGCGGCGGCGCGCTCTCGGTCGGCAGGATCGCCGGCAGGCCGGCGATCGCGCCCTTCAGATCGGCGTCGCCGCTCCAAGCCGCGACCAGCGCAGCTCCGGCGGCGAGACCCGCGATCATGGACTTTGTTGCGGCGACCGACTGCTCGCGTCCGGCCATCAGCGGCAGCAGTTCCTCGGCCTCGGTCGCCAGCGGCGAATCGACCTCATTGACCATAGCGATCGTCGTTGCCCCCGCCTTGCGCGCCGAGCGCTGCATTTCAATGATGTCCGGGCTGCGGCCCGACTGCGAAATCGAGACGGCGACGGCGCGCGACAGACGCAGCGGGGCGGCATAAAGCGTTGCGATCGACGGACCGATCGACGCGCAGGGGATGCCGACGACGATCTCCGCCAGATATTTCAGATAGAGCGCGCAGCAGTCCGAGCTGCCGCGGGCGATCGTCGTCAGCACCGGCGGGTCGAGGGCGCGCAGCTTGCGCCCGAGTCGGTCGATGCGCCCGGCGTCGCCGGCGAGTTGGCGTGCGATCGCCTCGCCCGCCTCGTCGATCTCGGCGCGCATGTGGGTGAGAGAGGCGGTCATCCGCGGACCTTTCGTAGGGGCGGCGAAAGGGTGAGTTCGGAGACGAAGTCGTACGTGTCGGCGCGATACCAGGACTTGGTGAATTCGACGCAGGCGCCGTCGGCGAGATAGGCGATCCGCTGGATGTGCAGGGCGGGGCTCCGGGGCTCGACGCCGAGCAGCTCGGCGTAGGCGTCCGAGAGCAGCGTCGCGCGCAGCCGCTGCAGACCACGCATCGGGCGATGTCCGCGTTCGGTCAACGCCTCATAGAGGGAGGGGCCGACCCGCTCCCAATCAGGCAGATAGCGCAAGGGCACGGCCGCGTGCTCGATCGCCACCGGCACGTCGTTGGCGAGACGCAGGCGGCCGAGCCGGAACACCCGGTCGTTCAGTCCGACGCTCAGCATCATCGCCTCGTCGGGCGTCGGCAGGGAAACGCCGCGCTCGAGATCGCGCGAGGTCGCCTCGAAGCCGCGCAGCCGCATGTCCTCGGTGAAGCTGGTCAGGCGCGACGAGGGCTGATCGACGCGCGGCGTCGCGCGATGAATGAAGGTGCCGGCGCCGTGGCGATGGAACAGCACGCCCTCGGCGATCAGTTCGGCGATGGCCTTGCGCAAGGTGGTGCGCGAGACCTCCAGCAATTCGCACAGCGCCCGCTCGCCGGGCAGCAACTGCGACTCGACGAACCGCCCCGCTTCGATCTCGCGCCGCAACGTTTCGACGACAGCGCGATAGAGTTTGCCGCCGCTGTGCGATGGCGCCGTGATCGTCATGGCGGGTCTCCCGGCGCCGGCAGCGCCCCGCCGACGAGCAGGATGGCGCCGTCGACGGCGTCGTGTTTCGGCGTTCTCAGCCGCCCCTCGATCTCGGCGGGAAGGTAGGTCCGCAACGGCGCCGCGACGCCGCCGACGATGGCGATTCGTGCGGCGCCGAGCGCTTCGAGCGCGCGAAAAATGGCGACGATCGCGCATGCGGCGCGACCGACGATCTCAAGCGCGCCCGATTCGCCGGCGCGTGCGGCCTCGAACGCTAGAGGCGCGAACGCTCCATAATCGCCGGGCTTGGCGGTCTGCGCCCACGTCATCATCCGCAGCGGATCGGAATCGAACTTGGCGAGCAAGGCGCGCGACAGTGCGCTCATCGGCTCGAGGCCGTCGAGCGCGCGCAGCGCCGCGCGCACGGCGTCGGCGCCGATGCGGGCGCCCGATCCGTCGTCGCCGAGCAGGAAGCCGCGCCCGCCGACGATCCTGGCGGCGCCGGCGACGCGGGCGATGCCCGCCGTGCCCGTGCCGGCGATGATCAGTCCGCCGTCGCCCGACCCATTTGCGCCGATGCAGGCGGTCACGGCGTCATTGGCCACCTCGACCTGAGCCCAGCCGGGCAGAGCGGTGGCGACGCGCGCGGCGTCCTCAGCGCTGGACAGACCCGCCAGGCCGACGCCGAGCGCCATTTCGCCACGGCTCGCGGCGGCGAACCCAGCCTTAGCGATCACACTTGCGACAAGTTCGCGCATGACGCCGAGGCCGGCGTCGAAATCGACGTAAATATTGGCCGCGGGCCCGGCGTCCTCAGCGAGCGCGCGACCCGATGCGGCGCGCATTCGCGCTCGGCAACGGGTGGCGCCGCCGTCTACGCCGATGAAGAATTGGGCTGTCGACACGCTGCCGAGTCCGTAAAAAATGGCGCACGCCACTAGACAAGAGGTATGCCATTCACTAAAGAAAAAGACAAGAGGTATCTACCACTGGTACACGCAATGTGCGCGGGGCGGAACTGCGGAAATCGAGCGATCGGGGACGGCGCAGCGCCGGACGTCGCATGACCGCCGATGCAGCGCCAGCGCTCTCCGGCGCGTTGCTCGCGTCTTACCGGCGGGCGATAGAATGCGTCGCGGCGGCCGAAGGCGAGATTCGCGCCGCGGCTTCGCGCCTAGCCGATCGATGGGAGCGCGGCGGCCGTTGCATCTATCTGGGGGCAGGCGCCGCCGGCCTCATTGCAGCGGAAGACGCCGCCGAACTTCCGGGCACTTTTGGTCTCGACCGCCGACGGATCGCCGTCATCCTTGCCGGCGTCGATGGGGCGCATTTTGATCTCGGCGCAGCCGCGGAAGACGACACGCAAGCGGGGGAACGGGCCGTCGCGGCGCTCGGCGACCTGACAAACGACACGGTCATCGCCGTCTCGGCGAGCGGATCGACGCCTTTCACGCTGGCGGGCGCAAAGGCGGCCCGGCGCGCCGGCGCGCTCGTCATCGCCATCGCCAACCGGCGCAACGCGCCGTTGTTGACGGCGGCCGACATTCCGCTTCTGCTCGACACCGGCGAGGAAGCGCTGCAGGGATCGACTCGACTCGCCGCGGGCGCCGCGCAGAAGTGCGCGCTTGGGATGCTTTCAACGCTCGTCGGCCTCGCGCTCGGACACATATACGCCGGTCTGATGGTCAACCTGCGAGCCGACAACGACAAGCTGCATCGCCGCGCATTGGGAATCGTGATGGCGATATCGGGCGTCGCCGAGAACGAGGCGAAGGCCGCGCTGGTCGCGACCGGCGGCGAGGTGAAGCCGGCGGCGCTGCTGTCGTCGGGTGCCCGCGACCGCGCCGACGCCGTTAATCGTCTCGAACGTGCGCACGGCCGTCTGGCCGAAGCGCTGGATGCGATGCGCAAGGAGCTCGGGCGAGGCGCCGCGGATCAACCGCGCCGCCCGCCCAGGAAAAGAGGAGAGAAGCGATGAACTGGACACGGAAGACAGTTTCCCGCGCGGCCATCGCGGTCGCGGCGCTCGTGACGGGCATCGTCGCCGCGCAGGCGGGATCTTTGAAAATCGAGAGCTGGCGCAACGACGACGCCGACATCTGGAACTCGAAGATTATTCCCGCCTTCAACAAAACCTATCCCGACATCAAGGTCGAGTTCGCGCCGTCTGCGCCGAAGGAATACAACGCGGCGCTCAACGCCCGCCTCGACGGCGGCACGGCCGGCGATCTCATCACCTGCCGTCCGTTCGACGCTTCGCTCGCGCTCTATCAGAAGCACCAGCTCGACAGCCTCAACGACCTCAAGGGAATGGACAATTTCTCCGACGTCGCCAAGGCCGCCTGGCAGACCGACGACGGCAAGACGACGTTCTGCGTCCCGATGGCCTCCGTCATTCACGGCTTCATTTACAACAAGGAAGCTTTCGCCAAGGTCGGGGCGACCGAGCCCAAAACGGTCGCCGAGTTCCATGACGTGCTCGAAAAGCTCAAGAAGGACGGCACATACGTTCCGCTCGTGCTCGGCACGGCCGATCAGTGGGAGGCCGCCACGATGGGCTTCCAGAACATCGGTCCCAACTACTGGTTGGGCGAAACGGGACGCCTCAACCTGATCGCCGGCAAGGACAAGTTCACCGATCCGCAATACGTCGCGGTGTGGAAGGAACTCGCGAGCTGGGCGCCCTACTTGGGCAACGGCTTCCAGGCGCAGACCTATCCGGACAGCCAGAACCTGTTCTCCCTCGGCAAGGGAGCGATCTACGCCGCGGGCTCCTGGGATATCTCCACCTTCCGCGGCCAGGCCAAGTTCGCCATGGGCGCCTTCCCGCCGCCGCTGCCCGCCGGCGCGAAGGATTGTTACATCTCCGATCACGTCGACATCGGCATGGGCGTGAACTCAGCTTCCAAGAACAAGGACGACGCGAAGAAGTTCCTCGAATGGCTGGCGACGCCGGAATTCGCGGCGATCTACGCCAATGCGCTGCCCGGCTTCTTCCCGTTGTCGAAGGGCGCCGTCAAGATCGACGACGATCTCGCCGCGACGATGGTCGGCTGGCGCAACAGCTGCAAGTCGACGATCCGCGATTCGTACCAGATCCTGTCGCGCGGCACGCCCAATCTCGAGAACGAACTTTGGAACGTCTCGGCGCAGGTGATCAATGGCACGCTGATGCCTGACGCCGCCGCCAAGCAGATCCAGGACGGCCTCGACAAATGGTACAAGCCCGCCGCCAAGTGACGTGAGCGTCGGCGGGACGCCAGCCCCGATCGGCCGCCTTTGCCGCTTGACGTAATCCGCCTCTCTCCCGCTTGCGGGAGAGAGGGACGGATCGTTACGCTGTCGTTCAACGCCTCCTGCTCAAAGTCCCGGCCATGGCCGAACCCGTCCCCCAAGTCGTCGCCCAGATGCCGAAGGCCAAGCTGATCGGCCTTCTCGCCCTGTTTCTCGGGCCGGCCGTGGTCATCTACAGCGCATTCTCCATCTATCCGCTGCTCGCGACGATGCAGCTGGCGACCTTCACCGGCGAGAGCGGCGGCGGCGTTCATTTCGTCGGCCTCGCCAATTTCCACACCCTGCTGACCGACGCCTTGTGGTCCAAGCCGTTCTGGAACGCGTTCAAGAACAACATGATCTTCTTCGCCATCCATATGGCGGTGCAGAATCCGATCGGCATCGCGCTGGCGGGTCTCCTCAGCCTGCCCGGACTGAAGCTGAAGAGCTTCTACCGGACGGTCTTCTTTCTGCCGACCATGCTGTCGGTGGTCATCGTCGGCTTCTCCTGGAACCTGATTCTTTCGCCGCTGTGGGGCGTCGCCAAGGGCGCGCTGACGGTGGTGGGCCTCGGATCGTGGTTCGCCCCTTGGCTCGGCCTGGAGTCGACGGCCTTGGTCACGCTGGCGCTGATGTCGGTGTGGCAATTCGTCGGCATCCCGATGATGCTGATCTATGCGGCGCTGCTGAACATTCCTGACGAACTCGTCGACGCCGCGAGGGTCGACGGGCTCGGCCAAATCCGCATCTTCTTCCACATCAAGCTGCCGCTCGTGCTGCCGACCATCGGCCTGGTGTCGGTGCTCACCTTCGTCGGTAATTTCAACGCCTTCGATCTCATTTACTCGGTCAAGGGCGCGCTCGCCGGTCCGAACTTCGCCAGCGACATCCTCGGCACGTTCTTCTATCGCACCTTCTTCGGCAACCAGCTTCAGCTCGGAAATCCGACGATGGGCTCGGCCGTCGCCACCGTGATGTTCTTCATCATCCTGGCGGGCGTCTGCGTCTATCTGTTCGTGGTCCAACGCCGCATGCGTCGCTACACATTCTGAGGCTTTCCGACCATGCTGCTCGAACAACGCGCACGCTCTCTTGCTGTCCACGCCGTTCTCGTCGCCTACAGCGCGCTCGCCCTCGGTCCGATCCTCCTCGTCGTGATGAACTCGTTCAAGGCGCGCAACGCCATTTTCGATTCGCCCTTGTCGCCGCCCGACAGTTCGACGTTCTCGCTGATCGGCTACGCGAAAGTGTTTCGGGCGTCCCACATCGTCGTCTATTTCGAGAACTCGCTGATCGTGACTATGGTGAGCATGGGATTGGTGCTGCTGTTCGGCGCAATGGCGGCCTGGGCGTTGAGCGAATACCGCTTCCGCGGCTCTACCGCGCTGGGGCTGTTCCTGTCGATCGGCATCATGGTTCCGATCCGTCTCGGATCGGTGGCGATCCTCAACATGATGCGGACGCTCGGTCTCAACGACACGTTGACGGCGCTGATCCTCGTCTATATCGCGCAGGGCCTGCCGATGGCGATCTTCATCCTGAGCGAATTCATTCAGCAGATCCCCATGGATCTGAGAGACGCCGCGCGCTGCGACGGCGTCCCGGAGACACGGATCTTCTTCGAGGTGATCGCGCCGCTGCTCCGGCCAGCGATCGCGACCGTTGCGGTGTTCACCATCGTGCCGATCTGGAACGACCTGTGGTTCCCGCTGATCCTGACATCGAGCGATTCGACGCACACGATCACGCTCGGGGTGCAGCAGTTCCTCGGCCAGTACATCACCGACTGGAACTCCGTGCTGGCGGCGTTGTCGATGGCTATTCTGCCCGTCGTCGTCATCTACGTGATCTTCTCCCGTCAGCTTATCGCCGGACTGACCTCCGGCGCCGTCAAGTAGGGCGCTTTACGCGATGTCCAACCTCCGCGTCGAACATCTGGGCAAGAGCTACGGCTCCGCGAATGTGCTGAGCGACATTAACCTCAGCGTCGACAACGGCGAGTTCATCGTTCTCGTTGGTCCGTCGGGCTGCGGCAAGTCGACGTTGCTGCGCATGATCGCCGGACTCGACGGGGTAACGACAGGGGACATCTACATCGGCGATCGGTTGGTCAACGGACTTGCGCCGGCCGAGCGCAGAATCGCGATGGTGTTCCAGTCCTATGCGCTTTATCCGCACATGGACGTGCGCAAGAACATGACGTTCGGTCTCAAGTTCACCGGGGTGGCGCCGGCCGAGCGCCAGCGGCGCGTCGACGAGGCGGCGCGCATGCTGAGACTTGAGCCGCTTCTCGGTCGTTACCCGCGCGATCTTTCCGGCGGGCAACGCCAACGCGTGGCGATCGGTCGCGCGATCGTGCGGGAGCCTGATGTGTTCCTGTTCGACGAGCCGCTGTCGAACCTCGACGCCGCGCTGCGCGTCTCGACGCGCGTCGAGATCGCGCGCTTGCACCGCCTTCTCGGCGCCACCATGGTCTACGTCACGCACGATCAGACCGAGGCGATGACGCTCGCCGACCGGATCGTGGTGATGAGCGAGGGCCGTATCGAGCAGATCGGCAAGGCGCTCGACCTCTACTACGGCCCGGCGAACCTGTTCGTCGCCGGCTTCATCGGTTCGCCGGCGATGAACTTTTTTCTCGGCGCAGTTGAGACTGTGGACGGCGCAACCGCGCGGATCGTCGGCGCCGGGTTCGAGCCGCTCGCCCTGCCGGCCGACGCGCTTGATCGCGGCGCCAAGGTCACGATCGGGGTTAGGCCCGAACATCTGAGAATCGCGGGGCAGGGTCCGTTCGCCACCAGCGGCGCGGTCGAGCTGGTGGAGCGTCTGGGCGTGTCCTCCTTCGCCCATGTTCGGCGAGCGGACGACAAGACGCTGGTCGTGGAGGTCCGCGGCCGGGAAACGCCGGAGGTGACGCAGAATGTCACGTTCCGCGCGCCGCTTCAGGACATCCACGTCTTCGACGCGTCGGGGCAGCGGATCGACATCAGCAAAGGGCGCTAAGCCGGTCCGGACCCTGGGATTGAGCTTAACCGCCCGACCGGCGCAGACCGGCGTCGGCGCGAAGCGCGCTGCGAACGCCGCCACGCTCGATCAACTGGAATGGCACTGTGATCTGCTCGGGCTCGGTCATCGTTCCGGAATGCGCTTCCTTGAGTCGCGCGAATGCTCGCGACGCCAATTCCCCTTCGTTCTGCCGCGCCGAAAAGACTCGATTGGGCAGGAAATCCAGGGATTCCTGATCGTCGAAGGTGCCCATGACCGTCTCGGGCGGAATGTGCCCAAGTCGCTCTTTCAGACGCTGCGTCGCGCCTTCCAGCACCATCAGGGACGAGCACATGAACGACGGCGGCGGGCGTCCGCGTTCCAGCAATTGCTCCATCAAAGTCCGTCCGGCGCCGACGCTGTTTTCCGCTGTGCGCAAGATCAGCTCTTCCCAGCTGGTTATGCCTGCTTCTTGGCAGGCGGCGGCGAAACCGCGAATGCGGCCCGCGATGGTGGGCAATTCCGTTTGGCCGCACAGGAATGCGGCCAAGGGCGCGCCCGTCGCCAGGACGGCCCGAGTCAGCGCGAGGCCAGCCTCGACGTTGTCGCTGACCACCGCAGGATAGTGCGAGCCGGGGTAGGCGCGATCGACGACGACAATCGGTATCTTGGCGTTTTTCGCGAACAGCCTGCCATAGTCGGGCGCGCGGCAAGGGGCGATGATCAGTCCGTCCACGCCGCGCGCACATAGGCTACGTACGGCCCGGTCTTCGAGTTCCGGATTCTCGTTGGTCGACGAGGTCAATAGAACCAAGCCGCTGCCGCGGCAGAGTTCCTCGAGGCCGGCCATGAGGCGCGCGAAGAAGGCGTTGCCGATCTCCGGCACCACCAACCCGATCGTGTCCGTCCGCCTGAGCTTGAGGCTGCGGGCGGCGTGGTTGACCACGCAGCCGTACCGCCGGATGTGGTCCTCGACGGTTCTCACCGTTGCTTCGCTGATTCGGTACTTGCCGGCTTGCCCGTTGGCGATCAACCGGATGGTCGTCACCGAGAAGCCTGTTTCGCGTGCGATCTCTCCAACAGTCTTTGGCACCTGTCGCCCTCGCAACGCCGCTATCGGCAAAACCACTATCGTCGATCGTCCGAGTCTGCACGCCGAACCTGTTGTCGCAGCGAGCCACAGAGCTACTCCATTGGCGGCGAGTTTTTCCTGCGAAACTTTGTCTCACTTGCGCGGCGGCCATCGTGCATCGTAGAGTGCTAACTCGAAGTAGCACTCAGTCGGCGGCGCGTGAAGCCACAGTGGGGCGCTGCGCCAGGCACGGCGAGGCGGGCGTGAGCAAACGCCGCCAAATGGGATGGACTCGGCTCAGGTAAAGAGGAAGATCCAACACATGACCAGTTCCTTGCCGAGGATCGGCGTGCGGCCGATCATTGACGGCCGGCGCCGCGGCGTGCGCGAGTCGCTGGAAGAGCAGACCATGGCGATGGCGCGCCGCACCGCGGCGCTGCTGTCCGCCAAGCTGCGGCATCCGGGCGGCGAAGCGGTGGAGTGCGTGATCGCCGACACCACCATCGCCGGCATGGCGGAAGCCGCCGCCTGCGAAGCCAAGTTCGCCGGCGCGAACGTCGGCGCGTCGATGTCGGTGACGCCGTGCTGGTGCTACGGCAGCGAGACCATCGACATGGATCCGCTGCGGCCGAAGGCGATCTGGGGCTTCAACGGCACTGAGCGACCCGGCGCGGTCTATCTCGCGGCGGCGTTGGCGGCGCATAGCCAGAAGGGCCTGCCCGCCTTCTCGATCTACGGCCGCGACGTGCAGGAGGCCGACGCCGCCGCCATCCCCTCCGACGTCGAGGAGAAGCTGCTGCGCTTCGGGCGCGCCGCGCTGGCGGTCGCCCACATGCGCGGCAAGAGCTACCTCTCGGTCGGCAACGTCTCGATGGGCATCGCCGGGTCGATCGTCAACCATGACTTCTTCGAGTCCTGGCTCGGCATGCGCGTGCAGACCGTCGATATGACGGAAGTGCGCCGCCGGCTCGACAACGGCATCTACGATAAGGCCGAGCTCGACCGCGCGCTGGCGTGGGCCGACAAGCACTTCCGCTATGGCGTCGAGCGCAACGCCAAGCCGCGTTCGGCCGACGACAAGCGGC
>Ga0181519_10003142_pt1 | contig 13651 bp, 15 predicted proteins | sample PEATcosm2014_Bin_26_FD_121102 | JGI IMG/M metagenome (GOLD analysis project Ga0181519, IMG submission 121102) | Peatland microbial communities from MTU Mesocosm Facility, Houghton, MI, USA - PEATcosm2014_Bin02_10_metaG | ecosystem: Environmental > Terrestrial > Soil > Wetlands > Peat | place...
CCCGGCAAGGCCGTCGTGGCCGTCCAGCACGAGCGCTTGGAGTCAGAGGACCTCGGGGAGCCCTGGCGGGCCTATTGGCGCTCCGTCCTCAAGGAGCTCTGACGGGGAGCGGAGGGGGCGCCATGTGAGCGCCGCCATGCTCGAGGCACCGATAGGGTCCGAGGTCGACCTCGACGAATGGAGACCCGGTGACCCGACGCACAGTGGAGATCGAGACCGACGACGGAACCTGCCCGGCCACGCTTTGTGTCCCCGACGGCGACGGACCGTGGCCCGGAGTGCTCATGTACGCCGACGCCGGTGGCATGAGAGACACGGTGCGCCAGATGGCCGAACGCCTGTCTGCTCTTGGCTACGTGGTCCTCGCGCCCGACTTCTACTACCGGAGCGGCGCGTACCCGGCTCCGGACTTCAGCTCGCCTGCAGCCAGAGAGGAGACCATGGGCAGGATCATGACGCTGATGTCGGGCTACACCACCGAGCTGATCCTGCGCGACGCCCGAGCCTTCGTTCGGTACCTCGACTCGGTCCCGGAGAAGGCGCCCGGTGGCGTCGGGACCACCGGCTACTGCATGGGGGGTCGCATGTCGCTGCTGGTGGCGGCGAACCTGGGCGATCAGGTCGCGGCGGCAGCGTCGTTCCACGGTGGCAACCTCGCCAATCCGGCTGACCCCGACAGCCCGTACCACCAGGCCGACGACCTCAGCGCCGTCGTCTACGTGGCAGGGGCCATCGAGGATCCCTACTTCACCGACGAGCAGAAGGAGCTCCTTGAGGACGCGCTGACCCAAGCCGGTGTCGAGCACACCATCGAGACCTACCAAGCGCACCATGGCTTCGCCGTGCCCGACAACGACAGCTTCGACGCAGCCGCAGCGGAGCGGCACTGGCAGGCCACCGAGAGGTTCTTCGGGTCGGTCCTGGCCTGAGCGGACCGTGCTCAAGAGGTGACCAGCGAGAGCCAACCGACGCACGGCCAAAGACGACTTCTGGCAACCGATCGAGAGTACGGTCAGCATCCAGCGCTGCTGCGCAGCTCGTCGATGAGGAGGCCTGGCATGGTGGCGTGCGCACGATCTCGGCTCCTCATGACGCTGCTCAGCGCCGCGCTGCTCAGCAGCGGTCTCGTGGTGGCCGATGCCTCGAGCAGCGGCGCAGCCTCAGGGCGGTCCCTGAGCTCGGCGACCGTCCGAGCTCCGGGCATCGCTGGCTGTTCGATGCTGCCCGCGTCGAACGTGTGGAACACGCCGGTGACGAACCTGCCGGTGATGACGAACTCCGCCCAGCTGGTGGCCGCCATCGGCGCCAGCTCGCCGCTCCATCCTGACTTCGGCTCAGGGACGTGGAAGGGCGCTCCGATCGGCATCCCCTTCACCGTCGTGCCCTCGACCCAGCCGGGTGTCTCAGTGCGCTTCCACTACGCCTCAGAGTCCGACCCCGGGCCTTATCCCATCCCGGGGGACCCGAAGATCGAGGGAGGGCCAAACGGCACCGGTGACCGCCACGTGCTGCTGGTCCAGCGAGGGACCTGCAAGGACTTCGAGCTCTTCGACGCCAAGCCGATCCCGGGCTCCACGAGCTGGAGAGCCGGCTCCGGCGCGATCTTCTCCATGGGGTCGAACGCGCTGCGACCAGCGGGATGGACCTCGGCCGACGCAGCGGGACTTCCGATCTTGGCTGGGCTGGCGCGGCCAGGAGAGGTGGCAAACGGCGTGATCGACCACGCGCTCCGCATCACGGTGCCGGTGAGCGCGCAGAGCTACCTGTGGCCAGCACGACACGAGGCGGGGTCCTCGAGCGGGATCGTGCCGATGGGGCTGCGGCTCCGGCTCAAGGCGTCGGTCGACATCTCGTCCTTCCCCTCCTCCGATCAGGTGATCTTGCAAGCGCTCAAGACCTACGGGGCGATCGTGGCTGACAACGGCTCGCCCTGGTACCTCTCCGGGGTGCCCAGCGCGGCGTGGAACAACACGACGCTCCACCTGCTCACCCAGATCACCGGCTCTGACTTCGAAGCGGTCGACGAGTCGTGCCTCCAAGTCTCGGCGAGCTCAGGGGCGGCCAACCCGGCCAACTGCCCCTCGGGCTGAGCTCGGCGAGAGCGTCAGGAGGCGGCGATGGTCGCGGCGATCCTGGTCGCCTCGATGCCGATCTCTCGGAGCATCCCCGCCGGCGAGACGTACATGCCGCAGAAGTAGAGGCCACAGAGCGCCGTGGGCCCTCCTGATTTGGCCGGCGTCCCTGACGCGTCACAGACCGCTTCCCAATCGACGAGGAAGTCTCCGACCGAAGCCCGATAGCCGGTCGCCAGCACCACCGCGTCCACGGTGAGCCGCGAACCATCGGAGAAGACGACCCCGTCCGCGCTGAAGCGGTCGAGATCCCCGTGGATGGTGATGCGGCCCTGCTTGATCTGGTCCATGGTGCCGATGTCGAGCAGCGGGACATGGTGGTCGCGGGCCATCTGCGTGTTCGGTCCGTACGGGAGCTTCTTCAGGCCGACCTTCGTGACGTCTCCGATCGTGCTCCTGATCATCGGCCACGCCAGCGCGTCGGCGACACGAGTGGGGAGTCGGCGCATCGCGATCCCCAAGGGGAGCACGGGGACGAGGCCGAAGACGTCTCGAGGCAGCACGTTGACCGCCGAGCGCACGGCGAGGTGGACCTCGGCACCGTGCTCGACGAGATCCAGCGCCTGCTCGCACGCCGAGTTCCCGAAGCCGACCACGAGCACAGGCCGGCCTCTCCAGGGTTCTCCGTTGCGATACTCGCTCGAGTGCAGGACGGCACCTCGGTACTCATCCATCCCCGGCCAGGTGGGGCGCACGGGGACCCGTGAGCGACCGGTGGCGATCACGACGTTCTCGGAGTGCCAGGTCCCCTCACTCGTCACCGTCTCCCACGAACCCCCCACTCGCTCGACGCGCTGGACCGTCTCGCCGAAGTGGGGCTGCAGGTCGAAGTGCTCTTGATAGAGCTCGAGGTACTCGATGACCTGATCTCGAGCGGGATAGCGCGGCCAGCCCTTGGGCATCGGGAAGCCGGGCAAGCCCGAGAACCGTCTTGGGGTGTGCAGGTGGAGGCGGTCGTAGTGCCGACGCCACGGCGCAGCCACGACGCCCTCGCCTTCGACGATCTGGAACGGGAGCCCCCGACCTCGAAGCGCAGCTCCCGTCGCCAGGCCAGCTGCGGAAGCGCCGACGACCAACGTGCCAGTCGTCCCGCCCATTGCCTCAAGGTACCAAGCCGACTTGCAGAGCGAGCCGTGCCGTCAGTAGCGAGGAGAGGAAGATTTAGATCGACCTTACGACCTGATCACGGCTGGCTTATGAAAGAGGGCGAAGATAGAGACAGTCTTGCTGCCAGTGTCTGTACTACGGCAGCCTCGAGGAGTCGAGATGATGGAGGACGCCATGAGGCAGGTCACCGTGACGAGGGAGCACCGATGACGAGCAGCGACGACCACGTCGGCCCTGTGTCCCGAACGTCGAGCGACCAGGTACCTCCGAGCGGTGGAGGCTTTGGTCGTCGGGGTGGCTCGATGAGCTCGATGTGGCTGTTCGGCGGAGGGATCGGGCTGCTGATCGGCGCCTGGCTTCTTCTCCGGGGACAGCTCGTCCTCGGTCTCCTCATCGGCGGCTTCGCTCTGTTCAGGCTCGTGTGGATCGCTCGACTCCGCTCGAGGCGCCACCAACGTTCCTCAGGAGTCCGGCCTATGGCGGCACGTGAGCTCCTTCGCTCGATGGCGCCCGCTCAGTTCTCGGTCGCCGCTGGGGTGATCGGGCTGGATCCACACGTCGTGCGGGAGAAGTTCCGAGGTGGCATGTCGCTTGCCGAGATGGCCAGCGAGTCCGGCACGGCGCTCGACGCAGTGATCAGCGCGATCCGCTCGAACATGGACCAACAGCTCAGGGAGAGGGTGACTGCCGGGTCGCAGACCGACGACGTCGCGGCTCAAGCACGGTCGATGTTGGCTTCGTGGGTCCCGAGGATGGTCCAGGTCCATCAGCGCGACCTTGCTCGCTGAGCAAGGCTCGCTCTTCTCTTACTCCTCCTGAAAGCTGTCGCGGCCACGGCTCGCGACCTCGATGACCACGAGGGCGATCAGCAGCCCGACGCCGGTGTTCACGATCCGTGTGACCCCGAGGCTCCAACCGTGGAACTGGACCGTCGAGAGCATCAAAAGCGCGGTCGGGGTGAGCAGCATCGTCAGCCAGAAGTAGCCCCGCTCCTTGAGCGCGAACAGGCCCCCAGACGCTAGGAGCACAATGAAGATGAGCACGCTCTCGTTCCTCGTGAACACCGCCACGGCTGCGACGATCGCCGTGCCGATGAGCGTCCCCGCTGTTCGCTGTAGCGCGCGGACGCGGCTCGCGTGGGCGTCAGGCTGGAGGACGGCGACGGAGGTGAGCGGGATCCAGTAGCCGAAGGTGAGGTTGAGGACTCGATAGAGCACGGTGGCGATGCCGGCGACCACGCCGACTCGGACGCCGTGTCGTCGAACGATCCCTCCGCGTCGCATCGACTGGATGAACAGGGGCCAGGGGATGGGCCTTGGCTTGGCTGCGGTGACGCCGGGTCGAGGGAGCAGCATGAGGCCGAGGGCCACACCGCTCCCGACCGCATACTCGGCCACGCGGGCGAAGCTCTGGCTCGGGCTGCCGGGCAGTCCGTTCACGATGATGAACACCGCAGTGGTGGTGAAGCCGACCAGGGTCCCTTCTGGTCCGATCGCTCGCAGCAACGCCCACGAGATCGACCAGATGACGGTGATGAGCACGGCGACCCACGCAGGGTGGTGCGTGAGGGTCGCCAGACCGACCGCCGCCGTGCCCGTCAGCGCGGTGAAGAGGCCCCAGACGAAGCGCCTCGACCGAGCGAAGGGGCCCATCACCAAGGCGGTGTTGAGCCCTCCGAGCGCGCAGAACAGCCCCAGCGCGTGGTTGTTGATGAGGGCTCCGACGACGAGGGGAGCGGTCGTGGCGATGGCGCCGACCGCCACCGTGGTGAGGTCGACGTCGTGCTCGGTGGAGCGAAAGGCCTCGCGCTCGACTGCCCTCCACTCGGAGTCGGGCGTCGCCATCGAGTCCACCTTCTGATCATGACGCAACGTGGCGCGCCGGCCGATGACCGCCACGGTCGCATGCCCGCACTCGCTTCCCCCGCACTCGCTTCCCCCGCGGCGGCGCCGCTGGTTCGCTGGTGCGCAGGAGTGAGCAAGGCCCACAGTGCGTCTCTCGTCTCACCGTGTGCTCGGTCCCGACGCCGATGATCGATGCCTTGAAGATGCTCAACAGGCGTACCAGGCAGGAGCGGGCGCTCACGACGCGCCTCGCATCTCGTCTCCGTGCTCTCCTCCGCGCCGCGGTGGCCAGGGAATGCCGATAGAACGTGGCGAAGCACACCAACGGGTTCGAGTGCGCAGAGGAGAATCACCATGACCGGAGTACTAGACGGAACCGTGGCCTTGATCACGGGGGCCTCGAGCGGGATCGGCGAGGCCACCGCCCTAGCCCTCGCGGCAGACGGTGCGGCCGTCGCGCTGGCCGCTCGACGCCGAGACAAGCTCGAAGCGCTGGCCGAGCGCTTGGGCGGTGACGACGACAAGGTGCTCGTGCTCGACGTCGACGTCACCGATGAAGCGCAGGCGACCAAGATGGTGGCAGACGCCGTGGGGCACTTCGGCCGACTCGACACGCTGGTCAACAACGCTGGCGTCATGCTGCTCGGACCCATCGAAGACGCACCCACCGATGAGTGGCGAAGGATGGTGAACCTCAACCTCTTGGGGCTCCTCTACTGCACGCACGCAGCGTTGCCGCATCTGCTGCGAGCGGCGGAAGCCGAACCGCGGCGCGTCGCCGACGTGGTCAACGTCAGCTCGGTGGCCGGCCGCGTCGCCCGCCTCAACAGCGGGGTCTACAACGCCACCAAGTTCGGTGTCGCCGCCTTCAGCGAGTCACTTCGCCAAGAGGTCACCAAGCGACACGTCCGGGTCTCGATCGTCGAGCCAGGGGCCACGGCGACCGAGCTGGCGTCCCACCTCCGACCCGAGGTCCTCGAGGCGATGGCCGCCAGCTACGAGAGCCTCGAGATGCTCGAAGCCGAGGACATCGCCCACGCCATCGGCTACGTGGTCGCCCAGCCTCGCCGGGTAGCCGTCAACGAGATCTTGGTTCGTCCTACGGAACAGGAGCGGTGAGCCGCCGACGCAAGGTGGCGAGGTCATCTGAGGAGAGGCCAGCCGCCTCGGTGAGGTAGCCCTCGATGGAGCCGTGCTCCTCGCGCAGGCGAGCGATCGCCTCGGCGAGGGCCGAGCGGCTCGTCCCCAGCAGGCCGGCGATGACCGCGGGAGGGAGGCCCGAGCCAGAGAGCTTCGCGTTGAGCTCCTCCACCCTGGAGGCGGCCGTGTACACCGAGGTGAGCTCGTAGTCGTCGAGGACGATCTCCTCCTCGACGCCGAGGGCCAGCAGGAGGACGGCGGAGACCACGCCGGTTCGGTCCTTGCCCGCGGCGCAGTGGATCACGGCGGGAAGTCCTCCTTCTTGGTTGAACGAGCGCAGGATGGTGCCGATGTCGTGGGCGCGCTCGAGCACGATCTCCGAATAGCGATCGCGCAGGTAGTCCTCGCCGCTCTCCAAGGCCACCGGGCTGGCGGTGCGCTCGCCGCGCATGAGCGGGACGTGCAGGATGCGCAGGAACGCCACGTCGGTCGGCTCGGCGGCCTGTTCTTGGGCGGGGCGAAGGTCGATGGCGACGCGCACCCCGAGAGCTCGGAGCTGGTCTCGGTCCGACTTGGTGGGTGCGTGGAGCGCGCCGGAGCGGAAGACCAGGCCGGTGCGGACGACGCGACCCTGCTCAGTCGGGTAGCCGCCGAGATCGCGGAAGTTGCTGATCCCCTCGAGACCGCTGCGCTGCCCTTGAGAATCGGTGTCGACCACTGCGCCAGACGCTACCGGTCCGAGGTGAACCGTCATCGACGAGAGCATGAACGATGGGTGAGGAGGGTGCCGGAAGGGGAGCGAGCCGGGCTGGTCTGGGGTTCGGTGCCCCTATGGTCGAGCGAAGGTGCCCCGCGCGTCGGGCAACGGCACCACACGACAGGACGAGGCGACGACGAGGGTGGGTATGACACAACTGGGCGGCGGGTTCGAGCTGGCAGAGGACACGGTCGTCGGACGCATGGGCTACGGCGCCATGCAGCTGGCGGGACCCGGGGTCTTCGGCCCACCCAAGGATCGAGACGAGGCAGTCGCCGTGCTCAGAGAGGCGGTCGAGCGTGGGGTCACGCACATCGACACGAGCGACTACTACGGCCCGCACGTCACGAACGAGATCATCAGAGAGGCGCTGCACCCCTATCCCGAGTCCTTGGTGATCGTCACCAAGGTGGGAGCTCGCCGCGACGCGGACGGCGGTTGGCCCCACGCTCGCACCCCCGACGAGCTCCGCCAGGCCGTGCACGACAACCTCGAGCACCTCGGGTTAGATGCCCTCGACGTCGTGAACCTGCGGATGGGCGGGCTCGGCGGGGCTGAGCCGGGCTCCCTCGCAGAGCAGTTCGGTGCTCTGGCCGAGCTCCAGGATCAGGGTCTGATCAAGCACCTCGGGGTCAGCACCGTCTCGACCGAGCAGATCGAGGAGGCCCAGTCGATCGCTCCGGTCGTGTGCGTCCAGAACTTCTACAACGTGGCCAACCGTGGTGACGACGAGCTGCTCGACTGGCTGGCCACCCAGGGCATCGCCTACGTCCCCTACTTCCCGCTGGGCGGCTTCACGCCGCTGCAATCGGGCACGTTGGACGAGGTGGCCGTGCGCCTCGGCACCACGCCGATGACGGTGGCGCTGGCCTGGCTGCACCAGCGCTCAGAGAACATCCTGCTGATCCCCGGCACGTCGTCGCGAGTACATCTGCGCGAGAACCTCTCGGCGATCGAGCTCGAGCTCTCCGCTCAGGACCTCGAAGAGCTTTGCAGCATCGGCACCTGACCGGAGGACCACGACGGGCCGGCTCCTCGCCCGGTCAGCCGAGGGATGCTGACGCGGCTCGCAGCTCGTCGAGGGCGGCCACGGTGTAGTGGGCGAGGTCGTCTCCGTCCTCGGGATCGGCGTCGCACCACTGGGTGAAGCCCTGCTTGAAGGCGAGGACGCCCAGCTCGCTCGCCAGTCGGGCGGTCGCTTCGGGGAAGCCTCGCTCGAGCAGCGCGGTGGTCATCGCCGCCGCCAAGCCGACCCGCTTGAGCGCGTCGCGCTCTTGGAGCTCGGTGTTGGCCGCCATGGCGGCCTGCATGCGGGGGCCGAGCTCTCGGTTCATGGGCGTCATCGCGTTTGAGACGCACTCGAGCCCGCTCGTCACGGCTTCGAGGGGGCTTGCGCCCTCCGGAGCGCCGGCGATGCCCACAGCCAGGAGCTCGCTGAGCGCCTCTTGCCCTGCCACCAGGATGTCGCGCTTGTCGGGGAAGTAGCGGAAGAACGTGCTCTTGGTCACCCCTGCTCGCTCGGCGATCTCCGTCACGGTAGTGGCGTCGTAGCCCTGCTCGGCGAAGAGGTCGACCGCGGCGAAGACGAGTCGCTGCCGAGCGCCTGGTTCCCAACGAGCCATGGAGCCACTCTAGCGATGGGACAAGAGTCCTATCGGGTTGCTAGGGTCATGAGATAAAGGTCCCATCACCAAGCAGGGAGAGATCCATGAACGTCTTCATCACAGGGGGGACCGGCCTCATCGGCTCGGCGGTCGTCGCCGAGCTCGTCGAGCACGGCCACAGCGTGCTCGGCCTCGCTCGCTCCGATCGCTCGGCAGAAGCGCTGAGACAAGCCGGTGCCGTCCCTCATCGAGGAGACCTGGGCGACCTCGAGGCCCTTCGCACCGGCGCGGAGCAGGCCGACGGCGTCATCCATCTCGCCTTCGGCGCTGACTTCTCCAGCGCCGACGCCCTGGCTCTCGTGGTGGAGCAGGAGCACGCCGCGCTGGAGACGATGGGCCGAGCGCTCCTCGGCAGCGACCGGCCCTTGGTCACGTGCTCGGGCACGCCGCCGGTGGCGGGACGGCTCTCCACCGAGGAGGACCCGCTGCCGCTCGAAGGTCCCGTCGGTGGCCGAGGGCGGTCCGTCAACGAGGTCCTCGCCCTCTCCTCCCAAGGCGTGCGCACGAGCGCGGTGCGCTTGCCACGGACGGTCCACAACGAGGGGAAGGGCGGGTTCGCCGGCATGCTGACGCAGATCGCGCGTCAAACCGGCACCTCGGGCTACGCAGGAGACGGCCTCCAGCGCTGGCCTGCGGTGCACGCGCTCGATGCGGCTTCGCTCTTCCGGTTGGCTCTCGAGCAAGCGCCTCCCGGGTCGTCGTGGCACGCGGTGGGTGACGAGGGGGACGCCGTGCTCGAGATCGCCACGGTCATCGGCAGGCGGTTGGAGCTGCCCGTGGCGTCAGTGCCGCAGGAGACCTATGGACCGCTGGGTCCGATCTTCGCCAGGGACCAGCCCGCGTCCAGCGCCTTCACGAGAGCCACCCTCGGTTGGGAGCCCACACACCCGAGCCTCCTTGAGGACCTCGAGCCCTGATGCGGGGCTGCTCCTCTTCGACCCTCACCACGCTGCGGTCAAGGGGACGCCGGGGGGTCGAATCGAGCACCTGGATGAGCCGACCACCTCACCCGGGATGAGAAACGCTCAGGAGAGAGCAGCCGACCACGCGATCAGCGGTGGTCGAACTGCGGCACAGGTTGGGTTTCCCTTGGGATCGGTGAGTCCCACTCGACCGAGGAGGACACCCGACTTCTTCGCCTCGGCCATGATGCCTGCTGGGACGCCGTCAAGCATGATCTTGGCCCTTCTGAACATCTCGAAGCTGCCTGGCGCCTCGACGACACCCCACGACAGATAGATGAACCGTCCGCCGGGCGGTCCCGAGAGGTAGGGACATCTGAAGTCGAGACCGCTCGACGGCACCGGTGTCGCTTCGATCTCCCAGGTGACCGAGTCCACGTCAGCGCTCACCTGACCCAGCAGCTCGCTCGGCTTGTTCTTCCGCTGGACGCCCACCTCGATCCCGTGGTGTCCCTCTGGACGCTCAGGCGAGGGGCCGCATGATCGACCAGGCAGGTCGTGGGCCTCGATGCGGATCAGCACTCCTTCAGTATGCGCCGCACGAGGGTAGAAGCACCGGCGCCGAGTGGCGGTGATGCAGAGACTCATTCGGGGAGTCTCATTCGGGGACTTGGTCCCTCCGTGCCAACAGAGTCGCTGCAAGTGCCTCGCAGAATGCCTCTGCTCTCCAGCTTTCCGACGAAGCTGCCTCGAGGGAGAGCACCGCGCCATCGACGAAGGTGAGCGAGAACTTGGCGAGCTTTCGGCCAAGGACTCGCCCCGAACCCGTGTCGACGTCGGCGATCTCCGCAAGAGGGATCGAGCGGATGATGCTCGTGGGTTTCCCCGTCATGGTGCTGCAACCGAGGACGGCGATCCTCCGATCGGTGAGGCCGAGGACCATCGAATGCGGAAGGGCCTCGCCGCCCACAGAGTGCGAAGGATCGATGCCGGTCTTCAACGCCGCGACCATCCCCACAGCGCCACCCAGACCGGCACCGAGGGCCCGGCGCTTGACCCCGCCCTCTCGCTCGCACTTCGTTGCGGCGACGAGCGATTCGCCGCTCTCGAAGCCCTCTCCCGCCGCCTTCACGACTTGCTGTTGCAGGTCCGCCATCTCACACCTCCAAGTGAATCCGACCGCACGCTGCGTTCTGCCAGGCGTGCGCTCTCCGACTGACGTGCACAGCTCCTCTCGCCCGCATCGCCTCATGGTCTCGAGGGTGCCGGTCATCGGTAACGGCCGAGTAAAGGCAGCGGCCGAGGGGCGGAAGCGTGGAGGCCCCACGACCCGGGTATGCCCCTCGGAGACGAACCAGGCGGTACTCGTCATCAGCCAGTCGCTTGCTCGTCGCGCAGCCGGCGTGCACCATCCAAGCTCCTACCAAGCTCCCACCAAGCACTGACCAGCTCGAGGTGGCGGTCGCCTGTGGTGCCCGGACGATGCTGCGGGCCGCTGCAAGACTTCGTGCCGCATGGCTCCGAAGCAGTACTGGGCATCGCTCGACGGGGTGCGCGCTCTCGCCATCTCAGGCGTCGTCGCGTTTCACCTGGGTCTTCTCCCTGGCGGGTGGGTGGGCGTTGACGTCTTCTTCGTCCTGTCGGGCTACCTGATCACGAACATCCTCCTTGAGGGCGGCGGGCCACGGGGTCGGCTCAGCACCTTCTGGGCTCGACGTGCACGACGGCTCCTGCCTGCGGTGCTCGTGCTGCTGGTGGTCCTCTCGACCTACGCGTGGCTCGGAGGTCCAGGCGTCGTGCCCGCTCAGCTGCGGGCACCGGAGCTGTCCACGTTGCTCTACGTCGCCAACTGGCAGCAGATCGTGGCGGGGCACAGCTACTTCGCAGCGTTCAGCTCGCCCAACCCGCTCCAGCAGACCTGGTCGCTGGCCATCGAGGAGCAGTACTACGTGCTCTGGCCTCTGCTCCTGGGGGCGCTGGTGGTGCTCTCGAACTCGAAGCGGCTCGTCCTCCACCGACGCACGCTCCTCGTCGCGACCGTGGTGCTGGCGATCGCCTCGGCCGTCTGGATGGGTGTCGCTGCCCACACGCTCGGTCCGAATCGCGCCTACCTCGGGACCGACACACGCGCGTGGGAGCTCTTGCTGGGCGGGGCGGCGGCGATGATGTGGCCGCCCGGGAGCACGACGACCCGCACCCGGCTCTGGACGGTCCTCGGCCTCGCAGGGCTCGCGGGGGTTGTCCTCGGAGCCTGGAGGGCCGGCGGTCCGCCTTGGTGGATCTGGAACGGCGGCCTCGTGGTGATCGGCTGCTGCGCGGCGATGATGATCCTGGCGAGCATCCGGGCTCCGGGGTCGGTGCTGGCGAGAGCGCTGTCGCTGGGCCCGATCCGCTGGCTCGGCATCATCTCCTACAGCCTCTACCTCTGGCACTGGCCGGTCATCGTGCTGATGACCCATGACACCACTGGCCTGTCCGGCACCGAGCTGCTCGCGGCGCGCGTGGCGGCGATGATGGCGGCCAGCTGCGCGAGCTACTACTTCATCGAGCACCCTCTGCGCCGAGCCGCCTGGTCCGGGTGGGCGCGGCGACTGCACGTGCCCGCAGCGAGCTTCGCTGTGACTGGCGTGGTGCTCGTCGGGCTCATCATCATCGTTGGCACCATCGGGCCGCCCCCGGCAGGCTCGAGCCACGTGCAGATCGCAGCCCCGGTGAAGCCGACGCGACCCCTCGTCCTCGACCTCCCGCCTGCGAGCTCGGCAGACCCCTATCGGGTGTGGCTGTTCGGTGACAGCGTGATGGCCGACGCCTCCTTGGGCATCCAGGCTGCGCTCCAGGCGACGGGGGACTTCACGGTGGTGGAGAACTCGGCCTTCCCGGGATGGGGCTTGACGACGGCCCACGGGTGGCCGGGCAGCGCAGCCCTCAGCTCGACGCATCCGCAGATCGCCATCGCCACCTGGTCGTGGGACACAGGGCTTGCCACCAGCGCGCCTGCGCTCGACGAAGCCCTGCTGCGCAGCGCGATCACGACGCTGGTGAGCGACGGGGTCCAGGTGGTGATCTTCCTCCAGTTCCCCCAGGTCGGCCCTCCGACCGCTACGCCCACCGATCCGACACCGCTCAAGGCGTGGGCCACCGAGACCGCTGGGCTCGACGCCTGGGATGCCCAGGCCAAGGAGGCTGCCGCGGCGTTTCCGGGACATGCCCTCTACCTGCCCACCGACGCGCTGTTCGCTCCTGGCGGACGGTTCTATGCGTGGTTCAAGACCCCTTCAGGCACCTGGCTCCGAGCGCGCAAGCTCGACAACACCCACTTCTGCCCCTATGGGGCAGCATCGTTCGGGGCGTCCATCGTCGAGGACCTCTCTGCCCCGCTCGAGCTGGCTCCGATGCGACCCGGGTGGGAGGTCGCGTCGTGGATAAAGGACCCTCGCTACGACGACCCACCGGGCGCGTGCCCTGACGACCAGCCCCCAGCGGGCTATCACGGCATCAAGGTGCCCCGCGCTGCCCCTGAGAAGAAGAAGGCACGAGCCTCCGCTCAGCGATCCTGATCCTCATGGCGCGCGGAGCGCGGGTGGGTCCGCGCTCTCGAGCCGCCGTCGAGCGACGATGGGGCCATGCGATATGACATCGATCTCGAGCTGGAGGTCGGCGACGACGAGAAGCACGTCCTCGACTTCCACTGGGACCAGACATGGGGGAAGGTCCGTGTTGATGTTGATGGGGTGGAGGTGCTCAAGGATCGGGTGATCGGGGGGTTCAAGACGACCAGGCGCTGGGAGCTGTGCGTCGGCGACGTCGAGGTGCACGAGGTGCTCATCGAGAAGCACGCCCCTCGGTTCTTCGGAGGCTTTCAGAGGCAAGAGGTCAAGGTCTTCGTCGATGGCGACCTTGCCGGTGAGAGCTGACACCAGCACTGGCCCGCGGGACTGGTCTTCGATCTCCCTTCGGCAGGCTCTCGCCGGATCGAGGGGCCCTGACGTGGGAGGAGTCGGGGCAGCGGGCTCATCGGGTTGCCCGACGGCCCGATCGTCGTTTCTGGCGGTAGCCTGGCCGCTGAACATCCCCTTGGAGCGCAGGGCGTTTCGCGTCGACGCTC
>Ga0181519_10003143_pt1 | contig 13649 bp, 10 predicted proteins | sample PEATcosm2014_Bin_26_FD_121102 | JGI IMG/M metagenome (GOLD analysis project Ga0181519, IMG submission 121102) | Peatland microbial communities from MTU Mesocosm Facility, Houghton, MI, USA - PEATcosm2014_Bin02_10_metaG | ecosystem: Environmental > Terrestrial > Soil > Wetlands > Peat | place...
AAGCCCGGGCATGACGGAGGCGGCGCCTCTTCGACCGTCGAGAGATCGCCCGCTACTTCTTCACGCAGGCGATGACCGTCTTCGCGCCGTCGCCCGAGCAGCTCGCGCCGCTGGTGTTGGCGATCTTCGCGGCGCCGTCGCCGCCGACGCAATAGGCCGAGATCATCTGCTCGTCGTCGGCGCAGGCCGCCTGGGCGTCGCCGGTGACGACGCGAATCGAGGCGCCGGACGGACCCGCCGGCCCACTCTCGCCGCGCGGACCCACCGCGCCGGGCGGGCCGGCGTCGCCGCGCGGACCCGCCGGTCCCGCGTCGCCGCGCGGGCCTGGGAAGCCGACGTCGCCCTTCGGCCCGGAATCGCCCTTATCGCCCTTCTCGCCCTTTTCTCCCTTCGGACCGGCGGGGCCGACCGGGCCGGCTTCGCCCTTGTCGCCCTGAGCGCCCGGCGGGCCGGCTTCGCCCTTATCGCCCTTCTCGCCGGCCGGGCCGGTGGGGCCGGGAGGACCCGCAGGCCCCGCCTCGCCTTTCAGTCCGGGCGCGCCCGCCTCGCCCTTGGGGCCGGGCGGACCGGCGACGCCCGCGGGCCCGGGATCGCCCTTGGCGCCGGGCAGCCCCTTGTCGCCGGGATCGCCCTTGCCGCAGGCGGCAAGGCCGAGAACCGCGCAGAGCACGGCAGCGGTCGCGTATTTTCGCAAATGTCCCCCCAAAGCCTGCGCGTAGTGTTTGTCGCGCAGCCGCCAGCATAACGGCATTTCTTCGGCTAGGAAGGGGCTCGGTCGCGTTTCGAGCGAACGTGAACGCGCAAAGCGCGCTTGGCAGCTATTGCTGCGCCGGAGCGGCGGCGCCGGTCAGCTGCAGCGGCGCGGAGGCGACCGGCGCGGACGCGGCGTGGGCGGCAGGCGCGGTCAGCGCGGCGGCGATCTCGCGCTTGCCGCGCGCGGACAAGAAGGCGGCGGCGGCGTTGCGCTCGTTGTCGTTGGCGGCGCCGAGATCCTTGGCCTGGAGTTCGTGGATCCAGGAATCCTTCGGCGTCTTGGCGTTGGCGGCGCCGATCAGCAGCCACATCAGCCCGCGCGCCGCCTGACGCGGCACGCCGTCGCCGCGGAACAGCATGTGGCCGAGCAGCGCCTGGGCGGCGTGATGGCCCTTCTCCGCCGCGAGGCCGAGCCATTTGGCGGCGCGCAGCTTGTCCTTCTCCAGCCCGCCGGCCCCGTCGATGAACATGCGGGCGAGATGGTACTCGCCGTCGGCGTCGCCGAACCGGGTCGCGGCGACCTCGAACATCTCGACCGCGCGCTCGGGGTCGGGCTTGATCGCGCTGCCGGCGACGCCGTTAAGGTTGTAGAGGCCGACCTGCACGAAGGCGTTGGCTATCGCCGCGAGCGAGCGCTGGTCGGTCTCGTCCTCGTCGTAGTTGTCGACGAGCTGTTCGAAATACTTGTATGCGAGCACGTCGTTGCGCGGCACCACCTCGCCGGCCGCGTAGATCGAGCCGAGCTTCCATTGCGCTAGCGTCTCGCCGCCTTCGGCCGCGTAGGTCAGCGCCTGCACCGAGGATTGCGCGTCGCCCGCCTGCAACTCGTCGACGCCGGCGCGCAACGCCTCGCGCGCGCTCTTGAAGGTGCGGCCGGGGGCGATCTTCTGCCCGCTCGGGGTGGTCGAGCCGTCCAGCGCCTGGGCGGGAGCGGCCGCTAGCGCGAGAACGAGAGCGAGTCCGGCGAGGCGCTTGCCCGCTGCGATGGTCGTTCCCGCAAACCTAACCGCAACCATGTCCAACAATCCGATCCCGTCCGCGAGAACGGCAACCGCCGCTCAAGGCCGCCGATCCGGCCGCCACGCCGCCTTAGGGCCGCGCTTGCACTCAACTAAAGCTCGGCGTTTATGGCGCAATCGCGGCGCGAACCTGGGCTAATTCCGGCCCCTGGGAGTTGGACGGGGAATGTTGCGCAAATGCCACGTATGCAACAGGGTTCGAACGATACCGTTTACAAGTTCGCAAGCCTGGCGCGCGCGGCTTCGAGCTTGGCGATGCGCTCCAGCGCGGCCTCGCGGCGCTCGCGATTCTCCTCGATGATCTCCTCCGGCGCGCGGAACAGGAAGTCGGGGTTGTTGAGCTTGACGTCGACCTTGGCGACCTCCGCCCGCGCCAAAGCGGCATCCTTTTCGAGCCGCGCCCGCTCGGCGGCGAAATCGACGAGGCCGCCGAGCGGCAGCGCGCCCTGCGCATCGCGCACGAGTATCGCCACCGACCCCGCGGGCGGCTCGGCGACGATGTCGACGCCCTCGATGCGGGCGAGCCGCTCCAGCGTCGGGCGCCAGCGTTGCAGATAAGCTTCAACCTTCGCGCTGGGCTGGATCAGCGCGAGCCGCAGCGGCGCGTTCTGCGGGATCGACATTTCCGAGCGGATCGAGCGGATCGCCTCAATCAGTTCGACGACCCAGCCGATCTCGGCCTCCGCCTCGGGGTCGGCGGGCGCGGCGGCGTCGGGCCACGCGGCAAGCGCCAGCGGGCCTGCGCGGGCCGGCCCCTGCTCTCCCTTGATCGCCCACAGCTCCTCGGTGAGGAACGGCATGAACGGATGCAGCATCGCGTAAGCGAGATCGAGAACATGGGCGATGGTGGCGCGCGTCTCGGCCTTTGCCTCCTCGGGCGCGTCGCCCTGCAGCACGGGTTTGCTGAGCTCCAGACACCAGTCGCACAGCACGCTCCAGACAAAGCGATAGGCGGCGTTGGCGGCGTCGTTGAAGCGATACTCCTCGATGCCGCTCGACACCTGCCCTAGAGCCGCGCCGGCCTCGGCGAGCATCCAACGGTTGAGCGGATCGCGAACGCCCGCAGGATCGAAACCGGCGATGCGGGCGCAGCCGTTCATCTCCGCGAAGCGCGAGGCGTTCCAGAGCTTGGTCGCGAAGTTGCGGTAGCCCTCGACGCGGTGGATCGAGAGCTTGATGTCACGGCCCTGCGCCGCCATCGCCGCCAGCGTGAAGCGCAGCGCGTCGGCGCCGTGGCTCTCGATCAGGGTCAGCGGGTCGATGACGTTGCCCTTCGACTTCGACATCTTGGCCCCCTTCTCGTCGCGCACGAGGGCGTGGATGTAGACGTCGCGGAACGGGATCTCTTGCTGGAAGTGCAGCCCCATCATCATCATGCGGGCGACCCAGAAGAAGATGATGTCGAAGCCGGTGACGAGAACGCTGGTCGGATAGAAGCGCTTCAGCTCCGCCGTGTCGTCCGGCCAGCCGAGCGTCGAGAACGGCCACAGCGCGGAGGAGAACCAGGTGTCGAGCACGTCCTCGTCGCGCGGGAACATCTCGCGCAGTTTGTCCGGCTGGTTGGCGAGCTCGGCGGCTTCAGCCTCCGCGAGCACGGCGCGCTCGACGCCATCGGCGAGCGCGGCGGCGAAGGCGGTCTCCTCGTCCTCCTCGACGTAGGTTGCGCCCCAGGGCGAAGACCACGCCGGGATCTGATGGCCCCACCAGAGCTGGCGCGAGACGCACCAGGGCTGGATGTTTTCGAGCCATTCAAAGTAGGTCTTCTCCCAGTTCTTCGGGGTGAAGACGGTGCGGCCGTCGCGCACGGCGGCGAGCGCGGGCTGGGCGAGGGTCTTGGCGTCGACGTACCACTGGTCGGTCAGCCAGGGCTCGATGACGACGCCGGAGCGGTCGCCGTGCGGCACCATGTGGGCGTTGGGCTCGATGCGGGCGAGCCGGCCCTCGCGCGCCATCATGCCGACGATTTTCGAGCGCGCGGCGAAGCGGTCGACGCCGTCGAGCGTCCCGGCCAGCCGCGTCAGTTCATGGTCGCCGGCCTCGACGCCCTCGTAGAAGGCGGGATTGTCCTTCAGCGTGATGCGCCCCTCGGCGTCGAGGATGTTGATCGGCCGCACGCCCTCGGCCTCGTGCCGCCTGCCGACCTCGAAATCGTTGAAATCGTGCGCGGGCGTGATCTTGACGGCGCCGGCGCCCTTCTCGGGATCGGCGTATTCGTCGGCGATGACGGGGATCAGCCGGCCGACCAGCGGCAGACGCAGCTTGGCGCCGATGAGATCGACATAGCGCGGGTCTTCGGGATGCACGGCGACGGCGGTGTCGCCGAGCATGGTCTCGGGGCGCGTGGTGGCGACGGTGATGACCGCGCCGGTCTCCTCGCCCGCCCCGTCAACCACCGGGTATTCGAAGTGGTAGAAATGGCCGTTCGGGTTCTTCGCCAGCGCCTTGGCCAGCGCGGCCTCGTTGAGCGGCTCGCCCTCGTGGCGCGCCCACTTAAAGCTCCCCTTGCACTCGACCTGAAGCACTTCCAGATCCGAAATCGCGGTCTGGAATTTCGGGTCCCAGTTGACGAGGCGCTTGTCGCGATAGATCAGCCCGTCGCGATGGAGTTGCACGAAGACCTTCGCGACGGCCTTCGACAGGCCCTCGTCGAGGGTGAAGCGCTCGCGCGACCAGTCGCAGGAGGCGCCCAGGCGCTTCAACTGGCCGACGATCGCGCCGCCGGATTCCGCCTTCCACGCCCAGACGCGCTCGAGGAACTTCTCGCGGCCCAGGGCGCGGCGGTCGGGCTCCTGGCGCTCCATCAGCTGGCGCTCGACCACCATCTGCGTGGCGATGCCGGCGTGGTCGGTGCCGGGCTGCCACAGCACGTCGCGGCCCTTCATCCGCCAGTAGCGGCACAGGATGTCCTGCAGCGTGTTGTTGAGCGCATGGCCCATGTGCAGGTTGCCGGTGACGTTGGGCGGCGGGATGACGATGCAATAGGGCTCCGCATCGGCGCGCTCGGGACGGCCGGAGCGGAAGGCGCCCTGCGCCTCCCAATAGGCGGCGATGCGCGCCTCCACGGCGGCGAAGTCGAAAGTCTTGTCCATTGTCAAACCCGGATAGCGAAGTCCGGCGCATAACGGCCAGGGCTGCGAAAAAGTCAACGCAGGCGGTTCCGCCTAAATGATGAAGCGGCCTTCGTTGCCTTCGCGTCCCGCAGGGGCGATGAGACGCTAGGCTCTAGGGGAGGAAAGCATGAGCAGCCGTTACGCTTCCGTCTACAAGCAATGGCAGACCGATCCCGAAGGCTTCTGGGGCGAGGCCGCCAAGGGGATCGACTGGATCAAGCAACCCGAACGGATCTTCGACGCGGAAGCCGGCGTCTACGGCCGCTGGTTCCCGGACGCCAGCCTCAACGCCTGCTACAACGCGCTCGACCGCCATGTGCTGGCCGGACGCGGCGAACAGGTCGCTTATTATTACGACAGCCCGGTCACGCAGACCAAGCAGCGCATCACTTACGCACAGATGCTCGACGAGGTGGCGACGCTCGCCGCGGTGCTCGCCGATCACGGCGTCGGGGCGGGCGACCGCGTCATCGTCTACATGCCGATGATCCCGCAGGCGATCGCCGGCATGCTGGCCTGCGCCCGGCTGGGCGCCGTACATTCCGTGGTGTTCGGCGGATTCGCCGCCAAGGAGCTGGCGACCCGCATCGAGGACGCCGAGCCGAAGCTGGTGCTCGCCGCTTCCTGCGGCATCGAGCCCGGCCGCGTCGTCGCCTACAAGCCGCTGCTCGACCGGGCGCTGGAGCTGTCGCAGCACAAGGTCGGCGCCGTGCTGATGTTCCAGCGGCCCCAGGCGGAAGCCAGCATGATCGAGGGGCGCGATTTCGATTGGGCCGAGGCGGTCGCGGCGGCGCGGGCGGCGGGCAAGACCGCCGCCCCGGTCGAGATGCAGGCGACCGATCCGCTCTACATCCTCTACACCTCGGGCACGACCGGCATCCCCAAGGGCGTGGTGCGCGACATCGGCGGCTACATGGTGGCGCTGCAATGGTCGATGCAGGCGATCTACGGGCTCGACCCCGGCGAGACGTTCTGGACGGCCTCGGATATCGGCTGGGTGGTCGGCCATTCCTACATCGTCTACGGGCCGCTGATCCACGGCTGCTCGACGGTGCTGTACGAAGGCAAGCCGATCGGCACGCCGGACGCGGGCGCGTTCTGGCGCGTCATCTCGGAGTACAAGGTCAACGCCTTCTTCACCGCCCCGACCGCGCTGCGCGCGGTGCGCAAGGAGGACCCGAACGCCGAGTTCATCGGCAAGTACGACATCAGCTCGCTGCGCACCTTGTTCCTGGCCGGCGAGCGCGCCGACCCCGACACCGTCGCCTGGGCGGAGACCGTGGTCGGTCGCCCGATCGTCGATCACTGGTGGCAGACCGAGACCGGCTGGGCGATAGCGGCCAATCCGGTCGGGCTGGGGATCATGCCGGTCAAGCGCGGCTCGCCGACGGTGGCGATGCCGGGCTATCAGGTCGACATCGTCGACGAATTCGGCAAGCCGCTGCCGGCGGGCGTGATGGGCTCGATCGTCATCAAGCTGCCGCTGCCGCCGGGCTGCCTGCCGACGCTGTGGCATCAGGACGAGCGCATGAAGTCGAGCTACCTGCACGAGTACCCCGGCTACTACATGACCTCCGACGCCGGCCTGAAGGACGCGGACGGCTACCTGACCATCCTCGGGCGCACCGACGACATCATCAACGTCGCCGGCCATAGGCTCTCGACCGGCGGCATGGAGGAGGTGGTGGCCTCGCATCCGGACGTGGCGGAATGCGCCGTGCTCGGCATCAAGGACGCGATCAAGGGCGAGCAGCCGTGCGGCTTCCTGGTGCTGAAGGCGGGGGTATCGCGCCCGAACGAGGTGATCGAGAAAGAGGTGGTGGGGCTGGTGCGCGACAAGATCGGGCCGGTCGCGGCGTTCAAGCTGGCGATCGTAGTGTCGCGGCTGCCGAAGACGCGCTCGGGCAAGATCCTGCGCGGCACGATGAAGAAGATCGCCGACCACGACGCGTACTCCACGCCCGCCACCATCGAGGACCCGGCGACGCTGGAGGAGGTGACGGCGGCGATCCGGGCGAGGGAGCTGTAGGGCTTGCCAAGGACAGGACAGGAAGCGGCGTTTTCAGGGGGTTAGGCGCCGTTTTCTGTCCTGCGCGCAGTCGAGGCGCGGCCGCTTGACGCTTGGGCGAGCCCGCAGCTTCAGCGCTTGAAGAAATTCCCCTAAACCATTGAAATCAAAAGGTTTATTTGTAAGCCGGACTGTTCGGCGCGGTTCCGTGTCGACGGCCGGGCAAAGCCCGGCCGTGACGGGCGGGTGAGCCCTCACCCCAGATAATCCTCCGGCTGGGTCTCGTCCTTGCCCCTCGGCCGCAGCACGACCGACAGCGCCGCGGCGACGACGAAGTTCAAAACCACCGCCGTCAGCCCGTTGAACGCGGCGAAGCCGAGGCCGCTGTCCAAATGGCCGTAGAACGGCAAGTCCCAGGCGAGCTTGTGCACCGGCGTCCAGGCCGCCGGCGTGTAGGACAAGGACGTGCCGACCACGATGCCGACCAGCCAGCCGATGAACAACGCCCAGCCCGAGAACCAACGCGTGAACAGGCCGAGCACCAGCGCCGGAAAGATCTGGATCATCCACACGCCGCCGAGCAGTTGCAGATCCAGTGCGAACTGCGTCTTCATGAAGAAGATGATGAATAGCGCGCCGACCTTGACCACCAGCGAGATGATCTTGGCCACCGCCGATTCCTCGGCCGGCGTCATCGCCGGGTGGATGAACGGCTTCCAGACATTGCGGGTGAAGGTGTTGGCCGCGCCGATCGACATCACCGCCGCCGGCACCAAGGCGCCGAGCGCGATGGCCGAGAAGCAGAAGCCGGCGAACCAGTCCGGAAACGCCCACAGCACCAGTTGCGGCACCGCGTCCTGCGGCGAGTTGACCTTCACCCCCGCCGCAATCGCCATCATGCCGAGCAGCGCGATCAGGCCGAGCACGAAGCTGTAGGCCGGCAGCGTCATCGTGTTGAAGCGGATGGCGCGGCCGGAGGAGGCGGCCAGCGTGCCGGTCAAAGCGTGCGGGTACATGAACAGGGCCATCGCCGAGCCGATCGCCAGCGTGATGTAGGGGCCGACCTGTTGCGGCGCGAGCGTCAGCCCCGCGGGACCCTTCCCGGCCGCGACCTTGGCGGCGTAGGCGTCCTGCGCGGCGGCGAAGATCTTGGCCCAGCCGCCGAGCTGGTAGGGGATGACGACGATCGCAGCCAGGATGAACACGTAGATCATCGAATCCTTGACGAAGGCGATCAGCGCCGGCGCCCTGAGGCCGCTGCGGTAGGTGTAGAGCGCGAGAATCACGAATGCGATGGTGATCGGGGCGTGCGCGTAAATCCCCTCGCCGGAGAAGCCGAGCGCGCCGATCACCTTCTCCAGGCCGACCAGCTGCAGCGCGATGTACGGCATGGTGGCGACCAGGCCGGTCAGCGCCACCGCCAGCTCCAGCGCCCGGTTGCCGTAGCGGCCGAGGATGAAATCGGCCGCCGTCAGGTAGTGATGCTTGTGCGTCACCGCCCACAGCCGCGGCATCGTCAAGTACAGGAACGGGTAGATGATGATCGTGTAGGGGACGGCGAAGAAGCCGAGCGCGCCGACTCCGTAGACGAGCGCGGGCACGGCGATGACGGTGTAGGCGGTGTAGAGATCGCCGCCGAGCAGGAACCATGTCACCCAGGGGCCGAACTGGCGCCCGCCGAGGCCCCATTCGCCGATCGAATCGAGGCTCGCCCGCTTCCAGTTGGCGGCGACGAAGCCGAGCACGGTGACCAGCGCGAAGAAGAAGACAAAGACGGCGGCGGCGACGACGTTGAGGTGCTCGAACATCAGCGCCTCCCCGCCCGGTCGGCGAAATAGATGCCGAGCGCCGACAACGGGATCAGCACCAGCTGGAACCAGTAGAAGAACGGGACGCCGAAAAGCTGAGGCTCGACCCGGTTGAACAGGGGCGCCCATACGGCCACGACGCACGGCGCCGCCAACAGCAAAAATCTCATCGCATTTTCCGCGGCCTGACGCCGCGTCCCCCCTTTTGGGCTTGGAATAGCGAAATCCGCGCGCCCGGTCGAGCGCAGATGCGACAACGTGCAGCGCCCGAATCGGCGCGGCCGCCGCAGCGGATCGGCGCTGCGTCACGCCGCTATATTAAGAGATGTTTACAGGCGGTTCCCGGTCTTCGTTTCCCCTGCGATCCGTGCATATGTGGTCGTCATGAACATTGCCATGCGCTCAACCTATCATCATGGGAATCTTGGGCCGGCGCTGATCGCCGCGGCGCGCGAGCTGTTGGACGCTGACGGTCCGGGCGCAGTCTCGCTGCGCGAGGCGGCGCGGCGCGTCGGCGTCTCCGCCACCGCGACCTACCGGCATTTCCAGGACAAGGACCATCTGCTCGCCGCCGTCGCTGCGGAAGGGTTCCACGCCTTCACCGAGAAGCTGGCCGCCGCGGAGCGGGAGGCGCAAGGGTTTTCCGGCATGAGCGTGGCCTACGTCGAGTTCGCGGTCACCCATCCCGGCCTGTTCCGGCTGATGTTCGGGCCGCTGTTGCGGCAACGGGAGCTGTTTGCCGAACTGGGCGCGGCGGCCGACGGCGCCTTCGCCGTGCTGCTGGCGGCGGCGCGGCGATTCGTCGGCGTGCGCGGCGAGGACGCCGAATCGGTCGCCTACGCCGCGTGGTCTTTCTCGCACGGGCTGGCGCGGCTGGTGCTCGACGACGTGATTCCGCTGGAGCGCGCGATGAAGGTGTGCCGGGATTTTGCGCTGGGGCGGGCGGGCTGATCGGAGCGACGTGCTTGTCGATCCGGGCGCCGGCTCGGGGCGAACGACGCGGTTCCAGCTGCAGCGGCGGCTTCAGCGCGAACGCTATCGGCTCCGACGCTGTAGCGTGGTCACTTCGCCGCCGGATCGAAGCGGCTGAGGCAATCCGCCCGCGCAGCTTCCAGACATTGCTCCAGCCTGCCGCGCGCGTCGAGGAAGCGCACGAGCCAGATCGCGGCGATCGCCAGCGCGAGGAGCACGACGGCCGCTGCGAGATTGGCGGTCGTGCGGCGCTCGTGCTCCTCGTCGTTCACGCCTGCAGGGCGTTCGCCTCGCTCAGGCCCGGAGGTTGTCGACCTTGACCGCGGGTCCGAGCGCCTGCACCGCGCGGGCGACGATGGACGCCGCATCAAGCCCGGCCTCGGCGTAGAGCTTCTCCGGCTTGTTGTGCTCCTGGTAGCGGTCTGGCAGCGTCAGTGTGCGCACCTTGAGGCCGCGGTCGAGACGGCCGGTCTCGGCGAGCAGATGCAGCACATGCGCGCCGAAGCCGCCGGCGGCGCCCTCCTCGATCGTCAGCAGCACTTCGTGCTTGTCGGCGAGGTCGAGGATCATCTGGCGGTCGAGCGGCTTGGCGAAGCGCGCGTCGGCGACCGTCGTCGACAGGCCGCGCGCCTCCAGATCCTCGGCCGCCTGCAGCGCCTCGGCGAGGCGGGTGCCGAGCGACAGCAGCGCGATGCGCGCGCCCTCGCGCACGATGCGGCCCTTGCCGATCTCGAGCGGAATCCCGCGCTCCGGCATATCGAGGCCGACGCCTTCGCCGCGCGGATAGCGTAACGCGATCGGGCCGGAATCGTGGGCGACGCAGGTCGCCACCATATGCTTCATCTCCGCTTCGTCCGCCGCGGCCATCACCACCATGTTGGGCAGGCAGCACAGATAGGCGAGATCGAACGCGCCGGCGTGAGTCGCGCCATCGGCGCCGACGAGGCCGGCGCGGTCGATGGCGAAGCGCACGGGCAGGTTCTGCAATGCGACGTCGTGCACCAGCTGGTCGTAGCCGCGCTGCAGGAAGGTCGAGTAGATCGCGCAGAACGGCTTGTAGCCCTCCGAGGCGAGGCCCGCCGCGAAGGTGACGGCGTGCTGCTCGGCGATGCCGACGTCGAAGGTGCGGTCGGGGAACGCCTTGCCGAAGCTGTCGAGGCCGGTGCCGGCGGGCATGGCGGCGGTGATGGCGACGATCTTGGGATCGCGCGCGCCCTCCTCGACCAGCGCGTCGGCGAACACCTTGGTGTAGGCGGGGGCGTTGGCCTTGGGCTTGTTCTGCTTGCCGGTGACTACGTCGAAGGCGTTGACGCCGTGGTACTTGTCGGTCGCAGCCTCCGCCGGGCCGTAGCCTTTGCCCTTCTTGGTCACCACATGGACCAGCACGGGGCCCTTGGTTTCCTTGACGTTCTTGAGGATCGGCAGCAGGTGGTCGAGGTTGTGGCCGTCGATCGGTCCGACGTAATAGAAGCCCAGTTCCTCGAACAGCGTGCCGCCGCCGACGACGATGCCGCGGCCGTATTCCTCGGCCTGCCGCGCGCCCTTGTACATGAAGCCCGGCAGGTGCTTGGCGAGCTCCTTGGCCTGATCGCGCAGCGACAGCCAAGTGCGGCTGGAGGCGAGGCGGGCGAGATAGGCCGACAGCGCGCCGACCGGCGGGGCGATCGACATATCGTTGTCGTTGAGAATGACGATAAGGCGCGAGTGCATCGCGCCCGCATTGTTCATCGCCTCGTAGACCATGCCGGCCGAAAAGGCGCCGTCGCCGATGACGGAGATGACGCTGTTGTCGCGGCCGTCGAGGTCGCGCGCCACCGCCATGCCGAGGCCGGCGGAGACCGAGGTCGAGGAATGGCCGGCGCCGAACGGATCGTACTCGCTCTCCGAGCGCTTGGAGAAGCCGGAGAGGCCGCCGCCCTGGCGCAGCGTGCGGATGCGCGGGCGCCGGCCGGTGAGGATCTTGTGCGGATAGACCTGATGGCCGACGTCCCAGACGATGCGGTCGTTGGGCGTGTCAAACACGTAGTGCAACGCCACCGTCAACTCGACGACGCCGAGGCCGGCGCCGAGATGGCCGCCGGTCACCGAGACCGCGCTGATGACTTCTTCGCGAAGTTCGGCGGCGAGCTGCGGCAGGTCTGAGGGCGCCAGACGGCGCAGATCCTCTGGCGAATTAACACGGTCGAGCAGCGGCGTGGAAGGTCGAGTCAAGGTCGAATCCCAGCTTTATTATGGCCATATCCGCATTGCGGATCGACCCGACTAGCGCGAATCCGCCCCGAGGGCAAACTTCGGCGCCTCGGTGGCGTTTGGCGAGACGCCGCGGAGGCTTTGTGTCCGCCGGGGGCGGGAACTTTGCGTTCGCTGTGGCGCCGCCGAAAGCGGCCGCCCATGATCCCAATCAATACGCGCCGGCGATGCGGGTTCTTGGCGGCCGGAACGCCCGCCCCGGGCGAACGCGCGGGAACTCCCCTCCCCGCTCATAAGGGAAGCTCGGGCAGACGGCGCCGAGGGCTGAGATTGCAGCGTTTTCACCCGTCTCCTGTCAAGCGGGAGTTACGGCGCGCGCCGCCTAGAGTCCGCGCGCGAGATCGGCCAGGAAGCTCAGGCAGCGTGACAGTTCTGCGACTGCGACAAATTCGTCAGGCTTGTGCGCCTGCTCGATCGAGCCCGGCCCGCAGACCACGGTCGGCAGGCCGGCGCGCTGGAAATGGCCGGATTCGGTGGCGTAGGACACGGCGATGGTCGCGTTGGCGCGCGCCAGCCGCAGCGCCAGCGTCGCCGCTGGCGAGACCGACTCGGCGGCGAGGCCCGGCACGTCGACGTCCATCGTCGTCTCGATGGTCGGCTCGGGCGTATGGCGGCGCAGCCGCGGCAGCGCGACCGCGTCGACGAAAGCCTGCACGCGATGCAGCGCCTGGGTCGCCCACATCTGCGGCAGGCCGCGGAACTCCCAGCCGATCAGGCATTCGCGCGCCAGGATGTTGCGCGCGGAGCCGCCCTGGATGGTTCCGACATGATAGGTCGCGCAAGGCGGATCGAAGCGCCGGTCGGGACCGGGGCTAGCCTCCTCGTCGCGGCCGAGCCGGTCGATCTCGACGACGATCTCGGCCGCCGCCGAGATGGCGTTGGCGCCGAGCGCGGGATGGGCGGAATGGGCCTCGACGCCGCGCACCACGGTGCGGAAAGTCGCCACGCCCTTGTGCGCGTCGGCCACCTGCATCAGCGTCGGCTCGCCGACGATGACGGCGGCCGGGCGCGGCAGATCGACGCCGAAGCGGGCGATGAAGTCGAGCGAGCCCAGGCAGGTGGTCTCCTCGTCGTAGCTCAGCACGAGATGGATCGGCTTGCTCAAGGAAGCCTTGAGGAACCGCGGCGCCATCGCCAGCGCGCAGGCGGCGAATCCCTTCATGTCGCAGGCGCCGCGGCCGTAGAGTTTGCCGTCCGACTCGCGCAGCGCGAACGGATCGCCGGTCCACGGCTGACCCTCGACCGGCACAACGTCGGTGTGGCCGGAGAGGACGATTCCGCCGTCGACCTCGGGGCCGAAGGTGGCCATCAGCGCCGCCTTGTCGCGCGTTGCGTTCAAGGCGATGCGCGGCTCGACGCCGAGGCGCTTGAGATGGTCGGCGACGAAGGCGATCAGCTCCAGGTTGGAGCGGTCGCTGACGGTGGGAAAGGCGACCAACTGCGCAAGCAGGCGCTTGGCCCGCGGCAGCGGATCGAGAGCGGCGAAGTGGGTCATGGCGGCATTTTAGGCCGGGTTTGCGACAAGTCGAGCCGGCGCGTGAGCCGAAGATCGCGCCGCGCGGCGTTCGGATTCAAACTGATCTTCAGCAGTGCGAAATGCTAGGCCATTGGAGGGGCGCGCAAAATCGCGCCGCAAAAGCGGCGTGGCGCTACGTTACGTTGCGTTGGTGTGGATTATGCGTCGCTAACCTGGCGCGCCGTCGGCGGCAGGGCGACGCCGAGTGCGCAG
>Ga0181519_10003146_pt1 | contig 13632 bp, 10 predicted proteins | sample PEATcosm2014_Bin_26_FD_121102 | JGI IMG/M metagenome (GOLD analysis project Ga0181519, IMG submission 121102) | Peatland microbial communities from MTU Mesocosm Facility, Houghton, MI, USA - PEATcosm2014_Bin02_10_metaG | ecosystem: Environmental > Terrestrial > Soil > Wetlands > Peat | place...
CGAACTCGCCAACCCCGACGAGATCCCGCATCTGGAATGGGCCGTGAGCGATCAGTGGGCGTATGGCGGCGGGCTGTATCACATCAAGTGCGACTATCGCCTGATGATCGACAACCTGATGGACCTCACGCACGAGACCTATGTGCACGCGACGAGCATCGGTCAGGAGGAAATCGAAGAAGCGCCGCCGAAGACCACCGTCGAAGGTGACATGGTCATCACGGCGCGTCACATGGAGAACATCAAGGCGCCGCCGTTCTGGGCGAGTGCGCTGCGCGCGAATGGCCTGGACGATCAGGTGCCGTGCGACCGCTGGCAAGTGTGCCGCTTCACGCCGCCGAGCCACGTGATGATCGAAGTGGGTGTGGCGCACGCCGGTCATGGCGGCTACCATGCGCCGGCCGACAAGAAGGCCGGCAGCATCGTGGTCGACTTCATCACCCCCGAGACGGACGAATCGATCTGGTACTTCTGGGGCATGGCGCGCAACTTCAAGCCGGAAGACGCCGAACTGACCGCCGCGATCAAGCGTGGCCAGGGCGGCATCTTCGCCGAAGACCAGGAGGTGCTCGAAGCCCAGCAACGCAATCTCAGCGCATATCCGGAGAAGAAGATTCTGAAGCTCAACATCGACGCAGGCGGCGTGCAGTCGCGCAAGGTGCTCGACCGGCTCATCGAAGCCGAGCGCGCCGGGGCAGCGACTGTGCAGGGCGTGGAGAGCGCAGCATGAAAGTCCGGCTGGCGAACAAACGCGATGTCGCCACCGACATCTGCGAATTCGAGCTGGTGAGTGTCGACGGCAGCGCGCTGCCGGCATTCACGGCGGGGGCCCACATCGACGTTCACGTGGCCGACGGTCTCGTGCGTCAGTACTCGCTGTGCAACGCACCGGGCGAGACGCATCGCTACTGCCTGGGCGTGCTGCGCGACCCGGCGTCGCGCGGCGGCTCCCTCGGCATGCATGCGCTCACGGTCGGCACCACGCTGGAGATCAGCGCCCCGCGCAATCACTTCCCGCTCGCCGAGCAGGCGAAGCACAGCATTCTGCTCGCGGGCGGAATTGGCGTGACGCCGATTCTCTGCATGGCCGAAGCGCTGTCGGCGAGCAACGCGTCGTTCGAAGTGCATTACTGCACTCGCGAGCCCGCACGCACCGCCTTTCGTGAGCGCTTCGCGCGCGACGATCTCGCCGCGAAGACACGCCTGTACTTCGACAGCGACGGCGAGCGTGCCGATCTCGACGCCATCCTTGCGCAGCCGTCCGGCGGCAAGCACCTGTATGTGTGCGGCCCCGCCGGCTTCATCGACGCGGTGCTGGCCCGAGCGGAAGCGGCGCAATGGCCCGAAGGCAATGTGCATCGCGAATACTTCGCCGCACCGGTGCAGGCCGACACCGACGGCGACTCGCCGTTTCAGGTCAAGCTGCACTCGAGCGGTCGTGTGATCGACGTGAAGGCCGGCGAGACCATCGTCGCGGCACTCGCAGCGCAGGGCGTGGAAGTGCAGATGTCGTGCGAGCAAGGCGTGTGCGGCACGTGCCTTACGCGGGTCATCGATGGCACGCCCGATCATCGCGACGTCTACCTGACCGACGACGAACGCGCCGCCAACAACCAGATCCTGCCCTGCTGCTCGCGCAGCAAGTCGGCCATGCTGGTGCTCGATCTGTAACGCTTGTAACGCCTGTAGCGCATTCCTCTCTGCGCCAAAAGACAACAGCCCCGCTTCGCATCGCGAGCGGGGCTGTTGTGCTTTCATGGATGAGACCCGGCTGTCAGAGCGCGCTACAACACCCGGTGCTTCGTCTCGCGCACGAGGATCGTCGAGATGAGCGCCATCGCCGCGAGGATGAGGAAGTACACGATGACCGGCCAGATCTGCCCGTGGCTCCACGCCAGCAGACTCGCGGCGATCATCGGCGCGAGTCCGCCGCCCAGCACCGTACCGATCTGCTTGCCGAGCGACACGCCCGAGAAGCGCACGCGCGTGTCGAACAGCTCCGAGAAGAAACTCCCCTCCGGGCCGAACATCATCGGGTGAATCACGCCTGCGCCGATCACGATGGCAGACACGACGAGCGCCGTCTCCTTGCTGCCCATCATCAAGAAAAACGGATAGATGAAGATCGCCGTGGCGGCCAGTCCCATCAGGAACATCGGGCGGCGTCCCAGCTTGTCGGAGAGCATGCCGAACGCAGGGATCGTCAGCATCGCGAGAATGTTCGCGTAGAGCACGCCATCGGCCATCGTGTTGCGCGGCAGACCGAGCGTCTTGGTGCCGTAGGACAGCGAGAAGATCGCGACGAGATAGAAGAAGCTCGTCTCTGCCAGACAGATGAAGAACGTGACGAGCGTCGGGCGCCAGTAATGCGTGATGACTTCCGCGACCGGCACCTTCGCGATGTCACGATGCTGCTCCGCCGCCTTGAAGCTCGGCGACTCTTCCACCTTGAGACGCACGTAGGTGCCCAGCGCCACGAGCAGCAGACTCACGAGGAACGGCAGGCGCCAGCCCCACGTGAGCAGATCGTCTTCCGGCAGTCGCGTAATCAGCACGATGGCGAGCGACGCCCCGACGATCGACGTCGGCCCTGCTGCCTGAATCAGCCCGCCGAAGAGGCCGCGCAAATGCGCGGGCGCCCCTTCGACCGTCATCAGCAAGCCGCCGACGGACTCGCCGCCGAGCGCGAAACCCTGCACGAAGCGCAGCGTCACGAGCATGACCGGCGCCCACATGCCGACCATGTCGTACGTCGGAAGCAGACCGATCATCGTGGTAGCCACACCCATCAGAATGAGGGTGAACAACAGAATCGACTTGCGCCCGATGCGGTCGCCGAAGTGACCGAATACGATGCCCCCGATGGGCCGCGCGATGAACCCGACGGCAAAGGTCGCGAACACGGCGATCATGCCCGCCATCGGATCGAGCTGCGGGAAGAACAGCCGGTCGAACACGATGGGCGCGAGAAAGCCGTAGATGAAAAAGTCATACCACTCGATGGCGGTACCGAAGCAACTGGCCGCCACCACGCGAGCGTAGTTCGCCGATGCGCCCTGTGTTGCCAACGCTGGAGCGGCGTTGGCAGCGTTGGCGTCGTGGTGCTGCCCCTCGCCGGCGTTGGCGTGGCCGGACGTTGCACCCGCCCCCGCAGGGGCGGTTTCGTACTGTTGTGACACGGTTGTCTCCTCCGGCCGTCTGTTCCGGTCTCCCGGCTGCGGCGGTATGGTGGTGTTGCGTTACGTCAACGGGCGTCCGGGCGCCGGGCGGCGTTCAGAACGGGTAGTGACGCGGGGTGGTCTGCACCGTCATCCAGCGCAGATCGGTGAATTCGTGAACGCCGGCCTTGCCGCCGAAACGTCCCCAGCCGCTCGACTTCACGCCGCCGAACGGCATCTGCGCTTCGTCATGCACCGTGGGGCCGTTGATGTGGCAGATGCCCGACTCGATACGCCTGGCCACGCCCATCGCGCGCGCGATGTCGCGGCTGAAGACGGCGGACGACAGGCCGTAAGCGTTGTCGTTGGCGCACGCGATGGCCGCTTCGTCGTCCTTCACGCGCACGATGCCCTTGACCGGGCCGAACGACTCCTCGCTGTAGATGTGCATGTCAGGCGTGACGTAATCGAGCAGCGTCGCGGGCATGAGCGTGGTCTCGGCGCGGCCGCCGCACAGCAGCTTCGCGCCCTTGGCGAGCGCGTCGTCGATCAGCGCATTGCAGCGCTCGACCGTCGCCATGTCGATCACCGAGCCGAGCACGACCGGGCCTTCGCGCGGATCGCCCAGCGGCAGCGCACGCGCCTTGGCGGCGAGCTTTTCCACGAAGGCGTCGGCGATCGATTCCGCCACGACGATGCGCTCCGTCGACATGCAGATCTGGCCGGAGTTGGCGAACGCGCCGAATGCGACACCGTTCACGGCGGCGTCGAGATCCGCGTCGTCGAGCACGAGACACGGCGCCTTGCCACCCAGCTCCAGCACGGCGGGTTTGAGATGTTCAGCGCACAGCCCGGCGATAATGCGGCCCACGCGCGTCGAGCCGGTGAAGTTCACGCGACGCACGGCGGGCTCTGCGATCAGCGCCTCGACGATAGCGCCGGCGTCCTTCGGCGCGTTCGTGATGAAGTTCACCACGCCCGCCGGCAGACCCGCTTCGTCCAGCGCATCGGCAATCAGGCCGTGCGTCGCCGGACACAACTCCGAGCCCTTGAAGACCACGGTATTGCCGCAGGCCAGCGGCAACGCCAGCGCGCGCACGCCGAGAATGACCGGCGCGTTCCACGGCGCAATGCCGAGCACCACGCCCGCCGCCTGTCGCACGCCCATGGCAAGACTGCCGGGCACGTCCGACGGGATGATTTCACCGGCGATCTGTGTCGTCATCGCGGCGGCTTCGCGCAGCCCCTGCGCGGCCAGATGGACGTTGAAGCCCGCCCACAATCCGGACGCGCCCGTCTCTGCTGCCATGGCGGCCTGAAACGCTTCGAGTTTCGCTTCCAGTCGATCGGCCGCCTTCATCAACAGCGCGCGACGCTCGCCCGGGCCGGTGTTCGACCAGCCGGGGAAGGCATCCCATGCCGCGTGCACGGCAGCGCGGGCGTCGCCGACGGTGGCGGCCGGTGCGCGCGAGGCGACTTCGCCGTCGAGCGGATTGCGTCGCTCGAAGGTGGCGCCCTGAGTCGCGGCAACGCGCTTACCGGCGATCAGCATCGTCAGGGCTTTAGGATCTTGTTGGACTTGCATTGGCATTCGTCTCCTTGCTCGATGATTCGTCACGGGATGGGCTGCACGGCAGGCTCGATCGCTCGACCCTCAGTGCAGGCACTCGCCGTGCATCATGCCACCACGATTTCGACAAGACGTGTCTCGCCGCTCGCGATGGCCTGCGACAAGACGTCGCGCAACTCGCTTCCCTGCTCGACACGCTGCGCACGCACGCCCATGCCTTGCGCCAGATGCACGAAATCAAGATCGGGCAGATCGGTGCCCTGCACCGGATCCTTCGGGCCGAAGCCGAACGACGGCGCGAAGTCCTGCAACGCGGCGTAGCGCCGGTTGTTCAGAATCACGAACGTGATCGGCAGTCTGGCTTGCGCCGCACTCCATAGCCCCTGAATCGAGTACATTGCCGAGCCGTCGCCGATCAGGCCGATGACGCGACGCGTCGGATGCGCCATCGCCACACCGACCGCCGCAGGCATGGAGTAGCCGAGGCCGCCGCTATTCATCGTGTAGAACGTGCCCGGCTGCGTGAAGGGCAGATATTGCTGCATGACGGCGCGCGCACTCGGCGCTTCTTCGACGACGATGTCGTGCGCGTCGCGCACTTCGGCGAGCGTTTGCAGTGCGAAAGCCGTCGTCATGGGTTCGCCCGGTGCGTTCGGCGTCGCCACCGGCGGCACGGCGCGCGCAGGCGGCAGTGCGCGCTCGCCCGGCATGTCGCGTGTCATCAACGCTTCAACGCCCAGTCGCACGTTGCCGACGACGGAGGCGCCGACGGGTGTCCACGCGGCCACGCCCGGGTCTTCGATCAACTGGAACAACGACGCGCCCTCGGGGACATGCGGCCCCGCGCCTTCCACGTGATACGTGAACGCCGGCGCGCCGATCACGAGAATCAGATCGTGACCGCCGAGCAGGCCGACGATCTTCTCGCGCATCGGCGGCAGGAAGCCCGCGAACAGACGGTGGTCTTCCGGGAACGCACAACGCGCGCACATCGGTGCGGTGAACACGCGTGCGTTATGCCGTTCGGCCAGAGCGACCACGGCGTCGAATGCCCCGGCGCGATCGATGGACGAACCGACGACGAACGCCGGACGCTCGCACGCATCGAGCGCCGCCCCCAGTTGCGCAAGCGCCACCGGATCGGGCTGCACACGCGTACTCACCTGACGCGGCGGCAGCGCCTCGGCAGGACGATCCCAATCGTCGACCGGAATGGAGACGAAGACCGGCCCCTTCGGCTCCTGCATGGCGATGTGATAAGCGCGGGCGAGCGCGAGCGGCACGTCTTCGGCTCGCGCCGGTTCCAGACTGAACTTGACGTACGGCTGCGGCAACTCGGTCGCACGCACGGAGGCCAGGAACGGATCGAACGGCAGAATCGAGCGCGCCTGCTGACCGGCGGTCACGATGAGTGGCGTCTGATTCTTGTACGCCGTAAAGATGTTGCCCATCGCGTTGCCGACGCCGGCTGCCGAATGCAGATTGATGAACGCCGCGTTACCGGTCGCCTGCGCGTAGCCGTCGGCCATGCCGACGACCACCGCTTCCTGCAAGCCCAGCACGTATTCGAAGTCGGGCGGGAAGTCGCGGAACAGCGGCAACTCGGTCGAACCGGGGTTGGCAAACACCTTGGTCATGCCGTGGCGGCGCATCAGGTCGATGACCACCTCACGAACGCTCAGGGCTTGAGGGGCGCCGGCACGTTGGCCGGCGCGAAGTTCTCGGCTGTCTTTCATGAATGCGGTTGTCTCGTACCGCCATCGACGCGCAAGCGTGACGGCGTGGTTCTTGTGTTGGCTCGGGCGGCGCGGGCCTCAAACCCACGCGGTACGTGCGTCCGTTGGGATGAGCGTCTGGCTAACGTTCGGGTCAGCGTTCGGGCGAGCGATTGCAGGAGTATAGGCAGCCGATATATGCCCCGGAATTGCTTTTGCGTGCCAAAGTCATTACGCTTTTGCATGACTTTCCGGCGTGGCCGTAAGTCACGTTTGGTCACTGTCGATCACGCTTTACGTCGCCATCATTGCGATCGGCGTCATGCCCTCCTCTGGAGTTCTCCCGCCGCCATGAGCCTCAATCTCCAGCAATTGCGCGCCTTCACGACCATCGTCGCGACCGGCAGCCTCGGACGCGCCGCCACGGAACTGCACCTCACCCAGCCCGCGTTGAGCCGCACCATCAAACGGCTCGAAACCGATCTGGGCGCGCCGCTGTTCGAGCGTCACAGCAAGGGGATGGCATTGACGGCGTTCGGCCACGCCCTGCTGCCGCACGCGATGCTGCTGGCGCGCGAAGCCGACCATGCGCGCGAGGAAATCGATGCGTTGCGTGGCCTGGCCAAAGGCAGGATCAAGGTCGGGGCGGTCGGGGCCATCGCAAGCCACGTCCTGCCGCTCGCCGTGGACCGTGTGCTCAATCGCTGGCCGAATCTGCGCGTGGAGATTATCGAAGGGGTATGGGATCGGCTCGCTCAGGGACTGATGCAACACGAGATCGATCTGGCGCTCTCGACCGTCGCTCCCGATACCGAGGACATCGTCGCCATCACCGACTGCCATTGGGAGGACGACAGCTACGTGGTCGCCGCTTGCGACCATCCGCTGCGCCGTCGCAAGACCCTTTCACTGGCCGACACCCTCGGGCAACGCTGGGCCATTCCGCCGCGCGGCACCGCGCCCTACGCGCACATGCAGGGCGTGTTCGCCGCGCACGGTCTGGGGCTGCCGAACATCGTCGTGGAAACGCGCTCCGTGCCGGTGCTCAAGAGCATGGTCGCGCGATGCGGCTTTCTCACGTGGATGCCCGAGCCGATGTACGACGTCGAGGCGCGGGCGCAGGTGATGGATACGTTACCGATTGCGACGGTGCGCGCCAAGCGCACGCTCACGGCCTTTCGCCGCCGTCAGGGAATCTTGCCGAGCCCCGCCGCCAAATTGCTCGACGAGTTGCGTCAACTCACGGCGCCCGGTTGAAGCGCCAGCGGCAAGTCAGTTGTGCGAGTCGTGCGCGGCCACGATATGCGCGCGGTGATACGGCGTGCCGCCATATTCCTTAGGACCATGAATCGTTTCGACGCGCTCGATACGCCACGGCACCGGCTGCGTGAAGCGCGGGCCGTCGTAGGCGAACGTATGGAACTCGCCGTTCTCACCGCACGCGTCGACCTCCGGCGGAAGATCGGCCAGCAGCGACGCGTCGTATTCGCGGCCGACGAATTCCGGCCCGAGGTGACGTCCGTCCACGCACACGATCACCGCACGATAACCCAGCGAGATGAATTCATGAGCGAGCGTCAGACGCGCCCGCTGCCACAGCGGCAGCACGGCGGTCATGCCCGCTGCCGCACACACCTTCTCTTCCCAATCGCGATGCGGCTGCAAATCGATGTCGCCGAACAAGCCGTGCGTGATGCCCGCGGCACGCATCGTCTGAAGACGCGCAACGAAAGCCGTCTCGTACTCGCGCCAACCGGCTTGTCCGATGTCGAGCGCAATGCCGAGCGCGTCCGCCTGCGCCTGCATCAACTCGCGTGGCAGGCCGTGCGAGCGCGAGCTGTCACCGGTTTCGTCGAACATCGCCAGCAGACGGCGCACGTCGTAGTGCGGCTCGCCACTCGTGTCGCACGACAGGGCGTGATGCAGGGCAAGGCAGGAATCCTTGCCGCCACTCCAGGAGAAAAAGGCGGGTGTGGGCATGGGGTCTCGTGAGTCGGTCTGTGGGTCTGTGGAGGTATTGATACGTCGATAAGTCGATAGGTCGCTTCGTCGATCCATCGGACAGACAGACGGACGGATCGCACAAATGCAAAGCGGACCCCGCAGGGTCCGCCCTTGAGACTTGCGGGTTGCGATGTTTCCATCGACATGGCCCGCATGACGTCGCGCTCAGTGCGAGCGGATCATCGTGCCGAACGGCTGCTCCGTCAGAATCTCGAGCAACACCGAGTGCTCGATGCGGCCGTCGACGATGTGCACCGACTTCACACCGCTCTTCGCGGCGTCGAGCGCCGACGAGATCTTCGGCAGCATGCCGCCCGAGATCGTGCCGTCTGCGAACAGTTCGTCAATCTCGCGCGCCGACAGGTCCGTCAGCAGATTGCCCGCCCGGTCCATGACGCCCGGGATGTTGGTCATCATCACGAGCTTCTCGGCGCCGAGCACCGTGGCAAGCTTGCCCGCCACCAGGTCGGCGTTGATGTTGTACGCCTGACCGTCTTCACCCACGCCGATCGGCGAGATCACGGGAATGAAGGCGTCGTCCTGAAGCGCACGCACCACGGCCGGGTTGATCGAGTCGACTTCACCGACGAAACCGATGTCGAGGAACTGACCGGCATGCTCGCGATCCGGCATCAGCATCTTGCGAGCATTGATGAGACCACCATCCTTGCCGGTAAGACCCACCGCCTGACCCCCGTACTGGTTGATCAGCATGACGATGTCCTGCTGGACTTCGCCGCCGAGCACCCACTCGACCACTTCCATCGTCTCTTCGTCGGTCACGCGCATGCCCTGGATGAACGTGCCCTGCTTGCCGATCTTCTTGAGCGCCTGATCGATTTGCGGACCGCCCCCGTGCACCACCACCGGGTTGATGCCGACGAGCTTGAGCAGAATGACGTCGCGCGCGAAGCCCTGCTTCAGACGCTCTTCGGTCATTGCGTTGCCGCCATATTTAATCACCACGGTCTTGCCATGGTACTTGCGGATATACGGCATCGCCTCAGCCAGCACTTCGGCCTTGAGAGCAGGTGCGATGTCGTCGATGGAAGACAGTTGCGGATCGGACATGGCGGGAAGGTTTTCGCAGGTGGACCAGAAACACGGCGCATTGTACAACCAAGAAGCCTTGGCGTGCGGGGCTTCGACGGGTTTCGGAAGGGTCTGGGACTTGCATCGGCAAATGCCCATGGCTACCCTTCGTCACATAGCAGACGGTAACCGCAAAAGCGGCGATTCTCGCCCGCTCAGCGGCACAGAATCGCGCGTGCGTATCACCCCTTTCACTTACTCATGGACGCCCGTCAGTGGCCGATTTTTACTTCATCGCCGCACGCCCTCCGATTTGGGCGCCGCAACCGCCCGTTGATGGCCGGCCGATGACAGCAGGCGCCGTGTTGCAGTTGCGCAACTCGTGCCGTCAAACGCCACGGCACGGCCGGCGGGAAACGGCGTAGCCGTCTCTCACGTCGTGGTAATGGATGACAAATCGCACCGGAAAGATGGCTGACGCGACCGATCCGCCCCTCGATCCGACACGGGCCGGCGGGGCGCTTGATCCGCTCAATTCATCGCGCTGCCCGCAGTGCGGGGTCGTCGTGTCGTGCGGTGCGCTGTCGTCGGCGCACGGCCCCGGCGATGTGCATTGCTGGTGCCTCGACTGGCCCCATCTGCCCGTCTCGGCCCGGCTGGGTGCCGGCACCTGCCTTTGCCCGGCCTGTCTTCGTGCGGCGCTTGCCGCCGCGGGTGTGGCGATCGACGGCACCGCCGCCGATCCCGGCTAAGGCTGGCGGGCCGCTGGCCCGCGATCAATTGCTCGCGGCTGCCTGCCTGTCCACCATCCGCTGGCTACCGGTACTAGCCGTCACGACTGACAGTCACTGGCTGTGCGTGCCGTGCGCCATGCCGGCCATACCAGCCATGCCGCCCCCGGCAGCAGGCGCACCTGCCGTCAGATCGCGCACCGGCACCTGCACCTGCTGCTCGGACTTCTTGTGATCGGCAGACTCGAAGCGCAACGTCAACGGCACGGTGTCGCCCTTCTTGAGCGCGGCCTTCAGGTCCGTGAGCATGATGTGATAGCTGCCCGGCTTGAGCTGCACCGGCTGATTGGCCGGCAGCGGCAGGCCGTTCGGCAGCGCGCGCATTTTCATCAGCGTGCCTTCGAGCTTCATCTCATGCACTTCGGCATTCGCGGCAGCAGGGGTGCTCACGCCCACGAGCGTGGTCGCCTGATGCGCCTGCAATGTCATGAAAACGCCGGTCGCGGTCTGGCCGGGAACGGTGCCACGCGCCCACGCGTCGGAGACATCCACCTGTGCATAGGCCGAGGCCATGCCCAGACTCAACGCGGCAGCCACCCAAAGCTTGTGTTTCATGCAAACTCCTTGTCGTTGTCGACGGACACGCATCCGCCCTGTATCGCATGAGACGTTGCGCGACACCCTGCCGCGCGAGACGTGAACGATCATTGTAGTCGCGCCTCGCCAGACGCGTGTGCGCGCAGCGTGATACGGACCATCGATCCCATGCGGCAGAGTGTCGCAGCGCCAGCAGACGCGGGATAGCCCGTGACCCGGACTTGGTACACTTGTCGTATGACCCATTTCCCCATCGAGCGGACCAACGTCGTTCAACTCTTCTGGCTGCGTTGCCTGGCCATCGTCGGCCAACTGGCGACGATCGGCGTCGCGCAACTCTGGCTCGGCGTGCGTCTGCCGCTCGAGCCGATGCTCACCATCGTTGCCCTCGAAGTGCTGTTCAACGTGCTCACCTGGGTACGGGCGCGGCGCGGAATCGAGCGCGTCAAGCGTCACACCGATCTCGACCTGATGAGCCAGTTGCTCGTCGATCTGGCCGCGCTCACGTCACTGCTGTTCTTTTCGGGGGGCGCGACCAATCCCTTCGTCTCTCTCTTTTTGCCGGGTCTGGCGATCGCCGCAGCGGTGCTGCCATGGCGCAACGCCTCGCAACTCGCGCTGCTCTCGCTGGTCGCCTACGGCGCGCTGAACTTCCAGTACGTGCCGCTCGATCTGGCCGACCCCGGCAATCTGCTGCGTCTGCATCTGGCGGGCATGTGGGTCAACTTCGTGGTCAGCGTGCTCGTGATCGCGTGGTTTGTCTCACGGATGTCGCGCGCGCTGCGTGCGCGCGATGCGCAACTCGCCCGCGCGGAACAGCGTCTATTGCGCGACGAACGCATGGCCGCGCTCGGCGCTCAGGCCGCGAGCGTGGCGCACGAACTCGGCACGCCGCTCTCGACGATGGCCGTGGTCGTCGGCGAACTTCGCAGCGAGAGTCGGGGCAACGCCGCCCTGAAGCCGTTCGAGCCCGATCTTCAGACACTTGAGCAGCAGATCGCGTTGTGCAAGAGCGCCATCGGTCACGTGCAGACGCGCGCGGCGGCGCCCGTGCGTCAGGCCCTGGCCGAATGGCTGCCCGCGTTCACCACGCAATGGCGCTTGCGCCATCCGCAGGTGCAATTCCAGCTACGTGTGCCGCCGCAGTTGACCGCACGCATCGAGGACACCGTGCAGGTCGGCCAGATTCTCACCATCCTGCTGGATAACGCGGCTTATTTCAGCCCGTTGGCGGTCACGCTCGACGTGAGCATCACGCAGGACGATGTGCGCTTCGCCGTCTGTGACGAGGGCCCCGGCATGACCGCCGAGCTACGTGCCCGCCTGGGGAATTCCCCCGTCATGAGCACACACGGCGGGCACGGCATGGGACTGTACCTCGCCTTCGCCAGCGCGCAGCGTCTCGGCGGCGATATCGTCCTCACCCCCAACACGCCGCAAGGCACGCGCGCCGAGCTGCGCCTGCCGATGGCCACCTTCTTCTTCGGCTCGCGGAGTCAGACATGAACGCCTCGCATTTCCTCCTTATCGACGACGACGTCGTCTTCGCCGAAACGCTGGCCCGAGCGTTGACCCGTCGCGGGTACGACGTGCAGATCGCCGCCGACAGTGCGGCCGCATTGCTCGCGGCGCGCACGCGTCAGTTCGATCTGATCTCGGTCGACCTGCACCTGGGTCACGACTCGGGCCTGCCGCTCATCGCGCCGCTGCGCGCGTTGCAACCGAAAGCCCGCATGCTGGTGCTCACGGGTTACGCGAGCATTGCGACGGCCGTGCAAGCCGTGAAGGACGGTGCCGATAACTATCTGGCCAAGCCGGCCAATGCGGACACCATCCTCGCATCGCTGCGCAGCGACGCCAGCGAGACCCAGGCCGACGAAGCCTTCGAAAATCCGTCGCCGCTGTCGGTCGCGCGTCTGGAGTGGGAGCACATTCAACGCGTGCTGGCCGAACACAACGGCAATATCTCGGCCACCGCTCGCGCGCTGAACATGCATCGCCGCACGTTGCAGCGCAAATTGCTCAAGCGACCGGTCAAGCAGTAACGTGCGCTGTCGTCAGACGAAAAAAAGGCCCCGAGGGGCCTTTTCTTTTTCACGTCACGCCGATCTCACAGCACGTAGCGCGAGAGGTCTTCGTTCTGCGCCACTTCGTCGAGGAAGCGATTGACGTACTCGGCATCGATCAACACCGATTCGCTGCCTTGCTTGCCGGCGTTGTACGAAATGTCTTCGAGCAACTTCTCGATGACCGTGTACAGACGTCGCGCCCCGATGTTTTCCGTCTTCTCGTTGACCGAGAAGGCGATTTCCGCGAGTCGCTTGATGCCGTCCGGTGCGAAGTCGAGATTCACGTCTTCCGTCGCGAGCAACGCCTGATACTGCTTGACGAGGCTGGCGTCCGTTTGCGTGAGGATCGCTTCGAAATCCTGCACCGACAGCGACTCGAGTTCGACGCGAATCGGGAAGCGGCCTTGCAGTTCCGGAATCAGATCGCTCGGCTTGGCCAGATGGAATGCCCCGCTCGCGATGAACAGGATGTGATCCGTCTTGATCATGCCGAACTTCGTGCTCACCGTGGTGCCTTCGACGAGCGGCAGCAGATCGCGCTGCACGCCCTGACGCGACACATCACCGCCGCCCACTTCGCTGCGCGTGGCGATCTTGTCGATTTCGTCGAGGAAGACGATACCGTTCTGCTCGACGTTACGCAGGGCCAACTGCTTGACCTCTTCGTCGTTGAGCATCTTCGACGCTTCTTCGTCGGTCAGCATCTTGAGCGCGTCCTTGATCTTGAGCTTCTGGCGCTTCTTGCGCTGATTGCCC
>Ga0181519_10003153_pt1 | contig 13619 bp, 11 predicted proteins | sample PEATcosm2014_Bin_26_FD_121102 | JGI IMG/M metagenome (GOLD analysis project Ga0181519, IMG submission 121102) | Peatland microbial communities from MTU Mesocosm Facility, Houghton, MI, USA - PEATcosm2014_Bin02_10_metaG | ecosystem: Environmental > Terrestrial > Soil > Wetlands > Peat | place...
GCCCCCGACAATGCAACACCGGCTGCGCTCGGAGAAGCCCCATTGAGAAGCCGGAGGACGCGGGTTCGATTCCCGCCACCTCCACGGATGCCCTGACCTGTTTTCCCGCAGGTCAGGGTATCTTTCTGTCCGGGGCGCGGTCGACCCGTGCCCTCGCCACCGCCGCCGACGGCCCTGACGAGGGTGCGCCGATCCGGCGCCGATCCGACGGCGGCTCCCGTCGGTCCGACCGGCCCCGGTTTGCCCCCCGGGCCGCCGGCGATGACGATGGGGCGATGAGCGTGGAGCGGGTCACCTTCGAGGGGTTCGAGGGCGTGGAGCTGGTCGGCGACGTCCGAGGTGACCCGGACGCCTGCCCGGTCCTCTTCCTCCACGGCGGCGGCCAGACCCGCCACGCCTGGGGCGGCACCGCCCAACAGGTGGCCGACCGGGGCTGGCGCACCGTCGCCCTCGACCTCCGAGGCCACGGCGACAGTGAGTGGGCCCCCAACGGCGACTACTCGTTCACCGCCTTCTGCGCCGACGCCGTGGCGGTGGCCGACCAGCTCGGCCGGCCACCGGTGCTGGTCGGGGCCTCCCTGGGGGGCATGGCGGCGATGCTCGCCGAGGGGACCAGCGACCGCCGGGTCTCGTGCGGTCTGGTGCTGGTCGACATCACCTCCAAGGTCAACCAGGAGGGCATCCAGCGCATCGCCGCCTTCATGCAGTCGGGCGTCAACGGCTTCGACACCCTCGACGACGCCGCCGCCGCCATCGCCGCCTACACACCGCAGCGGACCCGGACGGTCAATCCGGCCGGACTCGCCAAGGTCCTCCGCCAGCGGGACGGGCGCTGGTACTGGCACTGGGACCCCCTGGTGATCAACCAGGACCGGACCGAGGTCATGCCGGAGCGGTTCCTCCCCCTCCTGGAGGCGGCGATGCGCAACATCGCGGTGCCCACCATGCTCGTCTGGGGGCTGCTCAGCGACGTCGTCACCCAGGAAGGGGTCGACGAGCTCACCGAGCGGATCCCGCACGCCACCGTCGTCGAGGTCGGGGGGGCCGCGCACATGATCGCCGGGGACCGCAACGATGCCTTCACCGAGGCGGTCGTCACCTTTCTGGAGGACCGCATCCGGCCGACCCTCGGGTAGGCCGGGGCCGGGCCGGTCCCTCAGGCCCGCTGGACCGGGACGCTCGAGTACCCCGCCACGTTGGACATCTGGACCCGCCGGCAGGCGTCGACGTCCACCCGGTACCGGGGCCAGCGCCGGGCCAGCTCCTCGATGGCGACCCGGCTCTCGAGGCGGGCCAGGGCGGCCCCCAGGCAGGTGTGGATGCCGTAGCCGAAACCGAGCGCCAGGGTCGGCTCCCGGGTGATGTCGAACCGGTCGGGCTCGGCGTAGAAACGCTCATCGCGACAGGCCGACCCGGTGACGAGGATGGTCGGGTACCCGGCGGGGAGGGTGACGCCGCTGTAGACGGCGTCGGCCACCGAGTACCGCCCCGAGTACTGGGAGGGTGGCTCGTAGCGGAGGACCTCCTCGACCGCCCGGGGGATCCGCCCCGGCTCGTCGAGAACCAGCTGCCACTGGTCCGGGTGACGGTCGAAGAGCGCCACCGCGTTGCCGAGGAGCTTGGTCACCGTCTCCGCACCGGCCCCGCCGAGCAGGAAGCTGAACGAGGCGATCTCCTGGTCGCTCAGGCGGGCGGTGGTCCCGTCGTCATGTTCGAGCTCCACCTGGGTGAGACGCGAGATCATGTCGTCCTGCGGGTGCCGCCGTTTCTCCCCCACCAGGTCGAGGAGGTACGCCGACCCCTCGAGCATGGCTTCGATGCCCTCCTGCGAGGGGCCCATCTCCCCGGGCTCGCGGTGGAGGGCGGCGTCGAGCCAGTGGCGGATGCGCTGGCGGTCCCCCTCGGGGACCCCGAGCATCCGGGAGATGATCTCCACCGGGAACGGGCCGGCGAAGTCGACGACCGCGTCCATGGCGTCGGCGCCGTCGAAGGGGTCGAGCAATGACGCCACCACCTCGCGGACCATCGGTTCGAGTTCGGCGACCGCCCGGGTCGAGAAGACCCGACTGACCAGCGAGCGGAGCCGCTCGTGGTCCGGCGGGTCCATCATGATCATCATCCCGGACATCCGCACCAGGTCCGGATCGGTGGCGAGCGAGGCCAGGTCCACACCGTGGGTGCTCGACAGCGTCTGCCAGTCGCGCTGGGCGGTGCGGACGTCCTCGTACCGGAACAGGGCCCAGAAGCCGTAGCGCTCGCTGAAGTAGACCGGCCGCTCGTCCCGCATCCGGCGGTAGAGGTCGTAGGGGCCTTCGAAGAACTCCGTCGAGAAGGGGTCGAACTCCGGGAGGGCGGTCATGCCGGGTCGAGCTGCTCCATGAACTCGAGCCGGATACCGCCCGGGGCGTCGACGAAGGCGATGCGGCGACGGCCGAAGGCACCCTCCACCACCTCCGGGCCCCACACCACGTGGTGACCCTCGAGCTCGGCGTCGAGGTCGTCGGTGAAGAGCGCCGGATGGAGGAACCCCTCGGCCGGGAGCTCCACCTCGTCCTCGTAGATGGCCTGCGTGAAGAGGGTGATCTGCACCGGCCCGAGGAAGATGTCGGCCCGTTCGCCGTTCCGCCACACCATCCGGTCGCGCACCTCGGCGCCGGCGGACTCGTAGAAGGCACAGGCGGCGTCGAGGTCCGCCACCTTCACCGCCAGGTTGGCCAGTCCGGTGACTGCCACGGTCGGTCCCCCCTTCGCCGGCGTCGTTGCCGCCGAGTCTACCGATCCACCCCCCGGGCCCCGGGTGAGCCGGCGGTCAGTGGGACCGCTCGCCCCCCAGCAGGGTGGGGTCGGCCCGGAGCTCGCGCCGGGCCATCGCCTCGAAGAACCCGAGGAACCCCTCGCCGTCCGAGGCCCGGAAGGACGACCGGGCCGGGTCGGGGAGCTCCCGCCCCTCCCCCACCACCTCGACCTGCCAAGCCCGCCGGCTGCGGTACTCCAGGGCCACCGCCCGTTGATGGGCGGCCCGGACGCTGCCGGCCGTCACGAAGACCCCGTGGTTGGCCAGCAGGGCCATGTCGGCGTCCCCCATGGCGGCGACGGCCCGGGCGGCGGCGTCGGTGCTGTCGACCGGTCCGTCGTACTCGTCCACGAGCACCAGGTCACCGCCTCCCAGCGCCGAGCTCTGATCGAAGCAGCCGGGGAGGCGACCGAGGTCGGCCCAGACCGTCCCGTAGCGGGGATGGCTGTGGACCGCCACCACCACGTCGGTGCGCCGGCGGTGGAGCTCGAGGTGGAGGGGGATCCCGAGCGGCACCGGCCAGTCGCCCTCGAGCAGGGTGCCGTCGCCGTCGATGACCAGGACGTCCTCCGGCCGGAACTCCTCCCACAGCAGCAGCCAGGGGTTGCAGAGCAGGGTGCCGTCCGGTTGCCGGTAGGTGATGTGGCCGGCCAGGTGGTCGTCGTAGCCCTCACGCCACAGGGTGCGGGCCAGGAGCACCAGCTCCTCGCGCGGCGTCAGCTCCGGGAGGAGGGCCCCGGCCGTCGGGAGGAAGGAGCCGGTCACGGCAGCGTGGTGTCGGGGAGCGGCCACCGGAAGAGCTCGGCGGCGTTCCGGTGGGTGAGCTTCCGGAGGTCCTCGACCGGGAGGTGGCCCCAGAGGCGATCGACGACGTCCTGGGTGTCCGGCCAGGTGGAATCGCCGTGGGGATAGTCCACCTCCAGCATGATGTGGTCGACACCGATGCGGTGCCGGGTGTCGATGGTGGAGGGGTCGTCGATGGTGCAGAACCAGAAGTTGCGCTGGAGCACATCGGCGGGGCGGAGGCCCGACTCGTCGTAGTCGCGCCCGTAGCCCGAACGGTCGACGATGTTGTCCAGTCGGTCGAGGAGCATGGCCACCCAGCCGATGCCGCCCTCGCTCATGGCGATCCTGAGATCCGGGTAGCGGACGGGCAGCCCCGACCACAGCCACTCGGCGCAGGCGGTCAGCGACATCTGGCCGAACAGCGTCGCCCCCAGCGCCACCATCGGCGAGTCGGGGGCCATGTCGGGCATCCCCGAGGAGCCGACGTGCAGCGAGATGACCGTGTCCGTCTCCGCGCAGGCGGCCACGATGGGGTCCCACCACCCCGAGAAGATGGAGGGCAGGTCGAGCCGGTGCGGCCGCTCGGGCAGGGTGACCGAGCGGAAGCCCCGTGCGGCGTTGCGCCGGATCTCCGCGGCGCCGAGCTCCGGGTCGGCCAGGAAGGTGATACCGCACGGGATGATCCGGTCGGGGTACGGTTGCCACCACGCCTCGTACAGCCAGTCGTTCCAGGCCCGCGTCACCGCCAGCCCGAGCTCGGGGTCGCGGCTCGACGAGAACACCCGGCCGGAGAACCCGGCGATCATCGACGGGAAGTTGAGCGACGCCCACACCCCGTTCAGGTCCATGTCGGCGACCCGGGCGTCGATGTCCCAGCACCCCCGGCGCATGTCCTCGAACCGGGTGGGCTCCAGGGTGATGGACTCGGGACGGCGGCCGGCCACCGCGTTCATCCCCACCTGGCTGTACGTGCGGCCGTCGTACTCCCACAGCTGGTGGCCGCGCCGGTTCTCCACCACCCGGGGCGCCTGATCGGCGAACCGGGCCGGAAGGCGTCCCTCGAACATGTCGGGCGGTTCCACCAGGTGGTCGTCGACCGAGATGATCGTGCAGCGGATCGGACGCGGTTCGGGGTCCGGCAACAGGGTGTCCGGGCGGGTGGTGATCGTCACGCCTGCGACCTCATGCGGAGAGTATGGCAGCCGGACCGCGGACCGGACGGGCTACCGTCGGGGCACGGCGAGCGACGTGGCGGCGGTGGCGGACATCGGCCCCCACGGGAGCGGGAGATCCACCATGTTCGGCATACATCCGGAGCTGCGACGACGGCTCGAGAAGCACGGGTTGCGGGCGGCCGCCGAGGTGGTGTCGGCGAAACAGACCCATGTGTCGATCACCTCGGGGAACCCGAACCTGGTCTCCAACACCACCATCGAGTGGAAGCTCACCGTGCGCATCACCCCGCCGGGCGCCCAGCCGTTCGACGCCGAGGTCGACGCCGGCTTCCCCCAGTTGGGCGGGCCGTCCGTCGGAGGCACCGTCCCGGTGCTCTACGACCCCGCCGACCACTCGAAGGTGGTGGTCGACACCTCCGCCGACGGGCAGGTCCATGCCGTCGCCGCCCGGGTGGCGTCCCAGGCCGCGGCGTCGGGCCGGATGGTCGACCCGGACCAGCTGGCGAACGCCCTCGAACATCACGACCCTGCGGCCATCCGCTCACTGTTCGGCGTCACCGAAGGGGCGTCGGGCACGATCGTCGGCACCGGCCCCCCGTCGGCGACCGGTGGCCAGGACCCTGTCGAGCTGCTCGCCAAGCTCCAGGAGCTCCACCAGCAGGGGGTCGTCTCCGACGAGGAGTTCGAGGCCCAGAAGCGCCGGCTCCTCGGGGGTTGAGCGCCCGGCACCGGGGCGACGGATCCCGCCGGCGCCCCCGTCAGAGGGAGGCGATGCCGTTGACCAGCAGCACGGCGCCGATCACGAGCAGCAGCACGGCCATGACCACCGCGTTGTGCTCCTGGATCCAGGCGTTGGCGGCATCGAGCGCCTGCCGGGGGCCCGGCGGGAGGACGCGGTAGAGCAGGACGAGGACCACCACCGGCGACGTGGCCACCAGCACGAAGACCGCGGCGCCCACCAGCTCGCCGACGAGGCCGGTCGGAGCGGCGGCGATGGTCAGGCCGCCGCTGACGAGCAGGACGATGTTCTTCGGGTTGCACGACGCCAGCAGGAACCCGAGCCCCAGGCTCCTCCCCACGGTGGCCCCGCCGAGGGCGCGCATCCACGGCGGGAGCTCGGCCGGCTCCCCGTGGCGGGGGCGTGCGCGCCAGTCGACGACGGCCAGGCCGAGGAGCGCCGTGCCGAGGACGATCCGGGCGATCGACGCCCATCGGGCCGGCGAGGTGTCCGGACCGGTGCCGAGGGCGTCCGAGGCGGCGATGACCACCGCCAGGACCCCGGCGACCCCCGCCAACCACCCGACGGCGAACGCCAGGCGGCGGCGCCCCACGCCCTCCTCCAGCAACCCGAGGACGATGGCGACGACGGGAACCGACGTCACCGCCAGCCCGACCGCCAGGGCGATGCTCTCGCCGATGGCCTCACCCATGGGGGGGAGATGGTAGCGAGTGGGTGGGCCCCGGCTGCCGACACCGGTGCGCAGAAGCTGCACCGGTGTCGGGGAGGAGCAGCGCCCGGCCCACCGACGGTCCGGTGTCAGCCCGACGGACCGTCCGGTCCAGCGCTCCCATCGTGCCCGTTCCCCTCGGGAGGGTCGTCGTCACCGGCCGCCCGCCGGGCGCCGCGCTGGGACGGGGTCAACAAGGCGACGAGGCGGGAGACCATGACGACCAGGAAGATCTGCCCGGTGAGCGCCTCCATCACCGCCATGGTCCGGGGAAAGCCGTAGGCCGGTGAGAGGTCCCCGTACCCCACCGAGGTCATGGTGATGAAGCTGAAGTAGAGGAAGTCCGGCGAGTGGTGCACCCCCGGCTGTGCGAAGAACTGGTTGCCCGAGATGAGCTGCACGGCGAGATCCCCGAAGGCGAAGTCGAGTCCGATCAGCACGTAGATGCAGATGGCACCCAGCAGGGTGTGCACGGTCACCCGGAAGTGGCGCACGATCCGGACGGCCACCGCCAGCGGACTGGCCATCATCAGGAGGGCGAGGATCAGGAAGGCCACCCCCTTCCCCCGCCCGTTGGCACTCACCGAGGCGCCGACGGCGGCCAACACCGCCACCGCGGCGGCGATCCGGACCACCATGAAGGGTCGGCCCTTGATCAGCGACGTGTGGAAGGCCAGCACCGCGGTGACGCTGACCGAGACCGAGGAGGCGATCAGCGCCCCGGGCCCGATCTCGCCGATCGAGAGGATCAGGTAGTCGATGACCAGGAGGGCCAACAGCAGGCCGTAGCTGTCGCGCGCCTTGGCCTCCGACCACAGCCACCGGTACCAGGGTTCGGCCACGCCGGGATCCGACGTCCCCTGGGCCCCCGACAGGTCTTCGGTCGTGTCCGCCATCTACCGGACGTGCTCCGTCCAGGCCGTGCCGTCCCAGTACCGGACCTGGCCCGGCTGGCCCCCCGGTGCCGGGTACCAGCCGGCCTCCGGGCCGGAGACGGCCGCCGACGAGGCGGCGGCCGCGGCGGCGGCCCCGGGGAAGCCGGCGCTCGGGAGCGGCCCGCCGGTCCGCATCACCTGGTCGAACGAGGGGATGTCCACCTGCGAGGCGACGTGCTCGGAGAGCCCTGCGGTGGCCACCGGACCGGCGGGGGCCGGGCCGGCCGGTGTGCCGGGCCCCGGCGGGACGGTGCCCGGAGCCGGGACGATCGGATGGTTCGGACGGCCGTAGCGACCCGTGCCCTGGAGCAGGCGCAGCTGACGGGTCACCGGCCAGGTGGAGAAGGCGAAGACGAAGAGCATGATCAGGTTCACCACCGGGACGAGGCCGACCAGCACCCACCATCCCGAGTACCCGGCCTGCCGGATGATCGACACGTAGGCGACGATCATGATGATCAGCAGGGCCAGCGAGACCAGGAGCGGCACCCAGACCGCGGTCGCCGAGCTGGTCCCGTTGCAGACGAACTGGCCGTTGGTCTCGTTGACGCACGTCACCGCCGCCTCGCGGGCGATGCCGGCGAGGTGCGGGTCGCCGACGACTGCGGACATCGCTCCCTTTCCCCTCAACGCCTCGGGCTCCGGGCCCCGGCGGGACCACGTGCACCCCCGGTCTAGCCGAGCGCGCCCACCGACACGCGGACCCGGCACCACCCGCGCCTCACCACGGCGACCGGCGCCCGACCGGGCTCACCTGCCCGTCGGGGGCACCAGCACCGCCACCAGTTCGACGTGCTCGGTCATCGGGAAGAGGTCCAGGGCGCGGAGCCCCGGCATGGTCCAGCCGACGTCGGTCAGGACCCGGAGGTCACGGGCGAACGAGGCCGGGTCGCACGCCACGTAGACCACCCGGCGTGGCGCCGGCCGGAGCGCCGCCAGCGCTTCCATGACCGGGCGGCCGGCCCCCTCCCGGGCCGGGTCGAGGACGACCAGGTCGGGGGTGCCGATACCCGAGGCCACCCGGTCGGCGTCGACGTCGGCACGGATCACGGTCACCTGCCCGAGCCCCCGGCAGTTGCCCACCGCGTCGGCACACGCCCGTCGGCTCCGCTCGACGGCGGTCACCGACCCGGTGGGCCCCACGGCGGCGGCGAGCGGGACCGTGAACAGGCCTGCCCCGGCGAAGAGATCGGCCACCCGGTCGCCCGACACGGGCCCGAGCCCGTCGAGGACCGCCCGGACCAGGGTGGCCGGAGCCCCCGGATGGACCTGCCAGAACACGCCGACCGACACGTCGTAGCGGTGACCGAGCACCTCCATGGCCAGGCGGTGCGGCTCACGCTCGGTGCGGCCGTCCACCACCCGGCCGGCGTCGAGGCGCGGCCGGTCCCCCAGCCGCTGGCGCCGACCGGTCCGGACCGAGACCACTGCGGTGCCGTCCCGGCCGGAGGTCACCACCTCGACCTCCGTGGCGCCGGCCCACCGGTGGGCACCCACCCCGACCGCGTCCACCGACGGCGTGGCGATGGCGCAGTGCTCGACGGGGACGACGCGGTGCGAGCGGTGGGCGTGGAGTCCGACCTGCCCCGACCGGTCGACGGCGAAGCGCACCCGGGTGCGCCAGGCCAGGCCGTCCCGGTCGCCGGCCACCGCCTCCACCACCACCTCCCGGTCGTCGCCGGCGAGGCGCCGGAGCTGCTCGGCCACCAGCGAAGCCTTGAGCTCGCGTTGGACCGCCGGGGCGACGTGCTGGTAGTCGCAGCCCCCGCAGCCTCCCGGGCCGGCGTGCGGGCACGGCGGTGCCACCCTCCCCGCCGACGCCTCGAGGACCTCCACCGCATCGGCCCGCAGGAACGAGGAGGTCTCGGCGGTCACCTCGGCGATGACGCGCTCCCCCGGGAGCGAGTGGCGCACGAAGACCACGCGTCCGTCGTCCGCCCGCGCCACGCACCCCCCGCCGGCGGCCGGTCCGCCGGTCCGGAGTTCCATGCGTTCCCCGGGGGTACCGACCGTACCCCCCGATCGGCCCCCGGTCACGTGACCCAGTAGCCGAACACGAACAGCACCTGGGTCACCAGCGCCGCCGCCGCCGACAGGACGAGCCCGGCCCCCACCACCGCCGGCCGTCGACGCGCCAGGAGGAGCAGGCCGGGGTAGAGGGGGAAGGCCACGCCGACCAGTCGGGCATCCGCCTCGGTGCTGATCGGGGCGCCCGGTGCCCGGACCACGGTGGTGGCCGCCACCAGCACGATTCCGGCCAGGAGCACGATCCAGGCGATCGGCACCCCGGTCACCGGTGGTCCGTCAGACCGCCTGCCGCGGGTCCGGGTCACCACCAGGGCGGCCACCGCCGCCACGCCCAGCAGGACGGCCAGGTCGTCCAGCAGCCACATCCACGACACGTCGAGCGCGGCCGTGTGCAGGACCCCGGTGGTGGTGCGGACGGCGTGGACCTGTGCGGGGAGGGAGGTCAGGTTCCGGACGACCCCCGTGAACGGGACGACGGTCGCTCGGTACCAGCTGTGCTCCGCCGTCTCGTATCCCAGCGGGTTCCCGAACCGGACCCACAGGAACGCCGAGTAGGCCGCCAGCCCGGAGACGCCGACCACCGCCAGCCCGAGGATCCGCACGGCACCCCGGCGCGCCACCAGGGCCGACACCACCAGGGCCAGCGCCAGCACGGTCCCCTCCGGGGTGGTGGCCGAGGCCAGGCCGGCGACGGCCGCCGCCCACCACCACCGCCCCCGGTCGAGCAGGACGGCCACGACCAGTGACTCGAGGACGAGCAGTGCCTCGGGGTAGGGGGCAAGGAAGAAGAGGGTGGTCGGGAACCAGCAGAAGAGGGTGGTCGAGGCCAGGGCGGTCCTCCGCCCGAGGTGCGTCCCGACCAGCCGGACGAGGAGGGCGGCCGATGCGGTGAACGACGCCATCGACACCAGGCAGGCGGCCTGCTCCAGGCTCAGGACGTCGAGGGTGAGGGCGCGGGCGGCCCGGACCACCAGCGGGTAGACCGGGAAGTAGGCGCGCACCGAGGGATCGCCGGCCGGGTAGCCGTGGGCGGCCACCGCCAGGTAGTGACCGGCGTCCCAGCGGTCGAAGGCGCCGAGCCACCGTCCGCTGTCGAGGGTGCCGAGGGGGGTGTGGAGCAGGTCGCGGGGGAACAGGGCCAGCGCCAGATGGGCCACCACCAGGCCCACGACGATCCGGGAGAGGGCCAGACCCGCACCGACCGCCGCGCGGGCCGGGATGACCCGTGCCTCCGCGTGGTCGGCGGGCGTCCCGTCGGTCGGCTCGGGGGTGGGGTCCACACCGACCACCACCGCATCGTCCGGGCACTCGGCGCCGGCGACCGCCGGGCCGCCGACCCCTGCGCCGCTGTCCACGGAGGCCCTCACCGGGAGTCGACGCTAACAGTGCTCCCGACGAGCGCGGCACCGGACCGGACGCGCGCCAGTCCCGGCGCCCGCCCGACGTCGTAGAAGGCGGCGATGCCACCACCGTGGACGGCGGGCACCCCCAGGGCCCGTTCGAAGAGTCCCACCACGCGGTCGGACCCGGGCGTCGCCGTCGCCACCAGGACCACGCCCACCCGGTAGCGGACCACGAACTGGCGCACCTCGAGGACCAGGGAGGCGTCGTCGGCCACCGGGGGCACCTCGAGGAACGGCTCCCCGCCGTCCTGCTCGATGAGGAAACGTTGGACCGCGACCGGCGGGAGCACCGACGGGAAGAGGGCCGGGACGTGACCGGCCCCCGGGATGAGGGCGTACCCCCCGATCAGCGAGAAGCGCAGCCGGCTGACCGCCTGCCACACCATGGGCTGGGCGTGCAGCGCGCCGGGGTACGGGTAGGTCAGGGCCACCGTGCCGGGGGCGATCCGGTCCGCAGCGCCCGACGAGAAGTAGGAGGGCACCCCCACCGGGACGGTCGGATCCGGCCACGACGGAACCAGCGACGCCACCGCCAGCACCGCGACCGCCCCGAGGACCAGCCGCGCCGGCCACCGACCGAGGTGGGACGGTCGGGCCCCCCGGGTGCGCCCGACGGCCATCCACCCGGTCCGTCGGAGCCGGTCGAGTCCCAACGCCAGCAGGATGGCCACGAACAGCGTCGTACACAGGCTGATCCGCGACGGGACCAGTTGGTTCACCAGCGGCACGTTTCGGAGCAGTTCGTCGGGCAGCGGCACGCCGGTGTCCCGCCCGTCGACCGCCAGGGGCGTCCCCATCGAGAACACCAGCGACACCACCGCCATGGCCGCCGCCAGCCGGATCCGCCGGTCGCGCCGGCCGGCGACGGTCACGATGGCCACCAGGACGAGCAGGGGGATCCCGAGGTAGGCCCCGTTCTCCGAAGCGTCCCCGAAGGCGGTGAGCCGGTCGCCCACCCCGGCCAGGCCGGCGGGTGTCAGGCGCTGCAACGAGGTGGGCACCACGGTACCGAGCAGATCGGTACGGATGAGGAAGGTCCCCGGACCGGTCGTGCCGAGGGCGTGCACGGGCCCGGCGACGAACTCCGCCACCGGCACGGCGAGGAGCCCGACCGTCAACGCCACCGCCCAGACGATTCCGGTCCGGGCGGCCCGGAGGGCCGCCCGGGCGTCCCGGGGGCGGAGGAGGGCGAGCCCCACCAGTCCGACGGCGACCACCAGGCCGGTCGTCACCAGCACCTCGGGAGCGATGAGGAACTGGGCGACGACCAGGAGACCGAGGGTCACCCCCCATCGGGTCGGGTGGTCGGTACGCAGGAGGAGGAGCTCGACCACCGCCAGGACGATCAGCGGGGGGAGGGGGACGAAGGTCAGGTGGAGGTGGGCGGTCGACTGCCCGACCATGTAGGGCGAGAACCCGTAGAGGAGGCCTCCGGCGAAGGCCGCCGGCCACCAGCTGGTCCATCGGCGCAGGACGAGGAACATCGACGACGCCGAGGCGGGGATCGCCAGCCACAGCAGCAGGTTCAGACTGGCCACCGGCCCCGCCAGCAGCGTCACCGGCGCCACCACCAGGCCCAGCAGCGGCATCTGGGTGTTGTAGGTGAGGTTCACCCCCACCGGGTAGTTGAGAGCGGTGGTGACGAACGGGTTCTCCCCGTGGGCGACGGCGTGGGCGGTGAAGGCCAGGAACCAGGTGTTGAGCCCGGAGTCCGCGCAAGGGCACTGGGCCATGCGGGCCGGATCGCCCGGCCAGACCGGGAAGTAGGCGGCCAGGGCCAGCAACGAGTAGCAGCCGATCGCCAGCAGCGCGCCCCAGGGGACGAGCCGTCGGCCGCGGGTCGGGGACGCGTGGGGATCCGGCAGGCCGGCCACCGGGTCGGCGGCCTCCCTCTCCGGCGTCTCCACCTCCATCGACACGACCTCCCGGACCGCCGGTACCCGGAGCACCCGCCCGGCCCCCGGGCCAGCCTACGGTCGGGCCGACCGGTAACCTCGGCAGATGAGCGACTCGCCGGCGACCGGCACCGCGGAACCGGCGGGCGCCGCGGAGCCCGAGGCGCTCCACGGGCGGAAGCTGGCCTGGGTCTTCGGCGGCCTGATGCTGGTGATGCTGGTGGCCGCCCTCGACTCCACCATCGTGGCCACCGCGCTCCCGACCATCGTCGGCGACCTCGGGGGGCTCAGCCACATCTCGTGGGTGGTCACCGCCTACCTGCTGGCCCAGACCGTGGTCACCCCCCTCTACGGGAAGCTCGGCGACCTCTACGGGCGCAAGATCGTGCTCCAGGTGGGCCTGGTCATCTTCATCATCGGCTCCGCGCTCTGCGGCCTCAGCCACACCCTCTCGGAGCTGATCGCCTTCCGGGCCATCCAGGGCCTGGGCGGCGGTGGGCTCATCGTCAGCGCCCAGGCCACCGTCGGCGACGTGGTCACCCCGCGCCAGCGCGGTCGCTACCAGGGCCTGTTCGGGGCGGTGTTCGGACTGGCCTTCGTGGTCGGGCCGCTGCTCGGGGGGGCCATCACCTCCAGCCTCTCGTGGCGGTGGATCTTCTACATCAACCTCCCGGTGGGCATCATCGCGCTGGTCGTCATCGGGATCGCCCTCCCCCGCAGCCGACGCGACGGCCACCACACGATCGACTATCCGGGCGTGATCGTGCTGGCGCTCGGGCTCAGCGCACTGGTGCTCTTCGTCAGCCTCGGGGGCTCCACCCTGGCCTGGGCATCGGGGACCAGCCTGGCACTGGCTGGATCGGCGGTGGTACTGCTGGTCCTCTTCGTGCTCGTCGAGCAGCGGGCCGCCGAGCCGGTGCTGCCCATCCGGCTCTTCCGGAACAGCGTCTTCACCTCCACCAGCATCGTGGCGCTGCTGCTGGGCTTCGCCATGTTCGGATCGATCACCTACCTCCCGCTCTACTTCCAGGTGGTGAAGGGGGCCACCCCCACCGGGTCGGGCCTCCAGCTGCTCCCGATGATGGCCGGGCTGCTGATCGCCTCCATCGGCTCCGGCCGCCTGGTCAGTCGGACCGGGAGGTACCGGGCCTACCC
>Ga0181519_10003157_pt1 | contig 13613 bp, 11 predicted proteins | sample PEATcosm2014_Bin_26_FD_121102 | JGI IMG/M metagenome (GOLD analysis project Ga0181519, IMG submission 121102) | Peatland microbial communities from MTU Mesocosm Facility, Houghton, MI, USA - PEATcosm2014_Bin02_10_metaG | ecosystem: Environmental > Terrestrial > Soil > Wetlands > Peat | place...
GGGGCAACGGCACGGGCGGTGGCGTTCAGCCAGGCCCCGCCGTAATGCAGGTCCGGCTCGAGATAGGCGCCCTCGGCCCATTCGTTCCAGGCGTTCACGCAGACCAGCCGCTCCCCCATGAACGGGTGCGCGGCGGCGCGCTCGATCAGGGCGGCGAGCCAGGCCTGGTAGACGGCGGGGGTGGCGCCGTGCAGCAACAGCCCCTCGCCCTGCCGGCGCGGGTCGTTGTCCCAGCCCGGCACGGCGGTCTTGATCAGCGGGAAGGCGGGCGGCGGCTCGGCCAGCGAGGCGGCGACCACATCGGCGTAGTCGTAAACCTGCGCGGTGGCGGCCTCGTCGAACCAGGCGAGCGAGGCGTTGCGCGTCTTCAGCGCGTTGACCAGCTTGTGCGGCGGAAACTCGACCGCGCCGTCGAAACCGTGGGGTCGCGGGTCGGTGGCGCCGAAACTCTGCGACATCACCAGCACGGGGTCTTCGCCGCAGCGGCTGCGGAAGGCATCGCGCCAGCGGGCCAGCGTGGTGGCGCAGTCCGGGATGGTGCCGGCGCGATAGACCATGAGCAACGCCCGGCCGTTGACGCGGAGGTAGCGCGGATCGCGGAAATGGCGCGCGAAGGTGTCGATCAGGGCGCCCTCGTCGCGCCGGTGCCAATCCTGCGAGATCAGCACCTCCTGGTCCGACCCGTCCCACCGCCGCGTCCAGTTCTCGTTCGCCCACATCAGGCAGAACGGGAAGTCCAGGGAGCGGTCGGCGAGGAACGCCTCGAGCGGGCGCTCCAGCAGGCGGCGGCCGTTGAACCAGTAGAAGTAGAAGATGAAGCCGCCCAGCCCGGCCCCGCGCGCCAGCTCGATCTGCCGGCGCAGCACCGCGGTGCCGTCGAGCGTGTAGTGGCCGAGGTCGCGCGGCACCCGCGGCTGGTAGTGGCCGGCGAAGCGCGGCAGGGCGTGGGCCAGCGAGGTCCATTCGGTGAAGCCGGCCCCCCACCACCGGTCGTTCTCGGCGATCGGATGGAACTGCGGCAGATAGTAGGCCAGCACGGTCGCGCGCCTGGGCGCGGAGGCGGGCAGGCCGCGCACTTCCTCGAAATCCGGACCGGGGCGGGTGAACCGGCGCACCGTCTCATGCACCCCGGACTCTTCGGCCGGCCGGCGCGTGTGCAGGCGGATGACGTGGCGCAGCCGGCGATAGTGCAGCAGCGGATTTTCGTCCTGCCCGGGCTCCAGGTAGCGGTGCACATAAAAGCCGGTGTCGAAATTGGCCGACGGGTTGCGGCCCTCGCGCCAGCCCCAGAGCAGAAAGTGCTCGAACGGATCGACGCCGGCCTCGGCGATGTCCGGATAGCGCTGCAGGTACCAGGCGGCATCGAACTCGGCGATTGGTGTCACCTGCCCGCTGCGGCGCCGCTCGAGATAGTGCGCCAGCAACGTGCCGGTGGCCGGAGCGGGGTGGCGGGTGCGGTACCAGGGCAGGTCGAAATGCGGCGAGGGCGAACGGTTCTGCGCCTCGCCGAAACGGATGTAGTGGACCAGCGGGTCGATCCCGGCACGGGCGACGGCGGGGTTCTGGCGCAGGTACCAGGGGGTGTCGAAATACAGGTTGGGGCGACGCCCCTCGCGCCAGCCCCAGCCCGCGAAATGGACCAGCGGATCGACGCCGGCGGCGGCGACGTCGGGATAAGTTTCGCGGTACCAGGCCACGTCGAACAGGCTAGAGGCGCGGATCAGCTCCTCGTCCGGTCCGCCACCGCCAGGCGCGGGAGCGGACGGGTCGCTCGCGCCGACCGCGACGGAACGATCGGTCGCAAAAGACGGGTTGCATCCGGCTGGGACGGGCGGCATGCGGCGCAACCTCGGAGGTGGACGCACCGTCACCATGGGGCGTCGCCCCGCCGGGAAGCAACGGGACTATGGCGCGAGCGTTAAGATTTAGCGCGCCGATAACAACGCGTTAACGATACGGCGCCCGTTACGGACCCTGGCGGGGCGGCATGGGGCCGACGTGCCACGGCGAGGGCGCATCCAGCCGGGTGAGCCGGCGCGTCATGCTGAGCGCCGACACCGCGGTCAGCAGCAGGGCGGTCATCCAGCGCGTATGGGCGCCGAAGCCCTCGCCGGGCGAGCGCCAGATCAGGCAGAAGAACACCAGGGACACCGCGATCAGGGCGCCGCGGCCGTGGCCGCCGCGGCGGATGGTCAGGATGGCCAGGGCGACGAAGACGAAATACAGGCCGATCGCCAGCGCCCGCACCAGGTCGAAGGCGGCGATGGAGAAATTCAACAGCGCGTCCTGCACGCCCCACCAGGCCCGCTGGATGAGATCGAAGGCGGCGAAGACGAAGCGGTCGGGCCCCGTCACGTAGACGATCAGGGCCAGCACGATGCCGGCGCCCCAGATGACGGCGATGGTATTGCGCGACATGGCATTCCGCCCGGCGATTGGTGAGGGCCGGGATATGGACCCGGCGGCGGCCGCGGGCAACGATATCTCCTTCAGAGGCCGATCGCCCACCCCAGCGCCGCGCCCGCGCCGAGCACCAGTAGCGGATGGACCCTGGTGGCCGACAGCAGCACGGTGGAGACGGCGGTCAGCGCGTAGGCGGCGGCCTCGTGCTCGGTGCCGCGGATCAGCACCAGGCCGGCGGCGTAGGTCAGGCCCACCCCCACCGGAGCCAGCCCGCGCTCGGCCACGCCACGCCAGGGCGCCTCGCGCAGGCGGTACCAGAACCGGGCGGCCAGGTGCAGCACCAGGCAGGACGGGATGAACATGGCGAGCGTGGCGACCACGGCGCCCGGCAGGCCCGCCACCTTCTGGCCGATCAGGGTGACCAGCAGCGACCCCGGACCCGGGGCGACGCGCGACAGGGCGTAGAGGTCGAGAAACTCGCGCCCGGTCATCCAGCCCAGCGACACGGCGGCGCGCTGCATGTCCGGGATCACCGCGCTGCCGCCGCCGACCGCGAGCAGGGACAGGCCGCCGAACAGAACCGCCAGCCGGAACAGCGGCGTCATCGGCTCATCTCATCGGCCCCCGGGCGGCCAGCAGCAGGCTCACCGGCACCACCACGACCAGGACCGCCAGTAGCGGCAGGCGGAAGACGCCGATGGCGACGGCGGTGACGGCGGTAACCGCCAGTCCGCCCGCTGTGCGGACGTTGCGCCGGTTGAGGTCGAAGGCGTTGGCCAGGGTCAGCCCGACGGCGGCCGCGCCCAGCCCGGCCATCGTCGGGCCGAGCCAGGGCTGGTCGTGCAGCGCCGCCAGCCCGGCGCCGAGCGCCAGCACCAGCACCGCCGGCAAGCCCACCATGCCGAGCAGCGCCGCCAGCGCCCCCGGACCGCCGCGCAGCGCGGTGCCGATCAGCACGGCGAGGTTGATTCCGTTGGGGCCAGGCGCGATCTGGCAAAGCGTCAGACCGACCAGGAAGGAGCGTTCGTCCATCCAGCCGCGCCGGACCACCACTTCGCGGCGGATCCAGGCCGACAAGCCGCCACCCCAGCTCTGCAGGCCGATGGCGGCGAACACGGCGACGATGGCGACGAGTCGGGGCGGGGGAGGCGTGTCCGCGGGCATCCGCGCATCAAAGCCGCTTGGCGCCGGACTGGACAGCACAAACACGAGGGCCAGGCAGCCATGGAATGGCGGACCCTCGGGCGCCGCGGGCTGAAGGTTCCGCTTTGCGCCGTTTCAGAAGTGCAGCACCGTGAGCACCGGCAGCGCGGCCACCAGGATGGTGGCGACCAGCAACGCCGCCATGAAGGGCCAGATCGTGCGCATCACCTGGTCGGGCTCCACCCGGCCGATGGCGCAGGCCTGATAGAAGCCGATACCGAAGGGCGGCGTGAACAGCCCAAGGCTCATCGACAGCACCACGACGATGCCATAGTGGATGAGGTTGATGTGCAGTTCGGCGGCGATCGGGAACAGCAGCGGACCGAACAGGACGACGGCCGGAATGCCTTCCAGGACGCTGCCCAGGATGGCGAACACCGGGATCGACAGCGCCAGGAAACCGGCGCCGCCGCCGGGCATCCGACTCATGGCCGCGGCCAGATCGGCCGAGAAGCCGGACTGGGTCAACGCCCAGCCCATGGCCGTCGCGGCGCCCAGGATCACCATGATGGTGCCGGTCAACGAGACGGTTTCGAGCAGGATTGCCGGCAACCTGCTCCAGTCGGACTGCCGGTAGACGATCAGGGCGACGACGATGGTGTAAACCACGCCGGCCGTTGAAACCTCGGTCGCCGTGGTGATGCCGGCCACCACCGCCCAGCGGATCAGGATCGGCAGGATCAACGCCGGCACCGCGGCGATGAAGACCCGTCCGATCTGCCGGCCGGTGGCGCGCCTGACCGTGCCGACCGCCTCGCCGCGCGAACGCCAGAAGGTGACCATGGCGAGACCGATCGATCCCACCACCGCCGGCAGCAGGCCGCCGGTGAACAGGCCAGCGATGGACACGCCGGTTACCGAACCGACGGTGATCAGCACGATGCTGGGCGGTATGGTCTCGCCCATGGCGGCCGAGGACGACAAGATGCCGATCAGCTCGCCGGGCGGCTGACCGCGCCGGCGCATTTCCGGCAGCAGGACCGGGGCGATCGCCGCCATGTCGGCGGCCTTCGAGCCGGAAATGCCCGACACCAGATACATGGCGGCGATCAGCGTATAGGACAGCCCGCCCCGGAAATGCCCGACCAGGGCTGCCAGAAACGCGACCAGCCGGGCGGCAAGTCCGGTCATCTCGATCAACAGGCCGAGGAAGATGAACAGGGGAATGGCCAACAGCACCAGCGTCGACATGCCCTCGTCCATGCGGCTGATGACGATGGTCAGAGGCACGTGGGTCATCAAGCCGAGATAGGTCATGGTGGCGACACCAAACGAAAAGGCGATCGGCGTGCCGGACAGCACCAGCAGCGGCACCATCACCCCGAAGAAGATGACCAGATTCCAGTTCCCGATGTCTTCGAGCCAGGGCTGGGCGAGCCACAGGGCCACGGCGCAGAGGGCGAGCGCCGAGACACATAGTGCGATGTCCTTCGGGGCGGCTCGCTGCGCCATCTGCAACAGGGCAACGATCAGCAACAGGACAGCGCCGACGACGATCGCCGACGCCCGGATCGTATCGTGTATGCTGAGCGCCGCGGTGATGATGTCCCATTGGGCGATGGCGTAGCGGGTGGCCGGCAGCACGATTTCAAGGACGAACAAGGCGGCGATGCATGCCGCGAGGGTTTCCAGGCGATTGCGCCAAGCCGCGGGCAGGCGGACCGCCACCGCGGCCAGGTGCAAATGCCCGACGCGGTGCTGCGCGCTGACCATTCCCAGCATGGAGAGCCACAGAAACAGCATGCCGGACAGTTCGTCCGTCCACACCAGCGAGTGGTTCAGGCCATAACGAAAGACAACGCCGATGAACAATACCCCGACCTCCGCCACCAGAATGATGACGGCCGGGACTTCGGCGACCAGGACGACCCAATGCTCGATTCGCGCGCAGACCGAACGCCAGCTGGCGCCCGACCGGGGCAGATCCGCCGACATATGTTCCGAAGGAAGCCCAGGCATTACGCCGCCCTTCTAAAATCGTCTCTGTGCCGTGCTTCGCGCAACGGTGCCGGATCCGGCGTGCCTCACCAAGCCCTCGCCGGAAGGCGGCGATCCGGTCGCCGAACCGCCACCTTCTCCACCGTTCCTCTGCGGAGCGAACGTTCCGACGACGCCGGGGGTTACCCCAACTTGCCGCAGAATTTCTCCAACATCGTCCAGGCTTCGTCGCCGTATTTCTGTTTCCATTCGGCGTAGAAGCCGTTCTTGCGCAGCGCATCGCGGAACGCACCGGAATCCGCATCGTTGAAGACCATTCCGGCCGCCTTCAGGTTGACCGCGGCCTGCGTGTTCAGCCCGACAATGTCGCGGCGCTCATTCATCGCCGCTTCGTTGATGGTGTCGGACAGCAGCTTCCGCAAATCCGGCGGCAGTTGCTCCCAGGCACCCTTGTTCACGACGCCATAGAAGCCGTCCCACATGTGGTTGGTGATCGCCACGTGCTTCTGCACTTCATTGAGCTTGCCCGCTTCGATCAGCGGCAATGCGTTTTCTTCGCCGTCGACGAGATGAGTCTGCAGCGCGGTATACAGCTCGCTCCAGTTGATCGCCGTCGGCGACGCGCCGAGCGAGGTGAACAGCGAAATCCAGATCGGGGCGACCGGGACGCGAATCTTGAAACCCTTGAGGTCGTCAGGCCCCTTGATCGTGCGCTCGGAGCTGGTGATCTGGCGGAAGCCGTTATCCCAGTGCTTGTCGAGCGCGTGCAGGCCCACGCCATCGAGCTGGGCGCGCAGCATATCGCCCATGGCGCCGTCCATCGCCGTCCACAAATGAGCGTAATCGGGAAAGGCGAAGGGCACGTTGTAAAGACCAGTCACCGGCCGCATGACGGAGACGATGTTGCCAGACAGCAACATCATTTCCATGGCGCCCGAGCGGACCTGCGAGAACATGTCGGTATCGCTGCCCAACTGGCTGTTCGGGAACAGGCGGATCTGCAAACTTCCGTCGGAGAGCTTGGCGATTTTGGTCAGCGCTTCCTGCAGGCGGGTATTGCCGACGTGCGAGACCGGCAGGGAGTGGCCCATCTTGAAGACGAATTTGGCCGGAGCGGCGTGCGCCGTGATGATGCCGGGCGCGCCAAGAGCGGCCGTTCCGGCGGCAACCGCCGCACCACCCAACAGCGCACGGCGACTGACGGCGAATTTCTTCATGTTACGTTCCTCCTTCAAACGGCCCTTCATGCAGGCCGGGAATTGTGTCTTCGCAGCCCGCCGGGCGGCGGTTCCCGGCCGAAGCGATGGTCTGGCGCCGATGTCAGAACGAGCAGCCCGCTGATGAAAAAGACCGGGCCGGCGCCGAACGCCGGCCTGTCCTTGACCTGGGTCTCCATTCTGACCTTGAGCAACTCGCTGACAAACGACAGCTCAGGTCACCCCGTCCTGGCCCTTCACATCGCGCAACAGCAGGCCGGGAACGCGCGCGTGGGGACGCCCGCCATTGGTCATCACGAGCGCGACCACAACCTCATCCGCATGCGGCGCGTCATGCAGCCGGATCTCCATCGCGTCGAAATGCGAGACCACGCTCGATGCTTCCGTATATGTCAGCGGGACGTCGATGGAACATCCCTCTGCGCCCGACTTCTTGGAAGACGGGATGATGGCACGGCCGCGCCCGAGCAACACCCGTATGCGCTTGCCAAAAGTCGGATGGATCAGTGCGGCGGCGTGTTCGAGTTCCCCGCCCGCCCCGACGATAGCCGCCTTGCCCCAGCCCTGAACGTCGGCATTTGGCAGTACTTCGAGTATCCGTTCCGCCAGCAGCGCTCCGAGGTTTCCGCCAGCCTCGATGAGCGGCGCGGGATCGGCGCCGATCTTGCCGGCGAGAGGATTTTCGATGACAGCAACCGCGGCGACCTTTATCAACGGGGGCGACACTTCAGCTCCGCCCTCGGTTCTCTGCTCTTCAATGATCGTCAGCAGCTTGCGAATAGTGACAGCCATGTTCTTCGTTCCTCTCCCTCATGATAGGCACCACCAACAGCCCGACCGCATTCACGGTTGGCCTCCGTTACAATTACACTAAAAGGTGATTTTCGCACTGACAAATGCATTAAATTCGTCGTTCGGATCAATACGTCTCATCTGACATCGCCCCTCCGCCGTTGCCCGGCGCGGCGGCGGACAGCCCAAAGCAAGGAACCGAAAGCCATGGAATACCGCACCCTCGGACGCAGCGGGCTGAAAGTGTCACCGCTTTGCCTTGGCGCCATGATGTTCGGCGGCCAGACCAGTGAGGCGGACTCCCTTGGCATCGTCGCGCGGGCACGCGAACAGGGCGTCAACTTCATCGATACCGCCAATACCTACAACGCCGGCCGGTCCGAGGAAGTGGTGGGCCGCGCCATCGCCGGAGAGCGCGACTGGTGGGTGTTGGCAACCAAGGTCGCCGCCAAGGTCGGAGCGGGGCCGAACCAGCAGGGAACCTCACGCCTGCACATCTTCCGCATGGTCGAGGCCGCGCTGCGGCGGTTGCGGGTGGAAACGATCGACATCCTCTACCTGCACAAGGAAGAGCACACGACGGCGATGGAGGTGACGGTGCGGGCGATCGCCGACCTGGTACGGGCGGGCAAGCTGCGTCACTTCGGGCTGTCGAACTACCGGTCGTGGCGGGTGGCCGAGATCTGCCGGCTCAGCGACGCCGCCGGCATCGACCGGCCGGTGGTGAGCCAGCCGCTCTACAACGCGCTGAACCGGATGGCGGAAACCGAGCAATTGCCAGCTTGCGCGCATCTTGGGCTCGGCGTGTTCCCCTATTCGCCGCTGGCGCGCGGCGTGCTGACCGGGAAATACGCACCGGGCGCCGCGCCGGCGGAAGGAACGCGGGCGGGGCGGAAGGACAGGCGGATCATGGAAACGGAATGGCGGGAGGAGAGCCTCAGCATCGCCCAGGAACTGGCGGCGCGGGCGCGGGCGCGCGGGATGACGCCGGGGCAGTTCGCGCTGGCCTGGGTGTTGAACAACCGCCTCGTGACCGGCGCCATCGCGGGACCGCGCACGCTCGCCCAGTGGGACGAATACGTGGGCGCGCTGGACGTCCGGCTGGATGCCGAGGACGAAGCGCTGGTGGACCGGCTGGTGCCGGCCGGGCACCCGTCGACGCCGGGATACACCGACCCCGCCTATCCGCCGGAAGGGCGGATCGCGCGCTGCTAGGAGCCTGCCCGAGAATTCGCTGGGCGGTCCGGTTGGCGTTCTGATTCACGGCGGTTAACTCACACCGCCGCGGGCGACGATCGGCCAGAGGCACTCGACGAATCATTTCGTATTCGATTGATTCGACGTGGCGCGAATTTGGCACGCTCGTGTTCACGATGGCGTCTTCCTTGTCGCTCGTCAGTCGTTCATGGTCGGCAGTTCCCGGTCAGGCTCAGCTTCCGTGGTCCCGTCGGTCCGGGGTCACGGCGAATGGCGTTCCGTCGCTGGGTTCGGATGGGAAGAGAGTCAAGATTCAGACTCTCGATATCATTCCCAACAACAGATGCGTGTGTTGCAGGCATATTCAGGCACTTGTCGAGGACGGCAGGCGTGGCCCGCTGCTGGTTCGGCGTGATGCATCACGAGTTTTGCCCTGAACCGGGACGACGACCCGGCACCTGATGAGCGGCCCGGGCTAAAGCGGCGAGAGCAGGCCTTTCTGTGACGTTGACGACGCCGCCTGGAACCGACACAACGAACCGTCCGCCAACTACCGCGACGGCTGGCCAATGACCAGGTTCACGGGCCCTCATTGGCGGACGAGCGTCGCAATCGTAACTTCGCTCGACGAAACAGGTGGAAGGTCGTAGCCGGTGATGGATGCAATCCGATCTGAACTGGCCCCGCATGGCGTTCTGCGGGCAGGAATAAACCTCAGCAATTCCCTGCTGGTTACGGGGCGAGCGCCCTCCGGCGATCCGGTTGGGGTTGCCCCCGACATGGCGCAAGAGATCGCCAACCGGCTTGGCGTGCCGGTGGTCTATGTCTCCTATGCCGGCCCAGGCGTAATGGCGGACGCCGCGGGCACCGATGCATGGGACATCGGCCTGATTGGGGCCGAACCGGCACGTGCCAAGTTCATTGCCTTTACCTCCGCCTACGCCGAGATCGAGGCGAGTTATCTGGTGCCGCCCGGCTCGCCGCTGCATGCGCTGGAAGAAGTCGATCAGCCCGGTATCCGCATCGCCGTGACGGCCCGCACGGCTTATTGTCTCTGGCTGGAACGCAACATCAAGCGGGCAACGCTGGTGCAGTCCGCGTCGTTGGACACCGCCTACGAGCAGTTCCTCAGCGACAGGCTGGATGCACTTGCAGGACTTGGGCCACGCCTCATCGGTGAAGCCGCCCGGTTGCCCGGCAGCCGCATTCTGGCGGGACGGTTCACGACCGTGCAGCAGGCCATCGGAACATTGCGTGCCAACGCGAAAGGCGCTGCTTTCCTGCAGGACTTTGTCGAAGACGCACGGAATTCGGGGCTGGTGGCCCAGTTGATCGCGCGCCATCGGGTCGTCGGACTCTCGGTGGCATCGTCATAGCCGCTCAGTCAGCCGTACTTGGTGTCAGGCGCGGCTGGGCAGCGCGCCCTTCACGCCGAGCGAGTCATGCCAGGGCTCGTTGAGACTGGGGACGACGAACAGCAGGAACACCGTGGCGATCAGGATCGAGCCGCCGCCGATGGTGAGCGCGAGTTGGAAGTTGCCGGTAACGGTGACCAAAACGCCGGTGACGATCGGCGAGACGACACCGCCGATCGCGCCGATCGCATTGATCAGGCCGCCCACCGAGCCGACATAGGCCTCTGGAATGACGTCGGTGATGATCGTCCAGATGTGGCCGGCACAAGCGGATTCGGCGGAAATGGCCAACACCATGAAGAAGATGGCGAGCCCCACATTATCGGTCCAGCCGGTCACGATGATCGTCGCCGACAGCAGTTGCAGGCCGACCTGAACCGTCTTGCGCGCCCGATTGATGCTCCACCGCCACCGGATGAGCTGGTCGGAGAGGAAACCGACGAAGGGCTGGGCGACCGCCGCCGTGCCGAAGGCGAGTGTCGTGTAGAATCCCATTTCGAGGACAGAGAAATGGCGCCCGGTGATCAGATAGCTTGGGATCCATGTCAAGAACAGATATTGCAGGAAATCCTGAGTGAATTTGACGACGGTAATGCCGATGATTGCCTTGTTCTGCAGCAAGACTCCCCATTTCAGCTTTTCCGCCTTCGGTTTTGGGACGCCACCCGCCACCGGAGCCCGCGACAGATCCTTGAAGAAAATCGCCCATAGGAGGACCCAGACGAGACAGACACCCCCGGTGATGTAGAAGGCGACCCGCCAGCCCCAGCTCGTGATCAGGAAAGCCATGACAATCGGGCACAGGGTCAAGCCGACACGGTTGCCCGACGAGTTGAAGCCGACCACGAAGCCGCGTTCCTCGGTCGGAAAGATGCCGCCGATGACCTTGATCGCGGCGGGGAAGTACGGCCCCTCGCCGATGCCGACGCCAAACCGCACCAGAATGATGTGGGTGATGTTCTGGGCGAAGCCGGTCAAGGCGGAAAACACCGACCATATGGTGAAGGAGGCGCCGAGAACGATTTTCGCGCCGAACCGGTCGGCCAGGAGTCCGCCGAACAGGTTGCCGAGCACGTAGGCCATGAAGAAGGCGGACAACCCGACCCCCATGACCGCCGCGGTGACGCCAAAATCCTTGATGATGAAGGGCACCGCGACCGACAGGCTGGCCCGGTCGAACGAGTTTATGACTGTCGCCGAGAACAGGAGGGCGACCACTCCCACTCTGTACTTAAGCGTATTCTCTAAGGACATATTTTTTCCCATTAGGTCTGCGCAGGTCCGACGCAGCGGGCCTTCCGGGGATCGGTTTTGCGTCGGTCACTATCAAAGCATCGCCAGCGATTGCCGGCGGACCGGCGGCTTGTAGGCGCGGTCGATCTCGGCCAGGTCCTCCGGCGCCAGCACCAGCGCGCCGGCGGCCGCGTTTTCGCGCACATGCTGGGCCGCGCCGGCCTTCGGGATGGAGATCACGTTGGCATGGCGCAGCGACCACGCGATGGCAACCTGGGCCGGGGTGACCCCGTGGCGGGCCGCCACCGCCTTCAGCGCCGGGTTACGCAGCAGCCGGCCGCCCTGGCCCACCGGGGAATAGGCCATCACCGGGATGCGGTGGCTGGCCTGCCAGGACAGCAGGTCGAACTCGATGCCGCGATACTCCGGGTTGTAGAGCACCTGGTTGGCGGCGCAGTTCTCCCCGCCCGGCACGGACAGCAGCGCCGTCATGTCGTCGGCGTCGAAATTGGACACCCCCCAGCGGCGGATCCTGCCCTCCGCCTTCAACTTCTCGAAGGCGGCAACGGTCTCGGCGAGCGGGATGCCGCCGCGCCAGTGCAGCAGATAGAGGTCGATCACCTCGGTGCCGAGCCGCTTCAGGCTGCGCGCGCAGGCCGCCGGCACGCCGTTGCGGGAGGCGTTGTGCGGATAGACCTTGGTGACCAGGAACACGCGCTCGCGCAGCCCGGCGATCGCCTCGCCCACCACCCGCTCGGAAGCCCCGTCGCCGTACATCTCCGCGGTGTCGATCAGGGTGAGGCCGAGTTCGATGCCCAGGCGAATCGCCGCCGCCTCCTGGCTGGCCGGGTAGTGGCCTTCGCCGATCTTCCAGGTGCCCTGGCCGAGGGCCGCGACCTCCACCCCGTCGGGCAGCGTGACCATGCGCATCATTCCGCCCTCCCTTCCGCGAGGCGCAACAGGCGCAGGAAGTTGCCGCCCCAAAGCAGCCCGAGTTCACGCGCGCCGTAGCCGCGGGCCAGCAGCTCGGCGGTGACGTTCGGGCACTCGCCGGCATCGCGCCAGCCCGCGAAACCGCCGCCGCCATCGAAATCCGAGGAAATCCCGACGTGCTCGATGCCGATGCGCTGCACGGCATAGTCGATGTGGTTTGCGTAGTCGGCCACCGTCACCTCTGCTTCCTTGCGGCCGGCGCACAGGAAGTGCGGCACCGCGGTCACCTGCACCACGCCGCCGACGTCGGCGAGCGCGTCGAGTTGCTCGTCGTCGAGGTTACGCGGGTGGTCGCACAAGGCGCGAATGCAGGAATGGGTCGAGACCACCGGCGTGCGCGATGCCATCGCGGCCTGCAGCATGGTGGCCTTCGAGACGTGGGCGATGTCGACCAGCATGCCGAGCCGGTTCAGTTCCGCGATCGCCTGGCGGCCGAACGGCGACAGGCCGCCGTGCTCCTCGGCGGCGTCGCCCAGCTCTGGACGCGGATTGGCGCTGTCGCCGAGCGCGTTGTGGCCGTTGTGGGTCAGCGTGAGGTAGCGGGCGCCGAGGTCGCGGAAGGCGCGCAGCCCCGCCAGGTCGGCGCCGATGGCATGGCCGTTCTCGACCGCCGGCACGATGGCGGTGATGCCGTCGCGATGGGCCTGCTCGATGGCCTCAGCGGTGCCGCAGACCCGCACCGCATCGCCGCCCATCGCGACGATGGCGGCGAGCATGGCGCTGACGCGCGCGAAGGCGGCCTGGTAGGCCGCCTCGGTGCGCGGGCCCTGCGGGACGTACGCGGCGAAGCAGGCCCCGGCGAGGTAGCCGCGGCGCATCTTCGGCAGGTCGACACGGCGCTGGGTGTCGTCCGTAAATGCGGGGCCGTCGGGCCACGGGATGTCGATATGGGTGTCGAGGGTAAGTAGGCCTTGGTGCAGCGCGACTGGGTCTGTCATGGCCTAACGGTCGTGGCAGGAGGCGCCGGCGTCAAGTCCGTTGCTTTGGCGACCGGCGGGCGCCGCAGCGCCAGCCCGGCACCGGCCAGCATCAGCGCCATGCCGAGCGCCTCGGTGCCATCCACGTGCTCGTGAAACACCAACATGCCGAGACCCACCGAAATCACCGGGGTTACGAAAGCGTAGGTGGCGGTGCGGCTGGCGCCCCAGTCGCGCACCAGCAGGAAGTAGATGATGCTGGCCCCCAGCGAGCCGGCGAGCACCAGCCACAGCCAGGCCAGCCA
>Ga0181519_10003159_pt1 | contig 13609 bp, 13 predicted proteins | sample PEATcosm2014_Bin_26_FD_121102 | JGI IMG/M metagenome (GOLD analysis project Ga0181519, IMG submission 121102) | Peatland microbial communities from MTU Mesocosm Facility, Houghton, MI, USA - PEATcosm2014_Bin02_10_metaG | ecosystem: Environmental > Terrestrial > Soil > Wetlands > Peat | place...
ACCGCCTCCGCAGCCGAGATCGTCGCGGGGGCCCTGCAAGACCGCCACCGCGCGTCGGTGGTCGGTCTGACGAGCTTCGGAAAGGGCTCGGTCCAGACCGTGATTCCACTCCGCGGCGGGCTGGACGGGGCTGTGAAACTGACGACGGCGCGCTATTACACGCCATCGGGCCGCTCGATCCAAAAGACAGGGATCGTCCCTGACCTCGAGGTCGCCGAGACGCGGGAGGAGGCGCAGGACGTCGCCAACGAGGCTTTCCAGTTCAGCGAGGCCAGCTTCCGCAATGCGCTCAATGCCGACGAAGGCAAGATTCGCGTCGGCCCGCATGAGCCGGCCGAGGCGCCGCCGGCAACCTATGACGAGAAGAAAGGCGACTTCCAGCTGACGCGCGCGCTGGACGTGCTGAAGTACGGTTCGGTCGAAGCCACGCCTAAACTCGCCAAGCCGGCCGCGACGCTGGCGGAGGCGGCGATATTGCGCGCGGCGCATGGCGCTCCGCCGAAGGCGGAGACACCGGCCCCTCCCCCGCCGTCCAAGCCGAACTGACGCCGCGCCAGCACGGGGGAGGCGCTTTGGTGGACCTTTCCAAATATCGCCCCAACGTCGGGGTGGTGCTGGTCCGACGCGACGGAAAGGTGTGGCTGGGCCGCCGCGCGGCGTCGACCGGTCCGTTGAACTGGCAGTTCCCGCAGGGGGGAGTGGATCCCGGGGAGGATCTGGAAGTCGCCGCGCGGCGCGAACTGCGCGAAGAGACGGGCGCCCACTCGGTCTCACTGCTGGATCGGACACAGGACTGGCTTGTCTACGACTTTCCGGCGCATCACCGGGGTTCGAAGGCGGCGCGCGGCTGGATTGGTCAGAAGCAGATGTGGTTCGCCTATCGGTTCATGGGCGAGGACGGCGAATTCGATCTCGCCGGCCACCACGAAGTCGAGTTCGACGCCTGGAAATGGGCGACATTCCCGGAGGCGCTAGGTAGCGTCGTAGAGTTCAAGCGCGACACCTACCGCAACGTTTTCGCGGCGTTCGCGCCCCTGCTCAAATAACGGCCGCCCTCGCCGCCGTCAGCGTCGACGTCGCCAGACCAGACGGATCAGGCCAAAGGCGGCCACGCCGGCCCAGGCAGCCTCCATGATGAACGCCGAGAGATTGAAGTTGCGCGTCAGCGAGACCATCACCAGGCTGGCGCCGAGGAGGTTCATCAACAGCGCCGGGGCCTTGACCGGGTCGAGACGCCTGGCTTGCGCGGCGGCGTAGGCGCCCAGCATCAGGAACACGCCGCACAGACCGGCCAGGTCCGTCAGGTGCGGGGACTCCGGAATGGACGACGAACCGCCGTCATTCACCCGCCGGTCTTGATCGCGCTGTAGATCATCTCCGAGGTGTCCGAACCGTGCCCGGCCGGGGTCCCGTCGGCCTTGCGGATGGTGGTCAGAACCAGGCCCATGTGCCTGCCGTCGGCGTCATTCTCCCATGAGCGGGTCGTAAACTCCTCGCCGGCTTCGACGTTCTTGTCGTTACGGTAAAGCGTCCAGCCGCGCGTGACCGCCGCCCAGTTGTGCAGAGCGACGACGATGGGTTTGGCCGGCGCTTCCGGGTCGACCGGATGGATGATGTCCACATGGCATTGGCTGGGATTGGATCCCTGCGCTTCGACCGTGAGCTGGTAGGTCTTCTGCTTGAGGACGTAATTGTCGCCCGATTTGCGGAAGCCCGCGGCCTTGGTGAGCTTGTTGATGTCGCCGCCATCGACCAGGGGAATGCAGACCGTCTCCAAGGTGCTGATCAACCCGATCGCTGCTGGATCGGTCGGAGGCGGCGGCGGCGCGGGCGGCGTCTCGGCGGCGGGCGTGGGCGCGGCCTCCGGCGCCGGCGCCGCGGCGGTGGGCGTTGGAACGGATGTCGCGCCAGCCGCCGGGGCCGGCGTTGCGGCAGCGGGCGGGGCCGCCGGGGTGGTGGCCGGTGCAGGCGTCGCGGCGGCGGGCCCCGTGGCTTCCGCGGCCGACGGGGCGGCCACAGGCGCGGGGGCGGGGGTCTCAGGCGGGGCCGTCGTCTGGGCCAGCACGGCCGGCGCGAGGCCAGAAAGAGCAATCAGGCTGGCCAAGGCTAGGCGCATGGCGTGGTTTCCTCCAAGTATTGTTCAGCGTCCTCTTTAATCGAACGTTGTGGCGGGCGCGAGGCGTCGCTTCAGCCGACTTCGCTCGCTTGTTCCGCGAGGATCGTCAAGCCGGCAGGGGTCACATCGGCAAATCCGCCACGCACTTCGAATGTTCTCATGGCGCCGTTGTCGTGCACGTGCACGCGGCCTTCCTTCAGCGTGGTCATGAACGGCGCGTGGCCGACCAGCACGCCGAAGTCCCCCTCCGAGCCCGGCGCGTCGACCTGATCGCCCTCGCCGCTGAACAGTTCGCGCTCGGGGGAGACAAGGGAGAAGTGCAGCTTTTCGGACATCAGGCCTCCGCCGCCATCTTCTCCGCCTTGGCCACCGCCTCGGCGATGCCGCCGACCATGTAGAAGGCGGCCTCCGGCAGATGGTCGTACTCGCCTTCACACACCGCCTTGAACGATTTGATGGTGTCGTCCAACTGGACGAAGACGCCCGGCTGATTGGTGAAGGCCTCGGCGACGAACATCGGCTGCGACAGGAAGCGGCTGATCTTGCGCGCGCGGCCGAGCGTGATCTTGTCCTCTTCCGACAGTTCGTCCATGCCGAGGATGGCGATGACGTCCTTCAGCGATTTGTAGTGCTGCAGAATCTCTTGGACCCGGCGGGCGACGTTGTAGTGTTCCTCGCCGATCACCAGCGGGTCCATGATCCGCGAGGTGCTGTCCAGCGGGTCGACCGCCGGGAAGATGCCCTGGGCGGCGATATCGCGATTGAGCGTGGTCGTGGCGTCCAGGTGGGCGAAAGACGCCGCCGGCGCCGGATCGGTCAGGTCGTCGGCCGGCACGAAGATAGCCTGCACCGAGGTGATCGAGCCCTTGGTCGTCGACGTGATGCGTTCCTGCAGATTGCCCATCTCGGTGGCCAGCGTAGGCTGATAGCCCACGGCCGAGGGGATGCGGCCCAGCAGGGCGGACATTTCCGAGCCCGCCTGGGTGAAGCGGAATATGTTGTCGATGAAGAGCAGCACGTCCTTGCCCTCTTCGTCGCGGAAGTATTCCGCCTGGGCGAGACCCGACAGGGCGACTCGCGCGCGGGCGCCCGGCGGCTCATTCATCTGGCCGTAGACCAGGGCGCAGCGCGAGCCTTCGGTCGATCCGTCATTCTTGCGCGGATCGACGTTCACCTTGGATTCGATCATTTCGTAATAGAGATCATTACCCTCGCGGGTGCGTTCGCCGACGCCGGCCAGAACCGAATAGCCGCCGTAGTTCTTGGCGATGTTGTTGATCAGCTCCTGCATGGTGACGGTCTTGCCCACGCCCGCGCCGCCGAACAGGCCGATCTTGCCGCCCTTGGTGTAGGGGCAAAGCAAGTCGATGACCTTGATGCCGGTGACGAGAATTTCCGCGGCCGTCGTCTGGTCGGCGAACGCCGGGGCGTCGCGGTGAATACTGTTGCGCTTGGTGTGCGGGATCGGGCCGGCTTCGTCCACCGGCTCGCCGATGACGTTCATGATCCGTCCGAGGCAGCCCGCGCCGACGGGAACGGTGATCGGACCGCCGGTGTCGACGACGGGGTGGCCGCGGGTCAGGCCCTCGGAGGTGTCCATGGCGATCGTACGCACGGTGTTCTCACCCAGGTGCTGGGCCACCTCCAGCACCAGACGGAAAGGCTCGCCGGTGCGCTGGTCGGTGTTGGTGGTTTCAAGGGCGCTGAGGATCGCCGGCAGGTGGCCGTCGAACTCGACGTCGACGACGGCGCCGATGATCTGGACGATGCGGCCGGTGGCCACGCCTTGCGGCAGGGCGACGGAGCGTTCGAGGGTTTCGGTGGACATGGCGGTTTTTTGGTCTCTCGTCTTAAAGGGCTTCGGCGCCAGAGATGATTTCAATCAGCTCCTTGGTGATCTGCGCCTGACGGGTGCGGTTCTTGATCAGCGTGAGCGCGGCGATCATATCGCCGGCGTTGCGGGTGGCGGCGTCCATCGCGGCCATCTGGGCGGCGAAGAACCCGACCTGATTGTCCAGCATCGCCGAGAGTATCTGGGTGGCGATGTTGCGAGGAAGCAGGGTGGTGAGGATGGTCGCCTCGTCGGGTTCGTACTCATAGCCTGCGCCCTTGAGGTCGATCGCGCCGGCCCCTACGGGAATCTCCGGCGGGACCAGCTGCTGGCGGGTCGGCACCTGACGAACGACCGAGACGAACTTGTTGTAGAACAGCGTCACGACGTCGGCGTTGCCGCCCTCGAAGCGTTCGATGATGACATCGGTGACTTCGCGCGCGCGGTCCATCGACGGAACATTGCCGGCCTCGAAGGCGCCGACCGTGCGGTCGCCGTACTGGCGCTTCAACTGATCGCGCGCCTTGCGGCCAAGCACGATGACCGACACTTCACGACCCTCGGCGATACGGCTGGCGATGTATTCCCGCGCCGCGCGGACGATGGAGGAGTTGAATGCGCCGGCCAGGCCCCGATCGGCGGTCGCCACGACGATCAGTTCCTTGTTGAGCGAGCCGGTGCCGACCAGCAGCAGCGGCGCGCCGGGGCCGGAGACGCCGGCCGCGAGGTTGGCGATCACCGCGGTCATGCGCTCGGCATAGGGCCGCGCGTTGTCAGCGACTTCACGCGCGCGGCGAAGTTTGGCCGCGGCGACCATCTGCATGGCCTTGGTGATCTTCTGCGTCGCGGTGACGCTCGAGATCCGGTTTCGCAGTTCCTTGAGGCTGGCCATGTGGGGCTAACGGGTCCGCGATCTCTTAGGCGAAGGTGGCGACGAACGCGTCGAGGGCCGCCTTGAGTTGGGTTTCGATGGCCGGCGTCAGCGCTTTCTCGACGCGGATGGCTTCTAGCAGGTCCGGATGTTGCCCATGCAGTCGGGCCAGGAACTCCCCTTCGAAGCGGCCGACCTGGCTGGTGGCTATGCCATCCAGGTAACCGCGCGTGCCGGCGTAGAGCGAGCAGACCTGCTCCTGAACCGATTGGGGTGAATATTGCGGTTGCTTGAGGAGCTCGGTCAGCCGTTCGCCCCGCGCCAGCAGGCGCTGGGTGGTGATGTCGAGGTCGGACCCGAATTTGGCGAAGGCGGCCATTTCCCGGAACTGGGCCAACTCGCCCTTGAGCGGGCCGGCGGCCTGCTTCATGGCCTTGATCTGGGCGTTGCCGCCCACGCGCGACACAGAGATGCCGATATTCATCGCCGGGCGGATACCCTGGAAGAACAGGTCGGTTTCCAGGAAGATCTGGCCGTCGGTGATCGAGATCACGTTGGTCGGGATGTAGGCCGAGACGTCGTTGGCCTGGGTTTCGATGATCGGCAAGGCGGTGAGCGAACCCGAACCGAACGTCGCATTGAGCTTGGCGGCGCGCTCGAGCAGGCGCGAGTGCAGATAGAAGACGTCGCCCGGGTAGGCTTCGCGGCCCGGCGGGCGGCGCAGCAACAGGCTCATCTGACGATAGGCAACGGCCTGTTTGGAAAGGTCGTCGTAGACGATCAGGGCGTGCATGCCGTTGTCGCGGAACCATTCGCCCATGGCGCAGCCGGAGAACGGCGAAAGGAACTGCAGCGGCGCCGGATCCGACGCGGTGGCGGCGACGACGATCGTGTAGTCGAGAGCGCCGCGCTCTTCGAGGGTCTTGACGATCTGGGCGACCGTGGAGCGCTTCTGGCCAATGGCCACATAGACGCAGAACAGCTTGGCCGACTCGTCGGTCGATTCGTTGACCTGTTTCTGGTTGAGGATGGTGTCGATGGCGACGGCGGTCTTGCCCGTCTGACGGTCGCCGATGATCAGTTCGCGCTGGCCGCGGCCGATGGCGGTCAGGGAGTCGACGCACTTCAGGCCGGTGTACATCGGCTCGAACACAGACTGACGCGGAATGATGCCGGGGGCTTTCACGTCGACGCGCCGGCGCTCCGCGACGTCCGTCAACGGGCCCTTCCCGTCGATCGGCTCACCCAGCGGGTTCACTACGCGGCCGAGCAGACCCTTGCCCACCGGCACGTCGACGATTTCGCCGAGGCGGCGAACTTCATCGCCTTCTGAGATCTCGGCGTCGGCGCCGAAGATAACCACACCAACGTTGTCGCGTTCCAGGTTGAGGGCCATGCCCTTCACGCCGGCGGACGGGAACTCCACCATTTCGCCGGCCTGAACCTGATCGAGACCGAAGACGCGGGCGATGCCGTCGCCGACGCTGAGCACCTGGCCGACGTCCGAGACGTCGGCTTCGACGCCGAAGTTGGCGATCTGGGATTTGAGAATGTCCGAAATTTCGGCGACGCGGATGTCCATGGAGGTTTCTTCTAAGCTCTCTTGAGGGCGAACTTCAGGGAATCGAGCTTCGACTTGAGCGAAGCATCATAGAGTCGTGAGCCGACGCGCACGCGCAGGCCGCCGAGAATGGCGGCGTCGACATGGGTTTCGATTTGCGGGTCCTTGCCGAATGAGGCGCGCAGGGCGGTGGTGAGAGCCGCGGTCTGGGCCGGGCTGAGCGGAACGGCCGTGACCACATCCGCCGCGATCACGCCGCGATGGGCTTCGACGAGGCGCTCGAACGCCTGGATGATCTGGGCCAGGGCATCGGCGCGGCGATTGGCCGCGAGCACACCGAGAAACTTACCGGTGGTCGGGGTCATGCCCGATCGGGCCGCGATCGCCGCGAGGCCCTTGGCTTTGTCTTCGCCGGTGAACCGCGGCGAGGCGAGAAGGGTCCGGAAGTCCGCGCTCTGTGCGATCATGCTCTTGAGAGACTTTACGTCGGCTTCAACTTCGTCCAGGCCCCCTGTTTCGACGCAAAGATCGTAAAGCGCCCGTGCATATCGCGCGCCTACATCGCTAGCTCGGGAAACGTCAGCCAAGTGCAGCCACCTACAGTGTCATTGTCGAGCCAGCCTCGGAGGGAGGTCCAATTCCGGCATAAAGGCTTGAAAGCGCTTAAAAAAAGCGCACGGACGAGGAAGGCCAGAATACCCCCTCGCCGCAAGCCGCGCGCCTGATAACATGCGCGTTGCGGCGCCGCAACCAAGGCGGCGATTTGCGCGTGGCGGCTGCGCGAGTTTGGCCAATGCCATCGATCGCATTCGTCCCGGCGATTATACGCTGTCTATCCGTATCCGCTCGCGGGAGAAGACCTTCCCCGCAGGGCCGGATAAGGGGGAGGAGGAAGCAAGCGCTGGATTCTCCGGCTCAGGTGTGGTGTCGAGGCGCCGAACAACCGTGCGCCCTGGAGTCAAAACTGATTATGACGTCACTATCCGCCGAACCCGGCCAGGAAATCGCCGTTCGAGTCACCGAGTTCGTCCGCGACGTCGTGATTCCCTACGAACATGATGCGCGCCTTGGGGGCCACGGTCCCTCCGACACTCTTGTGAAGGAGCTACGCGGCCATGCCCGCGCGGCTGGCGTGCTGACCCCGCACATCGTCGATGGTGAGCACCTGTCCAATCGCGAGATGGCGACGATCTTCCGCGCGGCCGGCTATTCGCCGCTCGGACCGGTGGCGCTCAACATTATGGCGCCGGACGAGGGCAATATGTACCTGCTGCACAAGGTGGCGACGCCTGAGCAGAAGCAGCGTTTCCTCGAGCCCCTGGTCGCCGGCCTGACCCGGTCGGCGTTCCTGATGACCGAGCCGGCGGAGGATGGCGGGGCCGGGTCGGATCCATCGATGATGAAGACCACCGCGCGGCTCGACGGCAATCACTGGGTTATCGACGGGCGCAAGACCTTCATCACCGGCGGCCAGGGCGCCGCATTCGGCATCATCATGGCCCGGACCGAATCGTCGGCGACCATGTTCCTGGCCGACATGAACACGACCGGCATCAGCATCGAACGCGTGCTCGACACGATTGACAGCTCCATGCCCGGCGGCCATGCGGTGATCCGCCTCGATGGCGTGCGCGTGCCGGCCGACCAGATCCTCGGCGCGCCCGAGGAGGGCTTCCGTAACGCCCAGGTGCGCCTGGCGCCGGCGCGGCTGACCCATTGCATGCGCTGGTGGGGATCGGCGCGGCGCGCGCATGATATCGCCTCGGCGCATGCGGTGAAGCGGCACGCGTTCGGCAAGGCATTGATCGACCACGAAGGCGTCGGTTTCATGCTCGCCGACAATCTGCTGGACCTGAAACAGTCGGAGCTGATGATCAACTGGTGCGCCGAAGTGCTGGACAGCGGCGCGCAGGGCACCACCGAGTCGAGCATGGCCAAGGTGGCGGTGTCCGAAGCACTGTTCCGCATCGCCGACCGCAGCGTCCAGGTCCTGGGCGGCCTTGGCATCACCCACGACACGGTCGTCGAACAGGTGTTCAGGGAAGTCCGCGCGTTCCGCATCTACGACGGCCCCTCGGAGGTGCACCGCTGGTCCCTGGCGAAGAAAATCAAGCGGGACGTTTTGCAGAGCGCGTTATAAACTTCCGCCAGCGGGGCCACGCCAGGTCGGCCCATCGCGGGAGGACCACATGCTGCTGAGCGATATCCCCATGCTGGCGGCCCATCACGCACCCGACGTGGAAGCGGTGCGTTTCGGCGAGCGCGTTCTGACTTATGTCGATCTGCGCGACCGCTGCTGGCGCCTGTCCAACGCCCTGGCCGCGGTGGGCGAGCCCGGAGACCGGGTAGCGATCCTGGCGGAAAACTGCCCCGAATACGCGGAATGCTATTACGGCGTGCCGGGCGCGGGCATGGCCTTGACGTTACTGAATTATCGCCTCACCGCCCGCGAACTGAGCTACATCATCGGCAACAGCGCCCCCAAGATCCTGGTGGTCGAGCCCAAGTATCTGCCCACGATCGAGCAGATCCGCGCTGGCCTCCCATCCCTGCAGAGGGTCCTGCTCATCGGGTCCGAGGCGGAAGGCTGCATCAACTATGATGCGTTCGTGGCCGCCGGCGCCGCAAGCGAGCCGGCGCGCCGTCCGTCCGAGGACGACCTGTGCTGGCTGCTCTACACCTCCGGTACGACGGGCCTGCCCAAGGGCGCGATGCTCTCGCACAGGAACCTGCTGACGGCGGTCTTCAATAGCATGTCCGGCTGGGAGGTCGCCCCCGACGAGGTGGTCATGTACACCTTCCCGCAGTTCCACGTCGCCGGCTACCTGATCCCGCTGCACCACCTGCGCGGCTACAAACTCGTGCTGCTGCGGAGCTTCGATGCGCAGACGATGTTGCGCACCGTCGAAGAGCACCATGTCACCAATACGGGCATGGCGCCGACGATGATCGCTATGCTGCTGGAAAGCGGCATGGCCGACGACTACGACATCTCCAGCCTGAAACGGATCGGCTATGGCGCATCCTCGATGCCCGCGGAGGTGCTGCGCAAGGCGCGCCGCCAATGGCCGGAGGTTCGCTTCGCCACCGGCTTCGGCATGACCGAACTCTCGGGCAATGTGATGTCGCTCGGCTCTCACGATCACGACCGCGCCGCCGAGGAGGGCCTCGAGGTCTTGGGATCGGTGGGCAAGCAGCTGCCGCTGTCTCGCGTGCGCGTGGTTGACGACGCCGGCCATGACGTGCCCCCGAACACGCCCGGAGAAATCCTAATCAAGGGAGATCAGGTGCTGATGGGCTATTGGCGCAATCCCGAGGCGACCGCGGCGGCGTTCACCGACGGCTGGTTCCACAGCGGCGATGTCGGCCGCTGGGACGATAAGGGCTATCTCTATATCGTCGACCGCAAGAAGGACATGATCCTCACCGGCGGCGAAAACGTCTACCCGCGAGAGGTCGAGGAGATCCTGTATGAGCACCCCGCCGTCGTCGAAGCGGCCGTGGTCGGCGTCCCCGACCCGAAATGGGGCGAGAAGGTCGTCGCGGTGATCTGCGTGCGCGAGGGCCACGAGGTGATCGCGGCGGAGTTCATCGCGCACTGCCGCGACCGCATCGCCAGCTACAAAAAGCCCCGCCACGTGGTGTTCATCGACGTTCTGCCGAGGAACGCTTCCGGGAAGGTGCTGAAGCGTGAACTGCGCGACCTGATTCGCGACGGCGAACTGGTGCTGGTCGACCCTTAGCCAAGAGAATCGGGCGCTTCGTCCGATTTGGCGGCGATCGCGACGTCACCCCGCGCCCGACGGAAGCCCTTCAGGTTGTCCGCCGCGAGTGCGGTTCCAGCCCGACACGGAGCTTACGGAACTCGGACTTCGGACGCGATCATCAACCGTTGAAGTTCAGCCTCAGTCCTGGCCGCGGCCAGCGGCATTTGTAGAGCTTGCCGGTTCCCGAGGCGGTGATCCAGGCGTCGCGCATGTCCGCGCCGCCAAAGCAGATGTTGGTCGTGAGGGGATCGGGAACCGCGAAGTGCTCGAATCCGCCCGCGGGATCGAACGCTGTGACGCCGCCATTGACGAGGGTCGCGACGCACACCTTGCCGCCAGCTTCGACGGCGAGGCTGTCGAGCAACTGATAACCCGGCAGCGGGCCCAGCACGTGGCCCGCGGCGAAACGGCCGCCGGTAGCGGAAATCTCGCCAGGGCCGGTGATGTCGAACGCCCAGACGCGGCTGGTCATGGTCTCGGCGACGTAGACGGTGCGGCCGTCGGGCGAGAGTCCAACGCCGTTGGGAGTGACCATGCCCTCGCGCACACGCTTGATCATCGAGCCGTCGGGCCGGGCGTAGAGCAGGTGCCCGTGATGCATCCATTCGGCGTTCGACTTGCCGAGATCGGAGAACCAGAAGCCGCCGTCGCGGTCGAACACGATATCGTTGGGCCCGCGCAAAGGACGCCCGTCGCATTCCGTATAGACGAGGCTCACCGCGCCGCTCTTCAAGTCGACACGCTGGATCGACCCGCTCCGATAGTCGAGCGCGACGCCGTGCGGCGCCGTTATGCCGCCCGGTCCATCGAGCCATTCGAATCCACCGTTATTGCAGACGTAGACCGCGCCGTCCGGGCCGATGGCCGCGCCATTCGGGCCGCCGCCGAGCTCGGCGATCACCGCGATCCGACCGTCGGGCGTCACCCGCGACAGCGTCTGCCGCCTGATTTCCACCAGAACCACGGAGCCGTCGGCCATGGCGATCGGTCCTTCGGGAAAGCTCAGGCCTTCGGCGACAAGCTCGATTTCCATGATGAGTCTCCTTGCGTTCTTCGGTCAGCCGACCACGTCGGCCAGTTCTTTCAATCGTAGTCGAGCCTTGGGAAGAAATCGCCGCGGCCTTCGGGGCTCATGTCGAGCAGTCCCCAGACCGGATCGACGAGGTCGCCGACGCGGTGGTGCTGACCGGGCTCTTCCTGGGCGTAGAGCAGCTCGCTGCCCCAGAAATGGCGGACCAAACCGTCGGCGTCCTTGCTGAAGACGTTGAACATGGGTTCGTCCCAGTTCTTGCCCGCGGCGTAGCCTCGCGCGGCCCGCATCTCCGGTCCGAACTTGGAGGTGTCGCCGAAATAGTGATGCGCGTAGTCGTTGCCGGCGGTGGAAAGCAGCCGCAGATGTCGCCAGCCCCGCGTCCGCGCCCAGGCCTCCAGCCTCGCGATCGGCGACTTGGCGACGACGTAGGTCGGGAAGCGCTGCTCGGCATGGAACACGCCGCCATCAAGTCCGTCCAACATATGCGTGCAGCCCGGACAGGGCTGGTCGCGCTCGGGCCCGTACATGAAGCTGTAGAGGAGGATGCTCGGGTGGTCGCCGAACAGCTGCGAGAGCGTGACCGGCTCGGGCCACTGATTGAGGCCGATCCGCTCGAACACGAAGTCCTCGGGGACCGCGCCGCCCGGCGGCAGCGCGCGACGCTGTGCCACGACGGCTTCGAGCTGGCGGCGCAGCGCGATCTCGGCGTCGAGCAGCGCATTGCGAGCAGCCCGGTATTCGGCGGTTTCGTTGGGAAAGGACAGGTGCGGCATCGTGACCTCCCGGTTTCCCGCCGAAATCTAGACCGTCGCGCGATCTATTTCCACCAAGGGTAGGCCGCGGGCATGTCGGCGGTGACCCGCCCAGGGAACTTCGCAGGCCGCTTTTCGAGGAAGGCCGAGACGCCCTCCTTGACGTCATCGGAGGCGCCCAGGGCCATCACCAGCCGTCCGTCGACCTTCAGCACGTCGAAGGGCAGATCCGCGCCGGCGAAGCGCCAGAGCATCTGCCGGGTCAGGGCGATGGCCACAGGCGCGGTGTTGCCGGCGATTTCCAGGGCGATCTCACGCGCGCGCGGCAGAAGTTCGTCATGCGGAACAACCTCGCTCACCAGGCCGCCGGCCAGCGCCTCGGCGGCGTCGAACAACCGTCCGATGAGACACCACCGCAGGGCCTGGGGCAGGCCGACGATCTGCGGCAGAAACCACGCGCTGGCCGCCTCGGGCACCAGGCCGCGGCGGGCGAAGACAGCGCCGAAGCGTGCGCGATCCGAGGCGATCTTTATGTCCGTGGGCAGCGCCAGGGTCAGGCCGACGCCGACGGCCGGGCCATTGAATGCGGCGATGGTCACCTTGCGCGCATTGAACAGAGCGTGGATGAAATCCGCGCCGCCGCTGGTCTCGCGAGACGTCGGATCGCCGAAATTCTTCACGCCAGCGCCGCCGTCCGTCGTGTCGAAGCTGTCGGCCCCAGCCGACAGGTCCGCGCCGGCGCAAAAAGCGCGCCCTTCTCCGGTGATGACGACTGCGCGAATGGCGTCGTCGGCATCGGCGCTTCGGATCGCATGCGCCAAATCCGCGCCCATCTGCGCATTGTGGGCATTGAGCCGCTCCGGCCGGTTGAGCGTGATCGTCAGGACCGGCCCGTCCACTTCGTAGCGAAGGGTTGCGTAGCTCATTTCGGCTTCTCCCGTGGTCGGTTCACGCTAACGGTAACTTGTTATAATTCGAAATGGGGCGTCAATGCGGGTTGGAAGGACTTGTCGGCGCGTGTTGCGCTGAATTCTTGAACGCGTATCATAAATCGCGGACCCCAAAAACCATGGAGTCGCGCGTAGCGGAGGAAGGTTGTCGGATTCCAAGTTACAAAGCCCCGACGATGCGACAGAGGCACCAGCGCCCCCCAGTCGCCGTGAAGCAGGCAAGAACGAGCGGCGGCGAAGAATCATCAGGGCGGCGCGCCAGCTTATCCGTGAGACCGGCAACGCGGGGCTTTCCATGCGCGCCCTGGCGGTGCGGGCGGGCGTCAGTCTGGCGACGCCTTACAATCTGTTCGGCTCCAAGCGTGCGATCGTTCTGGCGGTGCTTGACGACGTGCGGGAGTTCCAGCAGCGATTTTCGAGCTTTCGCTCGGTCGATCCGCTGGAACGGATCTTCATGGCCATCGACATCGCCATGGATTTCTATCTGGCCGATCCGGCTTTTTATAAGACCTTGTGGGCGGCGGTGTTCGACACCGGTGACGAAGTGCGAACGCAGATTCTCGACGCCAAGCGTGACGCCTTCTGGCGCGGCCTGGTCAAAAACGCCGCCGATGCCGGCGTGCTCACCTCGGAGATCAATCAGAGTCTGCTGGCCCGCCATCTGGATGCTCATTTCCGCGCGGTGATGCTCGAATGGGTCGTCGGCGACCTGCCGCCGGCGGTGTGGG
>Ga0181519_10003160_pt1 | contig 13609 bp, 13 predicted proteins | sample PEATcosm2014_Bin_26_FD_121102 | JGI IMG/M metagenome (GOLD analysis project Ga0181519, IMG submission 121102) | Peatland microbial communities from MTU Mesocosm Facility, Houghton, MI, USA - PEATcosm2014_Bin02_10_metaG | ecosystem: Environmental > Terrestrial > Soil > Wetlands > Peat | place...
CGGATTTGCCGGAATCGCCACCGCCCGCGGCCTCGCCAACAAGAACGTGCGGGTCACGATCGTGGACAAGCACAACTTCCACACCTTCTTGCCGCTCTTGTACCAGGTCGCCACGGCCATGCTCGAACCCGCTGAGGTCGCCTATCCCATCCGTACCATCTTCGGCAAGGCCACGAACGTCGGCTTTCGTCACGCGAAGGTCCGCGAGGTCGACCACGTCCGCAGCGTGGTCATCCTCGAAGGCGGCGCCGAGATCGCCTTTGACCACCTCGTGGTCGCCACCGGTGCTACGGCCTCCTACTTCGGCATCCCTGGGGCGTCCCAGTACGCCATGCCGTTGTACTCGCTCGCGGACGCGCGCAAATTGCGCAATCGGTTGCTCAGTTCGCTCGAAGAGGCCGACGCCGCCGCCGACGAGGCGCCGGTCTCGCTCAACTTCGTGATCGTCGGCGGTGGCCCGACCGGGGTGGAGACCTCCGGGGCGCTCTCGGAACTGATTCGCACCGTGATCAAGCGCGACGGACTGCGCATCGACCCCTCGCGCGTGCGCGTATTGCTCGTGGACATGGCGCCTCGGCTGCTCACGCCCTTTCCCGAGAAGGCGAGCAAGTACGCTCAGCGCGAACTCGAACGAATGGGCGTCGAGATCGAGTTCGGTCGGTCGGTCGTTGAGGTCGAAGAGCGCGCTATCCGTTTCGCCGACGGTGAGCGACTCAAGGTCGCCGCGGTTATCTGGGCGGCGGGCGTCACCGCGAGTGGCACCATGTCACACGACCTGCAGGCGAGTCCGGGACCCGGCGGTCGCGTGCGGGTCATGCCCGACCTGCGTCTCGTGGAGAGCGCCAACGTCTGGGCGGTGGGTGACGCGGCCGCCGTGCCCCTCGACGACCAGACGTTCTGCGCGCAGTTGGCACCGGTCGCCATGCAGTCAGGTCGCCACTGCGCGCGCCAGATCCTGCTTGTACTCGAAGGTTCGCCTACCCAACCCTTCAAGTACCGCAATAAGGGCATCATGGCGACCATTGGTCGTCACGCCGCGGTGGCACAACTACCCGGCGGCTCGGTGATCAAGGGCACGTCGGGGTGGTTGGCCTGGTTGGGCCTGCACCTTTGGTACCTCATAGGTTTTCGAAACCGGCTGCGCGTGATGATCAACTGGACGTGGCGTTACTTCGACTGGCCCTCGGGACCTCGACTCATCGTCGCCGACGCCGAGACCGCCGAGTAGTTCAGCCCAGTCGCTGTTCGAGCTCGTCGATCTCCTGGCGCAGGGTCGCGGGCAGGCGGTCACCGAACTGGGCAAAGTGCTCGCGGATGAGAGGAACCTCGGCGCGCCACTCGTCGGCGTGAACCGTGAGTAGTTCCTTCATGTCCCCGGGGGTCACGTCCACGCCCCGCACGTCAATGGACGAGGGGGTCGGCACGAAGCCAATGGGTGTCACGTCCGCTTCGGCGCGTCCCGCGACGCGCTCGAAGACCCACTCAAGTACGCGGCTGTTTTCGCCGTAGCCGGGCCAGAGCCAGCGCCCATCCTCCCCCTTGCGAAACCAGTTGACGTAGAAGATCTTGGGCAGGTTCTTCTCGTCAAAGCGTTGGGAGAAGGTGAGCCAGTGTCCGAAGTAGTCAGCCATGTTGTAGCCGCAAAAAGGCAACATGGCGAACGGGTCGCGGCGCAGGTTGCCGACCTTGCCCACCGCCGCAGCGGTCGTCTCGGACGAGACGATCGATCCCAGGAACACGCCGTGGTCCCAGTCGCGCGACTGGAAGATGAGCGGCACGGTGTTCGCGCGTCGTCCCCCGAAGAGGATCGCGTCGATGGGCACGCCCGCGGGGTCCTCCCATTCGGCAGCGATCGCCGGGTCCTGCTTGGCGGGGGCGGTGAAACGCGAGTTCGGGTGGGCGGCGGGCGTGCCGAGTTCCTTGCTCCACTTCTGACCCTTCCAGTCAGTCAGTCCTTCGGGTGGTTCACCCATTCCCTCCCACCACACGTCGTTGTCGGCGGTGAGGGCCACGTTGGTGAAGATCGTGTTCGCCTGGACCGAGTACATGGCGTTGGGGTTGGTCTCCATGTTCGTGCCCGGCGCGACGCCGAAGAATCCCGCCTCGGGGTTGATCGCGTAGAGGCGACCGTCGGGCCCCGGCTTCATCCAGCAGATGTCGTCGCCCACGGTCTCGACCTTCCAGCCCGGCAGCGTCGGCACGAGCATGGCGAGGTTGGTCTTGCCGCACGCACTCGGGAACGCGCCCGTGACGTAACGCGACTCACCCTTGGGACTCGTCAGCTTCAAGATGAGCATGTGCTCGGCGAGCCAGCCCTCGTCGCGGCCGAGGACCGACGCGATGCGCAGCGCGAAGCACTTCTTTCCCAGCAGCGCGTTTCCGCCGTAGCCCGAGCCGAACGACACGATTTCGCGCGTCTCGGGAAAGTGCACGATGTACTTGTTGTCCGGGTTGCACGGCCAGGCGGCGTCGGTCTGTCCAGGTTCGAGCGGCATGCCCACCGAGTGCAAGCAGGGCACGAACTCGCCGTCGCCGAGGACTTCGAGCGCGCCCTTACCCATTCGCGTCATGATCTTCATGTTCACCGCGACGTAGGCCGAGTCGGTAATCTCGACGCCGATGTGGGCGATCTTGGATCCGAGAGGACCCATCGAGAACGGCACCACGTACATCGTGCGCCCCTTCATGCATCCGCGAAAGAGTCCGTTGAGTTTGGTGCGCATCTCTTCGGGTTCGCACCAGTTATTGGTCGGACCCGCGTCAATCTCCTTCTCCGAGCAGATGTACGTGCGGTCCTCGACGCGAGCGACGTCGCCGGGATCCGAGAGCGCGTAGTAACTGTTGGGTCGCTTGACGGGATTGAGTCGACGGAACGTGCCCGAGTCGACGAGCAATTGACAAAGTTCGTCGTATTCAGCGTCGGAGCCGTCGCACCAGTGGATACGATCGGGAGTGGTGACCTTCGCGACCAATTCCACCCATTCGATGAGTTTCGTATTGCGGGTCGGGTATTGCATGATGAGGTCCTCCAATCACTGGGCATCACCTCGATGCGACGCCCACCTGACTCGTCAGGGCCACTCGCGTGCCGGCTGACCCCTTAGCTCTCGTCGGAGAACACCCCCGGCACGAGGATGACGTACTTGAGCGTATCGTCACCATCGTGGGCCGCCACTCGATCCCTAAGGGAGAAAGTCATATCGGCGACGACGCGGCGGTTTTGGCTCCATTCGTGGGTGAGGCCCTCATCAGCACCGACGTGGCGGTGCTCGGGGTGCATCTCGATGGGTCGCTATTTCCCCTGGAGGACCTGGGTTTCAAGGCGGTCGCGGCGGCGGTCTCGGACCTGGCGGCGATGGGGGGCCGACCCCGCGGTGCGGTCATCGCCGTGTGTTCACCGCCGGGCACGGACCTCGAGGAACTGCACCGGGGCATCGCCGACGCCGCGGCGATGACGAGTTGTCCCGTCGTGGGAGGCGACCTCGCCAGGTCCCACGACGTGTCGGTGGCGGTGACGGTCTTTGGCGAGTGTCCCGGTCGGGGCGCGGTGCTGCGCAGTGGCGCCCAACCCGGTGACACGATCCTGGTATCGGGGCCGCTCGGCCGTTCGTCGGCCGGACTTCGCCGCCGTCGCGAGGGCGCCGCGCTCGATGACGAGTTGGTCGTGGCGCATCGGCGCCCCTGGCCCCGGCTCGCCGAGGGCGTGGCGGCGCGCAACGCCGGCGTGAACGCCATGATGGACCTGAGCGACGGCCTGGGTCTGGACCTTCACCGTCTCAGTGACGCCTCGAAGGTTGGCTTCGCGCTGCGCGAGGTTCCGATCGCCCACGGCGCGACGCTCGACGAAGCGATCAGCGGCGGCGAGGACTACGAGTTGTTGATGACCACGAGCGACCCCGACCGATTGCGATTGATCTTCCTCGATCGCGGACTCCGCGCGCCGCTCGCAATTGGCGAGGTGCTCGCAGATCCGTCAGAACGGACGTTGGCGGGTGAGGCTCTCGAGCGACGGGGCTTTCAGCACCTGCTCTAGGCGACTGACTAGGCGCTCACCTTGCGGCGCGCGGGCTTGGTGACCTTGCCCGAGCGCAGGCAACCGGTACAGACGTTTAGTCGAGTCGTCGAACCCGCCACGACGGCACGCACGCGCTGGATGTTCGGGTTCCAACGACGCTTGGTGCGACGGTGCGAGTGCGAGACGTTCATCCCAAATGACGGCTTCTTACCGCAGATTTCGCAGACTGATGCCATATTGAACGTTCTCCTTTGGCCGGGCGTGGCCAGGGCCAGCGCCGGTTGAAACCGAAGAGCCATTGTAGCATCGCTACCAATGACTTCTCCCACGTCGCTGTCGGCGACTCACCTGCGCAGGGCCATCGGCACGTTTGCGCAACTCCTGCGCTCCCATAAAGAGGTCATTAACCGGCTGAACGTCTACCCCGTGCCCGACGGGGACACCGGCACCAACATGACCCTCACCATTGAATCAGTGGTGGCCGAACTCGACGAGGTGGCTCGCGACGCTCCCATGGGCTCGGTGACTCGGGCCGTTGCCCACGGCTCGCTGATGGGGGCGCGCGGGAACTCCGGGGTCATACTGTCCCAACTCTTGCGGGGCCTGGTCGAGAAGTTCCCCAAGGAAGGTGACGTCAGCGCCGAGTTGTTCGTCGAGTCGCTCGAACACGCCGACGTGCTCGCGCGCCAGGCCGTGGTGCGACCGATCGAGGGGACAATATTGTCTATCGCTCGCGCCGGCGCCGAGGGCGCCCGGGCCCACGCCGAGGACTTGAACGCCATCGTGCGCGGTGCCCGCGACCGCGCGCGCGAGGCGCTCGCCTACACGCCCGAGCAACTGGACGTCCTGAAGAAGGCGGGGGTGGTCGATTCGGGCGGGTCGGGGCTGCTCTTGTGGTTCGACGCGCTCTGTCACGTCCTGGCGGGCGACCCACTGCCCGAACCACCCGCCCTCGAGACGATCACCGTCCACGTGCACGAGCAGCCGGCCCAGCACGAGGGCGACGTCTCTGAGTTGCGTTACGAGGTCATGTACTTGCTCGACGCCGACGACTCGACGATGCACGCTTTTCGCGAAGTATGGTCGGGCATCGGCGACTCGATCGTGATCGTGGGCGGCGACGGCCTCTATAACTGTCACATCCACACCGACGACATCGGCGCCGCTATTGAGGCGGCGATCGACGCGGGGCGACCCCGTGATATCCGCGTCACCGACCTGAGCGAACAGGTCATCGAAGAGCGCTGGGTGCGCGAGGGGATTGCCGAGCCCGTCGAAGAACTCGACGAACCTGCTCCGGCGACCTCGGTCGTCGCGGTCGTGGTGGGCGATGGCGTGGGACGAATCTTTCGAACCCTGGGTGTTCGCCATCTCGTTGCCGGCGGCCAGTCAATGAATCCCTCGACCGCCGATCTCGTCGAAGCGGTGCTCGCCACGGGATCCAGTGAAGTGGTTATCCTGCCCAACAACAAGAACATCCGGCCAGTCGCTGAGCAAGTGGACGCGCTCGTGGCACAGACCGTTACCGTGGTGCCGACCAATTCGATCGTCGAAGGCTTCGCGGCGTTGCTCGCCTACGACCCGGACGCGTCGGCCGAGCAGAACAGTGTTTCGATGCGTGCGTCGGCGTGCAACGTCGTGGCTGGTGAAGTCACCCAGGCGGTGCGCGACACGCCCACCGACGCGGGCGAGGTGCACGTGGGGGACTGGATCGGACTGAGCGCCCAGGGTGTCCTATCCGTTGCCGACTCGATCGCGGTGGCGAGCAATCACCTGCTCATGGCGCTGGTCAAACCCGAACACGAGTTGCTTACGATCATCGAGGGCGACGGCGCCAATCCCGCCAACACCCGTCGTATCACTGAGTTCGTGGCCGACGAATTCCCTCAGTTGAGCGTCGAGGTCCACCACGGTGGCCAACCCCTCTACCCCTACTACTTCGGCATCGAGTGAGCGACTCGGCTGGGCGCCGACTCCGCCAGCTGGGCGACGTCGCCGTCACCCAGTTGCGCCACGTGGGCGAGAAGAGGGCCGAGGCTCTCGGGTCGTTGGGGATCGAGAACGTGTTCGACTTGCTCACCGTCTATCCCCGTCGCTACATCGATCGCACGAAGCGAGTCGACCTCTCGGACCTCACGGTGGGAGAAGAGGCGGCAATCTTCGGTGAAGTAAAAAAGGTGTCGTCGCGGCGCACCAAGCAGGGCAAGGTCATGGTCGAGGTGACCGTCGCCGACGACGGTGGCTCGCTCAAGGTCGTCTTTTTCAATCAGGCCTGGCGTGAACGCCAACTCGCACTCGGAGTGCAGGCACTCTTCTTCGCCAAGGTCGGCGAGTACAGGGGTCAGCGACAGATGACCAACCCGGTCGTCGACGTCATCGTGGGTCCGTCGGGCGACGAACGCGACCTCTCGCGCGTGGGTCGCGTGGTGGCGATCTATCCCGCCTCGGGTAAGGCCGGACTCACCAGTTGGGAGATTGGCGGGTTCGTCGAAGAGTCGCTGCGGCGCGCGGGCCCCTTGCTCGACCCCTTGCCGTCGTCGGTGCGCGAGGAGTTGGACCTCGTGGACCGCACGCAGTCCTATTGGGGCATTCACCTGCCCGCCGACCTCGGTGACGTGGCGCCCGCGCGACGTCGACTCGTCTTTGACGAGTTCCTTCGACTGCAATTGCTGCTCGCGCTGCGGCGGCGTCGTCTCGAACGAAGCGCTACGGGAATCCGCCACCCGATTGCGCTCGCCGACATAGACGTCGCGCCGGGTGCGGCACCGGCGCCCTCGTCGACGCTCGTGCACCGTTTTCTCGCGGGTCACCACTTCGCGCTCACCAACGCCCAGCGCCGCGTTCTCACCGAGATCGCCCGGGACATGGCCTCGCCGCTGCCGATGCACCGTCTGTTGCAGGGCGACGTCGGCTCGGGTAAGACCGTCGTCGCCCTGACGACGCTGCTCGCCGCGATCGACGGCGGGCGCCAGGGTGCGTTGATGGCCCCGACCGAAGTACTCGCCGAACAGCACTTGGCGTCGCTACGCCGTGACCTTGAGGGTCTTCGCGTCGAGGATCCTCGCGTGCTGGGCGGTGAGCGACCGCTCTCGATCCAACTCCTCACCGGACGATTGCGAGCGCGCGAGCGCCAGGCCGTGCTCGAGGGTCTCGCCGACGCCCGCGTCGACATCGTCGTGGGTACCCACGCACTTCTGACCGACGACGTCAGGTTCAAGGCGCTCGGCGCGATCGTGATCGACGAGCAACATCGTTTCGGCGTCGAACAACGCGCGGCGCTCCGCGATAAGGGAAAGCAGCACTCGAACGAACACGCCGATCCCGACCTGCTCGTCATGACCGCCACGCCGATTCCGCGTACCGCGGCGATGGTGGTCTTTGGCGACCTCGATCGGTCGGTGCTCGATGAGATGCCGGTGGGACGAAGGCCGATCATCACCACCTGGGCGCGCGACGAACTGGCGACCGCAGCGTGTTGGCAGAAGGTTCGCGACGAGGTCGCTCACGGCAGGCGGGCCTACGTGATCTGTCCGCTCGTCGAAGGTTCGGAACGAGTGGAGGCAACGAGCGCGGTCGACGAGCGCACCCGACTGGCGATGGGGGAACTTCGCGGCCTGAGCGTGGGACTGCTGCACGGCCAGATGAAGGGCCCCGAGAAGGACGAGGTGATGGCGCAGTTTCGTGCCGGCGACTTGAACGTCCTCGTAGCGACGGTCGTGATCGAGGTCGGCGTCGACGTCGCCGAGGCGAGCGTCATCGTGATCGAAGACGCCTGGCGTTTCGGACTGGCCCAGTTACACCAGTTGCGCGGCCGCGTCGGGCGAGGTGACGCGCAGAGTTTCTGTTACCTGCTCGGCACGCCGCCCAACGAGGAGGGGGCCGTGCGACTCCAGGCCCTCGTGGACTCGAACGACGGCTTCGCGCTCGCCGAGGTGGACTTGGACCTGCGCGGTGAGGGCACGCTGCTCGGTGCGCGCCAGCGCGGCCGCAGCGACCTGCGCCTCGCGAACCTGCGTCGAGACGAGGCGTTGTTGATCGCCGCGCAGGGCGTGGCGTCGGCGCTCGTCGAGGTCGACGGGCTCGCGAGTGAACCAGATCTCGTGGACGAGCTTCGACTCTTCGTCGACGTCGACGAAGCGGACTACCTGTTCAAGTCCTGAGGTTCAAGCGCCTACCCTTGAGACGTGCGAGTAATTGGCGGTGCGGCCCGAGGACGTCCGCTGAAGGCGAAGTTACCCGCGACGGTGCGACCCACGACCGACTACGCGAGGGAAGCAATCTTCTCGATGCTCGAGAGCAGGGGCGGACTGCACGATTTGGTGGTCGTCGACCTCTACTGCGGCTCGGGCGCGATGGGCATCGAAGCGATGTCGCGCGGGGCCGCGAAGGTGTACTTCGTCGATTCGGACCCGCTCTGCTTGGCGGCGGCGAAGCTCAATCTCGAACCGTTGCAGTTGCACGGCGACGCGCAGTTCGTGCGCGCCACCCTCCCGACGTGGCAGCCGCCCACTGACGCCGACCTGGTGTTGTGCGATCCCCCCTACGGACCGCTCGACGTGGCAAGTTTGTTAGAGGGAGTGGGCGCGTCGCGGGTGGTGATCGAGAATGACCGCCATATGGAGGCACCCCAGGGCTGGATCGTTACCAAAACCAAGCGATACGGCACTACGCTCGTAACGATGTTGGAACCGCACGAAGGGAACGACGAGTGACGGTTGGACTGATTCCGGGATCCTTTGATCCTTTCCACAACGGCCACCTCGAAGTCGTCGAACGCGCCTCGCACATCTTTGACGAGATCGTGGTCGCCGCGATCCGCAACCCCCAGAAGTCCGAAGCGCTCTTTGACCTCGACGAACGCCGCGAGATGATCGCCGAGAGTCTGGCGCACCTGAAGAACGTGCGTATCGTGTCGATCTCGACCCTGCTGGTGAACGTCGCGCGCGACGTGGACGCGACCGCCATCGTCAAGGGGCTGCGCGCGGTCTCGGACTTCGAGAGCGAGTTGCAGATGGCCCAGATGAACAGGTCGCTCTCGGGTGTCGAGACGCTGTTCATCCCCTCGAGTTCGAACCACTCGTTCATCGCGTCGCGACTGTTGCGCGAGGTGGCCCGCTACGGCGGGAACGTGTCTGCCTTCGTGCCCGCGCCCGTCGCGCGGCGACTGGAGAAGATCTTCCCCGGGGGTGGCGTGTGACGTCCTTTGACGGCTACGACGACCCCGAGGAGTTCCCCGCGCCCGCGCGCCACCTGCGCCGTGACATCGAGGGCGACCTGCGTGAACTGATCGAACTCGTGGAGAACGCCAAGCAGATGCCCCTGTCCAATTCGGCGCTCATCCCGCGCGAGGAAGTCCTCGGGCTGCTCGAGCAGGCCCTGACGAGTCTGCCCGAGGAGGTGCGCGAAGCGCGCTGGGCCCTGCGCGACCGCGAGGAGTTGATGGCGGCCGAGGTGCAAAAGGCCCAGCAGCTGATGGACCAGGTGCGCGCCGAGGCGGCGCGCATGGTCGACAAGACCGAGATCGTGCGCCAGTCGAGACTTCGCGCCGAGCAGATCATCGCCGACGCCCAGGCCCAGGCGCGCGCGATGATCAATCAGTCCGAGGATTTCATCGACGGCAAGCTCGGGAACTTCGAGATCGTGCTCGAGCGACTCCTGAAGACCGCCCGTTCCGGTCGCGAGCGCCTCAGTGCCCAGGGACTACCCACCTCGATGATCGAGCCCGCCCCGGTGCCGATCGACGACACGCTGTACGAACCGGGTTACGCGGCGCCCGGTGACGAGTCGTCCTTCTTCGACCAGGACGCCTTCTAGGCCGTGGCCTCGCCCTTCCTCGTCCCGGTCGCCCAACTGTTGCGCGACGTGCCCTCGACCTACGTCGTCTCCTTCGAAGCGCCCTTTGACGAGCCCCACGAGTTCGCCCCGCGCGGACCCGCCGAGACCGACGTCTTCGCCGAAGCGACGCTGAAGGTCCGCCTCACGTTGCAGAGCTTCAGCGGGGGACTGCGCGCCAAGGGCAAGGTCGAGGCCCCCTGGCACGGGGTCTGTCGGCGTTGCTCGGTGCCGGTGCTCGGCGTGAGCGTGGTCGCGGTGGACGAACGTTTCGTGGACGAGCGCGGGCCCGAGGACGAAGAGGCGTACCTCATTGAGAACGACTTCGTCGACCTCGCGCCGCTCGCGCACGACGCCATTTTCCTTGATTTGCCCCTCGCGCCCCTGTGTCGCGAGGACTGCCGGGGGTTGTGCCCCTTCTGCGGGGTGGACCGGAACGAGGCCAGTTGCGAGTGTCAGGATCCGATTGATCCACGCTGGGCTACACTTGATGGACTCCGATTCATGGACTTCACGTCCGACGAATCCAAAGAAGTGTGACGGGCCCGCCCGTTCTGGCGAAAGAGACGACGAATGGCAGTTCCTAAGCGCAAGACCAGCAAGGCCAAGACCCGTAGCCGGCGCGCGTCCAACTGGCGCCTCGAGCGACCCGCGCGTAGCGTCTGCCCCCAGTGCGCCACCTCGAAGTTGCCCCACGTGGTGTGCCCGAACTGTGGTTGGTACAAGAACCGCGTCGCGGTCGAGGTCAACTGAGTTGACGCTGCCCATCGCCCTTGACGCGATGGGAGGCGACTTTGCACCCGGTGAGATCATTGCGGGCGCGCGGCGCGCGGTCGATGAGCTGGGACTCGCGGTCACTCTCGTCGGCGTTCCCGACCTCATGGGAGATCCCCTCGGACTGCCGGTCTTCGCCTGTAGTGAAGTGATCGCGATGGACGACGATCCCGCGAACAGCGTGCGCAAGAAGAAGGATTCGTCCCTCGTGCGCTGTGCCGAGTTGGTGCGCGACGGTCACGCCTCGGCGATGGTCTCGGCGGGCAACACCGGCGCGACCATGGCCTCGGCGCTGTTGCGCATGGGGCGCCTGCCCGGCGTGGTGCGGCCCTGTATCGTCACCCCGATCCCCAATCCCGGCGCGAACCCGACGGCGCTCGTGGACGCGGGCGCGAACGCCGAATGCACGTCCGAGATGCTCGTACAGTTCGCGTTGATGGGGGCGGCCTTCGTCAAGGCTCGTTTCGCCATTGCCTCGCCCAAGGTGGGCCTGCTCTCGATCGGCGAGGAGTCCACCAAGGGCACCCCACTCGTGAAGGAGACCCACGAATTGCTGGCCCAGCACGAGCGCGTCGATTTTTTTGGCAACGTCGAGGGGCGGGACCTGTTACCGTCACACGCCGACGTCGTCGTGACCGACGGATTCACCGGCAACGTCGCCTTGAAGACCCTCGAGGGCGCGCTCAAGTTCATTTTCTCGACCGTGCTCGAGGTGATCGGCACCAACGAGGAGACCCGCGCAGCGGGCGACGCCCTGTTTCCTTATCTCCTGCCCCTCGCGAACGAACTCAACCCGGACAACCACGGTGGGGCCATGCTGTTGGGACTGAACGGGATCTGCGTGATCAGTCACGGCTCCTCGTCGGCGACGGCGATCATGAACGCACTGCGGGTGGCGGCCGAGATGAACGAGGCCGGGGTGGTCGACAAAGTGCGCGTAGCCATCCGACCTGATCACGGCTAGGAACAAGCGCCGACCGGTGTGGTTGTCGGTATCCTTGGTCAGCAACACAAAGGAGTGGTCATGACCACAAGCGCGTCAAACGCATCGTCGCTGGACCGGGCCAAGGTCCTGGGAATCGTCAAGGAAGAGCTCGCCGAAATCCTCGAAAAGAGTCCCGACGAGATCGTCGAGGACGTCCCCTTCACCGATCTGGGCGCCGATTCGCTGGCACTCATCGAGTTGGTCGAGGCTCTCGAAGAGACCCTGGCCTCCTACGCAGCCGGTTTTCACATCGACGACGAGGACCTCGAGGGCCTTCTCTCGGTGCGCGACGCCGTTGACTACGTGGTGGTCAAGCTGCAGGTGGCGTAGCGAGGTGTGAGCATTGTGCTCTCCTCGATCGACGCGCTCGCAGCAACCCTGGGACTGAGCCCCGACAGTGACGTGCTGGCGCTGGCCCTGACCCACTCGAGTTACGCCGCCGAACACCAGTGCGAGTCCAACGAGCGACTCGAATTCCTCGGTGACGCCGTGGTGGACCTCGCGGTCGCGGACCTCATCGTGCGCGACTACCCACAACTCAACGAGGGGGCCAGTTCGGTCGTGCGTTCGCACGTCGTCAACGAGGCGTCCCTCGCGCGCGCTGCGTCGCGCTTGGGCCTCGCGGACCACCTTCGAATCGGCCGGGGCGTCGTCAAGGAGCAGGGGCTCGAGCGGCCGTCGCTGCTCGCCGACGCCTTCGAAGCCGTTGTCGCGGCGCTCTACCTCGAACGCGGCTACGAGGCCGCCAAGTCCTTCGTGCAGTCCTCGCTCGCCGAGGACGTCGCGGGGGCGTCGGCGATACCCGACACGCTCGATCCCAAGACCCGCCTTCGCCAGTGGGCCGAGGCTCACGGCCACGGCGCGCCCGTCTACGAATTGAACGCGCGCGGGCCCTCGCACGACACGCAGTTCGAGGCCATCGTGCGCGTGGGCGACGTCGTCGCCTCGGGTATCGCGCGCTCCAAGAAGCGGGCCGAGGCCGAGGCCGCCGCGCGAGCCTGGGAGGACATCGCGAATGCCTGAACTGCCCGAGGTCGAGACCGTTCGCGTGGTGCTCGCGCGCGACCTGATCAGCAAGAAGATCAAGACCGTCGCGGTCACGAACGGTCGCGCCGTGCGTCGCCACAAGTCCGCCAAGGACTTTCGCACCCTGCTCGAGGGCCACTCCATCAAGTCGGTCCAGCGCTTGGGCAAGAACCTGATCGTGGGTCTCGAGAGCGGCAACCACCTGGTGATCCACCTGGGCATGAGCGGTCAGCTCTTGCACGCCAAGTCCGCCAAGGATCCCAAGCCCAAGCACACCCACGTCGTGTTCACCTTCGCTCAGGGCGACGAGCTGCGCTACGTGGACCCACGGACCTTCGGCGAACTCTACGTGTCGGTGCCACCGCCCGAGGGGGCCGAGGTCGAGATCTCGAAGTTCGCTCGTCTGTCGATCGGCGGCGAGGGGCTGTTGTTGCGCCGACAGATCCCCGAACTGGCCCACCTGGGCGTGGACCCCTTCGAGGACCAGATCGGCTGGGACCGGTTCGCCGCCATCTTGCGCAGTCGCTCGACGCCGCTCAAGCTCGTGCTCACCGACCAGGACATCATCGCGGGCATCGGCAACATCTACGCCGACGAGTCGCTCTACGCGGCCGGACTGCGCTACGACCGACCAGCCGAGTCGTTGTCGACCATCGAGATCCGGCGCCTGCACCGATCGATCGCCGAGATTCTGACCGAGGCCATCAAGTACGGGGGCTCGACACTCGACGACGAGCAGTTCGTCAACCCCGACGGCAAGCCCGGCACCTTCCAGCAGTACCACCAGGTCTATAACCGCGAGGGTCTGCCCTGCTTCCAGTGTCGGACGTTGATCCAACGCGTCGTCCTTCGCCAGCGCGCCACGTTCTTTTGCGAGAAGTGCCAGAGCTAGCCCCCCGGGTCAACCCCAGAACGTTGCTAGCGTCTACGCGTGTTTCTTAAGCGATTGACCATGAAGGGCTTCAAGTCCTTCGCCG
>Ga0181519_10003161_pt1 | contig 13607 bp, 18 predicted proteins | sample PEATcosm2014_Bin_26_FD_121102 | JGI IMG/M metagenome (GOLD analysis project Ga0181519, IMG submission 121102) | Peatland microbial communities from MTU Mesocosm Facility, Houghton, MI, USA - PEATcosm2014_Bin02_10_metaG | ecosystem: Environmental > Terrestrial > Soil > Wetlands > Peat | place...
AGCGGCAGGCGCTGGTAGCGGCTGGCCGTGTAGGTCGTGCCCCGGTTGGGTTCAAGACGCAGCGGCTTGCCGAATTGGTACGCAACCAGTTGGCGACGGGCCAGCGGCTCGACTTCCTCCTGGATGTAGGCCTCTACGTCAGCCTGGAAGGACGACGAGGGGTTGGTGACGCCGGGGAAAACGAACCCGGCCAGCAGTGCGAAAAGCTTCTTCATGGAGTCCTCGAGTCAGATGTTCACGTTCTCCAACCGGGCTCGGCGCTTTTCCGAATCCGTCTTGCCACGGCTCGAAACATCCGAGCGCGCATTGGGAGTCGAACCGCGCGGCGCGGTCGAAGTGGATGAACGAGAACCCGCCTTGTCCTTTGAAGCCGGAGCCGAAGCAGCGCGATTGCGAACCTTTTCACCGATGACCCAGGTCAGGATCGCGTCGCGTTCCGGCGCGGTTCCATTCTTGGCGATCAGTTCCAGCCTCTTCTTCTCAACGTCCGCAGAGTACTTGCGGGCCATCGGGTCCGTGACGCACTTGAGTTGGAACGACGAGGCATCAGCCGCATCGCGGGCAAGCTGCAACGCCTGTTGGGACGTTGAATAGCCTTGCCGAAGTGCGATATTGGCCTGCGCCTGCCATTTTTGCTCAGGGGTGGCGTTCGGATCCTCGAGCGTGCGCTGGTTCTCGTCGGCCTGTGCCGGTCGGCGATTGGCCCCGGAAACCGTCTCCAAGGCTGCTGCCAGGGCGCGGTTTTGCTCGCGCATGGCAACCAGTTCATCTGTCGAGGAAGGTGCTGGTCGTGCGGTGGGTGCCGGGGCAGGCGGATCATCGTCCCGAAGTTCGGGATCCGGATCCGAGGGCTCAGGCGGGTCTGCATCGGGAGCGTCGTCTGCGGCTGTGTCCTCGGGGGGATCAGGATCGTTCGCCCCGGGAAGCAGGAATTGCAGGAACATCGTCCAGAATTTCAACGTGCTGCTCGTTTTCAAGGCTCCACTCCTTTTAGCGTAGTTGCGTGCTATTTGGTTAGACCGTGCCGCCGCCGATGGTCTGGATCGTGATGGCACCGACCCCGGTCGGGATGATCATGTATTCGCGCCAGGAACCGGAAGCGACCGAAGTCGTACCCGTGCCAAGGCTCACGCCAGAGCCGGGGGCGAGCGTGATGCTCGAACCCGTGTTGTTCATGATGCGAAGAGGCTCGGCATAGGACGAATTCAGAGGCGGTCCGGAAGTACCCGGGCCCATCGCGGCAATGATGTTCGTCGCCGTGTCCGTGGTCAGGGTCATCGTGCCGCCCGTGGTCCCCGTGAAGTTCAGGATCCCAGACGAGACAAGCTGCGCCGCCGTTGCCGTTTGCGTGGTCGCCGTGCTGCTGATCGCCAGGTAGTTGTAGCAGTAGTCGTTCAGGAGTTGGAGCGCCTGAAGGATCCCCATCATCGCCTGGCCGTCCGGCGTATAGCCCGGAGGAATGTTCCAGACAACCCCGGGAGACAGGAACCGTTGAAGGTCTTTGAGTTTCATGGCGCCCCCTTTAGACCGTGAAGCCGGTGACGGAGGCGTACATGCCTTGGAGCGTGACCAGGGGCGAGTAGGTCAGGGGAACGACCGCCGGGTTCGTGGTGAAGGCGTTGACGTTGCCCGAGGTCGTCTGCGAAACCGGGTTGAACACGACAAACGAAGTCGCGCTCGAGACGGTCACGATGGGCCACCATTGCGGGACATTCAGTTGCCCCAGGGAACCCGAGGTCGGCGTCAGCTGGATGATCTGGCCGACCGTGGGAGCCGATGCCGTGTTGCTGGTCATCGTGAGCGTCACGAGGTTGCCCGACTGGCTGTACGTGCCGCCCGTGATGCCGGCCACGACATAGCCCGAGTTCGATTGAACCTGAGTGATCTTGCCCTGATACCACCGGGAGCAAAGCGTCGAGATCGTGGTCGTGCCGGTCAACGTCACGCCGGCGCCGGCAACCACCGTCAGGGTGCCCGAGTTCAGGTTCACGACGTTCAGCGGGAAGGTCATCCCGAGGTAGGCGCCCGGGATCGAGTTCACGATGTTGTACGCGAGGTCCGTCGTATCCGACAGGCCGGCGCCACCGGAGCGGACGATGGTCGTGTTCGACATGCCGGTCGGAACCTGGGCCACGTTCCAGGTCGCGTTCGAGGCGCTTGCCAGGGCAACGTAGTTCGGGTTCAGGCCTTGCGGGGCCGCGTTCGTGGCAAAGGCGCTGATCAGGGCATTGATCGCGCCCACGTTCATCAGGGCGCCGTCGACTTCGAACGAAGCGGCGGCAGGAATGGCGTTTGCCGGGGCGATCTGCGTCGAGACGATGCCCGGGTTGATCAGTTTCTGGATGGAGCGAAGCGTGAGAGATTTCATCTTGACCTCGATAAGTTGCAGGCTGATTCGTTGGGTGATGGTCTGCTACTGGTCAAGGATCAGGGATTGGCGTAGAGAAGGGTCGCCGAAAGCGTGCCGCCGACAACGGCATACACGCCATAGGTGACTTTCGTTGGAAGGGGATAGAAACCGATGCTGGCAAAGGTCGTCGTGGCGATGATCTGATCGCCCGTCGTCGTCGTTGCCGAGTCGTACAGGGCAAGAGTCCCGCTGGTCGTAGCGGCTACCCAGATACCGATGATCGTCCGAGGGCTGGCGGCAAGGTTGCCGGTTGCGCTGAACGTAACGTAGTCGTCGGCAATGCTTGGGTTGAGTTCGCCTTTAGCCATTGTGGTCTTCCAGTCTGGCGATTCTCTCTTCCGTGGACGGATGGAATGCCGATTGCTCGGCCGGCCAGTGCGTCAGAAAGTCGATCATTGCCGGTGCGTGTCCGTATTTTGCTGCAACTGCATCAGCCTCGAATTCCTGCTGATGCGCAAGTTCCGACAACTTACGCCATTTCCCCTTGAAAAGCCACTTCATCCTCTTGGCCGTGTGACCCAGTCGAAGGTGGGCCGATTCGTGCAGGATGATGGCCGATTGCTGATCCTCTGGCAAGACGAGAAAGTGCCTTCCCACGACGATCCGGTTCTTCATCGGGTTGCTGTAGGCGATCCGATCCGAGTTCCAGCTGATCAGAATGTCGACGTTGCGGGGGATCAGGAACATTTCTTCTTGGGCTCTGGCTTGGGGCGGCGCATATCCTGCGCGGCTTCCCATTCTTCAGGAGTCGGGAACGGCTTGGGGTCAGTAGGGGCTTGCTTTTTCATCGCGGTCCCATCCCCGGGCTTGCCATCTGGTCAGGGTGAACGCCTCCCGGAGGCCCTTGCGGACGAGGCGGCGCCGGCTGGGCTCCGATCCTAGGAGTTCCGGGAACCCCAGGGGCGCCGCCGCCCGGAGGCTGCTGCCCGCCAGGCATACCCTGCCCGGGAGCGCTCTGGCCGCCCTGCGCCTGCTGGCCCATCTGCTTTTGCATCTTGATCTGCAAGTGCTGCAAGTGTTCCATCAAGTGCGCCCGGTAGTGCCCGGCAGGGTCCCCCGTCAGGGTCGCCGCCTGCTGGTGACTCGTGATGTGCTCCTGATCGTTGTCGGCCTCGTGCACGACGACTGGCAGACCGTTGAAGAGCATGATGTTCTCTTCTCCGGGCGGGACCGTGAACAAGTTTCGTTCATCGATGAGGATGTTGCCGGCCATCTCCGGCCCGCAAATATGCTCGGTGCCAAACTGAAGGATCGGCGTGATATCCAGGCGCCGACCGTTCAACTGCTGCGGATTGATGCCGCGCAGCACGTTGACCCAGGACACCATCTGCTGCATCCGTTGCAGATTCATCTGGTAGGAGGTTCCCTCCCACCGGTAGGACACGCGGAACCCGAAGTCCTGCGGGTCAATGGTCTGAATCTTGGCCCTGTAGCCCGTCTCGCCCATCGTCTCGACGATGAGCTCATCCGTTCGGAACTGGGCATCGAGCTCCATGATCCGCTCCATGAGAGGGTTCATGATCTCTTCTTCGCACCGCTCGGCATTGTCCTGAATGTCGGACTGCTGCTCTTGCTGCTGCGCACCAACGGCGGCATTGTTCTTTCTGCCGGCCGGCTGCTTGCCCAGCATCGAGTCGTTTACGTCCAGCGACTCGGCGATCTGCGCCTTGACGAACTGTTGCAGCGCCGCAGAATCCTTCCAGATTTGCGGGAAATTGACGAATTCCGTTTCTTTGGGGTTCGTCAGCCACACCGCCGCCAGGCCCAGAACCATCGACTGATAGTTCGGGTTCTTCAGGGGGTCGGTCATGACGATGGGCAGGAGCGAATACTGCGCCGAATCAAACCCCATCGCCGCAAAGTCGTTCAGGCCCCACTGAAGCCACTTGATCGGTTCGATCTTGCTGATACCGCACCAAGTTCCGGAAATCCGCTCGATGGGCGCCGTGATCAAAGGGCTGCGACCGCTCCACTGCGGGTTGCGGATGATGCCAACGGGCATGTCCTTGCCGGCGTAGTAGATGTAGACCGACTCCTTGTAGTCCTTGTCGAGCGTCATCTTCGTCTCGACTTCGTAGATCATCGCGTGCTTGTCCGTGCCCTCGCTCTTGATCCCCGCTTCCATCGCCCGCTGCTTGTTCGGGTTCTTGATCTTCTTGTCGAAGGACTCGAGAAGTTCCTTGGCGTTCACGCCGACGAAAACACCCTCGTCGATCATGCGCTGGCACTCTTCCTGACTCATGCGCAATAGGACCGAAGTCGCCTTGGCCTTCTTGGGGTCCGTACAGGTCGGCGGCAGGATCGCAATGTCCTCGACCGCCACGTTCACGATGTCCGGGCCCTCTTCGATGACTTCTTCCTCTTCGATTGTCTCGTCCTCATCGAAGATATCCTCTTCCTCCGCTAGATCAATCGTGCCGCCCTCGAGCATCTTGTCGATCTTGGGGGCGCGCACGATCTTGCGAACGTCCCGGTAGGTCTTCGTCCAGTCGACGTAAAGAGCCCACTGGCCCGTCACATCGCCGGCAATGAGCATCGATCGGATGATGCTCTTCAACTTGGTCTGGCGAATGTAGTGTTCGCCCAGGCTCATCAGCGCCCAGGGCGTCTCGCCCGTGGGACCGACCGCCGAGATGTGCTTGTGGTTGACCGGAAAGAGTTGCCGGAGCGTGCGCTTGACTCTCTTGTTGATCGCGTCGCGCACCGCAGGAATGTAGGTCGACGAATTGCCGTTGTACTGCTGGTTCTCGTCGAGCTGGGCGTTGTAGATGTTCCAGTACTCGCCGCATCGGTCGACGAGCTCCTGCTTGTTCTCGTAGGCCTTGCGAATCTGATCGTAGAGCTTGGTGGCCTGACGGTACTGCTCCGAATCCTCGTTGTCGGCCCAGTTCTTGATCTTCTCGCCATCAGGAACCGCAAGCGCGCGGCTCGTCTCCCCGGGCGTCGCCTCGACCTTACCGCTTGTCTTCTTCTTGGAAATTGCCATGATCAACCAAACGCGATTTCAGCGGCCCGGCGCACCTGGCGCATGACCTGGGCCATGATCTTCGGATCGTGATGGATTCGCCCGAAGTGGGGCTCCATCTTGATCTTCCTCAGGCAATCCCAGCGCTCGACGTTCATTTCCATGTCCGGGCGAAGGTGCGCCCAAATCTCCCGGGCTCCGTCGAGCTCGAACATCTGCCGGTACTCGAAGCGCCGGCCCTCGCAGCGCTTGTAGAGCTCGACTTCAGCGTCCGAGAGCGGCGCGGCGCCCAGCCTTTCCATGGAAGTGCGGATCTGCTCGAGCGGGCGTTCGATCACCGCCACGGGGCAGCAAAAGGCTGCCACATCGTTCTTCAAAGCCCAGATATTCGTGTCCGAGATCCCCCAGCGGCACCCCGGGTCATACTCCCGAAGGTGCTGGGGCGTGTAGTAGGCCAGTGGATCGTGCAGGCAAAGAGCCCCGTCCGCTAGCCAGACACTGGCCCAAGTCGTTCCTGACCTCGGCAGGGCCGTGAGCAGGAAGTCCATGGGCACTAGATCCGAACGTCGCGCAGTTTCTTCTCTGCCTTCGAACCGCTTTGCTTGATGCCGCCCGCCTTCGTGGTGCCCTTGCCGGTGATCCCGGCGCTCGAGCGCTTGGGAGGCATGTTGTCGGGCTCCGGACGCTTGGCCGACCTCTCGCCGGTCTTGCCGTCGTTGTTGCCCTTCATCTTGGTCTTCATGACCTCGCCCACATGGGGCGTGTCCTTGGACTTGATGTTCTTGGCGGCGCCCTTGGCAGAGGTCGGCTTGGTCTGCTTTTGCTCGTGCGGGAACTTCTTCCCGCTAAGCGCCGTCTGCTTCTCAACGTGAGATCCGAGCTTCTTGGACCCTTCCATCTTTGCCATGGCGCCTCCTGGGCTAAGGGTTCCCCCTTACTGGCCGCGTTGCTTGTTCTTGCTCTGGTTGTGCAGCGCCGGCCGACCCATGATCTTCTCGACCATCGGGCCACTGGCCAACTCCTGAGGAACGCGCGTCGGCTTGCCAAAGGCGCCGCCTTGCTGCTCGAGCTTGTAGAAACCCGTCGGGCTTTGCGACGGGGACTTCGAATCGTGTTCCTTGGAAACGGCCATTTCTATCTCCGTGGCATTGCGGTTAGGTAGGGTGTGCCGCCTTTGGTGAGGCCCCGCGGCATGTCTTTGGGCAATTCGGAGGCATTCTGCACCGAAGACAGGGCAGACGCAAGGCATTCAATGGCTTCCATGATGAGGCGGCTCGTCCCGACCTCCGGAGCCCCTGCCTGGCGCCCGTCGCGCTCGAACTGCATCGCGTAGTCCCCCGACAGGGCATTCATCGTGTAGGTCGCCCGCCGATCCACGCAAAACATGCGCCGGCCCTTCCATTCGGTCCGGATATCCAGGCTCAAGGACCCCCGGCACTGCGAAGCGTAGCCACCTCGAAATGGCGCCAGATCCATCATCCGCACCGCCGGCAAAAGGGGCAGCCGGTCCTGCTGGTCCCAGACCTCGGCGGGAATGAATACCTTGAGGCTTTTGCCCGGGTAGAGCATCTTGATGAGCGCCACAATGTCGCGCAAAGCGTCCGATGGCCCCATGCTCGAGGCCCAGTCGTTGATGACGATCTTCGACACCCCCGACACCGAAACAAGCGCCGCCACGGTCTCCCGGGAGTCGGCGTTCACGGCCAGGGCCAGCTGGTCATTCCTGCCGGACACCGTATCGGTGAGCACGTTTACAGCCGAGAATTCCGGGTACACAGGCCTCCCAGCGAACGCCTTCTGGATGAACGCCAGGGCGTTGATAACGTCCTTCTTTCCGGACGGAAAATTGAGGATCTGCTGCACGAGCTTCCCGTGCCTGGCCCGACCCCCGACGAAAACGATGCTACCCGCCTTGAAGTAGGGCTGCAAACCGGTGATGAAGTCAACCTTGTCCCGGTCCTTGGGGGCAAAGATCGCCTTGATCTCGACCGCATTGCCCCGCAGGATCGACTGCTTGCGCACGGGCTCCATCAGCCAGTCATTCAGGCCATCGGCCTCAACGCATACCTTGCAATCCTCGTTCCGGTGAGAAGAGTCGAAAATCCAGTCAACCTGTTCGGACGGTTGCCAAGAATCGCCGCCACTCTCGAAAACGTAGAACCGGCTCCCAAGCTGGCCCACTTCAACGTGACCCGATTCCGCGTTCTTGACGTCAGTGGTGCGCGCCGGATCGAGTAAACATGCTCGACGCATGAAAACCGGCGGCGCAACGTCCTCGAAAACCAGGTATTCCTCTTTGAAGGGCTTGCCCACCGTTTGCGCCGCAACAAGCATGTACTCCTGATTGAAAGCCGACAGTAACCCCATCTCCGCATACCGGTCCCGCTCAGCGCGAATCCACGGCATCGGATACCGAGACTCCCAGTTCGATACGGTCTTCGGATCATCCGGATCCCCGTTGCAAATCGGAAACTCAAAGTACGTCCAGTGACTCTTGCTCTTTAACCGATTGACCATGCAATCATCGGCCAAGGGCGTGCCCGTCACCCGAATCTTCCTCAACTTCTTGTCCATCGCCGGAAGAACCTGCTTGTAGAGCTTGTTCATGGTCGCGTCCACCGCACCCATGTCCCTCACCCGCTCTTCCGTCTCAATATCGTCCAGGTAGCACCGATCAGGCCGCCGATCATGGTGCTTCCACCCTCGAACCTCCTGCTCCCACCCGAACGCCTGGATGACCACCCCATTCTTCAACTCAATCATCCCCTCGTTCCAAACCTGACCCTTCGCCTTGCTGCCCCTCATGTCCCCGAACAGGTTGTAAATCTTCATGTTCGTGCTCAACTCGTACTTGATCGACTCCAACCTCTGGCAAGCCTTCGTGTACGTCTCGCCACCAAGAATCAGATAGCCAAAATTCTGAAAGCACGCCTCCAACGTGATGAACTCTTCGGCAGTCGTGCTCTTCCCAGCCTCCCGAAACGCCGTAATCAACACAAACTCGTCCGCCGACCTCCAAGCATCATGCATCGACACATGAAACCCAGGCGTCTCATCCACATGCCGATGCCGAAAAACCGTCTCGCACGCAAGCGCTCGATCCCTCGAAAACGCCTCCAACATCGCCTTGTTGTTGATCGCCATCAGCTGACCAATTTTCCAATCCCAACATTCGCAGGCGAATCCTCCTGCGCCTCCCCCAGCACCTCCTGCAACCGATGCACCACCCTCTCAATCGCGTGCACCCTCGCACTCAACCTCTGCACCGCAGACTCCAACTCCTTCAACCTCTCCTTCGTGTCCATCCGATCACCCCCACCAAAAACCCCAGAATGTACGGAAATTCGGGGGAAGTGGTCACAATTCTTCTACCCCCCGTCCTACCCCCGGGAGGCCCCCAGAGTTGGTTTCCAGCAAGGATTCGACGACTTCGACCACTTCTGAAAATGGATATTTTCAGCAGCACTGTTCTAAGTCATTGATTCTATTATCTAGAGGCTCGCTGTCGCTCGCCTAGGTTGGATCTGATGCGCTTCGGCTTCGTTCTGCAATCCGTTGCAACGCGGCCTAGCGCGTGCTTCAGTTGCTTGAGCTGTCGACCCTGGAATGTCTCGGCACTGGTGCGTCGATCCCTGCTTTCCGATGTTTCGGTCTTTCTTTTCGCTGCTCGGCTCGATGTTGAGCGTGGCAGTTCGGAGGGAAGGCGGCTGTAGGGAAGGCGGCTGTCGGAAGGGGTTCCGATTGGAGGGTATGGCGCGCGTGCGTGGGGATTGTAGCGGAGGCCTGATTGGCTTTCATCCTGCGCGCTAACGCGCTTGGATTGGGTAATGCGCTTCGCGCAGGCAAAGGAAGGGCTTTTCCTCTCCTAAAAAGGTTCCCCTTTTCAGAAAGGATTACGGAGAATCGGCCACCGCGATTAATGACTTCTGGGCGTTTGGTCTGTTGAGCGGATCCGCATACGCGGTAGCTCTCCTGGCTTTCGGAACGGGACGCTAAGCGACGTTGCCCGCAACCTCTCCCATTTTTCGTGAAGTCTGCGGGTTATTGCTTCGGCGACTCCTTGAGCCATTTGTGGAATGGCTTCTTGCTGAAGTATGCCGGGATCCACCACATTTTTACAAGCTGATCCCACTTGGCGCCGAGCTTTTTCGCTCGTTCCTTGTCGCCATAGGGAACTCTTAGCCATGTCCGGCCGCCATCTGCGGTCGGAAGTCTGTAGGTCTTCGGGGATTGTGTGGTGCGGATGATGACCTCGCGTGGTCGAGAATTTGTCCCTCGTAAGCATCTGACGCGACAGATGCGGGCTGGCCGGCCTTGTCCGAGGATTGACGCCAATTTACCTCCCATTCCTCCAATCCGTCAACTATTTCTTGACGCCGACCTAAAGTTATCTCACCATTATGTCGATACATGGTCTGTGGATAACTTTGAATAGGAGCTATGCAGATGACGATCCCCGATAGCCTCTTGGAGGCCATTCAGTTGCGCCGGCCATTCTCCTACCTTCCCGGAGTAGATCGTCGATCCTGCGAGCGCGTGGCAGCTGCTGCGAGGCCTTTCTGGCAGTACAGGCGTTTGACGGACAAAAATTCGTCGCCATCCCGCAAATGACCTATCTTGCTATGCGCGCTGCCGTACATACCGTCATGATCGTTCGGGTACGATGGCCTCTCACCTTTTGGAGAACATCATGACCACCGCAGTCAATGCCACCCTTTCCGCGACCCCCGTCGCAACCCCGATTCCGGCCGGCTCGGCTGCCTTCGGCCACTGGAACTTCGATTTCGTCGACGCTGCCGGCACCAAGGCGCCCACCCAGACGGGCGACGGCGTTTCGGTCGTTTCGGCAGTCTTCCCTGTTGGCGCCTCGGCTGCCGGACTGGCGACCTTCACCGTGACCGCCGTCGACTCGACCGGAACGGCCATGGGAATTGCCGTCACCGTGACCGCTACCCTGCCGTTCACGCTGGTCCCGGCCACCTTCCCGGCCCCGACCGCCGCGACGCTGGCCTTCAGCTGATCTCGAGCCATGGAACACCACCCATGGGGCGAACGGATGCCGATCTGGCGCATCCTTCGCTGGATCTGGGATCTTCGGGAACACCGCAAGCACCGGACCTACCCGGCGCCGCACTGCCCGAACGTGAAATTCAAGTAAGGTTTGTAAGAAAAGGGGGTCAGCAGCGCTGATTCCCCTCTTCCTGGATCGCCTCGCGCTCAAGCCGCGCTTCGATCTGATCGTCCGTTTCCCGGTCTGGCGACGCACCCTTGAGGATCGACTTCATCCGGTTCAGGTGCAAACGGGAGATTTCTGGGCTACAGGCGATTTTCCTGGCGCCGGCAGCATATTCTGCCTTCTCGCGCGCAGATCGCGCCTCAAGCGATTCTGAGGGCTTGGAGGGGCTTCCAAGCTGGTCCTCCCAGCGCATTCCACGCAGCCATGAGCTCGCGTGCGGCCAGAAGTCCAGTTGAGTCTGCCGATTGGCGTTGTTGAACATACGAACCGCCGTCATCAAGTCCTGATGAGTTGGGCGGATCCGCTTCGTCTGTTCCCAAGCCTTCCGAGCTTCCGCCTTTGCTACCTTCTTGCGCCAGATCGACCAGAATTGGTTGAATTCCTGATCTTCCGGCAACTGCGCGGAAATTAGTGCAGATGTTGACATATGTCAATATCCCCTTTAGTTCAGTGTCCTGTTTGGCAACAGGTCCTCGGGCTCGATGAGTTCGGCTCCCATGGCAAACTTCTTGCACGCATCGAGCAGAGCTCCAACTGCCATCGGATCGGCCATGCCGACCATGGACACGACGAACGATCCCTTCTGGTCAATGACCGCCTGGACAAGGAATTGCGGCCTCTTGCCGGTAATGAGATCCGTCCGCAGTGCCTTCATCCAGTCCGCTGCATTGCGCCATTGTTCTTCGTCCTGATCGCTCACGAATGCCTCCGATGCCCGAATCGGGCGATGAGTAGCGCCTCGGCTCGACCTTCATCCTTGACGCGGTGCAATGAGGCTTCCGGAAAGAGGCGTATCGCCATGGCCCTAGATTCCTTCTTGTCCTTGCCCAGCAACCCGGCGTCCTTCTTCCAGAAGTTCGCAGCTGCAAAGTCGTAGGAGAACCCCATCGCAGCCACGACTCCCTCGATCATCCCGGCCGTGTGCCCGAAGTTGAACATCGAAGTTACGCCTTGGCTTGGCATTGCCGCAACCCGCTCGATCATGATCATGACTTCATTTTTGTCGTAGTCGCCGGCACGAAACTGGATGATCTCCCGGAGTTCCCTCGGGTTGACCTGGCGCTTGCCCGTTCCTCGAGCCATCGTCGGAATGTCCTCGACGGCTAGGAACTCACCCCTATGCCCAAGGAATGCCAAGGCTCCGGTCAGACCAGGATCGATGCCGATGCAAATCACTTGCACCCTCCCATTCCAGGAGCCGGCGCCACGCAAGCATCACCGGCACTATGGCAATCCACCCTCCCGCCGTTCTCGGTGCAGGCGGAGGAGGGGTTCGGGGTCGAGCATCCTGCGAGCAGCAGGCAGAGCAGGGCGATGCGGGTCATGGCTTTATTTCTCCGTTGATGATCGAGAAGTGGGCTGTGCAGGGGGGTCGATTTGCACCATGGCGTCCAGGGCCTTCGTTCCCTATGCTCGGCGTCACCGTCACCGTCTTGATGGTTTCGTAGTCCAGCAGGGCGTCAACGTGCCAAGCGCCGTTCCCGAATGGCTCCGTTGTAACGTAGACCTGAATGCTTCCTTTCGGGCAAACGGGGCAGCGAAACGTGAGCCACTGTTTCGGTAGCGGATCTTCCCCGCCGCGCTCAGGCGAGAACCTCGCATAGCACTGGCCCCATTGCGGATCGAGGTCCGTTAATTTCACAGCTTCCCTTTCGGTTCGGCGTTCGGGGCGGCGTCCTCCATGACGCGCTTGGGCATCGCATCCAGCAATATCTGCGCAGCGGCGTCCTCGGTGGACGCATTGACGACGCGCAAAAACATGGCTTTTTGCATGTCCCTTGACGCGGCCCTGGTAGCGGCCCCGGCAGCGTCAGCGGCCCAGGCAGCGGCCCAGGCAGCGTCAGCGTCCCTGGAAGCGGCCCTGGCAGCGGCCCTGGCAGCGGATTCGGCGCGTTCCAATGCGTCGCGCGTCGCCAATCCGATGGCATAGTCCTGCGCCACATCCAGCGCGGCAATCGACGGCGCATCTTTCATCAAATGCTGAACTTGCCGGGCGCACCAGACCGCGTACAGCCGCCACACTCGGTCATAGTCCACGGATCGGCAGCACCAGAGTGCATCTTCCAAACCGTTTGATTCGACGATGACGGAGAGCGGCAGCGGTTCGTCGTCGGCCGAGGTCTTGCCCAGGTGCTTGAGCAATTTCTTCCATCCGTCCTCGTACAGACCCTTGGCGCGGACGCGGTTGAGAGTTGTGCAACAAGTCATGTTTTACTCCTGTGCGCCGGTATCGGCGGCGTGGTACGGATCGATGTCGCTGGTCACAACGCCTTCCCCTCTTGCGCACCTGCGGCGGCGATCACGTCGTCGAACTGGCCCATCAGAAAGTCGAGCGCGTTGGACATAGCTAGTTCGTTGTAGTTGCCGTTCCAATATTCGCGCCAGAATTTAAGCGTTCTTGTCGATACCACCATCCCCTCGGGCGCTGCCTTGATCTGTGCTTCCAGCGCAGCTACGCGCTGTTCGGCGGCTTCGGCGCGCTCATTTGCTCGCACGAATGCCATAGCAAAGTGCCGCTCATCGTCCGGGTGATTCGCAGGCCCTACGGAAGCAAGCCACGCTTGACGCTTCTCCAACTCCGCGATCCGCGCTTTGTTGGCATCCTTCGCCTCCGCAAGCTCTGCCCGCAGGTCTTCCGAGGGGTGGGCAAACAACTCTTTGTAAAGCTGCGGATGGTCAAGTGTTCGCCATTGCCCACGAACAAACTCTTGGGCTCGGTACAGCCGCTTGCCTACCGCGATCATTGGCAGAGAATCGCCGTCGTACACGATGCTGTAGGGCTCCTGCTGTACGGGAGCGGCAGGTGGCTCTGCGGGCGACCAGCAAATACAATCCGGTGAATCCGCGCTGGCGGCTGTGCATTCGTTTCGCTTGTAGTAGGCCATGCCAGTTCGATCCGGCTTCGGCTCTGCGGGCGATGGGGCGGCAGATACGAACGTGGGCGCTGGCTGGCCCTGATATGCGTTATGGCACGTTGGGCACTCCCGCCCAGCACG
>Ga0181519_10003162_pt1 | contig 13606 bp, 13 predicted proteins | sample PEATcosm2014_Bin_26_FD_121102 | JGI IMG/M metagenome (GOLD analysis project Ga0181519, IMG submission 121102) | Peatland microbial communities from MTU Mesocosm Facility, Houghton, MI, USA - PEATcosm2014_Bin02_10_metaG | ecosystem: Environmental > Terrestrial > Soil > Wetlands > Peat | place...
AACGCGTCGACGTGATCTATCGCCGTATCGACGACATCTTCTGCGATCCGCTGACCTTCCTGCCCGACAGCCTGGTCGGCACGCCAGGATTGTTCAACGCCTACCGCGTCGGCAACGTGACTTTGGCGAATGCGGTGGGCGCCGGCATCGCCGACGACAAGGCAGTGTACCCTTACGTGCCGGCGATGATCCGGTTCTATCTCGGCGAGGAACCGATCCTGTCCAACGTGCCGACATATTCCTGCACCGACCCCAAGGATCTGAGCTATGTGCTCGACCATCTCGGCGAGCTGGTGGTAAAAGAAGCCCGCAGCTCGGGCGGCTACGGCATGCTGGTGGGACCGCATGCGACCAAGGCGGAACAGGAAAACTTCCGCGCCAAGCTCAAGGCCAATCCGCACAACTACATCGCCCAGCCGACACTGGCGTTGTCGACCTGCCCGACCTTCGTCGAGAACGGCATCGCGCCGCGCCACGTCGATTTGCGGCCCTTCGTGCTGTGCGGCAAGGAAATCCGCATCGTGTCCGGGGGATTGACGCGGGTGGCGCTGCGCGACGGTTCGCTGGTGGTGAATTCAAGCCAGGGCGGCGGCACCAAGGACACCTGGGTTTTGGAAAGCCTGCCCGAGGGCGGCACCGATGCTAAGCCGAACCGCCGATAGCCTGTTCTGGCTCGCCCGCTATGTCGAGCGCGCCGAAAACGTGGCCCGCATCGTGCTGGTGGGCCACCGCATGGCCAGCATCGCGCAATCGCTCGGCAGCCAAGGCGACGAATGGCTTTCAACCCTGATCGCCACCGGCTGCGACCAGGATTTCTTCGAGAAATATTCCGAAGCCTCGCCCTCGGCGGTGATCGATTTCCTGGTGCGCGACCCGGACAATCCCTCGAGCGTGCTGAGCTGCCTGGAGACCGCACGGCGCAATGCACGCGCGGTGCGCACCGCGCTCACCGTCGACATGTGGAACGCACTCAACGAGACCTGGCTCAAGGCGCGCGATTTCGCCTCCGAGACCGCGGCCGCCGACCAAGTCGCCACATTTCTTGAATGGGTGAAAGAACGCTCGCAGCTTTTCGACGGCGCCTATAACAGCACCATGCTGCGCAACGATGCGTTCTATTTCACCCGGCTCGGCACTTTCGTCGAGCGCAGCGACAACACCGCGCGCATCCTCGACGTCAAATACTACGTGCTGTTGCCGCAGGACGAGGGCGTCGGCGGCGCGCTTGACTATTACCAGTGGCAGTCGATCCTGCAATCGGTCTCGGCATTGCGCAGCTATCACTGGGTCTACCAGGAGCGGCTGCAGCCCTGGCTAATCGCCGAGCTGCTGATATTAAGGTCGGAAATGCCGCGCTCGCTGTTCAGTTGCTACGATCAGATCGCCCGCCAGCTCGACGCCATCGGCGACGCCTATGGCAAGCGCGGCGAATGCCACCGCCTGGCGGGGGAAACCCATGCGCGGCTGCGCTACGGCCAGATCCAGAAGATCTTCCAGGGCGGTTTGCACGAGTTCTTGACCGAATTCATCGATCGCTCGATCCTGCTTGGCGAAGAAATCACCAAGCTTTACCTCATCTAGTCCTCTTGAAACGGCCATGAAACTTCAGGTACGCCACCAGACGGCCTATCGTTATTCGCAGCCGATCACCTATGCGATCCAGACGCTGCGCCTGACGCCGCGACCGCATGACGGGCTGGCGGTCAATTCCTGGCGGGTGCGCGGCGAAGGCCGCAACGAGCTGCCCGCCTTCACCGACGGTTTCGGCAATCTGGCCCATTGCCACACCGTGAACCGGATTCACGATCATGCCGTCATTACCGTCGAGGGCGAGGTCGAAACCCACGACACCGGCGGCGCGGTCAAGGGCGTGCATGAAACCCTGCCCCCGTTATTCTTCCTGCGCTGGACGGCGCTCACTTCCGTGAACAAGGACATCGAGCAGCTTGCCGTCGACAGCGCCAAGGGCGGCAAGCTGCTCGACCGGCTCGACGCGCTGATGGAAGGCGTGCGCCGGCGGGTCGATTACCGCACCGGCGTCACCGACACCATGACCACCGCGGCCGAGGCGCTCGCCGCCGGCGGCGGCGTGTGCCAGGACCACGCACATCTCTTCATCGCCGCCGCGCGTTCGCTCGGCATTCCCGCGCGCTATGTCGGGGGCTATCTCTGGACCGGCAAAAGCGACCAGGAATACGAGGCGAGCCACGCCTGGGCCGAGGCCTATGCCGACGATCTCGGCTGGATCGGCTTCGATCCCTCGAATCGCACCCGCCCGACCGAGGCCTATATCCGCACCGCCACCGGACTCGATTACTGGTCGGCGGCGCCGATTCGCGGCGTCTGGCGCGGCGAGGCCGACGAGGATCTCACGGTGAAGGTGCGGGTGCAGCCGCCCGGCAGCGGCGGCGACGACCAACAACAATAAGTGAAATAGGCTATAGATAAGAAAATCGCAGGGGAGACGGATGACGTATTGCGTCGGACTTTATCTGAAAGACGGGCTGGTGTTGCTGTCCGATACCCGCACCAATGCGGGGATCGACAACATCTCGATCTTTTCCAAGATGCACATTTACCAAATTCCCGGCGAGCGGTTCATGGCGGTGATGACCTCGGGAAATCTTGCCGTCTCGCAGGCGGTGGTCAACATGCTGCACGAAGGCATCAACACCGGCGAGCGGGTGGAAACCCTCTACACCGCCTCCAGCATGTTCCGCGCGGCACAACTGGTGGGCGACGCGGTGCGACGGGTCTACAACGTCGACGGCCCGACGCTCGAGGCCCAGAACGTCAAATTCGAGGTTTCGGTCATTCTCGGCGGACAGATCAAGGGCCGCGGCATGCGGCTGTTCCAAATCTATTCCGCCGGCAATTTCATCGAGGCCACGCCCGACACGCCCTTCCTGCAAATCGGCGAAACCAAATACGGCAAGCCGATCCTCGATCGCGCGCTACAATACGATACCGATCCGCGCGACGGGGTGAAGCTGGTGCTGGTGTCGATGGATTCGACGCTGCGCAGCAATTTGACCGTGGGCATGCCGATCGACCTGATGGTCTATCGCCGCGACGAGATGAAGGCCGAGGTCAAGCGCCGCATCGGCGAGGACGACCCCTATTTCAAGATGATCCGCGAAGGCTGGTCCAAGGCGTTGCGCGACGCCTATCGCGCCTTCCCACGGCCCGACTGGTTCACCACCTAAACCCAGGCGCTAGAACTCAGTGCACCAGCAGCAGCGGCAACAGGCTGGCGGCAACCAGTTCGCGCGTGGCGCCGCCGAAGAACATCTCGCGCCACGGACCGCGGCCATAGCCGCCCATCACCAGAAGATCGGCGTTCTCCTCGCGCGCGGCCGATAGCAACTGCTGCCCCGGCCCCGCCCCCGTCACGGCGGCGATCTGGCGGAGTTGCGCGGACACGCCCTGCCAGGCGAGATATTCCACCACCTCGGATGCCCCGGAATCCGCGCCGCGATCCTTCACGTCGCCGATGCTGATGATGGTGACGGCGCGCGCCGTTGCCAATATCGGCAAGGACGCCGCCAGAGCACGCACCGATTCGGCCGAGCCATTCCAACCCAGCGCCACGGATTCACCGAGCGAGGCGGGCGGCTTGGCCGGCGCCAGGAACACCGGACGGCCGGAACGCAATAGAGTCTGCTCGACCGCGTCGCTATGCGGCTCGTCGACCACCCGGTCGGAACGGCCCAGCACCACGAGATCGAAAAAACGCGCGCGCCGCGACAACAGCCCCGGCGCATAGCCGGTCTCCTCGCGCCAGGAGGCGGTGGCGCCGGTTTTAGCGGGCTTGTCCGGCCCACCCGATTTTGGCGGCTGCGCCGCCGGGGCGATGCCGTTGCGCTTCAACGCCGCCTCGAAGGCGGCCTTGGTCTTGCTGGCGGCGGAGGCCACGTCGCGATTGAACTTGTCGATGAATTCGCCCGCGATCGGCATGCCGAAGCCGTCGCCCGCGGCCATAATCAACTGCGTGGCGTCGGCGCGGACATGGAGCCCCTCAAGATGGGCGTCGAAGCGCCGGGCAAAACGGCATGCCGCCTCGATCGCCCCTTCGCTGGCGGTGCCGCCGCTGCATGCTGCCAGAACGGTCTTGATCGGCATTGATTCCTCCACTTCACCTTGATTCGAAACCATGGTTTCTATTATGTCGATTTCGCGATATTTGGCCATTGAGCCAGATCAAAGTCACGCAGGAAGCCTTAGAATATGCGTTTAGGCCTTTCGACGGAAGGCGCGAGAGTTATGACCCTGCCCTATCCCAAGGAATACGACCGTCCGGCCGCGATCGGCGCCGGAGCGCGATTGCGCATACGGCCGGTCCGGCCCGACGACGAGGACCGGCTCATCGAAATGACCGAGCACCTGACGCCGGAGGATCGCCGGTTGCGCTTTTTTTATCAGATGCGGGGCTTGTCACACGAACTAGCCGCGCGTTTCGCGCGGATCGATTATGATCTGGAAATGGCCCTGGTCGCCACCCCGCTTGACGGTGATACCGTGCTCGGCGTTGCCCGTTACGCCGCCGATGCGTCGGCGCAGCGCGCCGAATTCGCGCTGGCGGTGCGCAGCGATTGGCACCATCGCGGCCTGGGTCAGCTACTGATGACGCGGCTGATCGAGGCGGCCAAGGCGCGCGGCATCACGACGCTCTATGGCGACGTGTTGCGCGAGAACGCCGACATGTTCGATATGTGCCGCCATCTCGGCTTCACCACCAAAAGCAGCCTCGACGAACCGGGCATCTTGCACCTGACGCTCACCCTCTCCGATCAAGGGAAAACCGCGCCATGAAAAACAAGGAATACCGCCGCGAACTGCTCAAGCTGCAAATCGAGCTGGTCAAGCTCCAGCGCCATATCATCGCGGAAGACGACCGCATTCTGGTGATTTTCGAGGGGCGCGACGCCGCCGGCAAAGACGGCACCATCAAGCACATCACCGAGCATATGAGCCCGCGCGAAACCCGGGTGGTGGCGCTGGGTCCGCCCTCCGACCGTGAAGAGAACCAATGGTATTTCGAGCGCTATGTACGGTATCTGCCCTGCGCTGGCGAAATGGTGCTGTTCAATCGCAGCTGGTACAACCGCGCCGGGGTCGAGCGGGTGATGGGTTTTTGCAGCAAGGCGCAAACCCGCGAATTTCTCGAGGTGACGCCGGGCTTCGAGGCCATGCTGGTGCGCTCGGGCATAAGGATCTTCAAATATTATCTCGACATCTCCAGCCGCGAGCAGAAGAAACGGCTCAAGGCGCGCGCGCGCGATCCTTTGAAACAGTGGAAGCTCAGCCCGGTCGACGCCAAGGCGATGAAATTCTGGGATGATTACAGCGAAGCCCGCAACCACATGCTGACGCGCACCCACACCGAGGCCGCCCCTTGGACCATCGTACGCGCCGACGACAAGGAACTGGCGCGGCTCAACGTCATCCGCGATTTGCTGCGCCGGCTCGACTATAAGGGCCGCGACAAGCGGCTGGTCCGTCCCGACCGGGACATCGTCTGCGAATTCGATTCGTCGTTGATCGATACCGGGGTTCTTGCCCGCTAAGGTCAGGCCGCGGCGGTCACCCGGTGCTCGGGCGCATGGCGCAGCACGCGTTCGGAAGGCAGCTCGACGCGGAAGACCGTGCCCGTGCCCTTGACGCTGTCGATGACCAGCCTGCCGCCATGACGTTCGATGAAGCGTTTGGCCAGCGGCAGGCCCAGGCCGAGCCCTTCGTATTTCTTCACCAGGGTGTTCTCGACCTGGCCGAAGGTCTCGAGCGCGATCTTGACTTCGCGCGGCGACATGCCGATGCCGGTGTCCGAGACCACGAACGATAAGGGCCCGCTTGGTCCCGCCTCGATCCCCACCGAAATCGTGCCGCCTTCAGGCGTGAACTTCGCCGCATTCGACAGCAGATTGATCATGATCTGACGCAACCGCAGAGCGTCGGCGTGAATATAAACCGGCGTCTTGAGCGGGTGGATTTCGAGCGCGATTTTCTTGTGCGCGATCTGATTCTGCACCGCCATCACGCTTGCCTGGACGATTTCCGCCGGGTCGAGCGTCTCCTCGCTAAGCTCGAATTTTCCGGCTTCGATTTTCGAGATGTCGAGGACGTTGTTGATCAATTCGAGCAGATGCTCGCCGGAGGTCCAGATATCCTGCGCGTATTCGGCATAACGCTTGGTGTTATCCGGCCCCATGCTCTGATCCTTGATGATCTGGGAAAAGCCGATAATCGCGTTCAAGGGCGTGCGCAGCTCGTGGCTCATATTGGCAAGAAACATCGATTTGGCCTGGTTGGCCGCTTCGGCGCTCTCCATGCTCGCCTTGAGCTCGGAATTCGCGGCGCGCAGCTTGACGCGCTCCTTGGCCAGCTTGATTTCGTGAATTGTCCGCCGGCCGATCTCACTGACAAGAAAAGCCGCAAGACCGCCGAGCAACAGGGTCGCGGCGGCGGCCAGCCCGATGATCGTCTTTGCATGCGCGCGCGACGAGGCAAGTTCATCCTCGTAATCGAGACCCACGGTCACGACCAACGGATATTTCTGCAGGCGGCGATAGCTGAAAATCCGTTTTACATGGTCGATCATGCTGGCGCGAATATAGGAGCCCATGCCGCCCTCTTGTATGGTCGAGGGGCGCGGATCGCCAGCGATGGATTCGCCGATGCCGTCCAGCCCATCCGGATGATTCTGGCTAAAGCGGGCGCGCACCACGTTGTCGAGACCGGCCAAGGCGATGATCCCGTGCGGACCGAAATCGACTAATTTATGCAGCGAAGTGAGATTGCCTGGCGGGATCGAGAACACCAGCACGCCGGCGAATTTTCCATTCTTGTCCTCGAGGCGCCGGGAAATCTGGATGGTCACCTGCTGGGAGACGCGACCCGTTACCGGTCTGCTGATGAACAGGCCCTTGAATTTTCCGTCGAGATGCACGCGGAAATGTTCGCGATCGCTGAGATCGATGGGTTGAGGATGCTGCTCGAGCGTGCTGGCAATCAGCCTACCGTCGGGCCCGATGATGGCGCCCTGGATGGTGCCGGCCGCGATCAGGGGGATTTCGCGTGCCCAACCATAAATGTCGAAATGGCCGTTGTCTGTCTGCTCCTCCCGGGCGACGATTTCCATCGTGCCGGCCACGGCGTCGAGCGTGTGTTCGACCTCGTCCTGGAAGGCGGCGGCGAAATTGCTGGCTTCGTTTTCGGCGTCGCGGATATCCGCGTTCCGGCTGGAGACGATTGAGACCGCGACCAGAGCCCACATCGCCAGAACGACGAATCCGACCACGCCGGCAATGCCCCACTTCAGCCTGCGCGCGCGGCGGTTCAGATCGGTTTCGACGAAATAGGGCATTAAACTGTCTCCTGGAAGAACCACTTTGTTCATTCGCTATTAAGAAATTGCTACTGGATGAGACAGTTACGGGTATGCCCTTATATGTTTCGCGCGCATGGCTAACGAAACGAGCGAACTCCGCCCGTGGCGAGCCGAATGAATTCGCGATGTTTGGTTAACGGCTTGGAATTTTGGGAGAGCTTGCGTCTCTAAGAGGCGAGCGGAATCCAGATATCGCCTTGCTTGCGAAAGCGCTTCTTCACCGCCGCCCAGGCGACGCGATGACAAATCTCCTCGCGCCGACCGCTTTTGGCGTATTGCCGCCAGGCGTTGTTGAACGCCTCGCGATAGATGGTGCGCGCGGGCGACGGCAAATGGCTGCGCACGGGCGCGGGCAAAACGGCGTTGGTGCTATAGGGCATCGCTCTCTCCCTTAGCCCCCTTGGCTCCCCTGGCCGCCTTGACCCGCCGGCGGCGCGCAGCGTCCTGCAATTGGCGGCGCGCGGCATCGAAGGCATCGTGCTCCGCCAAGCGGAAATCATTATGCGCCGCGTTTTTCGTGGGCGTGCGTTCGACCACGATCTCGCGACCCGGTATGGCGATTGCGATCCGGAGATTGAACAGCTTGCCCTTGCGGTGGCGCTGCGCCAACGCCTCAACCGTGACACGGCAGGCGGTGATGCGCGGGTGATAGCGGCTGAGACCCTCGGCCTGGCGCCGGAGCCCGTCGGCCACCACCGCCGAGCGGTCCATGTTGCGGAAAGTGATTTCGACCGGGAAATCCATCATGCGGTTCCAAAATGAGAGGGCAGATCGGCGACCGGCACCTTGGTCAGGTCCTTGTGATATTCGCCGAGAATCTTCTTCGTGGCCGTGGCGTCGAGCTCCTTGCGCAGCATGGAAAGAACATGGGGCGCGGCATAGATCACCAAGCGGTCGAAACTGTTTTTCCCGGCCTCGCCATTGATATAGGACGCGACCGTGCGGATGAATTTATCCTCTTCGGCGCGGTGCGGATCCTGGCGCGGCTCGATCGCGTGATGCGCCGAATTGGCGCTTTCCTGGCCATGACCCGGGCGGTCGCTGCCGAGATCATGCGAACGTGCGTGCATGTTCGATGAATCCTCGGAAAACACCAGCTTGTAGCTGGTATGGCTGTCCTCACGAGTCATGACGCGCGCGCGGGCCCCATCGGCCAACAGAAACCAAGTCACCGGTTTTTTCATTGCTTTCGATCCTTTGCCCTATTTACCGGCCTATTAAGGCTGGAATGCGGCGCGGCTGCGTTGATTTAAGTCAAGACGCAAGGAACCGAATAGCACAGGATTTCAGCTGCCGACCAGGACCACGCCCACTGCCACCAATACCGCCGAAACGCCCTTTTGCACGAGGTTGCGGGGCGACAAATCCTCGCGTCCCCATTGCGGAAATAAAATCGTCAAGCCGATCCCGAACAGGAACACGAACAGCGTCGTGGTGCTGCCGATCGCCTGCACCAGGCTGAGCGGCGCCAGCAGCAGGGCATAGCGCGCGCCCAGCCCGCCGCCGAGATTGATCAGCTCATTGGCTCCGTTGATCGCCAGCATGGCGCCGGTATTCGTCTTCAGGCTTTGCATGAGTTGCCGGCGACAGGAGGGCATCGCCAGCAACATCGCGCCGAAAAGCGATTCACCGGCAAAGGTCCAGAACAAAGTCGTCCAGAATTCCTCCTCCACCGCAAAAACCTTGAAGATCGTGGTGCTGATTGCCAGCACCAGCGCGCAGCTCAGCATCAACACGACCAGGCGCAGCTTGAAACGCGCCTTGACCACGCCGGGACCAAGCGAGATCAGCAGGGTGCCGATGACGATCAACAACCCACCCGCCATCTGTCGCGACGACAAGGTCTCGCCGAGCACAAAATAGGCCAGCCCGTAACCGAAAAGCGGCGTCGCCTGATAGAACGGCGCCACCACCGATGCCTCTTCGGTTTGCAGCGCCTGAAGATAGAAGTACATCGCCGCCATGTAGAGCATGCCCGAAAAGGATATGACCGCGATGCTGGCAAGCGGCACCGACCCGATTCCCGGCTGGAACGTGGCAATGATCGGCAGCGGCACCAATCCGATCAGCGCCGTGAACACCATCAGCACCGCGACGCTGCTGGTCTTGAAAAAACGTTCGACCAGATATTTATCGATATGGGTCGAGGCCGCCCACAGCACCGGAGCGGAAAAGGCGTAGATCAGCCAAGTCATGACGCCCGTCCCTGCCCTTGCCGGCCTAGGTCATATCGAAACGGCGGAATACCAGGGCCTTGATGGTATCCAGAATCAAGGAAAATACCGCCGCGGCGCAAGCCAATCCGAAAATCAAATGCAACGGCAAGGGAGTCATGAGAATGCCGCGCGCGGCCAGCGTCGCGATGATCGTCACGTCGATCACCGAGGAGGCCATCAGCCAGCGACTGGGACGCGAACTCCACATCCGGCGGCGCTCGCGCACGACATAGAAAATCGCCTGCCCGCTGAACACCAAGGTCACGGCGGCCAGGGTCCGCAGCGTGTCGATATCCAGGCCCCATACGAATTTTCCGATGGCGAGAATGCTGCTGCAGAAGATCAGGTTGCAGGTGCCGAGGATGATCCCCGAGACGGTCAGGCGATTGATTTTCCAGCTATTCGGCTTCGGCGAGGGATACACGTTGTCCGTGGTCGAGGACATGGCAAGGAAATCGCCGGCGGTCATCATGATCACCATCAGCAGCGGCGTCAGGATCGCATGCCCGGTCATCATCAGCCCGACGGTCAGGAACAGCATCTGGTCGATTTTGCGGGTGATCGCCCGCAACGTGTAGGTCAGGATGCGCTGGAAAGTGACGCGGCCTTCGCGCACCGCAGCGACGATGCCACCCAAACCGGGCTCGGTCAGCACGATGCCGGCGGCCGATTTCGCAACGTCGGTCGCGGTCGAGACGGCGATGCCCATTTGCGCCTGGCGCAGGGCCGGCGCGTCATTGGCGCCGTCGCCGCACATGCCGACGACATGGCCTTCCTTCTGGAAAGCCTGGACAATGCGGAACTTATCCTCCGGCAGAATTCCGGCGAAGATCGCATAGGTTTCGGGTTGCACGCCGTCGGGAATCTTCCCGGGTGGGCACACGGCACCGCCGAGGCCGACCGCCTTGCCCACGGTGGCCGCTGTCGCCGGCGCGTCGCCCGTCACCATGACCGTATGCACGCCCATGCCAGTCAATTCCGCGACCAGCACCGCCGAATCCGCGCGCGGTTCGTCGCCGAGCGCAATCAGCCCGGCGAGGCGCAAATTCCCCGGATTCCCCGCCGCGACCGCGAGAATTCTGAAACCTTGCGCCGCCAATTCTGCCATCGCCCCAGCGGCCGAGGTTTCCGGTTGCGCCAGAGCCGCGACGGTGGCGAAGGCGCCTTTCACGATCCGGACTTGCAAGCCCGCCGCATCCAGAGCGGCGGCTTCCGACATCTTGACCGCCGGATCAAAAGGCACGAATTTCACCAGCTTGGGCAGATCGGCGGCTGGAGCCGGCGCGGCATCCCGGATCGCGCCATCGACCGGATCCTGGCCGCCCTCAGAACTTGCCAGCGCGGCCAGCGCCAAAACGCGGTCGCGATCGAAACCCGGCATCGGCCGCACCTGCGACACTTTCAGCTCGTTGCGCGTCAGCGTTCCGGTTTTGTCGGCGCACAACACGTCCATGCTCGCCGCCTCGTCGACGGCGGAAAGCCGCGTCGGCAAAACCCCTTGCCGGGCCAGCGCGCGGGCGCCCAGCGCCGCCGCCAGCGTGAAAGTCGCCGGCAAGGCAAAGGGTATCGCCGCGAGAATGGCGGTCAGCGTGAGCAGCACGAGTTCGGTGAACGGCATTCCAAGGGTCAATGCGTAACTCACCTGGACGACGACGATTATGCCGTTGAAGATCGCGAGATTGCGCACCACGCGCAGCACCGCTTTCTGCTGCGAGCTGACGACATGGGCGGTGCGGACCAGTTCTGCGGTGCGCCCGAATTTGGTGCGCGTCCCGGTGGCGGTGACTTCCGCCACCGCCTCGCCGCGCCGCACCAGCGCGCCAGCATAGGTTTTGCGGCCGGGACCGCCCTCGACCGGCAGGGATTCGCCGGTCAGGGTGGACTGGTCGAGCAGCACGGATCCTTCGAGCAAGCGCACATCCGCGGGCACCACCGATCCGAGCGACAATTTCACCACATCGCCCGGAACGAGGCCGGAAGCCGGCAGCAGCTTCCACACGCCGTCGCGCCGGACCGAAGCCATCAGCGCCAACCGCGATTTCAATGCATCGAGCGTGGCCTGGGCCCTGCCTTCCTGAACGAAGCCCAGCACGGCATTGAAGCTCAACAAAACCGCGATGGCCAAGGCCTCGTAATATTCGCCGAGCACGAGCTGGAGAACGATCGCAGCTTCGAGCATCCAGGGTATCGGCGCCCAGAATTTCGCCAGCGCCCTTTTCAAGGGATGATCGGAAACATCCGGCACGGCGTTCGGGCCGGATGTCTCGAGACGGCTTTGCGCCTCGGCGGCCGAAAGCCCGCTTGGCGGCGAAGAAGGATTGGGTTCGATTTGCGTCATGGCCATCGCCGCCAGATATACCTCGGCTTATGGGCATCGGAGTTGACTGAGATCAAAACCGAACACCGATGGAAGCCGATTATAGCAGCGTGGAGGTGCGCAACGCCCCCGGCAATCAGGCGGTCGGGGCGGTCAATTCCAATCTTCCGACGAAATCGGCCAGGCAGGCCACGGTGGCCTCGATCTGGGCTTCGCTGTGTTGCGAGGTCAGGAAAAACCGCACCCGCGCGTTGCGCGCCGACACCGCCGGATGAACGATCGGCAAGGCAAAGATGCCCTGGTCGAACAGCACCTGGGAAAGCCCGATGGCCAATCGGGAATCGCCGACGATGATCGGGATCACCGCGGAATCCCGGCTGTGTCCGGTATCGAGTCCGGCCTCTTTGGCGAGATCGAGAAACCGGCGGCAACGCGCTTGCAGCCGCGCCACCCGTTCCGGTTCCTGGCGCAGCAGGCGCAACGCCGCCAGCGAAGCGGCGGCATCGGGCGGCGACATGCCAACGCTAAACACGAAACCCGGCGCGGTGTAACGCAGATAATCGACCAGCGCTTGGCAGCCGCCGATATAGCCGCCGCATCCCGCCAGCGTCTTGCTCAGCGTGCCCATCCAAAGATCGACGTCGCCCGGGGCGATGTTGAAATATTCGCACAGCCCGCGCCCGGTGCCACCGACGACGCCCAACGAGTGCGCCTCGTCGATCATCAGGAAGGTCTTGTACTTATTTCGCAGAGCGACAAAACGCGGCAAATCCGGCATGTCGCCGTCCATGCTGTAGACACCTTCGATGACGATCAGCACCCGTTCGTAATTCTGCCGGTGTTGCGACAGGATCCGGTCCAGCGTCTCCCAGTCGTTATGCGGGAACGTCACCCGTTTGGCGCCCGACAGCAAGCAGCCCTGCTGGATGGAGTTGTGAATCAGCGAGTCATGCAGGATCAAATCCTTGCGGCCGAAGAGATGGCCGATGACCGTGACGTTGGTGGCGTGGCCGCTGACGAAGGCGACCGCATCCTCGACGCCGAGGAAATCCGCGATCTCGGCTTCGAGTTCGCGATGCACCGGCCTTTCGCCGGAAGCAACGCGGCTCGCCGAGGCCGAGGTGCCATAGCGTCCGATCGCGGCGATGGCGGCGGCCGAGACCCGCGGATCGCCGGAAAGGCCGAGATAATTGTAGCTGGCATAATTGACATAGGGCCGGCCCGCGATGATGGCGGTGGATCCATCCAGCCCCTCGATCATGCGGAAATAGGGATTAACCGCGCCGCCGCCGAACAGCTCGGCTTCGAGCGCCCGCGCCGCGAGGTAATTGGGGTTTTGATCGAAGCGGTAGAAGGCTTGCGGAATTTCCTCGCTCATGCCGCATACCGCCGCGCCAGCAGGACGGCATTCAGGCCGCCGAAGGCGAAGGAATTCGACATCGCCACGTCGACCGCCGCGTGGCGCGCCACGCCCGGCACGCAATCGACCACGCAATCGGGGTCCTCTTCGTCGTAATTCATCGTCGGCGGAATGAGGCCGTTTTTCAACGCCAGCGCGGTCACGATCATTTCCAAGGCGCCGGCGGCGGCGAGATTGTGCCCGAACATCGACTTGGTCGAGGACACCGCCGGCTGGTGGTTGCCGAAAGTCTGGCGCAGCGCCGCGATCTCGGTGCTGTCGTTGAG
>Ga0181519_10003163_pt1 | contig 13601 bp, 11 predicted proteins | sample PEATcosm2014_Bin_26_FD_121102 | JGI IMG/M metagenome (GOLD analysis project Ga0181519, IMG submission 121102) | Peatland microbial communities from MTU Mesocosm Facility, Houghton, MI, USA - PEATcosm2014_Bin02_10_metaG | ecosystem: Environmental > Terrestrial > Soil > Wetlands > Peat | place...
AACGCCGGGATCGACCTGTCGAACGTCGAGGATGGCGTCGCTGCCCTCCTGCCTCTCGAACCCGATCGCTCCGCGCGAAGGCTGCGAGCCGATCTCAGGCGGGCTCTCGACGTCGAGGTAGCGGTCGTGATCTCGGACACCTTTGGCCGGACGTGGCGCGAGGGGGTCACCGACGTGGCGATCGGAGCGGCCGGGCTCACCCCGCTCCTCGATCTCCGAGGAACGCCCGATGCGATGGGACGCACCATGCAGGCCACGCAGATCTGCGTGGCCGACGAGCTCGCGGGTGCCGCTGATCTGGTCATGGGAAAGGCCGCTCGAACGCCCGCAGCGATCATCCGAGGCTGCCCCGACGAGTGGTTCGGGGCCGGATCAGTCGTCGACTCGATCCTGCGTCGGCCCGACGACGACTTGTTCCGCTAGCTCTCGCCGAGCTGTTGGGCGACCGAGGCCAAGGTGGCTCGAGCGCCCTCGGCGAAGGTGGTCCACGACGACCACCCCAGCTGCATCTTGGCTCGATCGACGTCGAGGCACGAGCGGAACAGCTCCCCGGATCGAGCGTCGGCATGCATCGGCACCTGAGTCGAGCCCGCCGCCTCGGCCATGGTGGCATAGAGGTCGTTGACCGAGAGCTCCTCTCCGGTCCCGATGTTGATGACGAGCCCCCCGCTCCGAGTCGAGGCGCGCACGAAGGCATCGACCACGTCGTCGACGAAGACGAAGTCCCTCGTCTGCTCCCCCGTTCCGAAGATGGTCACCGGTGCCTCGGTCAGGAGGCGCTCGGCGAAGATGGCGACCACGCCTGCCTCGCCGTGGGGATCTTGGCGCGGCCCGTAGACGTTGCCGAGCGCGAGGGCGACGAACTCGATGCCGTGCAGCGCTCGATAGGCGACGAGGTAGTCGATCATCGCCTTCTTGGACACGCCGTAGGGCGAGAGCGGTCGATGAGCCACCGACTCCATGGTGGGGATGTCCGCTTCGTCTGGCTCGCCGTAGAGCGTGCCGCCTGAGGCTGCAGCCACGACACGAGCAGTCCCGGCCTGCCGCGCCCCTTCGAGGATGTTGATCGAGCCGAGCACGTTGACCGAGGCGTCGAAGCCGGGGTCAGCCACCGAGACCCGCACGTCGGCCTGCGCGGCGAGGTGGAAGATGACCTCGGGCTGACGACGAGCCAGCAGGGTGACCACGTCATCGCTTCGGATGTCGAGCTGGTGGAAGCTCAGCCGACCAGTGGCTCGGGCATCGGCCAGGTTGGCCAGCCGACCCGAAGAGAGGTTGTCGACGACGTCGATCTCGTGGCCCTCTGAGAGCAGACGATCGACGAGCGTCGAGCCGATGAACCCAGCGCCACCGGTGACCAAGCAGCGCATCAGGCCTCGATCCGACCGTCGATGATCTCGCTGTGCGGCGCCACGCGAGCCCGTGCGCCGAGCACGGTGGTCGGTCGGAGCACCGCTCCGGCACCCACCAGCGAATCGGGACCAAGGATCGAGCCGATGACGATGGCCCCCTCCTCCACGACGGCTCCGGGCAGCAGCACCGAGTCCTCCACGAGCGCGCCGGACGAGACGCGACACCCCACGTCGACCATGGTCCCCGACACCTTGGCGCCCACCTCGACGGTCGAGCCGGGTGCCAGGCAGTTGCCGCCGCGGACGGGGTGCGGCACGAAGTGGGGGCTCCGCTCGCCCGACAAGATGTCCTGGTGAGCCTGGAGGAACGCCTCGGGCGTGCCCGTGTCGAGCCAGTAGTGATCGTCGGCAAGGGCGAAGAGGCTCCCGTCGGCGACCATCTCGGGGAAGGTTACCCGCTCGAGGGAAACGCGCTCGCCGAGCGGGACGCGCTCGGTGAACGACGGCTCGAAGACATAGGTCCCCGCATTGATCAGGTTCGTCGGCGCCTCGTCGCGTGGTGGCTTCTCCACGAAGGCGAGCACCCGGCCCTCCTCGTCGGTCGGGACCACGCCAAAGCGAGACGGGTCCTCGACGGGGTGGAGGGCGATCGTGCCCTCGGCACCGTGACGCCGGTGGAACCCGACCAGGGCCGTCACGTCGAGGTCGGTCAGCACGTCGCCGTTCGCCACGAGGAAAGTGCCATGGAGCTCGAGCTCTTCGAGCGCGAAGCGCACGGCGCCGGCCGTGTCGAGCGGGGTGGGCTCGACGGCGTAGCGAAGGCGGACACCGGCGCAGCGGCCATCCGGGTAGGCCTCAAGGAAGCGATCCGGGAGATAGCCGAGGGAGAGCACCGCCTCGTCGACGCCGTGGAGCGCGAGATGGCCCAAGACGCCTTCGAGCATGGCCACACCCATGATCGGGAGCATCTGCTTCGGTGCGCTGAGCGTGAGCGGTCGCAGCCTCGTTCCCTCGCCCCCGACCAGGACCACTGCCTGCACGTCGCTACTTGCCCGTCGTCGTGGTGGCCGCTGACGTGGTGGTCGTGGCAGGAACAGTGGTCGCCGTGCCGGTCGTGCCCGCGGTCGTCGGCGTCGTGGATCCTGATTGTGCGGCCGTGAGCATGGCGTTGATCGTGGTCTGCGACGGCTTCTGCGGCTTCGAGCCGGAGGGCAGGAAGGCCAAGGTCACCAGCGAGTTCCCCGTCAGGCGGATCGCCGCCGGGTTGTTCGAGAGCGTGGGGCTCTTCGACGCGAAGCTCGACCAGTGGCTGACCACGACGACGCCCTTCTGACCGGCGTCGCGCGTGCCCGACGGGCAGGCGTCGCCGTTCTTGAGATCGACGGCGCTCGCCGTGGAGGTCGCTGGCACCTTGAGCGTGCTCGACGTCGCCTCCATGCCGGTGTAGCCCGCGGCCATCGCCTGCACGTTGGCGTGGATGCCCGCCTCGGCCTTGGTCGTCGGTGCGACCTTGACCACGCCGTCTGCACCGATCACCAGCGCACCAGTCGTCTTGGTCGACGCGGGGAGCGACGGCTGCAGCGTGCCGCAGACGTCGATGCCGAGACCTGAGAACACCGTGGTGTTGACCAGCGGCGGCAAGCTGGTCGACGCGGCAGCGGGAGCAGAGTTGCGGTACTCGTAGCGCGCCCAGACGATGGAGGCCAGGCCCAGCACCACGATGAGGGCGATGACGCCGTAGAAGTTCATGGGACGGCGCGATCGATAGTTCTTGCCGCCGCCGGTCGAGCCGACGCTGCTTACCCACTTGCCAGATTGGCTCTGTGCCACGGGCGACAAACCTAGTGGCTGGCGAGCACCTGGTCGGGCCGAGCCGACGGGCCGACGGCAGCCAACCACCGGAGCGATCCGAGCCGCTCCGCTGGTGGTGGGGGCGGAGGGACTCGAACCCTCACTGTGGGCGTTTTAAGCGCCCTGCCTCTGCCGTTGGGCTACGCCCCCGAGCGCACGCTACGAAGCACCGTAGTCACGGTCAAGAAGCGCGCCGCCCACCCGGACGTGCGTGAGGTGCCCAGGTCAGTCGTGAGAGAGTGTCCAGCGTGCCTCGCCACGAGACCACCTTCCTGATCCCGGCCTTCGATGAGGCAGACCGCCTGGCGGCGGGCGTCGAGCGTCTTCGCACCGCCAGCGACGAAGGACGCATCGATCTGGAGCGGACCGAGATCCTCTTCATCGACGACGGGAGCACGGACGCCACGGCGGAGGTCGCCGAGAAGCTGGCTGGTGACCTCCCTCATGGCGCCGTCGTGCGCCTCGGTCGCAACCTCGGCAAGGGCGCGGCGATCCGCGCGGGCGTCCGAGCTGCGCGCACGGCCTCGGTCCTCTTCACCGACGCCGACTTCGCCATCGATCCGCGCCAGGCACCGGCGCTCCTCGACGCCCTCGAGCGCGCGCCGGTCGCTGTCGGCACCCGGGCCATCGGAGGGCACATCGACTACGGCTCGACCATCCGCACGAGGGCGGGCAGGAGCTTCAACGCCTTGGTGCGCGCGCTGTCAAGGATCGAGATGCGAGACACCCAGTGCGGCTTCAAGGCGGCTCGCACGGCTCACGCCAAGATCCTCTTCCACTACGCCACGATCAACGGGTTCGCCTTCGACGTCGAGATGCTCTCGAACGCGGGAAGCCTCGGCTGGCAGGTGGCCGAGGTGCCTGTCTCGTGGCGTGACGTGGCCGGCAGCCACGTCGACGTGGCGCGCCACTCCGCCGCCATGCTCCGTGACCTTGGCGCGGCGCGGCTCAGGGCGTCGAAGCGGCCTCCGCTCCTCGGCTTGACCCTTGAGCCTGGGGCCGACGAGGGCCTTGGGGCTGGGTGCGCCGACAGCTCCCTCGAGGCGGCACCCGTGGTGACGACCTCGGACGGGCGGGTCATCGTGCTTGCCGCGCTCCACGCTCCCGCGGAGGCGTCACCCGCCCTCCAGCGCCTCCGCACCGTGCTCGGAGGAGGGATCGTCCGGCCCGTGAGCTTCGACGAGGTCGCCGGAGCACGTCGCATCGTCGCCGCGCTCCGCTGATCGACGACGATCAGTCCGGGTCGAGCCAGGCGTCCCTGAGCTCATCGCGGCGGATGACCCACTCTTCCGAGGTGATGGCGTAGCGCGTGTGGTCCTCCCACACGCCATCGATCTGGAGATAGCGCTGGGCCACACCTTCTTTGCGGATGCCCAGCTTCTCGACGACGCGATGCGAGCGGTCGTTGCGAGGGATGATCGAGATCTCGATCCGATGGAGCTCAAGGTCGTCGAAGGCGAAGGCGAGAGCCACCGCCACCGCTTCAGGGACGTAGCCCCGTCCCGCCTGGGCCTGATCGACCCAGTAGCCGATGTAGGCGCACTGGAACGGGCCCCGCTGGACCGAAGACAAGGTGAGCTCACCGACCAGGCGGCCACCCGCGAAGATGCCGAACCCGAAGCCCGTCCCGAGCTGGCGCTCCCGCTCTCGGAGCGAGCAGCGAGCCACGAAGCTGTTCCGATCCTCGGGCGGGAAGGGAGCTCCCGCAGGGCGTGGCTCCCACTTGAGCAGCCAATCTCGGCAGCGCTCCCTGATCTCGATCCACTCGGCGTAGTCGCTTGCCGTCAGGGTTCTGAGCATCACCCGACGGCCGTGGCGCACCAGCGTGCCGGTCGAGGGCTGTCGGGTCGATCGCATCAGGAACCTGCTCTCTCTGCCCACACTGCTGAATGCTGACAGGGTTGCACGACGCGCGCCAGAACCCTCTCTAGCGCCGTTGCGAGGAGATGAGGCCGTCGAGGATGTCCGCCTCCGAGCTCAGGCAGCCGTCGAGCCCCAGTCGCTCCAAGGTGGCGACGAGCACTACCAGACCGCCGACGATCACGTCCTCGCGACCAGGCACCATCCCTGGTCTGAGGGCTCGAGCAGCCGCTGGCTCAGCTGCCAGCACGTGGAGCCACCGGCGAATCACCTCGAGGGAGAGCCAGTGGTGGTGCACCAGGCTTCGGTCGTAGTCACGAAGCGTGCGATCGACCATCACCAGCGTGGCGACCGTGCCTGCAAGCCCGATCAGCCGGCTTTGTGGTTGGAGCTCGTTGAGCGCCGGGATGGCCACCAGGGCGCGCTCAAGTGCCTCGTCGACCATGACTCGAGCGCTCTTAAGCTCAGCCGGGGACGGCGGGTCACTCAGCAGGACACGTTCGGTGACCCGCACGCAGCCCACCTGCATCGAGTGGGCGTAGAGCGTGTCTGCCCTGCGCAGGACGAGCTCGGTCGACCCCCCGCCGATGTCGAGCACCACGTCATCGCCGATCGCTGGCTCGAGGTCAGCCATCGCCCCGTTGTAGGAGAGCTCGCCTTCCTCATCGCCGGAGAGGATCTCGGCCGTGACGCCGGTCGTCGTCGACGCCTCGGCCAGGAACGAGGACCCGTTCGCAGCATCACGAGCAGCCGAGGTGGCCACCAGGCGCCCCTCGGTCACGCCCGCGTCATCCATGAGCGCTCGGAAGCTGCGGAGCACGCCGAGCGTCCGCTCCACCGCCTCGTCGGCCAGGCGACCTGTGGCGTCGACGCCTTGGCCGAGGCGCGTGATGCGCATCTCTCGAGCGAGGACCTCGCCGTCAGCGGTCTCGATGAGCAGTCGCGTGGAGTTGGTGCCGCAGTCCAGGGCGGCCAAGACAGCGTCGCGCACGACCGTCAGCCTTCCACAGGGGCAGGGGGCGCTGGAAGCAGGGCGCCGAGGTCGATCTCCCTGCTCACGGCTCGTCCGACCGCATCATCGAGACCTGCGAGGTAGGCGGCCAGGTGGGCGTGCAAGCACTTGAGGCCGGTGCGCGTCCCGCCCACGCCGCCGGATGGCTGCGGCAGGTCAGGATGCTCGACGAGGGCGTCACGACGGGCGGCGTAGGCCGCGTGGGCAGCCGCGATGAGCTCAGGGTCGAGCGCAGCCTCGAGCCGCTTGACGCCCCCGTGCGACTCGACCCGACTGACCTGCTCTCGCAGCGACGGATCGACCAGCCAGAAGAGCGTCGGCATGGGGGTGCCGTCTTCGAGGTGCGGCGCGTTCTCGATCACCACCGGTGCACCGCCAGGTCGACGGACCACGATGCGGAAACGACCCGCAGGCGGTCGACCGAGGAGCACGGCCACCTGGTCGATCTCGTCGGCCGAGGGGACCTCTGGGGTCATCGCCGCCAGAAGGCGAGCGTGTCGACGATCCTCGAGACGATCCCAGAGCCGGCGTGCTTTGACGTGGCCTTCGTCGAGGTGGCCGCCGAGCCCTTCGACGTCGTGGTGGTGGTCGGCAGCAGCGCGATGGCCGACGGCGCGACGGGCTTGGTCAGACCGGGGTCGCCCGGATAGGGCGCCTGACCTGCGCCGGACTGGTCCGGGGTGCCTGAGGGCGGCAGCACCTGGACGAGGCGCTGGCCGGGTTCGACGAGCTGGTACTGCTCTCGAGCCAGGCGCTCGATGTCGCTCTGGGCGCTCAGGACCGACTGCTGGTGCGCGAGCGCCTGGTCCTGCGCGCTGATCGAGGCGAGCTTGGCGTTGGCCGCGCTCAGGTGTCGGTGCTGCGAGAGCAGCGACGAGAAGGGGAACCATGCAGCGAGCATCAAGGCAGAGGCCAGCACCGAACAGCCGAGCATGACCCGGCCTCGGCGCTGGGCCTGGCGCTCTCGCTCCGTCCGCTTGGCCGGACCGCCGCGCTCAGCGCGAGCCACCCGACCCCCTTCGAAGGACCGCTCGTGCACCCAAGAAGCGGGCCTCATCCCCGAGCTCCTCCTCGATGCGCAGGAGCTGGTTGTACTTCGCCACCCGATCCGAGCGACAGGGCGCACCGGTCTTGATCTGCCCCGCGTTGGTCGCCACGGCGAGATCCGCGATCGTCACGTCCTCGGTCTCCCCCGAGCGGTGCGAGATCACCGAGCGATACGAGCTCTCGGTGGCCAGCGCCATGGTGTCGAGCGTCTCGGTCAAGGTGCCGATCTGGTTCAGCTTGACCAAGATCGCGTTGGCGACGCCGCGCTCGATGCCCTCGGCGAGGCGCTCGACGTTCGTGACGAACAGGTCGTCACCGACCAGCTGGACGCGATCGCCCAGCTGGTCGGTGAGCGCCTTCCACCCCTCCCAATCTTCTTCATCCATCCCGTCTTCGATCGAGACGATGGGATAGCGATCGCAGAGATCCACCCAGTACGCCGCCATCTCGATCGGCGTGAGCGAGCGGCCTTCACCAGCGAGCACGTAGCGACCGTCGACGTAGAGCTCCGAGGTCGCCGGGTCGAGAGCGATCGCGATCTCGGAGCCAGGCGTGCGACCCGCTGCCTCGATCGCCTCCAGCAGGACCTTGACGGCCTCCTCGTTGTTCGGCAGATCGGGTGCGAACCCGCCCTCGTCCCCCACGGCGGTGGAGAGCCCTCGAGCCGCCAAGGCGCCCTTGAGCGCGTGGTAGCACTCAGTCCCCCAGCGCAGCGCCTCGCTGAAGGACGCCGCCCCGACGGGCATGAACATGTACTCCTGGAAATCGATGGAGTTGAGCGCGTGCGCGCCGCCGTTGATGACGTTGAGCATGGGCACCGGCAGCACGTGCGCTTGGGCGCCGCCGATCGCCCGATAGAGCGGCAGGTCGAGCTCCTGGGCCGCCGCCTTGGCAGTCGCCAGCGAGACCGCCAGCATCGCGTTCGCGCCGAGGCGCGCCTTGTTGGCGGTGCCGTCGGCGTCGATCATGGCTCGATCGACCGAGCGCTGGTCGAGGGCGTCGAAGCCCTCGAGGAGCGCACAGATCTCACCGTTCACGTTGGCGACGGCCTGAGCGACGCCCTTGCCTCCCCACTCCTTCTCGCCGTCTCGGAGCTCCACCGCCTCGTGGGCACCCGTGGATGCTCCCGAGGGAGCGATCGCTCGACCTCGAGCGCCGGAGTCCAAGAAGACCTCGGCTTCGACGGTGGGGTTCCCTCGGGAATCGAGGACCTGGCGGCCAACAACCATCTCGATTGCACTCATCTGGGCTCCCACACACGCCGACAAAGGGACGCCCTCACGCTACTTCGGACCCGCGCGCCGCTCGCGGCACCTCACGAATCGGCGTCGTTGCCGCCCTCGCTGGCGATGATGGCCGCCTTGAGGCCATCGGCGTAGCGGCGCAGCGCCAGCTCAGGATCGACACCGCGAAGCCATGCCATCTCAGCCATCGAGGCCAGCGCCGCAGCGACGGCCTGAGCCGCGGGGCCCTCCGTTGAGCCGACCGCATCATCGGTCACGGGGAGCTCCAACCGCTCCAGCGCATCGAGCTGGGCGCGCACCAGCGCTCCCAGCTCGTCGGGTGAGGCGCTCTCGAGACCGACCGCTGTCGCCTTGCGCTGGAGCTTCACGTAGCGGACCAAGGCCGGGAGCGCGTCGGGGATGCCGTCGGTGACCGACGCGCGTCCCTTCTCCGCCCGCTTGATGACCTCCCAGTTCGCCGCCACCGCATCAGGGGTCTCAGCGATCACGTCACCGAAGACGTGCGGGTGCCTGCCGACGAGCTTGGTGCGAACCCCGTCGAGGACCGCCGTGAGATCGAAGCGACCCTCCTCCGCCGCCAGATGGGCGTGGAACACCGCCTGGAAGACGAGATCCCCGAGCTCCTCTTCGGCGTGGGCGTAGGCCTCATCGAGACCCTCGCCGCTCTCGATCGCCTGGGCGAGATCCTCAAGCGCGTCGAGCGCCTCGTAGGCCTCCTCCAAGAGGTGGCGGGTCAGCGAGCCATGCGTCTGCTTCTGATCCCAGGGGCACTCGGTGCGGAGGCGCGCCATGAGGTCGACGAGGTCTTCGGCCGCGGGTCCTGGCGTCCTCAGCTCGGGGAGATAGACGCTGGTGAGGTGATCGACGTCCTTCACGTGGTCGAGCGCGTCGAGCCTGAGCTCCTCGACGCGCTCGTCGTCCAAACCAAGGTGATGGAGGAGCACCACCGTGACGGGCTGAGAGAGGAGGTCCTCGTCGATCGACAGCTTGACGGCCGAGAGCACGGCGGTCGAGTGGCACTGGGTCAGCAGGATCGGGCCCGGTCCGCGCAGCCGCCCGTCGAGCGCGGTGGCGTCGACCAGCCGGATCTCCGAGCGCAAGGGATCGATGCCCAGCGCCGCCCAGGCCAGGTCCACGAAGGAGAGAGCCGGGATGATCTCGAGGACGACGTCATCGCGCTCACGGAGCAGCTCGACGGTCCGCTCGGCCACCAGAGGAGAGCCCGGCACGCCGTAGACGACCTCGCCGTGGAGCCGGGCCAGCGCTGCAAGCTCATCGACGATGCCGACGTAGACCTCGTCGAAGGAGGAGGCGTGGTCATAGAGGCGGTCGAAGGTCTCGAGCTCACCGAGCCCCTCCGCCGCCGGGTGCCGGGAGGTCCGCAAGCGGACTGGGGACGAGCCACGGAGGCGATCGAGCGCGCTCTGGGTCAGGAAGCTGGCGTCAGCGGGTCCGAGGCCAACGACGAGGACGCGACCTTGCTTCACCCGCTCAGGTGCCGGTGGCGCCAGGCTGGATCGCCGCTGCGTTGAGCAAGCTCGAGAGCGGAGGCGAGACGGGGATCGCCACCCCGACCGCGGCCTTGGACTTGGTCCACGTGCCGTAGCGAGGGTTCACGCTGACCGTTGACGACCGCACCAGCGCGTTGGCTGCGGCGGTGGCCTTGGAGGCGTCGTTGGCCAAGATCGTGCGACGCACGACGTCGGCCACCTCGGAGAAGGGCGTCGCCGTGCGCTTGTCGATGTGGAAGATCGCGTCGGTCGAGCCCACCGTCTCGAGCCCGGAGGTCTCACCTGCCGCCAGCGAGCCGACGAGCGACGTGAGGCTCGAGTAGCTCGTCGACGAGGGCGTGAAGCACCCGAGCGAACCACCCGACGCAGCGTTGGACGCTCCCGAGTACTGCTTGGCGAGATCGGCAAAGGAGGTGCCCGCAGCCAGGCCGGCGGTCACCTCGGGGTACACGCTCGAGTCCGTGGTCTCGATGACCGACACGCAGATCGTGTCGAACGACGACGTGTGGGCGTTGTAGTAGTCGGCCACCGACGACTCATCGATCGGCATGCCGCCTTGCTTGACCAGGAAGGCTTCCGCCATGGCGTGCGCCCCGACCAGGTCGCTCACGAAGGACGTGGGCAACCCCGCGAAGATCTGGGCCGCAGTCTGCTTGCAGTCATACGTGGTGCCCGTGGCCTGGCTGAGGTCGTCATCCATCGCGCTGAGCAGGTCCTCCTTGGCCGTCGCCAGCGCCGCGGCGCTCGGCTGAGGCAGACCCAGCTTGACGGCGGCCTGGGCGGTCAAGGTGTTGGTGACCTGCTGGTTGAGCCACGAGGCGACCCACTCAGAGGAGTAGTTGGCAGACGTCGCTCCGACGGGCGTGACCTTGGCGGCCGCCACGCTCTGCGTACGGATGATGTTGGCGATCTTCAAGTAGCACGTGTACCCAGGGCTGGCATTGATCGCCGCAAGCTGCGAGTCGATGGTCGAGGTCGAGATGGTCTGGCCGTTGACGGTCATCGCCGTCGACGACGTGACGCCGCCGAGGAGCACGCCAAGGGCCAAGACGATCACGATGACCGCGGTGATGGGGATGAGGATGCGTCGCACGGTGCCCAGATGCTAGCGATTCGGCCTGGGCCCCTCCGATCAGGAGCCCTCGAGGGGCACGAGCTCTTCGATGAGTGCACGAAGCTCAGCGGGCGCGCTGCGCGCCGCGGTCAGCTCCACTTTGAGCACCTGAGCCGCCTCGTCGTAGGCACCGTCGCCGAGGAGTCGGCGAGCCCTGATCTGCGCTGAGGCCGCCAGCGCGAGGGGCGAGAGCTTGGCCAGCGGCACACGGCGCCCTCCTGGGCGCGCCGGCAAGACGCTCAGCTCGCGGATCCCCGTCCGCAGGCACGTCACGCGCAAGAGCGCCAGCTCGATGAGCCCCGAGGCTGCCTCGGGCAACGGCCCATAGCGATCCAGCCACTCGGCGGCCACGTCGGTGACCTCCTCCGCGCTCGTCGCGGCGGCAAGGCGCCGATAGGCCTCCAAGCGGGCGTCCTCTTCGACCACGTAGCTCGCCGGCAGGTGCGCATCGCCCGGGACGTCGATGGAGACCGAGACCATCTCGGGCGGGACCACCCCTCGAGCTTCGGCGACCGCCTCAGCAACCAGCTGGACGTAGAGGTCGTAGCCGACCGCGGCGACGTGACCGGATTGATCTCGACCGAGCAGATTGCCCGCCCCCCTGATCTCCAAGTCACGCATGGCGATCTTGAAGCCCGAACCGAGATCGGTGTTCTCGCCGATCGTGCGAAGCCGCTCGTACGCCTGCTCGCTGAGCACCTTCTCGATCGGGTGGAAGAGGTAGGCATACGCGCGTTGTCCGCTTCGACCCACTCGGCCTCTGAGCTGGTGCAGCTGGCCGAGGCCCAGCAGGTCGGCACGTCCGACCACCAGCGTGTTCACGCTCGGCATGTCGATGCCCGACTCCACGATGGTCGTGCAGACCAGCACGTCGGCTTGGCGCTCTGAGAAGTCGAGGACCACCTGTTCCAAGGAGCCTTCGTCCATCTGCCCATGAGCCACCGCCACCCGGGCCTCGGGCACGAGGGTCCGGATCTGGCGCGCTCGGTCATCGATGTCCATGACCCGGTTGTGGACGTAGAACACCTGGCCTTCTCGAAGCAGCTCTCGACGGATGGCCTCAGCCACCGCTCGCTCATCGCTCTCCCCCACGTAGGTCAAGATCGGTCGCCGATCGACTGGCGGCGTCGTCACCATCGACAGGTCGCGGATCCCGGTGAGTGCCATCTCGAGGGTCCTCGGGATGGGGCTCGCCGTGAGCGTGAGGACATCGACCCCCTGCGAGAGCCGCTTGACCGCCTCTTTGTGCGAGACGCCGAAGCGCTGCTCCTCGTCGACGATCAGGAGGCCGAGGTCCTTGAACGAGATGTCAGCCGACAAGAGCCGGTGGGTTCCCACCACCACGTCGACCGTGCCCTCGGCGAGCCCTGCGACGACCCGAGTCGCCTCGGCGTCAGAGAGGAACCGGCTGAGGAGGGCCACCCTGATGGGGTAGCCGCCGAAGCGCTCCGTGATGGTCTGGTGATGCTGCGAAGCAAGCAGCGTGGTGGGGACCAGCAGAGCGACCTGCTTGCCGTCTTGGATGGCCTTGAACGCCGCACGCACCGCCACCTCGGTCTTGCCGAAGCCGACGTCGGCGCACACCAGCCGGTCCATGGGACGAGGTGCCTCCATGTCGGCCTTGACCTCGGCGATGGCCCTGCGCTGATCAGGCGTCTCGACGTAGGGAAACGCCGCCTCCATCTCGGCTTGCCACGGCGTGTCAGAGCTGAAGGCATGACCGGTGGCGACCAGGCGCTCCCGATAGAGCGCCACGAGCTCGTCAGCGACCTCTGAAGCCGCCGCCTTCGCCCTGGCCCTGGTGCGCTGCCAGTCAGAGCCTCCCATCTTCGAGAGCGACGGAGACTCTCCGCCCGTGTAGGGCGTGATCGACTCGATCTGGTCGACGGGCAGATAGAGACGATCATCACCGCGGAACTCGAGGATCAGATAGTCGCGCGTCGCTCCGGCCAGGGTCCTCGTCGTCACGCCGGCGAAGCGAGCCACCCCGTGTTGGCGATGCACCACGAAGCTCCCCACCGCCAGATCGTCGAAGAACCCGTCGGTGACCCGCTGCTGAGGACGAGCCGCGCGATGGGGTGCTCGCCGTCCCGTGATGTCCGATTCCGCCAGGATCGCCAGTCCCTGCTCGGCCAAGAGCACGCCGCGATGCAGCGGGGCGACAGCGATGACCACGCCCGGCTCCGTGGGGATCGTCGAGACGACCGGAGCCTCCAGGCCCTCACCCGCCAGCACCTCCGCCAATCGCCGAGCGCTCTGCTCGGTGGCACCTAAGGCGACGACCGTCAGGCGCTTGGCGACCAGGGCGCTGAGGTGAGCGGCGAGTCGCTCAGGATCGCCCACCACCTGGTCGAAGTTGCCCACGGCGAGCTGGGGCTCGTCCGGTGACGCCGCCGTAGCGGGGAGCGCCAGCACCGGCGCCGAGCTCTTGGCCAGCAGGCGATCGAAGTTGACGTGCAGGCCGGCAGAGAGGTCGTCGACCGAGCTCGACCCCTCCGAGCGCGTCGCCACGAGCGTCTCGACCAAGGCGCGCTCCTCGGTGAGCAGATCGATCGCCCGATCACGGATCCTCCGGGGCTCAACCAGCACCACGCCGGCAAAGATCGCCTC
>Ga0181519_10003165_pt1 | contig 13597 bp, 10 predicted proteins | sample PEATcosm2014_Bin_26_FD_121102 | JGI IMG/M metagenome (GOLD analysis project Ga0181519, IMG submission 121102) | Peatland microbial communities from MTU Mesocosm Facility, Houghton, MI, USA - PEATcosm2014_Bin02_10_metaG | ecosystem: Environmental > Terrestrial > Soil > Wetlands > Peat | place...
CCCGCTGGTCGAGCCCTGGCGCCACCGCGTCGTCGGGGCCCGGGTGGCCCGGCTGGCCACGGTGACCCGGGCCGGCCGGCCCCACGTGGTGCCGTGCTGCTTCATCGTGGTCCCCGGCCGCTCGGGCGATGTGGCGTACTCGGCGGTGGACGGCAAGCCCAAATCTTCGCCCGCCCTCAAGCGCTTGGAGAACGTGGCCGCCACCCCCTGGGCCTCACTGCTGGTCGACCACTACGTCGAGGACTGGTCGGCTCTGTGGTGGGTTCGCCTCGACGGCCCGGCCCGGGTGGTGGCCGATCCGGCCGAGGCCGAGGCGGCCCGGTCCGGGCTGCGGGCCAAGTACCCGCAGTACGGCTCGGTGGCCCTCCCCGGACCGGTCCTGGCCGTCGAGATCGGCCGTTGGCGCCACTGGCCGTGAGCGGTCCGGCCCGTCCGCCCGGACGGCGGTCACTATGGTGTGAGATCCACATCGTCCCAGCAGAGGGGAGAACGCCATGAGTAGGGCGCGGGTCGCACAGGCCGCCGCATTCATCATGGTGGCCGGGGTCATGGCCCCTCTGGTGCTCCTGATGGTGGTGAGCGGCCGGACGACCAAGCGCCAGATCGGCAGGATCCTCCGGGTGACGGCGGACAAAGTGGTGGCCGAGTTTGAGCAGTGGCGATAGCGGTCGCCGGCTGAGCGGCTGAGGTTGGGTTCAGGCGTCGGCCGGATCGGCCACCTGGTCGATCCGACTGGGTGCCCGGTAGCGGTAGCCGAAGCCCCGGACGGTCTCGATCGGGCTGATCGCCACGTCGGCCCAGCCCAGTTTGCGCCGCAGGTTGAGCACGGTGAACTTGACCCGGCCGGTGCCGATGCCCGACGGGTCGTGCCAGCCCCGCTCCAGGATCTCGAGCGGGGACAGCACCTGACCCGGGTGGCGCACCAGCAGGGCCAGCAGGCGGAACTCGGTCGGCGTGAGGGCGACCGAGCCGCCGTCGACCACGACATCTCGGGACTCGAAGTCGATTCGCAGCTGGGCGTCGACGTAGGCCCGGGGCCCGGCATCCCGCCGGGGGGCCCGGCGGAGCAGGCCGCTGATCCGGGCCATCAGCTCGGCGCTCCCGAAAGGCTTGGTCAGGTAGTCGTCGGCCCCGCTCAACAGGCCCCGGGCCTTGTCCGTCTCGAGCCCCCGGGCGGTCAGGACCATGACCGGCACGGTGCTCACGTCCCGGATGCGCTCCAGGACCGACCACCCGTCGAGAACGGGAAGGTTGAGGTCGAGCAGCACCAGGTCCGGTTCGTCCGCCCGGAAGCGCCGGAGCCCTTCAGCCCCGTCGGTGGCCGACAGCACGTCGTACCCGGCCCGGCCCAGCAGAATCTCGAGGGTCCGCCAGATGTCGAGGTCGTCCTCGATGACCAAGATGCGCGAGGGCACGGTCACCTCGCCACACCGGCCCCGGAGGCCCAGGCCAGGGCCGGCTCCGCTGCCACGTCGACGTCGCCGCAGTTCGTCGCTTTCACGCGCATGCCCCTCGACCCCTGCCGCCCTGCTGCACGCTACCGCGGCCGGCCAGGGTGCAGCAGGTCCGGTCCGGGCCCCGGCCGGGCCCGGTCGGACCGGTCGGGGAATCAGGCCCGAGCGGCCCGGGCCCGGCTCCTGGTGCGGCCCCTCGTCTGCTGGTCGAGCACGACCTTGCGGAGGCGCACCGAGCCCGGCGTGACCTCGACGCACTCGTCCTCGGTGATGAACTCGAGCGCCTGCTCGAGCGAGAGGTGCATCGGCGGGGTCAGGCGCTCCAGCTCGTCGGCCGTGGACGAGCGGACATTGGTGAGCTTCTTCTCCCGGGTCGGGTTGACGTCCATCTCGTCGGCCCGGGCGTTCTCGCCGACCACCATGCCCTCGTAGACGTCGACTCCCGGCCCGACCAGGAGGGTGCCCCGCTCCTGGAGGCTCATGAGGGCGTAGGTGGTGGTCACGCCCCGTCGGTCGGCCACCATCGACCCGTTGCGCCGGGTCCGCAGCTCGCCGTGCCACGGCTCGAAGCCGTCGAACACGTGGTGGAGCACCCCGGTGCCCCGGGTCTCGGTCATGAATTCGGTGCGGAAGCCGACCAGGCCGCGGGCCGGCACCCGGTACTCGAGGCGCACCCAGCCCGTCCCGTGGTTCACGATCTCGACCATCGATCCCTTGCGCAGGGCCAGGAGCTGGGTGATGACACCCAGGTAGTCGTCGGGCACGTCGATGGCCACCCGTTCCATGGGCTCGTGCAGCGCGCCGTCGATGATCCGGGTGACCACCTGGGGCTTGCCCACCGTCAGCTCGAACCCCTCCCGGCGCATGGTCTCGATCAGCACGGCCAGCTGGAGCTCGCCCCGACCCTGGACCTCCCACACATCGGGACGCTCGGTGGTGTTGACCCGGAGGGCCACGTTGCCCACCAGCTCGGCGTCCAGGCGGCCCTTGACCAGCCGGGCCGTGAGCTTGGACCCCTCCTTGCCGGCCAGCGGGGCGGTGTTGATGCCCACCGTCATGGCCAGGGTCGGCTCGTCGACCGTGATGGCCGGCAGCGGCCGGGGGTCGTCCGGGTCGGCCAGGGTCTCGCCGATGGTCACCTCGGCCAGGCCGGCCACGCCGGCGATCTCCCCCGGCCCGACCTCGTCGGTGGGTACCCGGTCCAGGGCCTCGGTCACGTAGAGCTCGGTCACCTTCACCCGTTCGACCGTCCCGTCGACCCGGCACCAGCCGACGACGGCGCCCTTGCGCAGGGAGCCGTTCACGACCCGGCAGAGGGCCAGGCGGCCGACGTAGGGCGACGCGTCGAGGTTGCACACCAGGGCCTGGAGCGGGGCGTCGGCGTCGTAGGCGGGAGGCGGGGTGCACCGGATGATGGTCTCGAAGAGGGGAGCCAGATCGGTGCCGGTGACCCCCGGCTCGGTGCTGGCCCATCCGGCCCGGGCGTTCGAGTAGAGGATGGGGAAGTCGATCTGGTGCTCGTCGGCGTCGAGGTCCAAGAACAGCTCCTCGACCTCGTGGACCACCTCGTCGATGCGGGCGTCGGCCCGGTCGACCTTGTTCACCACCAAGATGACCGGAAGCCGGGCTTCGAGGGCCTTGCGTAGCACGAACCGGGTTTGGGGCAGCGGGCCCTCGGAGGCGTCGACCAGCAGCAGGACGCCGTCCACCATGGTCAGGCCGCGCTCCACCTCGCCCCCGAAGTCGGCGTGACCGGGCGTGTCGATGATGTTGATCTTGACCCCGCCGAAGTGGACGGCCGTGTTCTTGGCCAGGATGGTGATGCCCTTCTCCCGCTCGAGGTCGCCCGAGTCCATGACCCGGTCGGCCACCTCGGCGTTGGCCCGGAAGGCACCGGTCTGCCAGAGCATGGCGTCGACCAGGGTCGTCTTGCCGTGGTCGACGTGAGCCACGATGGCCACGTTTCTGATGTCGTCTCGGGTGGGCATACCTCGCGGACCCTACCGCCCTTCCTGACCGGCCCATCCCGTACCCTCTTGTCGTGGCCTTCGACCCGGCAGTGCTCGCCACCTCCAACGTGGTCTTCGGGGTGGTCTTCGGTCTCTTTGTGGTCGTCTTCGTGGTCCTGGTGGTCATCACGTTGCGCTGGGCCGTCCGCCGGGACCGCCAGGGCCGCATCGAGTGGGAGCGCCGCCACCAGGCCACCGGCGGATCGGCCGGGCCCCGGCCCCGGGGACTGCGCCGGCTCCCGCCGTCGACCAACGGCCACGCCCCCGAGCCCCGGCCGGCCGACCCCGAGAGCGCCCCGTGAGCCCACCGGGGACGGTCGACGACGACCCGACGACGGGCCGCCATCGATGGCCGTTTCGGGGTGAGCACCGGCGGGGCCGCACCGCCTTCGTGCTGGCCGGCGGGGGCAGCCGGGGAGCGGGGCAGGTGGGGATGCTGGCCGAGCTGACCGATCGGGGCATCCGTCCCGACCGCGTCTACGGGGCCTCGGTCGGTGCGGTGAACGCGGCCGCCTACTGCGGGGACCCGACGCCGAACGGGGTGGCCCGGATGGAGGACATCTGGCGTTCGGTCACCGGCGAGCACGTCTTCCCGAGCGGCCGGGTCCATGGACCCTGGAAGTTCTTCCAGCAGCGCCCAGCCGTTCATCCCAACTCCGGCCTCCGGCGGATCGTCGAGGAGGGATTGCTCTTCGAGCGGCTGGAGGAGTCACCGATCCCGCTCGAGGTGGTGGCCACCTCGCTGGTCGACGGACGCGAGCGGTGGTTCAGCGAGGGTCCGGCGGCCGACGCCATCCTGGCGTCGGCGGCCATCCCGTCGATCCTGCCCCCGGTGACCCTTGGTGACGACGTCCTGGTCGACGGGGGGGTCGTGGACAACGTCCCGATCAGCCGGCCGATCGCCCAAGGGCTGACCCGGATCTACGTCTTGTTGTGCGGGCCCCTGCACTTCCGCCCGCCCATGCCCCGGCGACCGGTCGAGAACCTGGTCACCGCGTTCTTCATCGGCATCCACGCCCGGTTCGCCCGGGAGGTGGGCGATCTGCCCCCCGGGGTCGAGGTGGTGGTGTTCAGCGGGGGCCCGCCACCAGCTGACTACCGGGACTTCTCCGAAACCCCCAAGATGATCGAGGAGGGGCGGGCCGAGGTGGCCGCCGTCCTGGATGGACAGCGGGCCAGCGCCCACCAGCCCGGTGCCGACGAGCCCGGGTGGGGTGATGTCGGCGCCCCCGGGGCCAGGGCCTACGGGGAGACGCCCCACTAGCACCGCCGCTCGACGGCTCAGCCCCGGGGCCCGCGCCGGCCGGGACAGCCGTCTGGTGGAATGGGGGGGTGTCGATACTCGAGTCGTTCCATCCGGCGGTCCGGGCGTGGTTCGAGGCCCAGTTCCCCGATGGCCCGACCCGGCCCCAGGAGGCGGCCTGGCCGCTCATCGCCGCCGGCGGCGACGTGCTGGTGGCCTCGCCCACGGGCACCGGTAAGACCCTCACCGGGTTCCTGGTGGCCATCGACGCCGCCTACCGGTCGGCGGCCACCGGCCCGGTCCCCGGGGGCCCGAGTCCTCGGGACACGGCCGCCCCGGAAGGGGAAGGGACAGTCCCCCAGGCCGGGAGCCCCAGCGGACCCGAGGTCCTGTACGTGTCGCCGTTGCGGGCCCTGGCGACCGACGTCCACGAGAACCTCCAGGTGCCCCTGGCCGGCATCCAGCGGGCCGCCGTCGATCTGGGCCTGCCCCTCCCCGACCTCCGGGTCGGCGTGCGGACCGGGGACACCACGGCCGCCGAGCGGGCGGCCATGCGCCGGTCGCCCCCCGACCTGCTGGTGACCACGCCCGAGTCCCTCTACCTCCTCCTCACCGCCCCCTCCTCTCGGGCCTCCCTGGCCCGCGTGCGCACGGTCATCATCGACGAGGTCCACACCCTGGCCCGGGACAAGCGGGGTTCGCACCTGGCCCTCAGCCTGGAGCGGCTGGCCGGGGTGGTGGAGGCGGCCGGCGGCCGGCTCCAGCGGATCGGGCTGTCGGCCACCCAGCGGCCCCTCGAGGTGGTGGCCCGGCTCTTGGGCGGGGTCGACCCCACCCGGCCGGCGCCGACGATCGTCGACTGCGGCCACCGGCGCGACCTCGACGTGGCCATCGAGCTACCCGACGCCGAGCTCGAGGCGGTGGCCCCCCACGGCCAGTTCGCCGAGGTGCTCGACCGGATCGCCGCTCACGTGCGCGACCACCGGACCACCCTGGTCTTCGTCAACACCCGCAAGATGGCCGAGCGGGTGGCCCACCAGCTGGCCGAGCGGCTGGCCGAGGACGATCCCGACGCCGGCCTGGTGGTGGCCGCGCACCACGGGAGCCTGTCGGCCGGCCGACGCCGACTGGTCGAGGCCCGGCTGCGGGCCGGCGAGCTCCGGGCGCTGGTGGCCACGGCCTCGCTCGAGCTGGGCATCGACGTCGGACCGGTGGAGCTGGTGTGCCAGATCGGGTCGCCCCGTTCGATCGGCACGTTCATCCAACGCATCGGCCGAGCCAACCACCAGCTCCAGGGGACGCCGGCCGGCCGCCTCTACCCCATGACCCGGGACGAGCTGGTCGAGTGCACGGCGCTGTTGGCGGCCGTCCGTTCGGGTCGGCTGGACGCCCTGCACCCGCCCACGGCACCGCTCGACGTCCTGGTCCAGCAGGTGGTGGCCGAGGTGGCGGCGGCCGGGGAGTGCATCGAGGACGAGGTGTTCGAGCTGGTCCGCCGGGCCGCTCCCTACGCCGACCTCGACCGGGCGGCCTTCGACGAGGTGGTGGCCCTGGCCTCGTGGGGCATCACCACCGGCCGGGGGCGTCGGGGAGCCCATCTGCACCGCGACGGCGTCAACGGCCGCCTCCGGCCCCGCCGTGGGGCCCGGCTGGCCGCCCTGACCAGCGGGGGCGCCATCCCCGAGACCGGGGACTACCGGGTGGTCCTCGATCCCGACGGGGTGACCGTGGGTTCGGTGCACGAGGACTTCGCCGTCGAGGCCAACATCGGCGACGTCTTCTTGTTGGGCACCCACTCGTGGCGGGTCCGCAAGGTCGAGCTGGGCACGGTGCGGGTGACCGACGCCGGGGACGCCGCCCCCACGGTGCCCTTCTGGCTGGGCGAGGCGCCGGCCCGGACGGCCGAGCTGTCCGAGGAGGTGTCGGCCCTGCGGGCCGCCCTCGAGGAGCCGCTGGCCGCCGGTGATCCGGCCGGGGCCCGGGCCGTGGTCATGACCCGCTCGGGGGTGGACGAGGACGTGGCCGACCAGGTGGTGGCCTACCTGGCCGCCGGACGCCGGGCCCTCGGCGTCCTTCCGACCCACGACCATCTGGTCGTCGAGCGGTTCTTCGACGACACCGAGGGCTCCCAGCTGGTCATCCACGCCCCCTACGGGGGACGCATCAACCGGGCGCTGGGGTTGGCCCTGCGCAAGCGGTTCTGCGTGTCCTTCGACTTCGAGCTCCAGGCGGCGGCCGACGACGACACGGTGATCCTCTCGCTCGGGCCCCAGCACAGCTTCGCCCTGGCCCAGGTGCCCAGGATGCTGACCAGCGCCTCGGCCGTCGATGTGCTCGTCCAGGCGGTGCTGCCCCATCCCATGCTGGCCGCCCGCTGGCGCTGGAACCTCAACCGGGCCCTGGTCGTGCCCCGGTCCCGGGGGGGCCAGCGGCGGCCCATCAACCTCCAGCGCATGGAGGCCGACGACCTGATGGCGGCGGCCTGGCCGTCGCTGGCCGCCTGCCAGGACAATGCCGCCCCGGGGCCGGTCACCGTGCCCGACCACGTGCTGGTCCGCCAGACGGTGGACGACTGCCTGCACGAGGCTCTCGATGCCGACGGCCTGGTCGACCTGGTGCGCTCGCTCGAGGAGGGGCGGGTCGAGGTCCACCTGGTCGAGTCGTCCGAGCCCTCGCCGCTGGCCCACGGCATCTTGTCGGGCCGGCCCTACACCTTCTTGGACGGGGCCCCGCTCGAAGAGCGCCGGACCCGGGCGGTGCCGGTGGGCCGGGGCCTGGCCGCCGGCCCCGGCGTGCTCGGCGTGGCCGTCGACGAGCTGGGTCCCCTCGATGCACCGGCGGTGGCCGAGGTGCTCGACCAGGTCCGGCCGGCGCCCCGCGACCCCGACGAGCTCCACGACCTCCTGCTGTCGTTGGTGGCCTGCCGGCCGGTCGAGCCCTGGCGGGGCCTCTTCGAGCAGCTCGAGCAGGCCGGCCGGGCGGCCGAGCGCTCCGGGGTGTGGTCGCCCACCGAGCTCGAGGCCCGGGCCCGGGACATCCCGGTCGACGACCGGGCCGCCGCCGACTGCGTGCGGGGCCACCTCGAACTGGCCGGACCGGTGTCGGTGGACGAGCTGGTGGCCGAGGGCCCGCTGCCCGGCGGCCACCCCCGCGGTGCCCCCCTCGGCCCGGCCCGGGCCCGGACCGCCCTGGCCCGGCTGGAGGCCGAAGGCGCAGCCATCGAGCTGCCCGACGGCCGGTGGTGCGCCCGCCACCTCCTGGTGCGGCTGCACGCGGCCAGCCGGGCCCACCGCCGCCGGTTCGTCGAGCCGGCCAGCATCGCCCAGATGGTCCGGTTCCTGGCCCGCTGGCAGCACGTGGCCCCAGGGACCCAGCTCGAGGGTCGACCCGGGCTCCTGGCCGTGATCGAGCAGCTGGCCGGGCTGGAGATCCCGGCCGGGGACTGGGAGTCCCAGGTGCTCCCGGCCCGGGTGGCCGGCTACGACCCCCGGTGGCTGGACGAACTGTGCCTGGCCGGCGACGTGGCCTGGGGTCGGCTGAGCCCGCGGCCCGGACGCGATCCCGGCGTCCCGCCTGATCCCGGGATCGCCACCCCGGCGGCCCAGGCCCGAGAGTCCCGGCGGGGCGGCGCCACCCCGTCGCCGGCCACGCCCCTGGCCCTGGTGCTGCGCCAGGATCTCGATTGGGTCCTGGCTGCCGTGCGCGGTGGCGAGGCCGTGGTCGAGCCGTCGGTCGGGGCGTCGGCCGACGTGCTGGCCGTCCTGCGACAGCGCGGCGCGTGCTTCCGGTCCGAGCTCCCGGCGGCCACCGGCCGCTTGCCGGCCGAGGTCGACGAGGGCCTGTGGGACCTGGTGGCCCGGGGCGTGGCCACGGCCGACGCCTTCTCAGCCGTGCGCTCCCTGCTCTCGGCCCGGGACCGTTGGCGGAGCCGTCAGCGCCGGCGCCCGGCCGGCCGGGTGGGGCTGGCCCGGCGGCGGGCCGAGGTCGGCACCGGGCACGGGGAGGGCCGGTGGTCGCTCCTGCCCTCGGGTCCGGCGCCGGCCCGCCCGGAACCGGACGCCCGGTCGGCGCCCGGAGCGGGCGACCTGACGGCGGCCCTGAGCGACGCCGCCCTCGACGAGCTGGCCGAGGCGGTGGCCGGCCAGATGCTGGCCCGGTGGGGCGTCGTGGCCTGGGAGCTGTGGGACCGCGAGTCGTTCCGGTTGCCCTGGCGCCTGGTCGTCCGGGCGTTGCGCCGCCTGGAGGCCCGGGGGCTGGTCCTGGGCGGACGCTTCGTGGCCGGGCTCTCGGGGGAGCAGTACGCGCTGGCCGAGGCCGCCCAGCTGCTGGCCGAGGTCCGCCGGTCGTCGGGCGACGGCGAGGAGCTGGCGGTGGCCGCCGCCGACCCGCTGAACGTGACCGGCACGGTGCTTCCCGGGCCCCGGGTGCCGGCCGTCCGACACCGTCAGGTGACCTACCTCGACGGCGTGCCCACCAAGGCCGGCTGACCAGGGCCCGCCGACGCCGGTGACCGGAACGATCGACCTCAACGCCGACATCGGCGAGGGATCGGGGCCCGAGGCCGAGGATCCCGAGATCTTGGCCGCCGTGAGCACGGCCCACATCGCCTGCGGGTTCCACGCCGGCGGGCCCGAGGTCATGCGTCGGGCCGTCACCGCCGCCGTCCGGGCCAAGGTGGCGGTCGGGGCCCACCCGTCCTACCCCGATGCCCCGGGCTTCGGACGGCGGCCCCTGGACCGGCCGGCCGAGCAGGTGGCCGACGACGTGCTCTACCAGATCGGCGCGCTGGCCGGGATCGCCCGGGCCTGCGGGGCCGAGATGGTGTCGGTCAAGCCCCACGGCGCCCTCTACCACCGGGTGTCCGCCGACCGGGCCGTGGCCCTAGCCGTGGCCCGGGCCGTCCGGGACTTCGACCCCTCCCTCCGCCTGGTGGTGGCGGCCGGTTCCCCGACCTGGCCGGACCTGGCCTCGGTGGGCCTGGCCCTGGTGGCCGAGGGTTTCGGCGACCGGGCCTACGCGTCGGACGGCACGCTGGTCCCCCGGGACCGGCCCGGGGCGGTGCTGAGCGACCCCGAGGCGGCGGCCCGCCAGGCCGTGTCCATCGCCGTCGACGGCGTGGCCGTCGCCGTGGACGGCCGGCCGGTCACCGTGACCGCGGCAACGCTGTGCCTCCACGGGGACACGCCCGGTGCCCCGGCGGTCGCCCGGACGGTCCGCCGGGCCCTCGAGGCGGCCGGGCTGGTCGTCGCCGCCCCGGCCCGGTGAGCGAGCCGACGGGGGATCGGGGCCCGGTGGTGGCGGTGGGCGACGCCGCCGTGCTGGTCGAGGTGGCCGACGCCCGGGCCGCCCGGGCCCTGGCTTCCACGGCCCGGGCGGCCGCCGGTCCCGAGGTGATCGACGTGGTGCCGGGGTTGCGCACCGTGCTCGTCTCCTTCGACCCCCGCCGGACCGCCCCCGGTGCCGTGGCCGACTGGCTGGGCGGTCTCGCGCCGGTCGCTCTCCAGAGCGACGGGCCGGCCACCGTGGTCGTCCCCACCGTCTTCGACGGGCCCGACCTGGCCGACGTGGCCCGGTCCTGCGACCTCGAACCGGCCGACGTGGTGAGCCTGTTCACCCGGGCCGAGCTGGAGGTGGCCGTGCTCGGGTTCTCCCCGGGGTTCGCCTACCTCGAGGGGCTGCCCGGGCCGCTCACCACCGTGGCCCGACGGCCCCGGCCCCGGCCGGCCGTGCCCGGCGGGTCGGTGGCCCTGGCCGGTGGCTACGCCGCCGTCTACCCCCAGCGCACCCCGGGCGGGTGGCAGCTGGTCGGAAGGACCGGGCTGTCCCTGTTCAACCCGGCCCGCCCCCCCTACGCCCTGTTGGCCCCGGGCGACCGGGTGCGCTTCCGGGCCCAGCCCGGGGCCGACCTCACCCTCCCGGCCCCCCCGGGCCCGGACCGGGCCGTCCACCGGGTCCCGGCCGGGGTGCCCATGGCCTGCACCGTCGAGACCCCGGGACTTCTCGACCTGGTCCAGGACCGGGGCCGCGACGGGGTGGCCCACCTCGGGGTGCCCCGGGCCGGCGCCGCCGACCCGGTGGCGCACCGGTTGGCCAACGACCTGGTCGGCAACGACCCCGACGCCGCCACCGTCGAGGTGACGGTCCGGGGACCGGCGCTGCGTTGGCGGGGCCACGGGTACGTGGCCCTGGTCGGCCCGGGGGCCCGCATGGCTCTGGACGGCCGGGAGGTGCCCGAGGGCCACGTGGTCCCGGTGGCCGCCGGCCAGCAGCTGGTGGTGGCCACGTCGGGCACCGGCTGTCGGGCCTACCTGGCCGTGCGGGGCGGATTCGTGACCACCCCGGCCCTGGGCAGCCAGTCGACCGACGTCCTGTCGTGGACCGGGGCCGGACCGCTGGCCCGAGGCGACGAGCTCGGTATGGGCCCCCCGGCGGGACCGCCGGGGGGCCACCTGGTGGCCGGGCTGCCCGAGGACCTGCCCGGTCCCCGGGTCCTGCGGGTCCTGGCCGGGCCCCACCTCGACCGCCTGGCCCCGGGGACCCTCGACCGGTTGACCGGCACCGAGATGATCGCCGAGCCGACCAGCGACCGGATCGGGCTGCGGCTGGCCGCCGGGGACCGGCGCCCGGGCGGGGCTGGTCGGCCGGAGGCCGCGGGGGCCGGGATGGTGTCCCAGGGCATGGTCACCGGCGCGGTCCAGGTACCCCCGGGCGGGGACCCGATCGTCCTGTTGCCCGACCACGCCACCCTGGGCGGCTACCCGGTGGCCGCCGTGGTCATCTCGGCCGACCTGGCCGTGCTCGGCCGTTGCCGGCCGGGCGACCGGGTGCGGCTGGTCCCGGTGGGGGCGTCAGAGGCGGCCCGGGCCCTGGCCGAGCTGGAGCGGCGCCTCTCGGGGGCGGTGCGGGGCCGCTTCCCCATGCTGGCCGGCTGACCGGATCGCTCAGGCGGCCCGCCGGGTCAGGTCGGGGTGGCGCCGGGACAGGTCGCCGCACTCCTCGCACACGCTGGTCGGGATGACGCCCATCCGCATGAGGAGGGCGAAGATCCGACAGCCCACGCAGAAGCCGAACGCCGCCTCGGCGAATGCCGGCACGGCCAGCACGACGACCAGCCACCGGGCATCCCCCCAGCCGGCACTGGCCCAGACGATGACCGCGGCCGAGGTGATGACGGCCCCCATGGCCTGGGCGAAGCGCTTGGGCGGCCCCGGGGTGAGGCGCTCCTCGACGGGCAGCCGGGGGGCGATCACCCGGGTGGCCAGGAGGCCCAGGGGGCTCAACCGGGGGCCGGTCAGCACCCGGGCCCAGAAGCCGTAGGCCAGGGGGATGAGCATCCAGGGGAGGTCGGCGGCCAGGGCCACCACGGCCATGACCACCACGCCGGTGGCCACCGTCCGGGCGGCCACCTCGTTCACCGGATTGGGGAAGCTGAAGAACCCCTTGGTGGCCACGTCCACTCCCGGCGCTCGGCGACTCGTGCGTTGGATCGCACAAATCCTAGCTCCTTGGTCAGCATTACGCGCCGGCCGACCGGGGGCTCAACCGACCAGCAGCTTGATGGCCGTGGCCAGGCCGATGGCGATGATGACCACCCGGAGCACGGGCACCGGCAGCCGGCGGGCGGCGTGGCCGCCCAGATAGCCGCCGACCAGGCTGCCGGCGGCCAGCAGGCCCACGGCCTCCCAGGCCAGATGGGCGTGGACGATGAAGACGGCGGCGGCCACCCCGTTGACCAGCACGGACAGCGCGGTCCGCAGGCCGCCCGTGCGGTCCAGGGTGTCGGGCAGGGCCAAGCCGAGCACGGCCAGCAGCATGACCCCCATGCCCGCCCCGAAGTAGCCCCCGTAGACGGCGATCAGGAAGGTGCCCCCGAAGAGCATGACCCGTCGGGTCACGTGGTCGTGGTTGACCCCCCGGAAGGCCCGGGCCAGCGGGAGCTGGACGGCGAACAGGGCGACGGCCAGGAGGACCAGCCACGGAGCCAGCCGCTCGAAGGCGGTGGCCGGTGTGGTCAGGAGCAGGGCCGCCCCGGCCACCGCGCCGCCGATGGCGGGCAGCGCCAAGGACCGCAACCGGTCGCTCTGGTCGCCGATCTGGGTCCGGAAGCTGGCCACTCCGCCCAGGTAGCCGGGCCAGATGCCGACCGTCGAGGTGACGTTGGCGGTCAACGCCGGGTAGCCCAGCCACAAGAGGACCGGGAAGCTGACCAGGGTGCCCCCTCCGGCCACCCCGTTGACCACCCCGGCACCCACCCCGGCCAGGGTCAGCACCAGGGCCCGCCCGGTGGTCAGATCCACCCCGCCGGTGGTGCCGATCGCCAGACCGGACAGGTGGCCCATCGGGGTCACCCTAAGCCCATCGGGTCACCGGGAACGGAGCCGGGCCGTCGAGCCGGCGGGGCCGGGTCGGGCAACGGCCCGGGCCTCAGGGAGCGACCCGGCCGTTCCCCGAGGCCGTCCCGGGACCCCCCGGGAGGTGGTCGTCATGACCGGTGATGGGCACGACCACGGCGTCCCGGCCGGGGCCGAAGGCCGCCCCGCCTTCTGCGGTCGGGTCGTCGGCCGGGCCGGGGGCCACCGAAAGGGCCCGGTCGTCGGGCACGCCGACCATGACCCCGGGCTCGTCGACCCCGGGCTCGTCGACCCCGGGCTCGTCGACCCCCGGCTCTCCGGCGGCCGGCTCTCCGGCGGCGGCCCTCCCGGCCGCGGGGTCGGCGGCGGGGTCGGCGGGGTCGTCGGGCAACGGTCCTGCGGTGGGTGCCAACCGGCCGGTCCCGGCGGTTGCCGTTCGGCGCACCGGTCGCGGCGGGGCCACGACCAGGGCCTCCTCCCGGCGGCGGTGCATCACGGCCGAGAGGTCCTGCCACTCGGCGGCCTCGAGGACCTTGAGCC
>Ga0181519_10003168_pt1 | contig 13583 bp, 11 predicted proteins | sample PEATcosm2014_Bin_26_FD_121102 | JGI IMG/M metagenome (GOLD analysis project Ga0181519, IMG submission 121102) | Peatland microbial communities from MTU Mesocosm Facility, Houghton, MI, USA - PEATcosm2014_Bin02_10_metaG | ecosystem: Environmental > Terrestrial > Soil > Wetlands > Peat | place...
CTATCCTCCCTTACCATCCTACGTCGAAGCGCCGTTTCAAAAGTACGGGATCGATAAAACCGAGCTATTCGGAGATTTCCGCGTTTGTCCGTTCTCGGCGGATGAGCCCCATGTGATGCGCGAAGTCTGCATCGATTCGGCATCGAATTTGAGATTACATTTCAGGGACGATAAGCCGGCCCAGTAATTTGACGTGTTCGCTTCAACACGGCGCAGGTGCGCCCAAAACCGATACGCTGCTTACGTCAACGCGCTGCCGTCAGGTGTTCCTTCAACCGCGGCATCAGCTCGACCAAATTGCAGGGCCGGTGGCGGTTGTCGAGCTGAGGCGCGATGATCTCCCAGCCGTCGCGGCAGGCGCCGGGCGAACCCGGCAGCGCGAAGAGATAGGTGCCACCGGCAACCCCGGCACTGGCGCGGCTCTGGATGGTCGAGGTGCCGATCTTCTGGTAGCTGAGCATGCGGAACAATTCGCCGAATCCCGCGATTTCCTTTTCATAGACCGCTTGGAAAGCCTCGGGCGTGACATCGCGGCCGGTGACGCCGGTGCCGCCGGTCGAAATGACCACGTCGATAGCGGGGTCGGCGATCCAGGCCTTGAGCTGCGCCACGATCGCGTTCTGGTCGTCCTTGACGATGCGCTTCGCCGCGAGCTTGTGGCCGGCGGCGGTCAACAGATCGGCCAGGGTCTTGCCGGATTTGTCGTCGCTCTCGGTTCTGGTGTCGGAAACCGTCAGCACCGCGATGTTGACGGGCAGGAAGGGGCGCGTCTCGTCAATTGTTTTCGGCAACATGGCGGCTATCCGGCTCGGTTGAGTCGAGAGCGGTATAGGTCGGCCATTGGCCCGCGGCAAGCGCGTCGAGATCGGGGGTGGGCTGCCCGAGGCGCTGGCGGTAGATCCAGTAATTGGTCAGCACCCGCTCGGTGAAGATCCGGGATTCGCCGGCGGGAACGCTTTCGATGAACAGCAACGGGTCCGCGTTGAATCCCGCTTGCAGGGATTTCCAATGCTCCAGCGCGCCCGGCCCGCCGTTATAGGCGATGGCGAAATAGATCAGGTTGTTGTGCTCGTCATGGAGCAGGCTCTGGATGTATTCCTGCGCCAGCGTCAGGTTGATCTGGGGATCGGCCAGTTCCTCGTGGCGCATGTTCTTGTCGACCGAGTTCAGCGTCTCGCCGGTCTGTTCCGCCATCAGCTTCGCGGTCGCCGGCATCAGCTGCATCAAGCCAAGCGCGCCGGCCGTGCTCACCACATGCGGCGCGAACAGCGATTCCTGGCGCATCACGCCGAACAGCAGCGCGCGGTCCACGGTGAAGCCGCCACGCGGCGTCCAGCGCGGCACGGGATAGAGCGCGTGGTCGTGATATTGGCCGTCGCGGCTGGTCAGAATGGACGCCAGTTGGAGGCTCAAACTGGGCAGATTGGCGCGGTCGGACAAGGCCGCCACCGCGCGCAAGAGGTTGGTCGAGCCGTCCGCGGCCAGGAGCCGCAGCTCGTCATTGGCGGCGGCGTGGTCGCCGACCTCGAGCAGCGCCAAGGCGCGCCTTCCGGCGGGGGTGCCCTTGATCAATTGGGCGTCGAAATCGGTGAAGGGCTCGCTGTCGAAATTGAAGTAATTGTCGACGCCCAGAATTCGCCGGGCAAGCAGCCCGTAGAAAGTGTGCGAGCGTCCGGCGGCGATGCCGAGCCAATAGGCCACATGCTCCGGCCGCTTGCTTTTGAGTTCGACCCGCGCCGCCCAGAAGGCCGCGGCCGAAACCATCCAGGGCGATTGGCCCTTGGCCGTGGCCAAGGTCTGGAAATGCTTGCCCGCCTCGTCGAACCGGCCGGCGCGCCAGGCGGCCAAGCCCTCTTGCCACTGGCCGGCGAGGGGATTGGATCCATCCGTGTAGCCGCTGGGGGTGAAATCGGTGTCGTTGTCGGCGACGGATTGGGAAACCAGGGTGGCGATTTGCGGCTTTTTCGGCGGCGGGGCATTGGCGGGCTGGCGCTGTTGGGCCAGGCTGTAGATCGTCTTGGCCTCGGGCTGATCGCCGTAGAGATCGAGCCAATTGGCCAGTTCCTGGTAGCTGGTGCGGTATTTGGGATGGAGATAGCGCTGGGCCAGGACATGGCCCATCAGCAGGGGGTTCTTGAGTCCGTTGATCTCGCGGTCGGCCGCGGCCCATTGGCCGTTGTCCTGGAGCAGCAGGATCAGCCGGTAACGTTCCGCGTCGTCCGCGCCCAGCACGGTCGGCAGGTCCGCTTCCTGGCGGAGGTCGAGTCCGGGTATGAGCGAGGCTGTCGCGGTCAAGAAATCCGCGGCGGTAGCCTTCAGGGGGCCGAACAATAACGCGGCAAGGAAGGCAATAACGAATACCTTCGTCCAAGTCTTGTTCGGCCGGACCCCGTATATCCAGCTATTCATGAGGGACGCCTTAGACTATCCATGACTCGTTTGGCAAGATAAAATCTGTGTCAGCCCGTGCCAATTGGCATCCCCTTTATGCAGTTTCAAGGGGGATGCTGTGGATAGTTATAATGTTACTGCAAGTCGGCCAGTTTGGATTTGATCGAGATCAAGTCGCGCCAAGATTCGACTTTATTGGCCGGGGCGCGCAAAAGGAAAGACGGATGGTAAATGGCGATAGCGGGCACGGTTCCGCCCTCCATTCCGGGGACCGTCAGGTCGAACCAGCGGCCGCGCAGCCGGGTAATGCCCTCGCTTTTCCCGAGCAGGGTGGAAGTGGCGGTTCCGCCGCATAAGACCACGAGTCGCGGCTTCACCAGGGCGATATGCCGCCACACGAAGGGCAGGCAAAGCGCGGTTTCCTCGGATGTCGGCTTGCGGTTGCCGGGCGGGCGCCAGAACAGAACGTTGCTGATATAGGCGTTCTTGCCGCGTTCCACGCCGATGGATGCCAGCATGCGATCGAGAAGCTGGCCGCTTCTTCCGACGAAGGGTTTGCCGATCCGGTCCTCATCCGCTCCCGGCGCTTCGCCGATAAGCATCAAAGGGGCGTCCGGATTGCCGTCGGAAAAAACCGTATTCGTGGCGGTGCGGCGAAGAGAACATCCATCGAACGATTCGACGATGGCGCGAAGTTCGGACAAATTCCCCGCCGAGTCGGCGAGCTGCCGCGCCGAGGCCAGAATCGCACTTTGCGGAGCAGGCGGGGACGCGGGCGGTGGCGGTGATGCCGCGGCCTCACGCGGCCTAAGACCGGTTATCGCGCCCGATGACGCACGGGAAATGGGGGGGCTGAGAGGTGCTGGGTTTGCTTTTGCCGCGGGCGGTCGCGCGAAGCGGTCGCGCGGGATTTCGCCGATTGCTTCGTCGGCGCCCATCGCCAATTGCCATTCCAGCATCCGTGCGGCCGCGGGACGTTCCTGCATGCGCGAAGCCTAGCATCCACTATAGTGCCGCGCCATGCAGCGCGAACGGATGAACTACGATGTGGTCGTGGTCGGCGCGGGCCCGTCGGGACTCGCGGCGGCGATCCGTTTGAAGCAACTCGCGGCGAAAGCCGCAAGGCCGCTCTCGGTCTGCGTCGTCGAAAAGGGCTCGGAGGTGGGCGCGCATATCCTTTCGGGCGCGGTGTTCGAGCCGCGCGCCCTCGACGAGTTGTTTCCCGATTGGCGCGAACGCGGCGCACCGCTCGAGACCAAGGCGGTCCAGGACCGGTTTCTGTTCCTGACCTCGCGCCGGGCGTTGCCCTTGCCGGTGCCGCCGCAAATGCGCAATCACGGCAATTACATCATCAGCCTGGGCGATCTCTGCCGCTGGCTCGCGCATCAGGCCGAGGCACTCGGCGTCGAAATCTATCCCGGTTTCGCGGCGGCCGAAATTCTCTACGGTGAAAACGGCCGTGTCGCGGGCGTCGCCACCGGGGCCATGGGAATGGGCAAGGACGGCAAGGCGACCGCGAATTTCCAGCCCGGTGTCGAGTTGCATGGCCGGGAAACCCTGTTCGCCGAGGGCTGCCGCGGCTCGCTGACCAAGCTGCTCGAGGCGCGGTTCGGCCTGCGCAAGGATCGTGATCCGCAAAGCTATGGGCTCGGCATCAAGGAATTGTGGCAGATCGATCCATCCCGGCACCGCGCCGGGCTGGTGGTGCACAGCATCGGCTGGCCGCTCGACCGCCATACCTATGGCGGCTCGTTCCTCTATCACTTCGGCGAAAACCTGCTCGCCGCGGGATTCGTGGTCGGGCTCGATTACGCCAATCCCTATCTTTCACCCTTCGAGGAATTCCAGCGCTTCAAGACACATCCCGGTATTCGCGGCGTGTTCGAAGGCGGCAAACGCATCGCCTATGGCGCGCGTGCCTTGAACGAGGGCGGGTTCCAATCGATCCCCGGCCTGAGCTTTCCCGGCGGGTTGCTCATCGGCGACGCCGCGGGGTTTTTGAACGTGCCCAAGATCAAGGGCAGCCACACCGCGATGAAATCGGGCATGGTTGCGGCCGAGACGGTGTTCCGGCGGCTCAATGGCAACGATCATGCCGATTACCGCAACGCGCTGGCGGCTTCCTGGGTTTGGCCCGAGCTTTACGCCGCGCGCAACATCCGTCCCGGATTCCATTACGGGTTGTGGGCGGGCCTGGCCCTGGCCGGTCTCGACACCTATCTCTGGCGCGGCAATGCCCCTTGGACGATGCATCAGCGCGCCGATCACGAACAGCTCGCGCGCGCCATCCGCGCCAAGCCCATCATTTACCCCAAGCCCGACGGCAAGATCTCTTTCGACCGGCTGTCCTCGGTATTCCTCTCCGGGGTAAACCATGAGGAGAATCAACCGGCGCATCTCCGGTTGCGAAATCCCGAAGCCGCGATCGCGGTCAATGACGCGGTCTATGCCGCGCCCGAGACGCGCTATTGCCCGGCCGGGGTGTATGAAATTTTAACCGACGCCTCCGGCCGCAAACGCCTCCAGATCAACGCCGCCAATTGCATCCATTGCAAAAGCTGCGACATCAAGGATCCGACCCAGAATATCGACTGGACGCCGCCGGAGGGCGGTGGCGGGCCCAATTATCCGAACATGTAGGCTTCCGGCCGGTGTATGAATGGACGTGACATGACCAAGAAGAAACCGATCAAGACCTGGGCGATCGCGGCGGCCGGCGCGGCAATCATCGCTGGCGGGCTTTTGGCGCTGGTTTGGTGGAAGGCCGGGATGCCGCTTTTCGCCTCGTCATCGGCGCCAATTCCGGTCGCGGAAGAGCCGGTCACTCCGGACAGCGCGCTTGGCGCCTATCTGGCCGTGCTGCACGCGCAGCAGGAACATGACTACACCAACGCCACCTCCTTCATCGACCGCACGATGGCCGACGATCCCGACAATTTCGACCTGTTACGGCGCGCCTTCGTCCTGCGCCTGTCCGAGGGAAGGGTCGCGGATTCGGTCGATCTCGCCCGCCGCATCGTCGCGCATGACGGCAATAACGGCCTTGCCGCGCTGGTGTTGCTGGAACAAGCGATCAAGGCCGGCGATTTCGAGGGTGCTGCGAAACTGGCATCGACGATTCCGCGCGAGGGCGCGCAACGCTATTCCGTGCCGCTGCTGCTCGCCTGGAGCGATGCGGGGCGCGGACAGGCCGCTCTGGTGGCCAAGGACATTGCCGGTACCGGCGACACCTCCGGGCTCGGTCCGCTGAAGGAGATTCACACGACGCTGATCGCCGATGTCACCGATCAGACCGACCAGGCGGCATCCGGATACAAGGCGATCATCGCCGAGGTCAATCCGCCCAGCCTGCGCGTGGTGCAACTTGCCGGGAATTTTTACGAACGCCATAACCGGCCCGACGATGCGCGCGCGCTTTACCAAAGCGCCGCCTCGGAAGACGATTCCGACATCACCGCCTCCGGACTCGATCGCATCGCCAAAAATATAATTCCGCCGCGCGTGGTGGCGACTCCCGCCGATGGCGCCGCCGAGGCGCTGTTCGATCTCGCCAGCCTGCTTGATCAAGGCGAGACCGCGGATGCGGCGCTGGTTTACGCGCAATTGGCGCTCGATTTGAAACCCGATTTCGCCCTGGCCGGGCTGTTGATCGGTGAGATCCGCGAACAGCAGGGCCGCGACGCCAGCGCGCTGGCGATTTACCAGAGCATCGGCGGGGATTCGCCCTTCTCCTGGACGGCGCAATTACGCATGGCGCTGGTGCTCGACGCGCTCGGCCGGACCGACGAGGCCAAAGCGCAGCTCGAAGCCATGGCGAAGCAATACCCCGACCGCGCCGAACCGCTGGTCGAGCTGGGCGACATCGAGCGCAGCCACAGCGATTTCACCGCCGCGGCGGCTTCCTATACCGAGGGCCTGGCGCGCGTCACCGATCCGTCGCCACGGAGCTGGCGAATATTCTACAGCCGCGGCGTCGCTTATGAGCGCTCCGACCAATGGCCCAAGGCCGAGGCCGATTTCAAGCATGCGCTGGAATTGCAGCCGGATCAGCCGCTGGTGCTGAATTACCTGGGCTATACCTGGGTCGACAAGGGCGTGAACCTCGACCAGGGCGTGCACATGATCCAGCGCGCGGTCGAGCTGCAACCCAATGACGGCTACATCGTCGACAGTTTGGGCTGGGCCTATTACCGGCTCGGCGATTTTCCGCACGCCACCGAGACGCTGGAGCGGGCGATCGAAATGCTGCCCGAAGATCCGACCATCAACGATCATCTCGGCGACGCCTATTGGCAGAACGGCCGGCGCCTCGAGGCGCTTTATCAATGGCGCCGCGCGCTGCAGTTCAAGCCGGATGCCGACGAGGCGCAGAAGATCGAGGGCAAACTTGATCATGGCCTGAGCAACACCAGCGGCGGTTGACCGATCCCTTGCTCGCGCCGGCCAAAATCAATCTCTATCTTCACGTCACCGGACGCCGCGGCGATGGCTATCATCTGCTCGACAGCCTGGTCGCCTTTGCCGATATCGGCGACCAGATCACGGTGTCACCCGCGCACAGCTTGAACGTGGCGATCACCGGCCCCTTCGCCAAAGAGCTCGCGGCGCAAGATCCGGCGAAGAACCTGGTGTGGCGCGCGGCTGAAATGCTGGCACGCGAACTCAATCGCAATCCCGGCACGTTGATTATATTAAGAAAATATCTGCCTATCGCCTCGGGCATCGGCGGCGGTTCCAGCGACGCGGCGGCGACGCTCAAGGCGCTCGACGCGCTGTGGCAAGGCGGGCTCGGCAAGGCCGGGCTTTCGCGCCTGGCGCGCGGGCTCGGCGCCGACGTGCCGGTCTGCGTTGCCGCCAAGACCTCGTGGCTCGGCGGCATTGGCGAAGCGGTTTCGCCCGCGCCCAAACTGCCGAATTCATGCCTGGTGTTGGTCAATCCGAATAAGGCATTGCCGACGCCCGCGGTGTTCAAAGCCCGGCGCGGCCCTTATGCGCGGCCCATGCGTTTCAGCCATTCGCCGGCGGACACGGCAGGCTTGGCCGAGCTGCTGCGCGCGCGCGGCAACGGCTTGACCGATGCGGCGCTTTCCCTGATGCCGGAGATCGGCGAGGTGCTGGCTCGGCTTGAAGCCTGCAAGGGCGCGGCTCTCGCGCGCATGAGCGGCAGCGGCGCCACTTGTTTCGCGCTGTTCGGCAATCGCGCGGACGCGAACGCGGCTGCGCGGCGTTTGAAATCCGAAAAACCCGGCTGGTGGGTGGCGAGCGGAAAGCTGCTTTAGCAGCTAATCCTCACGGCTTGGAGACGGCGGCCTTCTGGTCGGTCGTGGCCGGGGATGCTCCGGTCTGGATCGTCTTCTGCAAGACCGCGGCGCGATCCTGCGCCTTTTTCAGGTCGTCGGGCGTGAAGCTGCTCGCCAGATGATCGCGGCGCTCGGCCGCGCCCTGATCGCCCCGCGAAGCGGCGGCGGCGTACCAGGCATAGGCCTCGACGGGCGATTGCGGCACGCCTTCGCCGCGCTCATAGAGCAAACCGAGGTTGAACTGGGCGTTGACCACGCCGGCGGATGCGGCGCGGCCGAACCAGCGCGCCGCTTCCTGGATGTCCTGGGTCACGCCGGCACCGTTGGAATAGGCCACGCCGAGATTGAAGGCGGCGTTGGGATTACCCTGCGCCGCGGCCTTCTGATACCACTTCACCGCCTGCGTCGGATCGCGTTGCACGCCCATGCCTTCGCTGTACATCACGGCGATGTTGTATTGCGCCTCGGCGACGCCGCCATCGGCGGCCGCCTGGAAGAGTTGCGCGGCCTGGCCGTAATCCTGTTTCACGCCCTGACCCAGCGCGTAGAGCACGCCCAGGCGGTATTCGGCCACCGGGTCGTTGTTCTTGACGCGGTCCTGGAGCCAGGCGGCGAGCTTGGCCGGATCCTGCGGCGCATTGGCAAGGCCAGGGCCGGTTCCCGAACCAGAGCCGAGTTTCTTGGCGGGGGCGGGAGCCGGGGTTGGCGCCGGCGGCTTGACCATCGCCACTTTATGCGGCGGCGGCGCGCTGTCCGCAGGTGAGACGGTGGGCGCGGAATAGGGCTGGCTCGCGGCGCTGGACGGCGGGCTGGCCGCGGAAACGGGCGGCTGCGGCGGCGTGGTCGCGGGCTGGCTATAGGCGACCGGCGGCGGCATGGCGGTGTTGACGTCCGGCTGCGTCACCGTCGGTGCGGTAAACGAGGTCATCGGCGGCATGACCGAGTTGGGCGCGCCATAAGACGAGGATTGCGGATTGCCGGCGTTCGCATTGGCCGAGGGCGATGTCGGACCGGCGTTTTGATCCGAGGGCGCGTTCGAGAATTGATCCTGCTGCGGCGCCAGCATTGGCGGTTGCGGCGGCGACACTGAACCGGAATTATCGCCGAGCGCGGTTTGATCCGGCGTCCCGGGGACGCTGGCGACCATCGCGGCGAAGCGTTGAGCCGCGAGCGCGCCGAGCGACAGGGCCAGCGCGATGGTGACGGCGATGACGACCAATTTCGGCTTGCGCGACGTCTTGCCGCGCAACGGCCGGGTGAGTTCGAGCGGGTCGGCGTATTCTTCGCCGTTTTCCTCTTCCGGCGCGGCGCGGTTCTGAAAAGACGGCCAGGATGCCTGCTGGGCGCCGTTCCTCTGCCGGGGCGCGAATTCGGGTTCGCCTTCATCCTCGTAGGCCGCATCGGGATCTAAAGAGGCTGGGGCGGGAGCGGCGGGGCGGCGCGGCTTACGGCGTGGCGGCTCATCGAAGGAATCCGCGTAAAGTTCCGGGTCCGGTTCCGGGGCCAAATCCGTGGGCCAGTTCCGCGCCGGCGCGGCTCCGGAAACGGTCCGGCGGCGCTGCGACATCTGGTCGAGAATGGAGCCGTTCGGTTCCGTCGTCTCGGGCGCGGGCGGCGGCGATGCCAAGGGATGCCGCGCAACGACGGGCGGCCGGCGCTCCGGTTCCATCCGCGGCGCAGCCGGCTGGCGCGGCGCGCGCGCCACGGCGATCAGCTCGGCGAGGGATTGGTCGATGCCATTCGGTTGCGGCGGCTGCGGGGCTTGCGGCGGCTGGCCGAAGCCGTTGCCGGATTGCGGCACTTGTCCGAATTGAGCCTGTCCGAAATTGCTGCGTGGCGGGGCCGGCGGCGGCACCGGCGGGGCGGCCTGCACCTGGAAAGCGGCGGGATAAGCCCGGCGGATCGCGCGTTCGAGCCATTGTTCGACCGGAACCCCGGCCTTTCCGGCGGCGCGTTCGGCGAGTTGACGGAGATTGGCGTCGATTTCAACGCCTTGCCAGGAGCTCACGAGCGGCGCTCCATGCCGGGCAAGGAAGCGATGCGGCGCAATGCCTCGTCGACCCCGGATTGCTCGGCCAGCATCTGTTCGGCGGCGCGTTCCGGATCCGGCGCGTCGAGCAGCGCATAGGCGTGGTTGCGGGTGAGACGGCCGGACGAGACCAGTTCTTTCAGTTTCGGCGGCAGGCCCATCAGGCGCAATGTCCGGACGATATGGGCGATGTCGCGGCCGGTCGCGGCCGAGACGTCGCGCGGATCGAGCGAGAATTCGGTCATCAGGCGCAGATAAGCCCTGGCTTCATCGATGGGCGACAGATCGCCCACCGCCAGATTTTCGGTGAGCGAGGCAAGCACCGCCTCGGGATCGGCGAAATTGGCGACCACCGCGGCGATCTGCGTCAAGCCGAGACGCCGCGCCGCGCGCCAGCGGCGGCGCCCGGCGATGATCTCATAGCGGCCTTCGTCGCCTGGCTTGCGCCGTACCAGGATGGGCTGGCGCACGCCTTCACGGGCGATCGCCGCCACCAGCGCCTCGGGCGCGTCGGTCTCACCGTGACGGGTGCCGACATTGCCGAGATCGAAAACGGAGGGCGGCAGAAGAAGCGTGGCGGCGTCCATCGTGGAAGTGTTGGACACCGGCGCGGCATAAGACGCCGCTTGCGGAACGGGCGTCGGCACCGGACGCAGTGGAATGGGCGCCGCGGCCGGGCGCGGTAATGGGTCGTAACCGTTGCGCTGCGGTGTGGGCGGCGGAGCCGCGCGGGAAGTCAGCGGCGGCATGGAAGTTACGGGAGCGGGAGCCGGACGGGGAGGTTCGGGCGCGATCATCACGCCTTCGGCGGCGGCAGTTTCGACGATCATGCGGCCGAGCCATTGCGTCAGAGGCAGCCCCGCGCCCGATGCGGCAGACTCGGCCGCGTCACGCGCGATGGCAGAGACTCGATCGAGTTGCCATAGCCCTGCCATAGATGAATCCTCCAAATCCCCAAATCTCGGGAATAACTAGATTATAAGACATATTAATGGTTAATGCTTCGTTATCAAAACACCATATAAGTCTCGGCTCGCATTGACCAATCATTAAGAGAGAGCCTAATCTGTTGAATATTCGAAGAGGGGGCTGTTCTGGCTAGAATCGAGGAAGCCGCAAAACGACTCGAGCTGGCGGTAGCACGACTCGAGGCTGCAACCCAGAAACTGTCGGGAAAGCCGGCTGTCTCTGCTCGTTTGCCCGGCGGCGCCGTCGAGACCGAGGCCGATGTCGCCAACCGGCTCGACGCCGTCATCAGCCGACTCGACCGTGTACTGGAGGGCTGATGCCCCAGGTCACCATCGCCATCAACGGCCGCTCCTATGCCATCGCCTGCGATCCGGGCGAGGAAGAGCGTATTCGCCAGTTGGCGCGCATGATCGACGCCAAGGTGGTGGGCTTTGCCAAGGATGCCCCGCAAGCCGGCGAGGCGCGGCTTTTGGTGCTGGCGGCACTGCTGCTTGCCGATGAACTGGCCGAAACCAAGGAAGCGCTGCGCCGCGGCCGCGATCGCGGGTCCTCCGCCAATGGCCCCGCCACTGGCGACGAAGCCGCCTTGGCTTCCGGCATCGACCGGCTGGCCAGCCGCATTGAGAGCGTCGCGGCGCGACTCGAGGCGTCGCACATCCAATAAACGTGCTATAAGAGCGGCGGATGGGGCTGTGCGGTGCGTTAGGCTGCAAGTACCCCGGGGCCGATATGTACCTCTAGGGGACTGTCCCTGCCGGGACCCTGGTCTCGGTATATGGTTCCCACCTGCGTAAGCGGGCCACGAGGGTCAAGCCAAGCCGACGGCCTGTGCGGCTCCATCCTTTTCCTTATTTCGTTTCTTGCATCGGGCGCATTCGAGGATTCCACTCATTGAATGAACCAAACCTCGCATGACCGAAAGCCAGCATGAGTGATTCCGGCGAGACCGGCAAATTGAAGGTCGCGTTGCGTGCCGCTTCGCGCGAACGTCGTGCCATGTTCTTTCGCGCCAACGGCGCCGCTGTGGCGAAGAAACTCTGCGAGTTCGCGCCCGAGCTTTATCTCAACCACAAAGGCGTGATCTCGGGCTACGCTCAACGCGGCAGCGAACTCGATCCGCTTCCACTGCTGACATATCTCGCCGGACGCGGCCATGTCCTGGCTTTGCCGGCAGCGGTGACCAAGGACGGGCCTTTGGCATTCCGCGCCTGGAAGCCGGGTGATGCACTCGAAGCCGACGCCATCGGCAATCCCGCGCCCTTGGCCACGGCGCCGCTGGCCATTCCCGAAATCCTGTTGGTGCCTGTGACCGCCTATGACGGGCAGGGACGGCGGCTCGGCAGCGGGTTCAATCTCTACGGTCCCGCCATCGCGGCGTTGCGTGCGCAAGGCGTTGCCCTGCGAGTGGTCGGCCTGGCATTTTCCATCCAGGAGGAGCGCGACGTGCCGTTCGAGCCAAGCGACGTGATGCTCGATGGCATCGTCACCGAGCGCGGCGTGATATGGTTTCACGGCAAACAGTCTTGAGAGGATGCCGGTGCGATTTCTTTTGCTAGGCGACGTGGTGGGTAAAGCGGGACGTGAAGCGGCGGTGCGGGAATTGCCGCGGTTGCGGCGCGAATTATCGCTCGATTTCATTGCGGTCAACGGCGAGAACGCGGCGCACGGGTTCGGCATCACGCCGCAAATCTGCGCCGAGCTTTACGCCGCCGGCGCCGGCGCCATCACCACCGGCAATCACGTCTGGGACCGCAAGGAGATCATCCCCTATATCGATGGCGATCCGCGGTTGTTGCGGCCGCTGAATTATCCGGCCGGCACGCCGGGCAAGGGCGCGGGCGTGTTCGCGCTGCCAGACGGCCGCAAATTGGTGGTGGCCAACGCCATGGCGCGGCTGTTCATGGAGACGCTGGACGATCCCTTCGCGGCGGTGGGAGCGCTCTTGGCCGAACACCACTTGGGCCAGGGCACGTCCATCCTGCTCGATTTTCACGGCGAGGCCAGTTCCGAGAAAACCGCGATGGGCTATTTTTGCGATGGCCGAGTCTCCGCCGTGCTCGGGACCCATTGCCACGTGCCTTGCGCCGACCATCGCATCCTGCCCAAGGGCACGGCCTATGCGACCGATGTCGGCATGTGCGGCGATTACGATTCGGTCATCGGCATGCAGGCTGAAGCCGCCGTCGCCCGGTTCACCAGGAAAATGCCGGGCGAAAGGCTGATGCCGGCCGAGGGTCAGGCCACGCTCTGCGGCATGCTGGTCGAAACCGACGACGCCACCGGCCTGGCGCTGCGAATCGCGCCCTTGCGGTTGGGCGGACGGCTCGACGCGGCCTGGCCAGAGGCCAAAATCCGGGCCGCCACGCCGTAATACTGCCATATTGCCCGGGTAAACCGCCCTCCGGGGAGATGCCGCGCGGATGGTCGTCGATTCGTCCCAATTCCATGGCGAAATACTATGGTCTCGGGCCGCGAACACATGGCATAGAAAACGACCATGGCCGGACATTCCCAATTCAAGAACATCATGCACCGCAAGGGCGCGCAGGATAAGAAGCGCGCCAAGGTGTTCACCAAGATCATCCGCGAACTCACGACTTCCGCGCGCGCCGGATTGCCCGATCCGGCGGCCAATCCGCGCCTCCGGGCCGCGGTCATGATGGCCAAGGAAGCCAACATGCCGCGCGACACCATCGAGCGCGCGATCAAACGCGGTTCGGGTGGGACTGACACCGAGAATTACGACGAGGTGCGCTACGAGGGTTATGGTCCGGGCGGGGTCGCGGTCATCGTCGAGGCGCTGACCGATAACCGCAACCGCACCGCCAGCGAAATCCGCGCCGCCTTTTCCAAGGCCGGCGGCAATCTCGGTGAGAGCAACAGCGTCAGCTTCA
>Ga0181519_10003169_pt1 | contig 13582 bp, 7 predicted proteins | sample PEATcosm2014_Bin_26_FD_121102 | JGI IMG/M metagenome (GOLD analysis project Ga0181519, IMG submission 121102) | Peatland microbial communities from MTU Mesocosm Facility, Houghton, MI, USA - PEATcosm2014_Bin02_10_metaG | ecosystem: Environmental > Terrestrial > Soil > Wetlands > Peat | place...
CGGTAGTGCCCGATGAAGACCTCGGTCGATCTACTTTCCTCACGCCGGAGAATCTTCATGAAGTCGGCATGATTGAATGTCGTGGCGAAATTGGCCGAGTCAGCATAGCCGAACACGCCCAGGTCTTTCCCTATGTGATACGTAATGACGGCGCGGACGCTGATCTCAATCGCGTCCAGGGCGTCGAGCACAAGCCGCCGCAGATCCACATCAAATTTGTAGAGATCAATGATTTGCTCAAAGGTCGTCCCCGGACGAAAATTGCCGGTGGCCGCATCTTTGAAGGGGATGAAGTATGCGCTCAACCGGTAGTACCCGATTTGCTTTAGGCACCGCAGTGACCGGCCTCTGTCTGGGCAGTCGAGGCCGCGGCGAATCAACAAATTGACTTGATCTTCGTAAGGAAGATGAGGCTTGCTGTATTTCATTGGAAAATGAAAAACCCGCCGATTTGAGCTTCACCTGTTTCCAGGGAGAGGCTTGGCGGGTGTGTCATTTACAACTGTACGAGCATCCCCGCCGGTTGTCAAGTGTTTTGCCCCGCATTCGCCCGGATCGAATGGACCCGCGAACGCTTGCGAAATCCTTTAGTTCTGGTCGGATACAACAACAACGGGCGATGCAAACCGCCTCTATCGCCCAGGTTCAGCGCCAGGTTTTGCCTCCCGCCGGTCATGGTGCAGTTTGACTGAATTGGCGTCCGGCACGCTCTTTCCATCCGGAGGGGAGGTAGCGGGCGCTATTGTCTGCGCAGGTGTTTCAACCGCAGCGAGAGACGCATCGCGGCAACCCTTAATCTCTATACCGGCAAACAGACCGATAAGGAGTGCCGCGCCGCAAGCCATTGGAATCCAGATGCGCAGCACATCGTTTTTCAGTTCATGCAGGAGCGCGTCAACCGTCTTTGCCCTGCTTTCCAGGGAATATGTCAATCGGTTGTTGGCAGACTCTACTTGAGCGACGACTCCGCCGCGCGAATCCGACAAAGCGCGCAAAGCCGTGGAGAGTTCCTTTTGGGCAGCCGTCAGGGCAGCATTCGTTGTTTGCAGACCATTGACAGTAGCCGTTATGCCCGATTGAAGAAAGTGCTGTCTCAGACTCTCGCCCAGGAGCTTTGCAATTTGCTGCGGATCAAGACCGGCTTCGATTTCGCCCGGTAGTGCAGAAATCCGCGCCTCCAATTCGTGAACATAGCCGAGCATTCTATGTTGCGCTTCATTCAAAAACTGCCGATGCAGGTCAAGCATTTCCTGAAAGCGTTCGCGCTCATCGGCAATATCCTTTGGCGTGTGGCGGGTGAGCAGGGCCAAAATGCCCATCGCTTCGAGAATGCGCAGCATTTCATCGTCCGGGCTGAGTGTCCGAGTATGCGCGAGAACGCGATAGTATGCGGCCTGTAGCTCTTCCGGCACCAGGCGGGCGAGAGAGTCGAACAGCGTCGGCTCTCCCGCCGTAACAACTGCGAGTTTGGAAGTGACCGGAGCCGCACTCATGGCAAGAACACCTGCCTTGCACGGTCAAATTCAGAGAAGAGCCGCCGCCGGTAACTCTGCGCACGCATAACGAGCGACGCCCGTTTCAGTTCGTCAATATCGGCCTTGCGGTCGGCAACCTGTCCCAGTTGTATTCCGTGTTGCCGGACTGGGTTTTCAAGTTCAGCAAGCCGGAATTCCATGTGCAAGATTTCCGGCGAAAAGGCTTCACGGAAACGACTCGCCTGATCGGTTGACCTCCAGTATGTGAAATCCGCGAGGGCGCTGGTTGCGTTTTCAATGACGACGTATTCGACGCGATCCTGTAACCGGCTGGCCCAGGCCAGGACGCTTTCGACGCTGGCCGGGTCCGGTGTGACTACGCCGACGGCTGTAAAACGAACACCGATTGCAGCCACGTCCTCATACATCGTCTCGAACCAATCGGCGGCAACCTGCCCAGCACCCGCCCCCATGTCGGCGAGAATGATCGGTGTACCGCTGTCGAGATGATCGACAAAGGCGTCGAGACCAGCCGGAGTGTGAATGTTGACCTTGGTCACTGTTCCGTTGAAAAAGTGCTTCAACGAACCGCGCGCTTTATTCTCCGTATCGAGATCGAGCAGGGTGACCGGAATTTCATTGGTGGCGAACCACTCGGCCAGGGCAACCATGACGCCGGTTTTGCCGACTCCGCCTTTGCCGCCCATGGTAAAGACAACGCGCTTTGAATACGCCGTCATTGCTCACCTCCGTTGCCTGTTAAGGTCAAAGGTTCGTTCTCACGGAAAACAAAGCGGGCAGGCTTCGCAGTCCGCACCACTGGCTTTGCTTTGAATGCGCTAACACGGTCAAGCACCGGCGATTCTGCCGATGCAAGCTGGATTGGCGGCAGTTCGAATTGTGTGCGCTTGCGATGCTTGGCGCGTACCTTCACAAAGGAATGCAGAGTGCTCGGCGCAACGTACAAGCCAAGGCGCTCCTCAAAGAGGTGCGCAACCTCGCGGTACGTTCGCCCCTTGCGTCGTAGCTCGCGGATCAGTTCGCGGTGCGGTTCCAGTTTGGAACGTGGAGGTTTGGGCGGCAGATCGCCAAGTTCAGCAAGAGCCAATTGGCAATCTGAATTCGTGGAAGGGAGAAGAGTCATGGCATACCCCATCGTGGCTGAATCGCCGCAGCTGGCGACCTTGAGCAGGTCGTTGGGCGGATCGTTGGGCAGACCATTGGGCAACTGCAAAATCAGTCCCCATTAAGTCCCCAATACCCGGTTTCCAGCCGTTCCCAGGGGTTCCTCAGGGTTCCCACTCGTGCCCTGTTTTCTGTTACTTACCGAAAGTTCGAGTCGCTCATAACCCAAAGGTCGCTGGTTCAAATCCAGCCCCCGCAACCAAAAACTTCAAGATTCCAAACGGCTTCCGTGAGTGACGCGGAGGCCGTTTCTGCGTTTGGCGTTCATTTGGACACATCCCGGGAAAGGAATTCCTTGTCAGGAAGTGCTTCCAAGGCTGCATGCCGGGGTGCGTGACCTGGTTTGCGTTTGGAATCGGGTCGCGATACAAATGGCTCGGAAGGCGTGTTTGCCAATGGCTCGCGGCGCGGGCACGGCACTGCGCCGGGGCGGGAGTGAGCCGCTGGTTTCCCACCCTTTCGCAAAAGACGTGAAAGAATGGAGTACTGGGCAGAATCGGGAGTACACCGGGCCGCCAGCGACGGATCATCGTCACGACTACAGCAAAAGTAATCAAATCGAGCATTACCCGTGGGCGCGAGGCCCTTCGCTGCCGGCGGGCGCAGAAGTTACTTTGCATTCCGGATGGGTGAGCGATGCGTGGCCTCTTTGGGGAATTGTTGCAGGTGATACCCCTTGGCTAAACTGCAAGTGCCCTCGATTGTTTTCGCAAGCATTCCAATGAAGCCGGAGCCTGTCTATGCAGGTTGGCAAAGAGATCAGGACGATCCGCGAAGCCGTGGAGGCCGCAGCTCGGTTGCAGCCTGCGTCCGCCTTTCTGCTGAGCGCTGAGTCCGGATCGAACATTTCGTGTGTGGAGCTACAGCAGAATTGCATTCTGCTTTCCGCGATGCTGCGCCAGGCCGGCCTCGAGCACGGCGACAAAGTTGCGTTTCTGATGGATAACGGTCTTCTGACCGTGCAGCTCTTCCTGGGATCGATGTATGGCGGACTGGTTGCGGTGCCACTGAACGTGCGCGCCGGCGTGATGCAGCTCGCGTACATGCTCGACCATTGCGACGCCAAAGTGGTTTTCGTCGAGGAGCAATACGCCGCGTTGCTGGGCGAGGCTTTGGCCGACGTGCGCCGGGATATTCGCGTGATCACAGCCAACGTCGACGGCCCGATTCCGGCTTTTGAAAGCGTATCTTCTGTCGAGGCGCCGCCGTGCCCGGGTGGCGACGATGTGGCGCTGCTGATGTACAGCTCCGGCAGCACGGGGAAGCCGAAGGCGGCTATCCATACTCATGCGACGGTGCTGGCGCACGGATGGAATTCGATTGCTTCGCACGAACTGACTGCGGCCGACCGCTCTTTGCTGGTGCTGCCGCTTTACCACATCAATGCGGAATGCGTAACCCTGATCCCCACGCTGCTGAGCGGCGGATCGGTGGTGGTGACGCACCGTTTCGTGGTGAGCAAATTCTGGGATTGGATCGACGATTTGCGCGTGACCTGGTCGGCGCTGGTGCCGACCATCATTGCGGAGCTGGTGGATTGGGACGATCCCAAGAAAGATGCGCGCGCGGAGGCCTTTGGGCGCATTCGTTTCTTCCGCTCTTCTTCCGCGCCGCTTTCGCCGGCGCTGCACCGTCAATTTCTTGACAAGTTCCAACTGCCGCTGCTGCAGGCCATGGGCTCGACGGAAGGCGGTAATATCTTCTCGAATCCGCAGCCTCCGGCAAAGAACAAGATCGGATCGCCCGGCCTCGCGTGGGGCTTTGACATCAAACTGGTCGATCGGCCGGGCGTGGAAGTGCCCCAGGGCGAAGCGGGGGAGATTGTGCTGCGCGGCGCGGCCATGATGAAGGGCTACTACAAGGATCCTGAAGGCACCGCGGCGGTGCTCGACAGCGAGGGATGGTTCCACACCGGCGACCTGGCGCGGCGCGACGAGGACGGTTATTTCTTCGTGGTGGGCCGCTCGAAGGAGCTCATCATCAAGGGCGGCGTGAATATTGCTCCGCGCCAGATTGACGAGGTTCTGGAATCGCATCCGGCAGTGCTGGAAGCCGCGGCGGTGGGAGTTCCCGACCGGTATTTCGGCGAGGACGCCGTGGCCTTTGCGGTGCTGCGGCCGGGCGCAGCCGCCAATGAGAATGAATTGCTGGCGTTTTGCGAAAGCCGGTTGGGACACTTCAAGACGCCGTCGCGCATTCGCTTTTTGAAGGAGCTGCCGAAGGGGCCCTCAGGGAAGGTGCAGCGGTTGAAGTTGCTGGACCCGGCGGTGCTGGCCGCTGCGGCAATTACGGGCCGGAATGGAAAGGAAATCGCGCACGACGCCGCCGCGAGCCAGGACAACGGCGCGCAAGGGCCGGTCTCACGCATCGAGCAGATCATCGCTGCCGCGTGGGCTGAGGTGCTGTTGGTTCCGGACGTCGACCCGCATACGAATTTCTTCGCCCTGGGCGGACACTCGCTGCTGGCCATTCAATGCCTGTCAAAATTGCGCGGAAAATTGCCGATCATTCTCACGATCAACGACTTTTTTGAGAACAGCACCGTTGCCGAGCAGGCAGAATTGGTGCGGGAGCGGCTGCGGACCGAGCATGGCAGCGGCGAGGACAGCTCCGCGGCGCATTGGGAGCAGAGCGTTCTCGAACAATTCGTTCCCTCCACTTCAGAAGAGACCATTCCGCGGCGGAACTCGTCGCTACCCTACCCGCTGAGCCCGGCGCAGCAGCGCCTGTGGTTCATGGAGCAGTTGAATGCGGGCGTTCCCGTCTACAACGAAGCCGAAGCGGTGCGGCTGACCGGAGAACTGAACGTCGACGCACTGGTGACGGCATTGAACATGATTGTGGCGCGCCACGAATTGCTGCGCGCGACGATTGAAACGATCGACGGCGTGCCGCACGCGGTGATTCACGACGACTGGCCGTTGCACTTCGAGAAGATCGACCTGGGCGCCTTGCCCGCGGCGCAACGCGAACTCGAGATGCAGCACCTGCTGACGGCAAAGCCGCGCGCGCTGTACAGCCTGGAATCGGAGCCGGGAATTCGCGTGGCGCTGGTGCAATTGAGCAGCCGCGAGCACGTGCTGGTCTTGATGATGCACCACATCATCTGCGACTGGTCGTCAGAGGGAATCATCTGGCGCGAGCTGTCGGCCCTGTATCGCTCGTTGATCGGCGGACAGCCGGCCGCGTTGCCGCCGCTCGCCATCACGCATGGCGATTATGCGGCGTGGCAACAGAAGCAGATTGCCGATGAGGACTTTGCCGCCGACCTCGCCTTCTGGGAAGAAAAGCTGCGCGATGCGCCGGCGCTTCTTGAAGTTCCCGCCGATCGTGTGCGGCCCACGGTATTGTCGTACCGCGGCGGCCGTTTGCGCACGCGGCTCGGCGGCGCGATGACGGCGAAGCTGCGCCGCACCAGCCAACAGGAGAAGGTAAGCCTGTTCACGATTTTTGCCGCGGCGTTGAACACGCTGCTTTATCGCTACACGGGCAGCGACGACATTTTGCTGGGCATTCCCCTGGCCGATCGCGATCAGCAGGAGCTGCAGTCGGTGATCGGATTCCTGCTGCACACGCACGTGCTGCGCACCAAGATCGCTGGCAGCATGAGTTTCCGCGATCTGTTGGGAGCGGTCCAGAAGGGCGCGCTGGAGCTCTACGCGCATCGCGCCGCGCCGTTCGATCAGATTGTGCGCAAGCTTGGACAGGAGAGAAGCCCCGGACACACGCCGTTGTTCCAGGTGATGCTGAATTGGCGCGACCGCGATCAACAGCTTTCGTTCATCGGCATGGATGGGCTGGCCGTGGAATCGCTCATGTCGCACAGCAACACGGCGAAGTTCGATCTGCTGCTCTTCGCGACCGACGAGGGCGAGGAGATCGGGCTGGAGATGGAATACAACGCCGATCTCTTCGATGAAGACCGCATCGCGCGCATGCTGGGCCATTACGAGACGGTGCTGGAATCGGCAACCGCCGATCCGGCCCGGGCGGTGAACCACCTTGAGATTCTGCCTGCGGCCGAGTGCCGCCAGGTTCTCTACGATTGGAATCGTACCGAGACTCCCTATCACTCCGACACGTTTGTGCACCGGCTGATCGAGGCGCAGGTTGCGAACACTCCCAATGCCACGGCGCTGCTGTTTGAAGATGCGCCGCTGAGCTACGCCGAGCTGAATGCGCGGGCGAACCGGCTGGCCCATTATTTGCGCGGGCTGGGCGTAAAGCCCGATGCGCGCGTGGCGGTGTGCGCCGAGCGCAGCTTCGAAATGGTGATTGCCCTGCTGGCGATACTCAAGGCCGGCGGCGCGTATGTGCCTTTCGATCCGACCTATCCCGCGGAACGGCTCCGCTTCATGATCGACGATGCCAAGCCGGTGGTGTTGCTGACCCAGGCGCATTTGAAAAACTTGTTCTCCACGGTCGACGTCGCGTTGCCGGTGATTGAGCTAACGGAGACGAGCGCATGGTCGCAGATGCCGGCCAGCAATCCCGATCCGCGCGACCTGGGACTCACGCCGCAGCACGTGGCTTATGTGATCTACACCTCCGGCTCGACAGGAAAGCCGAAGGGCGTGATGGTGCAGCACCAGGGGCTCTGCAATCGGCTGGATTGGATGCAGAATGCGTACCGCATGAATGCCGGCGACGCCGTGCTGCAAAAGACGCCCTTTGGGTTCGACGTGTCGGTGTGGGAATTTTTCTGGCCGCTGACGATCGGGGCCAGGCTGGTGGTCGCGCGGCCAGAGGGACATAAGGATCCAGCGTACCTGGTGGAAGCGATCCGCAAAAACGGGATCACCACGGCGCACTTTGTGCCTTCAATGTTGCAGGCGTTTCTGGATTATCCGAAGGCGGCGACGTGCACGACCCTGGTGCGCGTGGTGTGCAGCGGCGAAGCGCTGCCCGCGGCGCTGGCGCGGCGTTTTGTGGAGCAGTTGCCGCATGCGGCGCTGCACAATCTTTACGGGCCGACGGAGGCCACGGTAGATGTGACGGCGTGGACCTCTCCCGCAAACAATCTGCCTGAGAACATTCCCATCGGCCGTCCCATTGCCAACACGCGCATGTACGTACTGGATGCGTGGCGGCAGCCCGCGCCCATCGGCGTGCCGGGAGAGCTTTATATCGCCGGCGTGCAAGTGGCGCGCGGCTATCTGAATCGGCCCGAGTTGACGGCGGAGAAGTTTCTGGCCGATCCCTTCACCACGGGTCCGGATGCGCGCATGTACCGCACCGGCGACCTGGGCCGCTGGCAGCGGGACGGCAATATCGAGTACCTGGGGCGCAACGATTTCCAGGTGAAGATCCGCGGTTTCCGCATCGAGCTGGGGGAAATTGAAAACGAGCTGCTGCGGCATCCGGGCGTGCGCCAATGCGTGGTGACGGTGCAGGGCGGCGATGCGGAAAAGCGGTTGGCGGCGTACCTTGTGGCGGCCGATGCCAAGATCGCGCCTTCCGTGGAGGATTTGCGCGCGACCTTGCAGCGCCGTTTGCCCAACTACATGGTTCCCTCTGTATTTGCGTTCATCGATGAGATGCCTTTGACGCCGAACGGCAAGGCGGACATCAAGAAACTAATGCAGCTGGAGGCGCGGGCAGCGCAGCGGGAGACGCCGACCGAAGCTCCGCGCGACGAGGTCGAGACCCGGCTGGTGCAGATTTGGGAGCGCGTGCTGGATGTGCGTCCTATCGGAATCCGCAACAACTTCTTCGACGTGGGCGGTTATTCGCTCATGATCATGAAGCTGTTTACGCAGATCAACAAAGCCTTCGACCGCGCGCTGCCGATTGCAACCATCTTCCGTCATCCCACCATCGAGCAACTGGCGACGCTGATTCGCGGAAACTCCATTGAAGGTTCAGCGCTGGTTCCGTTGCGCGCCCAGGGAACGAAGCCGCCGCTGTACATCGTGCACTCGTATCTGACTTACGAGCGCTTCCGCCGGGTGATCGAAGAGGACCGCCCGCTCTACGGATTGCACGAGCTCGAGGATGACGACGAGCATATCGCCTCAGTTCATGAGCGCGTGGAGGAGTATGCGCGACTGATCCGGGAGGCGCAGCCCGACGGACCCTATTCCTTGATCGGGTGGTGCGCGTCAGGTCCCATCACCGTGGAGATTGCGCGCAAACTGCAGGAGTGGGGCGGCAAGATTGCGATGCTGGGACTGATCGATGCCGTGCATCCGCACTACGTGGCAGAGATGCAGCGCGAGCGCGCCCAATCGCAACTCCTGGACCGCTACCGGGCGTGGAAGGACTACCATCTGCGGCGGCTGGCGCGTTTCCCGCGCACCGGGAAGGTGCGCTACTTTGCCGGCGCGCTCCGCGATGCGGCGGTCGGCAGGGTGCGGCGTGCGATTTTGCGGTATGGCCAGCCCCTGTTGCGGCTTTGCACGCGGGTTGGATTTGCGATTCCCCGCTTTGTGGATCACCTGGCCGCAGTGCGCATCGAAAATCCGGAGGCGTACCCCGGAAAAATCACGCTCTTCCGGCCGCTCGAGACCAACCATGAGTATCGCGACCCGACCCTGGGCTGGAGCCGGCTGGCCACGGCGGGAGTGGACGTGGTGTGGACACCGGGAAACCATGAAACCATGTTCCTGGAAGGAAACGTAGAGAAGTTCGGGCAACTGGTTCAGGAAGTGATGGGCAATGCGAGCAAAGGCAGCGAGGTTGCACCCGCTGAACGCGCGCAGGCGCTCGATGCCGTGCACCAATAGGCGCAAAAGCGCCAACGGTTCGACCCTTCTACACATTGGTTTCGATTTCGTCGTATTCTGTAGGTGCTTGGGGCGCATTCACACCATGAGGACCTTTACTCTCGAAGAGGCGCAGTCACTGCTTCCGGTGCTTGAGTCGCTGCTCAAGCGCGCCATTGATGGCCGCCGTTCCGCGCAAACCGCCGAGTTGAGTCTGAGCGAAGTGGCGCAGCGCATTTATTTTGCCGGCGGCATGCGAGTGGACACCGCGGGTGTAGCCCGGCAGCGCGCCGAAATGGATGCGCATCTGACGCGCGTGCGCGAGAGCATTGCAGAGATTGACGCCATCGGGGTGCAGGTGAAGGACCTGGAAGCAGGCCTGCTCGACTTTCCCTGCCGCATCGACGACGAGGTGGTTCTGCTGTGCTGGCGCATGGGCGAACCGGCCATTGAACACTGGCACACCATGGAAGCCGGGTTCCAGGGTCGCCAGCGCGTGGACGAGCGCTTCCGACGCCGCGCCGCTTCCGGCGGCAGACCCAATTAACGCTCGGACCTCATGATTTCGTCCCTTTGACCTACGTGGTTTCCCACCCTTTCGCAAAAGACGCGAAGGGATGGGGCACGGGAAGGTTCCTCTTCAGGCGGTCGGAGACCTGGCGCTGCCGCGTCGCAGTCGATCCTCATTGCTCAGGCTTCTGCTGGGATTTCCTCTGAGCGGAAATGATTCTGGCCGCGTCTTTTCGACAGAATGGCATTTCCGCCCCAGACACTGGAACAGGCAGCGGACAAGATGTACCGGCGGGCGCTACCCTTGAAACAGAATCCCTATGCGGACTCTCCAGGAAGTGACGGACCTGGGTGGGCGTTTTGCCAGGAGTGACGATGAAGATCAAATATGGCTTTATTCTGCTTGCGGCCGCAACGCTCCTTGTGGGATGCTCGGGATTTTGGGACGCGCCGGCGTCGACGACGACCACGACGACTACGACGACCACGCTCTCGAGCGGCGTTTTTTATGTGCTGAACCAGACGACAAAGCAGATTGCCGGATATTACATTTCGACTGGCACGTTAGAGCCGGTTTCCAACAGCCCCTACACTCTTTCTGCCACGCCGTATTGCATTGCCATTGCGCCGGGTGGAGGGTTTCTCTATGTCGGCACCGTGAGCGGCATCTATCTCTACTCCATTGGATCGGGCGGCGCTTTGACGGTAGAGAACGGCGGCTCGGTGATTTCCTCCGACATTCCCGCCGCCATGCAGGTGAGCGGCTCGTGGCTGATTGACGCGTTCAACCCAAACTCTACCGGGACAGTGCAGATGAATGCCATTCCCATCAACTCTTCGACCGGAGCGTATGCCGGCTCGGGCACGCCGCCGTACCAGGAATTCATTGTGGCCAACTCGTCGGTCGAGCAGATGGCGCTTTCTCCCGACGGCACCAATCTCTTCCTCGCGCTCGACACCGGTGGAAGCATCGTGGTTCCCTTCACGGCCGGCAACGCGAATCCACTGGGTTCCACGGCAACCGTGATTCCCCTCGCCAACAGCGACGGAGCGGCGCTATCGGTAGCGGTCGACCCCACCAACCGGCTTTTCTACATTGGAGAAACGCAGGCCGTCTCCGCATCCGGCGGGTTGCGCGTCTTTAATTACAGCTCGCTGGGCACAGGCACGACGCGTGCCAATCCTACTCAAATCACAGGCTCTCCCATCGCCAGCGGCGGATCGGCGCCCAACGCCATTCTGCCCATTGCGTCGGGTGGTTACGTGTACGTCGCCAACGGCCAGGGCAATACAGGGTCGGGGAACGTCACATGGTTTCCCATTTCCGTTTCGGGATCTACCTATACGATCGCTGCGGGCAGCACCATCAGCGCCGGCGTTGTGCCCAAGGGCCTTGCCGAGGACAGCGATAAGAACTTTGTGCTGGCGATTTCCACCGGCGGCTCGACTTCAAGCGGCGACCCCGACCTTGAAGCCTTCAGCATGAGCTCCGGAGCACTTACCTCTAACATTGCTTCCAAAACGGGAACCGACCCCGTGGGCGCCTGGGCCATCGCGGCACTGCCGTAAGAATAGAGATCAGAGCTCAGAGAACAGAGATCAACGGTCAACGGTCAACGGTCAACGGTCAACGGTCAGCGGTCAGCGGTCAGCGAGGTAAAGACGGTTCCCTGTTCTCTGATCTCTGATCTCTGCAAAAGTGCTATTCTCAAGGCAATTGCAAGGGCCTGTGCCTACTCGTTTGCCAACTCTTCTTCTCAGTTTTTTCCGGCGCTTCGGAACGGTTTTCGCCTCATCGCTGGTGGCGTTGAGCTGTGTTTTGCTCGTCGCCGGTTGCAACCGCTTCCGCCACGAACTGCATGAGATGGTGTACGTCTCCTCGGCGCGCCCCGTTTACCTCCACGACCGCGTAGCCCCGGTTTCAAACCGCGTTTGCCAGGTGGTGAACGGGCAGCCGCTCCAGGTTCTGGAACACGGCAAGCGCTTTCTCAAGGTCAAGACCGACAAGAACGAGATCGGCTGGATTGAAGAGCGCGCCGTGATCGACGAGAAGACCTACGACGGGTTTATGCAGCTTGCCGCGCAAAGCAAGAACGATCCCGTGGCGGCCACGGCCACGCTACGCGACGACCTTGCCATGCATCTGCTTCCCGGCCGCGAAACGGAGCGGTTCTATCTGCTCCCCGGCAACACCAAGGTTGAACTGCTGGTGCGCGCATCGGCTCCCAAGAAACCGGCGGAGGTGTTTGGACCGTTGCCGTCGAATGCGGGCAAACCCGCCGAGAGCGGCAAGAGCGTGCCTGCGACTGGCAACGCGAAACCGGGATCGGCGAAAGCTGCGCCGCCCGCGCCCGTGGAAGAAACCGCGCCGCCCGAAATGGAAGACTGGTGGCTGGCGCGCGACGCGCAGGGCCATGTGGGTTGGCTGCTGGGCAGCCGCCTGGATGTGGACGTGCCGGACGATGTGGCGCAATATGCGGAAAGTCAGCGCATCGTGGGAGCGTGGATGCTTGCGAAGGTGAACGACCCTGGCGCCGACCCTCCCGGAGAAAAGCCCGAATATGTAACGGCTCTGGCGCCGCCTCAGTCCGGCCTGCCGTACGATTTCGATCAGATCAGGGTCTTCACGTGGAGCCTGAAGCACCATCGCTACGAGACGGCATTCCGTGTGCATCCCATTCAGGGCTTCCTGCCGGTGCGCGTTTTTACCCAGAACACGCAAGCGGGCGCGGTGCCCGCCTTCAGCTTTGAGCTCGCCAGCGGCAGCAATGTCGCCACCGATGCCGCGACCGGCATTACGCGGCCCGTAGCTCCGCGAACAATTGATTATGAAATGATCGACACGCTGGTGAAGCGCATCGGCCCGGACCTGGCGCCGATTCCCACGACGCATGTGCCGGGAGAGAAGAAGCCGGAGAAAACCGCGAAGAAACACAAGGGCGGCAAGGGATAGCGAGCCGGCGGGTGAATCGTTATTGAACCTGCGCGTCTTACAATTGGCGCATGAACCCTCAGCGCTGTTTGCCCTTCATCGCTTTCGCCCTCGTCCTTGTTGCTGGACCGATCCAGGCACAATCTGCAAAACACTCAGGGGCGACCGTAGTCGGCGACGGATGCGATCTTTCCGTCTTCGGCGAAAAGGATACGACCAGGTTCCTGATGTTTGACCACGACCTGCGTGAGGCGATCAGGAATCAAAACGCGGGAGAGCTCGCCCTGCTCATCGATTTTCCGCTTCGCATTGATGACGATCATGGAGCGATCTTTATTCACGATGCCCCATCCCTCCAGGGTCACTTCGAGTTGGCCTTCCCGCCCGCAATCCGGCAAGCGATCCTGTCTTCAACGCGCGACGAGATCGGGTGCAATTACGCAGGCATCGATTACGGAGATGGCAGAGTCTGGGTCAACGTGACAGACCGGGGCTTTTTCCTCATGACCGTAAACCTCCCGCCGGACAAATCAAGTCAAACGCAAGAGCCCAACGCAGTAAGACTCGCCTGTCACACGAAACAGATGAGGGTTTTGATCGATTCCACGAAAGGCGCCGCCCAACGATATCGATCCTGGAGTTTCGCCAGATCCCTAAGCGGCTCCCCGGACAGGGAGATTGGCGGTGGGACTGAGTCTATTGAGGGGACGGGACCGTGTGCTCATCGCTTCTGGACCTTCGACGATGCGAAAACAAAGATCACACTGGATGCACCC
>Ga0181519_10003172_pt1 | contig 13579 bp, 10 predicted proteins | sample PEATcosm2014_Bin_26_FD_121102 | JGI IMG/M metagenome (GOLD analysis project Ga0181519, IMG submission 121102) | Peatland microbial communities from MTU Mesocosm Facility, Houghton, MI, USA - PEATcosm2014_Bin02_10_metaG | ecosystem: Environmental > Terrestrial > Soil > Wetlands > Peat | place...
TGTTGGTCACCGTGAGCACGACCTGCCGCAGTTCGCGAATCCGTCGCTGCTCCTCGGTTCGCAGCAGGTCACGGGCCGCGATCGGATCGTCCAGCGCCATGGCCTTGTCCGAGGGGTCGAGGCCGCCGCCGATCAATCCCAAACTGCGGACGACCTGCACCGCCTCGCCCTGCACGACATACTCGGCGCCGACGTTCGAGTTGCTCTCACCCACGGCCGCCTTGAGCTGATCGAGCGAGATGTGATACCGCTGCATGCGGGCCGGATCGGGATGGATCTCGTACCGCTTCACGGTGCCGCCGAAGCTCACCACGTCGATTACGCGTGGCACCCGCCGCATGCGTCGCTCGATCGTCCAATCCTGCAGCGCCTTCAAGTCGTTCGAATCGTAGATCGGTTGACCCTGAGCATCACGCGGATTGACGAGGCGGTAGCGGAAGATCTCGCCCGTGGGCGACTGCGGAGAGATCCGGGCCACGACGTCGGGCGGCAGGTCGGCCAGCGGCAGCCGATTGATGACCTCCTGCCTAGCGCGGACAGGGTCGGTCTGGTAGTTGAACTGGCAACGGATGTGGCTGAGTTGGAACAGCGATTGGCTGCGCGTATCTGTCAGCCCGGGCATACCTGCGAGCGCCACCTCAAGCGGAATCGTAACCTGCCGTTCGACCTCTTCGGCCGAAGCGCCCGCGAACTGAGCGACGACCTCGATGATGGCGGGAGCGGGGTCGGGATAGGCCTCGACGTTCACCTGCCGGAACGCGTAGGTGCCGAAACCAGCGAGGGCTGCTACGACTAACAGGACGGCCAGCGGGTTTCCGATTGCCCAGCGAATCGCGTTGCGGAACATCGGCAAACCAAATCAAGAGAGCGAAAACAAATCGGACAGAGTCGATGACTAGGGGGCAGGCGCGGCTGCTGACAAAGAATCGCGACGGGCACCAGCCAACTGGACCGCCCCCGAGGAGACGACCAATTCGCCGGCGGTCAGCGTTTCGGCACCGTTGGCACGCTGGGCCGGCGTCGGTTGACTATTGATCGCGATCCGGTCGCCGCTACGTCGCGTTACGGCCACCTGGCGAAGGGCGTACTCGGGCTGCGTGGCATCGGCCTGCACGAACACTAGCGTTCGCTTCCCTTCGTTGACGAGCGCCGACGCGGGAATGGTGACTTCGTGCGGGGCCGTGGGAACGTCGATCGTCGCTGTGATGAACTGGCCGATCCGCAGTTGCTCGTGGGGGTTATCGACCCAGCCCATGACTAGGGCCGTGTGCTGATTGGGATCGATGATCCGTCCGATTTGCTCGAACTCGCCGCGCTGCAAATGAATCGTCGGATCCGCCGGCACGACGAGCGACCATTTCCGGCCTTCGGGCGGCAAGGCATCGAGCGCCGAGAGATTCTCTTCATAGGCGTGCGCCGTTACCCGCAACCGATCCAACTGAGCGACCAGAAACAAGTCGTCGGCCGTGTCGACCAAATCGCCCAACGAGAAGTTGCGTTCCAGGACAGTCCCGTCGAGCGGGGCGCGAACCTCGATGCGGGCCCAATCGGCAACCTGGGCGTGACGCTTGCCGGCTTGATCGCCGTGCAGACGCTTGGCCTCTTCGCGCACCGCTTGGATTTCTTCTGGCGTCAGCCGCCAGGCTTCCATCGTCCGTTCGACCAGCGCGACGGCAATACGGTCGGCCTCGACCTGCCGGCGGATCTCGCGGACATTGCGTTCGGGAATGGCTCCCGATTCCGTGAGTTCGAGAAACTTGTTCAACGTCTCCTCGTCGAGCCATAGATGCGAGAGCGCGTCGACGAGTTCGCTCTTCTTCTCGCCCAGGTCGCGGCTCCAGACGACTGCCAGCAATTGCCCCTTGCTGATCTGCATTCCGTAGGCAATCGGGCGTCCATCGCTGGCGCGGGTGCCAACTTCGACCACTTCGCCCGGAAATCGGGTATGCACGTGCGATAGCTTGTCGGCATCGAGCATGAGCGTGCCGGAGAGCTCCAACGACAACGGCATCGAACCGGACTGGACCGGACTCGTGCGAATCGGCAACCGCTCGACGATGCTCGGATCGAGACGAACCACGTTCGGCTGATTGCCGGCGACGAGCACCAGTCGCTTCGCCTCATCGGGCTTGGTCTCGGTTGCCGTCAAATGTCCCTTAAGGTGCGGGCCAGCGATGATCGCAGCGACAGCCAATCCAGCTAGCGCAACGACGCTGGCGCCGACTCTCCAGGGGCTCTTGGTCCGGGCGAGCATCGCAAGAACGACTCCTTGACTCGGCAAACGAAGGTTGACAGCGGCGCACCGACCTCCCTCTCATGCTAAGGCCTTATTTTGGTTAGTCAATACATGGATTTCGAGTGACCAAAAACGGGCAGACAGCCGATACTCCCTATAGCAGCTCGGGAAATCCTCCCGAATCGGGCGATTATTATCTGGGGTGTAGCTAGGAGGAGGTCTTCCAGCACCTTTAGCACCACATTCCCAATGGAGATGCCGGTTCATCGGCTGGCGGCGTGAACGCGTCCAGCGACAGGTGGCGAACTGCCACGACGAATGCTGCGCCGATGACCCCCTCGGCGAACGGGGGCTCGACCGGCCAGCGGCGATTTGGTCCAAGGCATCATGCGAACAGTGTCCCATGGAACCACGGCGATCGACAAGCAGCTTATCGACGCGCAGCTTGGGGCTCGTTTGCCGCCTGGGACGACCTTCGCCGATCCGCCGCATCTTGGTTCTCACGGCGTTCATCGTCTGTTGCGCGGCTGCGGTCATGCATGCGGCGGAACAGGTGCCGGAGAGCGATACTGGCGAAACACAGGTTCGTTCGCGTCCCTTTTCGTTGAAGATGCCTGCCGGGCTGCCGGGCGCGTCGGCTGGGCCGATCGTGCTACCGCCTATCGACCACGTGCAGGAACGGCAAGCGGCCATCCAATTGCTGTTTCCCCCGCTCCCGCCGCTGCCGGAACCGATCCATCGGGAGGCTGGTCCGAGCGAGCGACCGCTTTCATTGGCCGATCTTGAGAATCTGGCAATCAGCCGAAGCCCGGCGATTCGTCAGGCGGAGGCCGACATCGTCGCGGCACGCGGCAATGCCATCCAGATGGGCACGCCCGAAAACCCGATCATCGGCTATGAGGGCGACACGGTCGGCAGCTCCAGAAACCCGAACTACCAAGGAGCATTCTTCAACCAATTGATCAAGACTGCCGGCAAGCTGCAGTTGGCTCAGGCGGCTGCCATGATCGACGTTCGCAACGGGGAGCTGGCGCTGCGCAAAGCCAGAATCGCGCTGATCACCCAGGTGCAGGCCCATTATTATGCCGTGCTGGTCGCCGCAGAAACCGTGCGGATTACCGAAGAACTGACAAGGTTCGCCGATGAGGCGTATCGCATCCAGGTCGAGCAACTTCGGGCCGGCGAGGCGGCAGCCTATGAGCCCATGCAATTACGAGTCTTGGCCCTGCAAGCGCGTTCGGCGTTGGTCCTCGCCCGGAATCGCTATTTCGCAGCCTGGAATCAGTTGGCGGCCGTGGTGACCTTACCAGACCTGCCGCCTTCTCAGTTAGCTGGCAATCCCAATGTTCCCGTCCCGAGGTATCGCTTCGACCTGCTGAAAACCATCGTCTGGGATCGGCATCCTGACATCCTGGCGGCTCGCAACAGTACGGAACAGGCGCAAATCAACCTACGACTCGAAGAGATCACACCGATTCCGAATATCTCCCTCTATGGGGCACTGCAGAAGGACTACACCACCGCATCCCCCGGAGCCAGCTTCAACCTGCAATTGGGCGCGCCCATTCCGCTGTTCGATCGCGACGTCGGCGGCATCCTCCAAGCGCAAGGATTGCTTGCGAAGGCACAGCAGGAGGGCATACGCGTGCGCAATGACCTGACCACGGCGCTCGCCGATGCCTTCGAGCGCTACGAGAACAACCGCGCTGTCCTGGAATATAATCGCGACTTGATCCTGCCCGATCAGGCCCAGGCCTATCGCGGCGCTCATACGCGCCACCAGCAGCAGCCCGAACGCGTGGGCTTTGCGGACGTCGTCGTCGCGCAACAAACCTATGCCGCAGTGGTCAGCAGCTACCTGATCGCGCTCAGCGCCCAATGGTCCGCCGTGACCGACTTGCTGAACATCGTGCAAGTCGAAGACCTGATCGACCTGGAACGGCTGAGCCGCGAATTCGACAAGAGCATGACCGCGCCAGAAGGCGCGCCTGGGCCGAGGCAACTGCCGTCCGTGGAGTAAAAGACCGGAATCCGATCGCTCGCTAAGCCCGCCATTCGTCGATCAATGAGGCGACCAGCCCGGTCCAGCCGGTCTGGTGCGAGGCACCCAGCCCGGCACCGTTGTCGCCGTGGAAGTATTCGTAGAACAGCAGGTAATCGCGCCAGTGCGGGTCGGTCTGGAACTTCTCGGTCCCGCCGAATACGGCGCGCCGGCCGCTCGCGTCGCGGGTGAAGATGCGAATCAGCCGGTTAGCGATCTGCTCCGTGGCTTCGGGGAGCGTAGCGTTCGGGCAGGTCGGGCTCTTGCCATTGATCCGTATGCCGGGACCGAAGGCCTTCGACAGTTTGCGGAGCGATTCGATCAGTAGGAATGTGGTGGGAAACCAAATCGGCCCACGCCAGTTCGAGTTGCCCCCTTTGAGCCGTTCGATGGCTTCGGCCGGCTCGTAGCTGACCGAGCAACCGTCCATGACGAAGGGACGCTCCAGGTGAGCCCGCGACAAGGCCCGCAGGCCATAGTCGCTCAGGAACTCGCTGGGATCCCACACGCGGTCGAGAATCCGCACGAGCTGATGGCTGTCGACGATCGTCAGTACGTAGGTCGTTTCGCCGTCGCGTTCGACCTTGTGGACCACGTCCTTGACCAGCCCCGGTCGATTCTCGATGTACCACTCGATGCACTGGCAAAACTCGGGAAACTTGCGAATCCAGGTGCGTTCGAGCCTCTCGACGGCGAACAGCGGCACCAGGCCGACGAGCGAGCGGATGCGGAATTTGGTGAACTTGCCGTCGGGATAGCGCAGCACGTCGTAGAAGAAGCCGTCGTCTTCATCCCAAAGCTGGTACGAGCGCCCGCCCATGTTCTTCATCGCTCGGGCGATCATCGCATAGTGCTGGAAGAACTTGACGGCCAGGGCCTCGTAGACCGGCTCTTGCTGGGCCAGTTCCAAGGCGATCCGCAGCAAGTTGAGGCTGAACATGCCCATCCAGCCGGTGGCGTCGGACTGTTCGAGCACGGCCCCGCCGGGCAGCGGACGGCTGCGGTCGAAGACGGCGATGTTGTCGAGGCCGAGAAAGCCGCCTTCGAACACGTTGTTGCCGACGCGATCGACTTTGTTCACCCACCAGGTGAAGTTCAGCAGCAGCTTGTGGAAGCAGCGGAGCAGGAATTCGCGATCGCCGCGGCCGTTGCGGATCCGATCCATGTTGTAGACCCGCCAGACGCACCAGGCATGGACCGGCGGGTTCAGGTCGGAGAACTCCCATTCGTAGGCCGGGATCTGACCGTTGGGATGGATGAACTGCTCGAATAGCAGCACCTGCAACATGTCCTTGGCGTATTGCGCGTCGACCAGCGTCAGCGGAATGCACTGGATCGCCAGATCCCAGGCCGCGAACCAAGGGTATTCCCATTTGTCGGGCATCGGCATGACACGCATCGAGTTCAGGTGTCGCCAGTGTAGGTTGCGGACGTCTTTCCGCTCGGGAGAAGGCGCCCAGGCAGGCTCGTCGCCGTCTTGCCATTTGGCCACATCGAACAAGTAGCACTGCTTCGACCAGAGCATGCCGGCCAAGGCTTGACGCTGGATCATGCGCTCATCTGGCGACGCTTTGGCCGGGTGAAGCGCTTCGTAAAACCGATCGGCCTCCGACCTCCGCAGGGCAATCGTCGACGCCACGTCGGCCAGCGGATCGTGCAAGCCCAGGCGATTGGTCAACCGCAGCTCGAGTGTGACCGTTTCGCCCGGATGGATCGCGGCGAACTCGTATTGAATGGCCGCTTTCGTGCCCACTGGGCTCGTGTTGACCGTGTCGAGCCCGGCGACGATCGCCCGATCGATCCCGTCCTTGACGAACGGCTTGCGGCTTTTGGCCGACGGGCCGAAGACGACCGGCGCGTTGGTCTCGTTGTCGGTGAACAGGAGCCGCCCGCCAGGCGACGCGTAGAGCATCCGCGGGCCGAGCTTGTATTCATGGCGGGCGCCGACCAGCGGCGTGCCGTTCGCGTCGTCAGCTTGCAGCGCGACGAACGACGAGCTACTGGCCGCCGCGACGACCGACGGCTCGGGAAGCGTTTCGGTTGTCCAGCCCCAGATGTTGCGGAACCAGAGTTGCGGTACGACATGCAGCGGCGCCGCTTGTGGACCGCGATTGGTCATCGAGAGTAGGATATGGAGGTCGTCGGGGTCGTTCTTGGCGTACTCGATGAGGATGTCGAAGTAGCGATCTTCCGAGAAAATGCCCGTATCGATCAGCTCGAACTCAGGCTGCCGGGTGTTGCGCTGGGCGTTGCGCTTGCGCAACTCGGCGTAAGGGAACTCCTGCTGTGGATACTTGTAGAGCATCGACATGTAGGAGTGTGTCGGCGTGTTGTCGAGGTAGAAGTAGTACTCCTTCACGTCCTCGCCGTGGTTGCCTTCGTTCGAGTCGAGACCGAACAGCCGTTCCTTGAGGAATGGGTCGCGACCGTTCCAGAAGGCCGGCGCGAAGCACAGCAACTGATAGCGGTCACTGATCCCGCCGATCGCGTCTTCGCCCCAGCGAAAGGCCTTGCTGCGGGCCAGGTCGAAGGGGACGTATTTCCACGCTTCACCATCACGACTGTAGTCCTCGCGCACCGTCCCCCAGGCGCGATCGCTGAGGTAGGGCCCCCAGTGACGCCACAAGTCGATGTCGTCGCGAATCTCGCGCAGTCGGGCATGTTCCGGTGTGGGCATCGCGCAGGGCCACCTGACGATTAGGGCCGAATCGTACCGAAGCGCAGCAGTCGCGCCGCCAGGCGCATCGTAATCGGCCGGCCGAAGCAATGCTATCAAGGAGCGGCGGGAACCTGGGCCTGCGGCTTCGGCTGGTCGGGCTGGAACGACTCGAACATCGATGCCAGATACATCCACATCGCCGCCAGCATCAGAATCACGGCCAGCCAAAACGCCGGCCGGTGATGGATCTTGCGGCGGGGCGCATGATGCTCTTGGTGTTGCTCGCGATGATGGTCATGGTGTTCGGTCACGCGGCGGCTCCTGCGGTTGAATCCAGATCGATCAGCCCGACGGCGAGGAGCGCGTACCATAGGCCATCGTCGCTCGGCCTGCAAGCATGAGAACCTGTCGCAGTCGTAACGATCGCTCGGCCGGAAACGGTCGATAAACAACTGTAGAAGCGGCTACGCAACTGGCCCCACGCCAGCCCGCTCGGAAGCGGGCGACGACAGCAGTAACTCCGCCGGGGCGGTGCGAGTTTCGCTCGAAAAACGAGGTGCGATCATGAGTGGTGTCAGCAGCGTCAGTTCGAGCTCGACCGTCCTCTCGCCGACGCAGATCGCGCAGCAGATTGCCGGACAGGCCAGCGGCACGAGCTTCGCCCAGCAGGCCCAACAGGGCAGCAAGCCCTCGGCGGGCAGCATGCCCACGGGCATCACCATCATCACGGCGGTGGCGGCGCGAGCCAGTCCTCCAGTTCAAGCAGCAGCTCATCGAGTTCGTCGAGCAGCAATCCTGACAGCCTGGCATCGATTCTCGAATCGATTCTCGATCCGAGCAGCACGTCAAGCGACACGTCAAGCAGCTCCTCGAGTAACTCGTCGAGCAGTTCGACGACCGGGTCGTCGACCGCTCAGACGTTGGATCTGCTCGCGTAAGAAATGATGAGTGATGAATGATGAGTGACGAGTGACCTGCGGAAGCCATCTCGATCCGGCACTCATCACTCATCACTCCCTCACCCTCCCATCATCGGGAACATCTGCCGGACCATCGTGATCGCGGCCGGGCCGACGAGCACGACGAAGATGCCGGGGAAGATGAAGATCACGAGCGGGAAGATCAGCTTGACCGCCGTCTTGGCAGCCTTTTCTTCGGCCAGTTGCCGGCGGCGGGTACGCATCGCATCGCTCTGCACGCGCAAGGCCTGCGCCACGCTCGAGCCGAACTTGTCAGCCTGTATCAGAATCGACGCCAGACTTCGCAGGTCGTCAACGCCCGTGCGCACCCCCAGTTCGTGCAGCACCTCGACCCGCGAGCGGCCGACCTGCAACTGGAAGTTCGACAGCGCCAGCTCCTGGCAGATGACCTTGTAGGTGGACTTCATCTCCTCGGAGACTTTGCGCATGGCCTGGTCGAGGCCCAGGCCGGCCTCGACGCAGACGACCAGCAGGTCGAGCGCGTCGGGGAGCGACAGGAAGATCGCCTGCTTGCGTTGGCTGGTGATGACGGCGACGACGATGTCAGGCAGGTAGAACAAGACGCCCGCGAAGCTGATCGCCGTGCAGATGCTCTTCTGCGTCCATTGGTGGACGGCGATGAGCGTGATCCCGCTGAGCACCAGCCCGATGATCAGTCCCATGAACTTCAGACCCAAGAAGCTAGCCGTGGCGGTTTCGCTACGGAAGCCGGCCGAGCTGAGCCGCATCCGCAGCTTGTCGGCTTCGAGTTCGGTCTTCGGTTGCAGCGGCTTGGCAAACGTCGGCGACGCCTTGGCCAGCACACGACTGACCGCGTCGGACTTCTTGCCGGCCTTCTCTTGATCGGCCAACCGCTTCTTGCGCAGGTTCGGATTCTTGATCTCGTCGAGACGCTCCGTGGCGCGCGACGGACTGGAGGCCATGACGCTGAGTCCCAGCCAGGCGCCCACGGCGAACAGGCCGAAGATCGCGTAGGGAAGCAACAGCGTGAAATCGAACAGTTCAGCGGCAGCGAACAACACGGCATCAGACCTTGATATTGATGATCTTGCGAATCATAAGCGCCCCCAACAACTGCATCACGATCGCGCCCGCCAGCATTTTCCGGCCCATCTCATCCGTGAACAAGAGCGCGATGTACTCGGGATTCATCTTGTAGACGACCACGAACAGCACGGGCGGCAATGCCAGCAGCACGATACCCGACAGCCGGCCTTCGCCCGTCAGCGCGGCGATCTGTCCGAAGATCTTGAACCGCTCGCGCACGAGGTAGCCGATCTTGTCGAGAATCTCGGCCAGGTCGCCACCGGTCTGGCGTTGCAGGGTGACGGCCGTGGCGAAGAACTTCAAGTCGAGGTTCGGCACGCGCTCGGTCAAGCTCAGCAGTGCCTCTTCGAGCGAGATGCCGAGGTTCTGTTCCTCGAACACCCGACCGAACTCGATCCCGATCGGGGCCGACATTTCGCTCTGCACGAGGTTGAACCCAGCCGCCAGGCTATGACCGGCCCGCAGCGCGCGGCTGATCAACTCCAGCGCGTCGGGAAGCTGGGCGCCGAACTTCTTCATTCTCCGCCCCCGGCGAAACATCAGCCAGAACAGCGGCACGAGTCCCAGAACGCAACCGCCGGGAGCCAGATAGACCTTGATGCCGGCAAAGCCAGCCAGGAACACGCCGGCCACGGCCAACCCGCCGGAAACGGCGAAGAAACGCGACGGCGTGATGGCGGTATCGGCTTGGACGAACAGCAAGCGAAACTGGCCGAACTGCTGGAAGATCGCTTCGATGATGCCGGGCATCGCATCGAGCGGCTGCGAGAGAATGCTCTGCTTCGCCTTCTGCTTGACCGCATTCTTGGTGCCGGTGAGCACAGCCAGGCGATTGTCGACCTTCGACTCGTCGTCGCTACGCAACAACGACGCGACGAAGGCCACGATGGTGACCACGAACACGAACACCACGATCGACAACAGCATCGGGCTCATAGGTCGATTGCCTCGAATATCTTCTACCGCACTGGATGAATCAGCAAACCATCATCACACGTTGACGGAACGCACTGGCCGGCAGCCGCACTCCGGCCTGCTCGAGCCGGTCCATGAACTTGGGACGGATGCCGGTCGAGATGAACTGGCCGTGGGCCTTGCCGTTTTCGTCGATTCCAAGCTGCTCGAACTTGTAGATGTCCTGCATCACGATCGTGTCCTGTTCCATGCCGCAGATCTCGGTGATGTGCGTGATCTTGCGCGGGCCGCCCTGCAAGCGGTTGGCCTGGATGATGATGTTCACGGCGCTGGCGATCTGCTGCCGCAGGGCCTTCAGCGGCAGGTCGAAGCCGGCCATCGTGATCATCGTCTCGATACGGGCGACGGCGTCGCGCGGGGTGTTGGCGTGCAGCGTGGTCATCGATCCTTCGTGACCGGTGTTCATGGCCTGCAGCATGTCGAGCGTTTCGGGACCGCGGCATTCGCCGATGATCACGCGCTCAGGCCGCATACGCAGGGCGTTGCGCACCAGGTCGGTGGCCGTGATGGCGCCCTTGCCTTCGATATTCGGCGGCCGTGTCTCGAGCCGCACGATGTGCTCCTGCTGCAACTGGATTTCGGCCGCGTCTTCGATCGTCACGATACGGTCGTGGTTCGAGATGAAGCTCGACAGCGTGTTGAGCAGCGTCGTCTTACCGGAGCCCGTACCGCCGGAGATGATGATGTTCAACCGGGCCTTGATGCAGCCTTCGAGCAGCATCACCATCTCGGGTGTGAAGGCCTTGTAATTCAGCAAGTCTTCCAAGCCCAGCGGATTGGAACCGAAACGGCGAATCGAGACCGCCGCGCCGTCGAGCGCAAGCGGCGGGATGATCGCGTTCACGCGGCTGCCGTCGGGCAGGCGAGCATCGACCATCGGGCAGACTTCATCGACGCGCCGGCCGACCTTCGACACGATCCGGTCGATGATCTGCATCAGGTGCGCGTTGTCGCGGAACGTGACGCTCGACTTCTCCATCTTGCCGCGGCGCTCGCAGTAGATCTGCTTCGGGCCATTGATCAGAATATCGCTGATCGTGTTGTCCTTCAGGAGCAGTTCGAGAGGGCCAAGGCCGAACGTCTCGTCCAACACCTCGTCGATCAGCCGCTCACGCTCGCTGCGATTGAGCAGCGTGTCTTCGGCGTCGCTGAGATGTTCGACCACCATGCGGATCTCACGCCGCAGGGTTTCGCCTTCGAGCTCGCCGACGCGATTCAAGTCGAGCTTGTCGACCAGCTTGCTGTGAATCCGGCGCTTCAGTTCCTCGAAGTCGGTCTTCTCCGACTTTTCGCCAGGACGACCGAGGGCATTCATGGGAGGGCGGGCCATATCGTTGTACCTTCGGACGCGGCTGAGGTGGTAGGACTCGTTGGGGGGCGGGAAAGGCAGATCGCTACGTCGGCCAGACGGTCGCGAACGACCCGGCCAAGCGTGCGGAAACCGCTTCCACCCGTATAAACCTTAGCTCACGCTTAGCAGCGCGGCTGGATTTATCGAACGTGGGGCCAGGCGAGTTTACTTCTTACCGGGCCAGAAGTTCAGTAGCCGGCTCTTGGTCGGCTTGGGGGTCTCGGCCGCGTCCGTATCGGGCTTGGCATTGCCCGAAAGCGCTTGGGCCAGCTTGACGATGGCCAGGGTGATCGGCGCCTTGGGGGCCTGCTCGACCAACGGCACGCCGTTGTTACGCACCTCGACCATGGTGCGGTAATCGTTCGGCAGCTCCCAGAAGATCTCCCGACCGAACGTGTCCTGGGCCTTCTTGAGGCTGATATTGTTGTTCAACCCCACGCGGTTGCAGATGATCTTCACCTTTTCGCCCATGTCTTTCATTTCGTTGAACGACATCAGCAGGCGAACGACGTTCCGCAAGCACGGCAGATCGAGTTGCGTGACCAGCAGGATGTGATTGGCAGCCTGCAAGGCCGTCATGTCGATCGAGGTATACCCCTTCGACAGGTCGATGACCAGGTGCGTGAACGTCGCTTTGAGCAGGGCCAGCACGCGGCCCATGTCGTCGGCGGTGATCAACGCCATGTCTTCCATTTGCATCGGCCGTGGGAGCAGAAACAACCCCGACGAATGCTTGGTGAGCGATCGCTTGAGCAGCGTGAAGTCGAGCCGTGAGACGTTCTGTGCGACATCGACCAGCGAATAGTCGGGAATCGTGTCGAGAAACACGTCAGCGTCGCCCAGGCACAGGTCCATGTCGACGAGTACGACCGAATTCTTCGGATCCTGGGCCAGCGCGCAACCGAGGTTGACGGCCAGGCTCGTGGTGCCCACGCCCCCCGTGACGCCGGCCACGGCAATGACCGTGGAGCTGCGATTACGATTCTCACCGCGTCCGAACCGCCGATCGGAGATCCGCCCAAGCGAGTCGACCAGCTCCTGGAACTTGACCGGCTGTGTGAGGAATTCCTTGGCTCCGGCGCGCATCGCTCGCAGGATCAACTGGCCGTCGGTCGACGAGCTGGTGACCAGGATACTGCAATCGGGGGCCAGCTCATTGATCTTGGCCACCAGTTCCAGGGCCTTTTCCGGATCCTTATCGAGGCTCACCAGGCCGATTTCCGGGTTCGTCTGCGTCACGACGTCGGCGAAGAACTCGTAGCGCGAGCATTCGGCTTCGAGCCAAACGGTATCCATCCCCAGCAACAGCGCTTTCAGGCTGTCGCGCGTCGAATCGATCGGATCGACGAAAGCCAGTCGAAGGACGTTGCTCATGGACGAATTCGCTCGACGCGCCGTTAGTGGCTACCGGACAACGGCGACGTCGCGAGGATGTTGCGTTTCGTTCGCCTGTTTAATTTAGGACATCGTAGCCCGTGCTGCCGATGATTCCGGGCAACTGCGAGCCTGACGCCGGGCTGCCGGTGCGCGGGTTCTGCGGATTGTTCGAGCCTTCCGGGTTAACCGACCCGGGCGAGCCAGTCGACGTCGAAACGCGAGTGCCCGGTAGCGGGATGATCCGAACTCCTGGACCGCGTCCCGCCGCTTGGGCGGACTTGTTCGAATCGTCCGACGTCGTTGCCGGGGTTGAAGTCACCGGCTTGGGGGTCGGGTCCGCAGGCGGCGTGGTCTTGGGCTGTTCGTCCGGAGTGGCGGCCGGTGGTGCTGACGGTGCTGATGGTGCCGGAATGACCGCCGGTTCCGGTTTGGCAGGCTCAGCCTTCTCCGGTTCCGCGGTCGAAGCGTTTGGTGTCGTCGCCGGCAGAGCAGGGGGCGACGGAACCGAAGGCGGAGGCGTCGGCGTAGGTGTTGACAACGTATCGCTCGAACTCGGCCCGGCAACCGAGCTGTTCGTCGAATCCGAGCTGATGCCTGGCGTCGTGAAGGGCGCCGCACCTGGCAGTACCGCGGGCGCAGGCGTCGGCAACAGGTCGCCGTCCGTGCCTGGCGGCGGTGCGATCGGGCCGTCGGGATTGCCAGGCGGACAGACCTTCGGAACTTCGATGTACCCCTTGAGGTACAACTCGGCGTCGGAGGGGTTGGTCGTGGTGGTGCCGGGGCCGCAGTTGGGCACCTGGTACGGGTCCATCGCCTCGACGAACTGGGGCGTGACCATGATCAACAGTTCGACTTCGTTGACCTGATCGCTAACTTTGCGAAAAAACGTCCCGATATAAGGCAACTCGCCGAA
>Ga0181519_10003175_pt1 | contig 13575 bp, 5 predicted proteins | sample PEATcosm2014_Bin_26_FD_121102 | JGI IMG/M metagenome (GOLD analysis project Ga0181519, IMG submission 121102) | Peatland microbial communities from MTU Mesocosm Facility, Houghton, MI, USA - PEATcosm2014_Bin02_10_metaG | ecosystem: Environmental > Terrestrial > Soil > Wetlands > Peat | place...
CCTTTTTACGCAAAAGTCACACACAAAATGAAAGCACTGGAACGTATGACCGACGCGCTCGCGCACCGACGTGCGCCACGCGCTGCGGGTACCGCAGGCGCCGTGGCGCTGGCGCTCGCCCTGTTGGGTACCGCGGGCCTGGCCCACGCGCAGGCGCAGCCTGCGCCGAAAGAGACCGCGATGGTCAAGCTGATCCGCGGCCTCATCAAGAGCGGGGCGATCGACAAGGCCACCGGCGAAGCCTTGCTCGCGCAAGCGGAAACCGAAGCCTATGCGGCGTCGGCGGCGGCGCAGAAGGCGGCTGCCGCACCGGTGGCCGCCGCCGCGGCGCTCCCCGGTGCCGAGCCGGGCGACGTGCGTATCCCGTACATCTCGCAGACCACGCGCGATCAGATTCGCGACGAAGTGAAGAACGAAGTGATGGCTCAGGCCAAGACGGAAGGCTGGGCCGCGCCGAACGAAATGCCCGAGTGGACCAAGCGCATTCATATCGAAGGCGACTTCCGCCTGCGCAACGAATCGCGCTTCTACTCGAGCAGCAACACGAACACGCAGATCGACTGGGCGCAGATCAACAAGGGCAATGGCTTCGACGTCAACTCGAACACCAACCTGACGCTGCCGCCGCTGCTCAACACCACGCAGAACCGTACCAACCAGTTCCGTGCCCGTGCGCGCTTCGGTATCTTCGCCGACGTGTCCGAGCAGGTCAAAGCCGGTGTGCGACTGGCCAGCAGCAACGACGACAGCCCTGTGTCGACCAACTCCACGCTGGGTGGCGGCCTGAACAAGAAGAGCGTGTGGCTCGACCAGATGTGGATGTCGTATCAGCCGTTCACGTGGATGAAGGTCACGGGCGGTCGTTTTGCCCCGCCGTATGTCACGAGCGATCTGCTGTTCTCGAGCGACCTGAACATCGACGGCATTGCCGCGCAGTTCAACAAGGTGCTGCCGCAGAACCCGAACGTCGAACTGTTCGGCTCGCTTGGCTTCATCCCGCTCGAGTACTCGGGCGACAACTCGCCGTCGAACAGCCAGACCAAGATGTCGAGCCAGACCAAGTGGCTGCTCGGCACGCAGTTCGGTGCGAACTGGAAGCTCGACTCGAAGAACAGCTTCCGCGGCACGGTCGGCTACTTCGACTTCCGCAACATCACGGGTCAACTGTCGTCGCCTTGCGCGCTTTACGCCGGCCAGACGAGCTGCGACACGGACTGGTCGCGTCCGGCCTTCATGCAGAAGGGCAACACGCTCATGCTGCTGCGTAACATCGCGCTTAACCCGCTCGATCCGGCCAACACGGCGCAACCGCAGTATGTCGGCTATGCCTCGAAGTTCCAGTTGCTCGATCTGTCGGCGCGTTGGGATACGGTGCTGGCCGGCCGCTACCCGCTGCGCTTTGACGTGAACTACATTCGCAACCTGGCCTACAACGAAGGCGAGATGTGGGCGCGCGCGAACGGCGGCATCGTGAACAACTTCGGCGCGGGCGATGCAACGCGCGCCAACTTCAAGAGCGGCCCGAACGCTTACCTGTTCCAGGCGACCTTCGGCAAGCCGGTCATGGCCTCGCGTGGCGACTGGAACGTGTTGTTCGGCTACAAGCGTATCGAGCCGGATGCCGTGCCTGACGCCTACAACGACTCGACGTTCCACGGCGGTGGCACGAACGCGAAGGGCTACTACATCGGCGCTTCGTATGCCTTCGACAAGAACGCATGGCTCACGGGCCGTTGGCTCTCGACGAAGGAAGTCTATGGTGCGCCGTTGTCGATCGACACGCTGCAAATCGAAGTCAACGCGCGATTCTAAGGAGGTGGTCATGAGTCAACAGCCCCCGCGCGCGATGTCGCGTCTGGCCTCAGGGGTGGCCGCCGCGGTGCTGCTTGCCGTGTGCTCGGCTGCCTCGGCACAGACGCCGCAGGGCGCGCCAACGATGGAAGAGCGGCTGCGCACGCAACTGCGCAGCACGACGGAGCAGCTCCAGCAGGCGAAGAACGAACTCGCTGCGCTCAAGGCCGGCGGTGGCACGACCGGGGCGCCCGGCAAAGACTCGCCTGAAGCGCTGAAGAAGGCGCTCGACGAAGCCCAGCAGCAATTGGCGGCGGAGCGTCAGGCGCGTGAGCGCCTCGCGCAGGACGCCCGGGCTTCGCAATCGGAGGTGAAGTCGGTGGCCGACAAGGCCAACGCGCAGATCGCGCAGTACCGCAGCGCCTACGATGACCTGCTCAAGCTCGCCCGTCAGGCCGATGCACAGCGCAAGCAGTTCGCCGACGAAGCGGCTGCACAGCGTGTCGCGCTCACGATGTGCAAGGAGAAGAACGATCGTCTGTATGCCGTCGGACAGGAAATTCTGACGGCTTACGAGACGATGGATGTGGCGACGGTGGTTGCGGCGCGCCAGCCGTTCGCCACTCAGGCCCGTGTGAAGTACGAGCAAATCGCGCAGCAGTTCGGCGACAAGCTCTACGAGGGCAAGTTCGACGAGCAGCAGGCTGCCGCCGCCATTGCCGCAAAGCCCGCCGAAACCGCTGCGGCAGCGGCGTCGGCACCGGCAGCATCGCAGTAATACCGCGTGTGACGAGGGGCGTCGACGGCGCCCCTCGTCCTGAATTCGCATAACGATAGTTCGAGGACCACTGGCATGAACGAAGAGAACACGATGCAACACGACAACCACGACGCCGAGCGAGCCGGTGCGCCGACGTCTTCGGGCGCGTCGTCGCCCGCAGGCATCATCACGTTTGTCACGTCGGCTCAGGTGGCCGACGCCATTCGCGCCGCCGGTTGCGCGGTGTCGGTGCAACAGGACGATCTGGTCACGCGCCTGCACAGCGCGAGCCATGGCATCGGATATCAGGTGCACTGGGGTAATCAGGCCGGCGCCGACCAGTATCTCGATTTCACGCTGAGCTGCCCGCTGCGTGTGCAGGGTGGCGATCTGCCCGAAGGGCTCATCAACGAATGGCATCGCTCGCGCCGGTTCGCCCGAGTGGCGGCCCATGGCGAGTTCCTCGTGCTGGAGATGGATGTCATCGTGGCAGGCGGCGTTTCCCCGGATTTCCTGAATTTCTCGATGCGTCTGTGGGTCGAGATGATGGGACAGTTCTTCCTGCATCTTCGCAACTTCACGCAGCAGGTCGCCAGCGCCGAAGCGTCGGGCGAAGACATTCCTGCCGCGCAGCGCGACACGCTCGCGAGCGGGGACGCGCAGGCACCGATGACGCTGAACTAAAGCGTCGCCGCGCGGCGCATCTTTTGCGCGTTTCTCGCCTGAGCCTCGGGAATCTCCCGCGCGCGGTCGTAGCACGTCCAGGTAGACGACTGGTTGGCCCGTAACCCGCCTGCACCCCGTGGGCGCGTTACGGGATTTTTTATGGGTGTTTGGATGACGCCTTTTATAACGCTTTTCGTGGCTGGCCATAGGCGCATCAGCACGTCAGGATGCCTAAGTTACTGAGATACGCCGAGCGTTTGAGAAGCGATAAACGGTGCTGTCAAAGTACTGTCACAATCGATCACCAGAATTCTCAGGAATTCTTACCAATTATTTTTGGACTTACGGGGAGACGGCATGCGCCTTTGCGCTTCGCCGTGCGCTTTGCCTGCCGCAGAGGTCCCGCCATTTCCGATATTTCCGACCGCCTGCCATGCAAAGGCTAGCCGCCCGACATGATTGCTACTGCTCGCTCTCCCCGTTTACGCTTCGCGGCTGCGAGCGTTCTGGCGGGCTGGCTGCTGTGCGGCGTGTTCGGCGTGGCGCTCGAACATGCCGTTGCGGCACCGCCGCAGGCACAGTCGTTTGATCTCCCGGAGCTGCCCTTGAAGGACGCGCTCGCCCGCTTCGATGCGCTGACCCGCATGTCCGTCTTCTATCCGTCGGCGTTGGTGGAAGGGCGTCGCTCGCACGCTGTCTCGGGGATCTACTCGCCGCGTGAAGCCCTCGACGAACTGCTCGAAGGGACCGGCGTGTCGGCCGAGGCGACGGCGCAAAACGCGTTCGTCCTCGCGCCCCTGGGCAGTGGGCAGGCGCAGGACGACGCGACCCGTGGTTCTGCACGGGCGCTCACCGATTACCACGCGCGCTTGCAGGGCAGCGTGTTGCAGGCGCTGTGTGCGGCGCCGTCGCTTTCGCCGGGGGCGTATCGATTGGCAATGACCGTGCAGGTCGGCACCAACGCGCGCGTGACACAGGTTCGTCTGCTCGATACAACGGGCGACGATCGTCGCGACGGTGCCATCGTGCGCCGTCTGACTGGGCTCGATGTCGGCAGTGCGCCTGCCGACACGTCGCGACCGTTCGTCCTGCTGCTGGTGAGCGCCGACTGTCAGGCGAGCCAGGCCGGATGTGTGCGCTCGCCGTGTCAGGCGATAACGGAGCGATAGATGGTCGATACGCCCCGAGCCTTTCTGCGCGACTTGCTCGCGCAGCGCTATGAAGATCTCAAACGCAAGCTGACCTGGCGTCTCGGGTCGGCCGAACTCGCGAGCGATGCGCTGCACGACGCGTGGGTGCATCTCGATGACCGGGCCGACCGCCAGAGCGACGTGAAGAGCCCGGGCGCGTATTTGATGCGCATCGCCATGAACATGGCGTTCGATCGCGTGCAGCGCGACCGTCGGTATATGAGCGACGACGAGATCGACGCGCTCATGACGGAGTTCGTGGACCCGGCGCCCGGCCCCGCGCAGACGGCCGAAGCACGTGACGACATTGCGCTTCTGGAGCGGCTTCTCGCCACCATGCCGCCGCGTCGCCGCGCGATCTTCATCGCTGTGCGGGTGCATGAGATGTCCAACGAGGACGTGGCGCGCCGCTTCGGTGTATCGCCGCGTCTGATCGGCCTTGAACTCAAGCGCGCCCACGAGTACTGCATGGCCCATATGCCGAGGTCCGAATGAAGGCAGGATTGCCGATGGCATGCGGGAAAACCGTCTCATGGAGTGAGACCTTCTGTCTCCTGCGAGAGGTGACGCCATGAGTTCACGACCCGAAGCGCCGTTGCCGCCTAAGCGGCGTCTCGATGCGCTTGAGCGTCAGGCCATGACCTGGGTGCGTCGCATGGCGTCCGGCGAGATGACGCATGCCGACGGCGATGCGCTGCGCAAGTGGGCACGGCGCGACCCGAGCCATGCACAGGCGCTGACGAACGCGTGTCGGCAATGGCAGCAATTGACGCAGGCCGCCCATCGGAGCGCTGCCGCAGGCGTGGCTTGTGCCGCGTCCGCCACGCCGGCTGCGTCGAAGCGAAAGGCCACACGCGGTTTCGATCCGCGCCGTCGCTGGTGGTTAGCGGGTGCCGCCGGGGCGTTCGCGAGCGCTGCCGGTGTTGCCGTGATCGGTGCGCCGCTCGGTCTGTTGCCGGGCGCAGCCGCATTGCGCGCGGATTACAGCACCGGCACTGGCGAACAGCGCACGGTCGCGCTGGCCGGCAACGTGTCTGTCGAGATGAACACGCGCACGAGCGTGGCGCTGCACGCGGGCAGCATGCCCGGCATCGATCTGCTGGGTGGCGAAGCGGCGGTCGATACCACGCGGGCGGCGGCGCCCTTCGAGATCGTCGCCGGGGCGGGACGCACGATCGCACACCGTGCCCGTGTGGAAGTGCGCAATGTCTCGCAGAAGGTGTGCGTCACCTGCATCGACGGGGTGGCCGACGTCTTGCATACGGCCGGACGCGTGCAATTGCGTGCGCGTCAGCAACTGGTCTACGACGAGCGCGCGTTGCAGTCGCTCGTGAACGTCGGTGACAACGACATGCCGGCATGGCGCGAGGGCTATCTTCGTTTTGCCGAAGTCCCGCTCGGCGAGGTCATCGACGAGATCAACCGTTATCGTCCGGGCAAGGTCGTGTTGATGAACGACAGGCTTGCGGCGCGTCCGGTCACCGGGCGCTTTGCGATCCGCTCGCTCGACGTGGCGCTCGGCCAGATCGAGCGCTCGCTGCAACTCTCCGCGCACACCTTGCCGGGCGGCATCGTTCTGCTCGGCTGAGCACAGGCGTTGCGCTTCGTGACGATCGGTGCGTGTCACGAAAGATTCAAATAAATCCTTGCCGATTGGCTCGCGCCGAACGGTCTTAGTCCCGAGAGCGTCAAGCGTTCGTATCGCTTGAACGAAAACCTGCCAGGGCCGTCGCTGGCGTTGTCGCGAGACAACGTCCCACGGCCGCACGAGACGCCAGACGGGATTGAGATGACCATGCACAAGCGCGTAGTTTCCCCTTCAACGCACACGCGTGCCAGCGCACGTTTGCCGCGCATCCGGCCGCTCGCGCAAGCGGTGGCGGTATTCGCGGCGAGCAGCGCCATGATCGGCGCGGCGCATGCGCAGCAGGCCTTCAGCAACGCGTGGTTTGCGGCGCGCGGTGCAGCGCAATCCACCGCCGCGCAAACGGGCCGTCTGCCGAACGGCATGCCGGTGTCGTCGTTGCAAAATCCGGGCGAACAGCAGCAACGCGCGAATCAGGCGTTGCAGAACTCCATTGCCAATCTCGCCACCGCTGCGCAAGGCATCGCTGCAATGCAGGCCGCGCAGAATGCCGCACGTCAGGCGGCGGCTGCGACACCCGAGACGATTCCCGATGGTCTGGCCGAAGGCGGCCTGAAGGTCGACACCAATAGCCTCACCGCTGGCTGGATCAATGCGAAGAAGGACATCGTGCAGACGCGCGACGCGGCGGGCAACACCAAGGTGGCCGTCGAGCAGACGGGCGAGAAGGCGATTCTGAACTGGGAGACGTTCAATGTCGGCCGCCGCACGACCGTCGAGTTCGTGCAGCAGCCGGGCTGGGCCGTGCTCAACCGGGTAAACGACCCGCAGGCGCGTCCGAGTCAGATTCAGGGGCAGATCAAGGCCGACGGCACGGTGATGATCGTCAACCGCAACGGCATTCAATTCTCGGGAACGGCGCAGGTCGACACGCGCAACCTCGTGGCCGCGGCCGTTGGCATGACGAACGATCAGTTCAATCGCGGTATCTACGGCGCGGCCGTGTCCGGCGCGACGGTGCCGACGTTCGCCAACGATCTTCAGGTGAGCGGATCGAACGTGTCGCACACGGGCGCGACGGCGAACGTCACGGTAGATGCGGGCGCACGGATCAATACGCAACGCCCGCAATCGGTGACCGAAGGCGGCGGCTACGTGCTGCTGCTCGGGCGCGAAGCCCACAATCGCGGCACCATCGTCACGCCTTCTGGGCAGACGGTCATTGCAGGCGGCGATGCCTTCGTGATCCGGCGCGGTGTCGGCACCGACGGCAATCTGAATTCGAGTACGCGTGGCAACGAAGTCGAGCCGAAGCTGCTGCCGGGGTCGACGGCCGGGCGCGTGAGCAACAGCGGTCTGATTCAGGCGGAGCTTGGCGACATCACGCTCGCGGCGCGCCAGATCGAACAAAGCGGTGTGCTGGTCTCCACCACGTCGGTCAATGCGCGCGGCACGATTCATCTGACGGCAAGCGGTGACAGCAATGCGCTGGTGCGCGTTGCCCCCGGCGCACTCAACGCCATCGTGCTCGACACGTCGGGCGATGCGGCACTCGATGCGCAACGCACGACATTGCTGGCCGACGCCGCGAAGGTGGCGGAATCCGGGTTGTACAACCGTCGGGATCAGTCGCTCGTGCAGATCGTCTCTTCCGGCGACGTGTTGTTCGACAGCGACTCGCTCACGCTTGCCACGGGCGGGCAGATCAATGTACTGGCCACGCGTCGCGCGATGGCGATGGAGCGCGCGAAGCTCGACGTCTCCGGTGCCGTGGGCGTGCAGGTGGCGATGTCGGCGAACAATATCGAAGTCAACGTCCAGGGTAATGAGCAGCGCGATGCACCGAGCAATCGGGACACGCATTTGCTCAACAACCTGACCGTCTACATCGATCGACGCTATCTGGTGCGCGTGCCTGCCGGAACGCAGGGGTACACCACCGACCGTTGGTACACGCAGGGCGGCCTGCTGGAAGTGAGCGGGTATCTGAACACGGCGTCGCATGGCATCGGCGAGTGGGCGGCGCAGGGCGGTACGGTGCAACTGGGCGGCGCAGAAGTGGTGACGCGCCCCGGCTCGCTCATCAATCTGGCGGGCGGCACGCTAGATGTGCAGACCGGGATGATCCGGCAAAGCTGGCTGCGTGGCACGGACGGGCAGTTGTATCGCGTGGATAACGCACCGGGCGATTTGCAGTACCTCGGCACGTATCGCGGGTTCGAGGCCGAACACGCCCGCTGGGGAAAGAGCACGACCGAGACGTACGCCACGATGTTCATCGCACCGGGGCAGCGTCTGGAGAACGGGTACACCGTGGGGCGCGACGCCGGGCGGTTGATTATCTCGTCACCCTCCGCGGTGCTCGAAGGCGATGTCGATACCGCCGTTTATCAAGGCCCGCGCCAGACACAGGCTGCCGACCGAGGGCTTTACGACGGGTATCTGCAATCGCAGCTTGCCTCACCGCGTGCCGCTCAGTTGATCGTCGGCAAGCTCACGCCCTATTACGACGACACCACGCTCTCGCTTCGCGACAGCCCGTCGGCCATCGCGCGCACGATCAATGTCGGCGAAGTTCAGGCGCTGGCGGCATCCATTGCGCAGGGGAGTGCGCTCGACCCCCAGCGCGCAGGCAAGATATCGCTCGACGCGGGCTGGCTCAACCGTCAGCAATTCGGCGGCGTGAAGCTGCTGGCGACGGAGGAACTGACGCTCTCGCGCGACATTCGTGTGGCGGATGGCGGCGACGTTGGCTTGCATGCGACGCGCGTCAACATCGACGCGAACGTGACGGCACGCAGTGGCTCGATTGCGGCAGGCAACATTGTGCCGCGCGTGCTCGAAGCGACGAGTGGCGCGTGGGGCGACGTCCCCATCACGGACCCCGCACTGATCGCCGGTGGCCAGTACGTCAAGGTGGCGCAGGGTGCGACGCTCGACGCGCGCGGCCTGTGGAGTCGTGCGGACGATGACGAGGCGGGCATCCACGGTATGCCGTACCTCAATGGCGGCAGCGTTCTCTTCTCGACGACCGGCGACGTGCGAGTGCAGCAGGGCAGCACCATCGATGTCTCGTCGGGTGCCGTGCGGCTCGCGAACGGCGCGGTGCGCGGCGGCAAGGGCGGCAATGTGTCGCTGCTCGCGAGCCAGTACGACACGACGGGCAAAAGCGCAGGTGAACTGCACGTCGACGGCGAACTGCGTGCCTATGGCGTGAGCGGTGGCGGCACGTTGAAACTGGACACCGGCAATGGCGTTGTGATCGGCGCGCCGACGTCGCTCGGCTCGTCGCCCGACACTTCGCTCAGTGCGTCGCTTTTCTCGACCGGTTTCTCCCGCTATGACGTGACGGGCCAACTGGGTTTGACGGTAGCGGATGGCGCGCACCTCGACGTTGTCATGCCCGTGCTGAACGTCGACGGGCAAGCCGCGCGCGACGCGATGAGCGGCAGCGACCCGTCGGGCGTACTGTCGGTCGTCCTCGCGCCCGTCTGGCAAAGCGATGCCGCCAAGGGCACGATCACGCAGCGCAGCGGGGCCGATCTTGCCTTGTCCGCCGGTTCGCAGCTCAAACGTGCGCAGTTGAGCGTAGGCGACGGGGCACAGATCGAAGTCGATCCGGGACGCAGCATCACGCTCACGGGCAACGGGCAGATGACGGTGCTCGGCACGTTGCGGGCCGCATCGGGCACCGTCAGCCTGTTGCCGGGTCTGTTCGGCACGGGCGATGCGCAAGGCAGGCCCGAGGGCACCTTCACGCCGACGTCGATCTGGCTGGGCGGCAATGCCGTGATCGATGTCGCCGCGCGCCCGTTCGTGGCGCAGGATGCCTCGGGCACCGTCTCCGGCAAGGTCGCCGCCGGCGGCACCATCCAGATCGGTGCGAAGTATGTCGCGGGCGCCACCCAGGTCGAGGCGGCCGACGCGTTCGTTATCGTGCGCCCTGGTGCACGGCTCGATGCGTCGGGCACAGCCGCCGACATTGATGTGCCGGGGCAGGGGCGCACGCACGTGGCCAGCAACGGCGGGGTCATCTCGCTGGCGTCCGCGCGGGGTCTCTATCTCGACGGCGATATGAAGGCGGCGTCGGGCGGTGCAGGCGCTGCGGGCGGTACGCTGAACGTGGTGCTGGAGACGCTTGCGTACGGCATGGTCGATCGGACCACGTTGCGCGGCAACAGTGTGGACGATGCCGTGCGCGTGGCACACGAGATGATCGTCGCCCAGACGCAGGGCGGCAGCGCGCTCTCGGACACGCTGCGCCCGGGGGCGCTCGGCGGCGGACTGGCGCTGGGCAACGCACGCATCGGCGTAGACCGCGTGACGGCCGGTGGTTTCGACAATCTCTCGTTGCTCGCCAACGGGATGATGGACTTCGACGGCAACGTCAATCTGTCGCTCGGCCAGAGCCTGCGCCTTACCGCAAGTTCGTTTGGCCTGTCAGCGAACGCCGCACCGGGCGCGCAGGTCAGGCTTGCCGCGCCCTACGTGCAGCTTGCCGGCGCGACACGCCAGCAAGCCGACAACTTCCTCATGCCCAATGCGGTGAGTGGTTCGAGGAACACCGGACAAGGTGCCGGGACGCTGGGGGTGCCGCTGCTCGACGATCAGGCGAAATTCGAAATCGACGGCGCGCTCATCGACGTCTCGGGCCGGATGCAATTCGGCACCGCAGGCACCATCGAAACTAACGCGGGAACCCCCGTCAGTGTCTTGCGCAATGCGTTCGGCAATGTCGCATTGCGCAGTACCGGCGACCTTCGTCTGCTCGACAAGACCGAGGTCTATTCGCCGGGCGACACGACCTTGGCCGCCGTGCAGATCTATCCGGTACAGAACGCGAGCGCCATGATCGTCGTGGGGCAGCGCAGCTACCCGAGCGACTGCTGTGTGCGCCAGACCATGCTGGACCCGACGCATGTCCTGACCATCGAGCGCGTGGGCGACACGCTGTCGATGCAGCCGTATTCGCTGTTCGGCAGTCTCACACTCAAGGCCGGGCAGATTCGTCAGGGCGGTGTGTTGCGCGCCCCAATGGGGACGATCACGTTCGGGTCGACGATGGATACGGAAGCCAACGGCATCCTTACCTTGTTACCGGGTAGCGTGACGTCCGTGAGCGCGAATGGACTCGTGATGCCCTATGGGGGTTCGCTCGACGGATTGAGCTATCTCAATGCTGCCGCCGACGCGCGATACTCGCTCGCTGGTGCGGGACCGTCGGTCGTGGTGTACAGCCATGCGTTGGCCGTGGACCCGGGCGCCGTCATCGACCTGTCGGGCGGCGGTGAAATTCGTGGTGCCGCCTTCCTCACCGGCCGAGGCGGCTCCACCGATGCTCGTCTAGCGCCGCTCATGCAAGTGGTGCAGACCGGCACAAAGGCAAGTTTCCGTCTGCCCGCGCTCTCGTCCAATCCGGTGTACGCCATCGTGCCCGGGGCACAGCCGGCCTACGCGCCGGTGGTGAGCGAGAACGGCGCCGGCGCCCCGCTCGTCGGGCAGCAGATCACCATCGGTGCCGGGGTGCCGGGATTGCCCGCAGGCACTTACACGCTGCTGCCGTCAACGTTCGCGTTGCTGCCCGGCGCGTATCGCGTGGAGTTGCAGACGCAGTCCGCCGCGCAGGCGGGCGTCGCGCCGGTCGCGATGCGCAATGGGTCGCTCACGCTTCCCGCGCAATTGAGCGTGAGCAACACGAGCATTCGTAATGCCACGCCGACGCAGGCCGTTCTCACTTCGGCAGATGTCCTGCGCACCTACTCGCAGTACAACGAGATGAGCTACGCGGACTTCGCCCGCGCCACGAGCGAACGCGTCGGGGCACCTCGTTCGTTGATCGAGGCCGATGCCAAGCGTCTCGACCTTTATTTCCTGGCCGATACCTACCAGGGAAAAATCGCCGATACGCCGGCGTTGCGCTTCCAGGGCTCGGTGAACGTTACCCCGGCCACGGGCGGTTACGGCGCGAGCCTGCTGGTTGCTGCGCCGTTCACCGGTAACTTTGAGATTCTCGGTGCAGGGGCGACACCTCGCCAAGGCGACCGGTCGCTCATTTCGCTCAGAGCGGACGATCTGAACGCGATCGGCGCGGCGCGCATCGGGATTGGCGGACTGCCCGTGGTCTCCTCGGATGGCACCGGGTCGATCCTCAGCGCCACGACGGCCGGGTTCATAGGCAACACGTCCAAGGTTGTGCTGCGCGGTGGCGCGACGCTGCGCGCGAGCGAAGTGTTCATCGTCACGAATGCCGTATCCGGGGGCATCACCATCGAGCAGGGCAGCGGCATCAATACACTTGGCTACGGCATGCCCATGTGGGATTCCACCATGGGTTATACCTACGCGCCGGGGGCGGCGGGTGTGCTGGCGGTGTCCAATGGCCGGCTCTCGATGCTGTCGCCGACGCCCACCGGCGCACAAGATTCTTTCGGCGCTGGCTACATCGACCTTGGCGTTTGCGCGGCGGGCGCGACATGCGCAGGGGAAACGCTGTTGCTCTCCGAAGGCTCGATTGCGGTGGCGACCGACAAGCGGTTCACGATCACCGATGCCGTGCGCTATGGCACGCGTCAGTTATCGCTCTCTGTCGGCCGGGTCAATGTCGGCGATCAGGCATCGCTCGACTCGCTCGCCGCATCCGGACACCTCGCGGAAGGACTTACGCTCAATCAGACGGTGCTGTCGCGACTATTACGTGGCGACCGCACCTATGGTGCGCCCGCGCTGGAAAGCCTGTCCCTCATCGCACGCGACTCGATCAATTTCTACGATTCCGTCGAGCTGTCGACCATCGATGCGGCGACCGGAAAATCGAGCATCGACGTGCTCGTGCTGGGCACGCCGGCAATCTTCGGGTACGGCGCGAGCGACGCACTCGCGCGTATTCGCACTGACCGGCTGGTGTGGACCGGCTCGAAGTCGCCGGCGGGCGCCATCGTCGCGGGCGGTGCGGGCACCGGTAGCGGACGCCTGTCCATCGACGCTCGGGAGATCGAATTCGGCTTCGGCCCGGCCACGCAGCGCGACGTCAATCACGAGATGAACCGCATGACCGTGGGCTTCTCGACGGTCGAACTCAACGCCAGCGAGCGGGTCACTGCTAACCAGAAGGGCGGTCTGTCCGTTTATCGTTCACAGAACGGGTGGAACGACCAGAAGCAGGATTTCGACTACAGCGGCGGTGACATCGTGATCGATACGCCCCTGCTTACCGGCGCGGCGGGGTCGGTGAACCGTTTCGTCGCGGGGGGCAATGTGTCGGTGACGAACGCGAGTGCTCGCGCGAAGCCCGTCATCGACAACGGCAAGCTCGTCGCCGCGCTGGGTGCCGAGGTCGCGCTCAGCGCGGGCGGGGCGGCCAGCATCGACACGAATGTCGTGCTGCCGAGCGGCCGGTTGAGCGTTGCCGCACAGGGAGATGTGACCCTTGGAGATGGCGCACAACTCGATCTCGCCGGACGCAAGCTCGATTTCTTCGACGCCAGCAAATACAGTTGGGGCGGCGATGTGATCGTGTCCAGCGCCAACGGCAATGTGCGCCAGAGCGCCGGGTCGCGCATCGATCTGTCGGCGCAGGAAAACCG
>Ga0181519_10003182_pt1 | contig 13568 bp, 11 predicted proteins | sample PEATcosm2014_Bin_26_FD_121102 | JGI IMG/M metagenome (GOLD analysis project Ga0181519, IMG submission 121102) | Peatland microbial communities from MTU Mesocosm Facility, Houghton, MI, USA - PEATcosm2014_Bin02_10_metaG | ecosystem: Environmental > Terrestrial > Soil > Wetlands > Peat | place...
GCGCGGAGCCGAATGGGACCGGGCCTGGACCGGCGCCGAAATCGCCGCGCGCGCGCCGACGCCGCCGCTGGTCGGGCTGGTGCTGGGCTATGCCCTGGCCGCGCTCGGGGTCGCCTGCGCCTTCGGCCTGTTCCTGCTGACGCGGCCCAAGCCGAAGAGCGGCGGCGCGCGGCAAACCATCGGCAACGGGCTGCTGTCGCTCGATTTTTACGGTAGCGGCGAGGGCCATTACCGCGTCGAGAGCGCGGCGCGCAACGGGGCGCCGATCGACATGACCCGCGCGCCAGACGATCCCGAGTTTCCGCGCGGCGCCTTCCTTTATTTCCTTGAACATGGCGCGCCCTGGTCGCTCACGGCCGCGCCGACCGGTTGCGGTTTCGGGTCGCTGGAAGCTTTGTCGCCGACATCCGCGCAGGCGCGCGGAGATTTGTTCGGCCTGCGCTGCGAGGCGCGGATCGAAATAGTCGAGGGCGAGGCGCTGGCGCTTACGCGGCTCAAACTCACCAACACGGGTCCGCTGGTGCGAAGAATCCGCATTTGCTCCTACCGCGACCTCGTGATGAACGAAGGCGGCGTGGAGCGCCGCGACGCCGCCTACAATGGCCTGCATGTCGGAACCGTTTTTGCGCGGCGGCTGGGCGCGCTGTTCGCCCGCAACCGGCTGCTCAAGAATCAGGGCGGGGATTTCGCCTCGAAGCGGCTGTCTCGGGAAATCGCCTTCCACGCCGTGCGCGAGCAGGAAGGCGTGCGTCTGGTCGGCTACGAGGACGTGCGCGCGCGCATGTTTGGGCTCGGCCAGCGCCGCGATCCCGATGCGCTCACGCAAAACCTCGACCTGCGCGACCCCGCCGACGAAGGCCTGCTCCATGGCTTCGATCCCTGCGCGGCGCTGCTGGTGGAGGTCGAAATTGCGGCCGACAGCGCTGTCGAACTGCTGTTCGCCGACGGCTGGGCGGGCGACGAGCAGGCGGCGGCGCGGGCGCTGGCGCGCGCCTTCGGCGTGGATGTGCCGGAAAATCTCGACGCGGTGTTCGCGCGCCGCCGCACGCTGGCGCCCGCGATCACGCCGGCTGGCGAGCGCTTCGCCTTCTCCGAGGATGGCCGCACCCTGCAAACCACGCCGGGCGCGCCGCGTCCGTTCTCGCATGTGTTCGCCAATCCCGCCGGCTTCGGCGCGGTGCTCACCCACGACGGCGAAATCTATTCCTTCTACCGCAACGCCCGCGCCAACAGCGTCACGCCGTTCCGTATCGGCGAGGGCCGCAACGCGCCGCCCGGACAGGCGATCCATGTGGTCGAGCTCGAAACCGGCGAGGCGCACATGGCGACGCTGCTGCCGCTGCGCCGCGCCGACGCCGTTTACGACGCCTCCTTCACGCTGGGCGCCGCGACCTTCACCGCTTCGCACCAAAGACTCGACCTGCGCCAGGAGGTGTTTGTCGCGCCCGACGACGCCGTGCAGATCCAGGTGCTGACGCTCACCAATCGCACCGATCGCGCGCAGGTCTATCGCGTGGCGCCGGTGGCGGAAATCGTGCTGGCGGAAACCCCGCCCGATTCTATCGGCGCGCTGGAGGCGCTGGCCGACGACTCAGGCCGCGCGCTTTATTTCCGCAACGGCGCCAACGGCTTCGTGCAGGATTGGGTGTTCGCCGCCGTGTCGTTCGACATCGACGAATGCGAATTCTCGCGGGCAAAAATTCTTGGGCGGAAGCGCCGCGATCCTCGCGTTCCCTTCCTGGCTGAACGCGGCTGCGCCGATGGCGGCGCCGGCGACGACGGCCGCCGCGCCGCGGGTTTTTCGGGCGTCGTGGAGGTCGCGCCGGGCGCGTCCGCGCGCGTGGTGTTCTCGCTGGGCGCCGTGCGGGACTTCGAGCAGGCGAAGGCGCTGGCCGGACGCGCGGCGACGCTCGCCTATGCCGACGAAAAGCGCGGCCTGGTGGACAAGTTCTGGGACAGCCTGCTCTCGACCTTCCGCGTGAAGACCAACCGTCCGGAGTTCGACCGCCTCGTCAACGACTGGCTGCCCTATCAGGCGCTCACGGCGCGGCTTTGGGGCCGCAGCGGCCCCGCGCAGCGCTCGGGCGCTTACGGCTATCGCGACCAGTTGCAGGACGTGCTGCCCTTCGTCATCCGCGCGCCGGAAATCGCGCGCCGGCAAATCCTGCTGCACGCGCGCCAGCAATTCGTGCGCGGCGACGTGCTGAAATGGTGGCACGAGGCGCCCGACGGCGGCGTCGGCATCGGCGAGCGCACCCACGCTTCCGATCCGCATCTCTGGCTTCCCTATGTCACGCTGCGCTATGTGGCGGCGACCGGCGACAGAGGCGTGCTGCACGAGAAGGTTGGCTTCGTCGAAGGCGCGGAGGTTCCCCACGGCGTCGAGGGGCATGTGATCTCGCCGCTGCCTTCGCCCGAGAAGGCGACGCTGCTCGACCATTGCCGCCGCGCCCTCGACATCACGCTCGCGCGTTTCGGCGCGCATGGGCTGCCGCTGATGGGCGCCGGCGACTGGGACGACGGCATGAACCTCGTGGGCTTCCGCGGCAAGGGCGAGAGCGCGTGGATGGGCTTTTTCCTCTACGACAATCTAACCCGCTTCTCCGACCTGCTGCGCGGGGAAAAGCTGGACCGGCTCGCCGACGCCTATTCCGCCCGCGCCGACGCGCTGCATTTCGCGCTCGACGCCTGCTGGCGCGGCGACCGGTTTGTGCGCGCCTTCGCCGACGATGGTTCCGAGTTCCTGAGCGTCGGCGCCATGTCGTCGGCCTGGCCGGTGCTGTCGGGCGCGGCGCGGGGCGAGCGCGGCCGCAAGGCGCTGGAGCACGCGCTCGGCGAACTCGACAAGGGCGACCGCGTGCTGCTGGTGACGCCGCCCTATGACGAAACCTCGAAACCGTTCCCGGGCCGCAGCGCCGATTATCCGCCGGGCGTGCGCGAGAACGGCGGGCAATACACCCACGGCGCCTCCTGGTTCGTGGATGCGCTGGCGCGGTTCGGCGAGCGCGCGGCGCAGGAGAACGACGCCGACCAGTCCGCCCGCGATTTTGGGCGCGCAGTGGAGGTTTGGTGGGCCTTGTCGCCGCTGACGAAGACGTCGCCGGACAAGATCGACATTTACGGCCTGCCGCCGCACCAGCAGCCGGCGGATGTCTATGACGGACCGGGCTACGAGGGCCGGGGCGGCTGGGCGTGGTACACCGGCGCGGCCTCGCGCATGATGTCCTCGGCCTACGCGATGCTCGGGCTTGCGGTCGAGAACGGCGAGTTGAAGCCGCGCGCCGACGCCTTCGACGAAAAGGCGGGCCTGAAGCTCGAAAGCGTGACCATCAAGGGCAAGAGCTTTTCGCAACCCGCCGACGCGGAAGCGGCGCGGGAGGACGCGCTGGCGACCTGAGCCGGCGCGGATCGAGAGTGTCGGCGCCGGAGAAATAGCGGCGCCGGCGCCCGGCGCATGGGAACAGCGCGTCGCGACTGCAGTTAACCCCGTCACGAAAAGGGGGTCGAACATGAAGACGTCACCGGCGCCGCGGGAGGGGCTCAGCGTCCAGGACAGGAAATTTCTCGCCGTCGCCGCCAAGGCCAACGAGGATCAGATCCGGCTTTGCCGCTTTGCCGAAAAAAAGGCGAAGTCCCCGGCGGTCAAGGACTTCGCGCGCAAGATGGTGGCAGACCATACCGCCGTCGCCGGCGAGATAGCCGGCCTCGAACACACGCGGGCGCATGAACATGCGAAGGCCCTTCCGCATGCGTGGCGCGCCCACGTGCATCTGGCCCAGCACGCGCATCCGCGCCATCACCCCCGGACCGCGAAAGCAGGGCATCCGCCTGGGAACGACGAGATATCGAAGCTGAGGGGCAAGAGCGGCGCCGATTTCGATCGCGCCTTCATGCAGCTGCAGGTCGATTTCTATGCGCGGACCGTCGAGAAGCTCGATGGCGAGGCCAAGAGCGCCGGCAGTGAAAAATGAGCGCCGGCAGTGAAAAAATGCGCGATTTCGCCACGCAAGCCGCCGGGGCCTTCCAGAAGCATCTGGATCTCGCCAAGACCGTCAGCGCCAAGGCCGACAAGCCCTGAGTGGCGGACGGCTCAGCCCGGGGGGGCGATCCCCGCCGCCTGGGCCAGCAGCACGAGATTGAGGGCGAGGACCAGCGCGGCGGCGAGCCCCGCAACGCCGCGTGCAAAAAAGCCGCTGACGAAAGCGCCCATCACGTCGCGTCGCGAGGTCAGAATGATCAGTGCGACGATGGGGACGGGCAGCACGAGGCTCAGCACGATCTGGCTCATCACCAGCGATTGCGTCGCGTTGGCGCCGAGGCCGACCACCACGAAGGCGGGTATCATGGTGATCAGCCGGCGCAGCCAGAGCGGGATGCTGAAATGCACGAAATCCTGCATGATCCCCTGTCCCGCCATGGTGCCGACCACCGAACTGGAAAAGCCGGAGGCCAGCAGCGAGATCATGAACACGCCCGCCGCGCCGCCCCCGAGCAGCGGGATCAGCGTGTGATAGGCGGTTTCGATCTGTGCGATGTCCTGATGGCCGCTCTCGTGGAAAACCGCCGCGGCCATCGCCGTCATCGCCATGTTGACGAGGCCGGCGAGTCCCAGGGCGACCGCGACTTCCGCGCCTGAAAATTTCAGCGCGCGGCGGCGCTCGGAATCGTCGTGGACGGGCACGCGCCGCTTGGTGAGGCTGGAATGCAGATAGATCGCGTGCGGCATCACGGTCGCGCCGACGATGCCGACCGCGAGCGCGACGCTCTCGGACCCCGCCAGCGCCGGGACGACGGAATGCCAGGCGACGGCGCCCCAATTGGGCGGCGCCACCACCAGCTGGATGAGATAGCACAGGGCGATCACCGCGACGAAAACGGCGATCAGGATCTCCATCGGTCGAAAGCCCCGGTATTGCAGGGTCAGCATGGCGTAGGTCGCGAGGCCGACCACGACGAGGCTGACGAGCAGGGGCAGGCCGAACAGCAGGCTGAGCCCGATGCCCGCGCCTAAAAATTCGGCGAGGTCCGTGGCCATGGCGGCGATCTCGCTGGCGATCCACATGGCGTAGACCACGGGGCGCGGGAAATGGTCGCGGCACAATTCGGCGAGGCTTTTTCCGGTGACGATGCCGAGCTTGGCCGACAGCGACTGGAACAGCATCGCCACGAGATTGGCGAGCAGCACCACCCACAGCAGCATGTAGCCGTATTTCGCGCCGGATTCGATGTTGGTGGCGAAATTGCCGGGATCGACATAGGCGATGGAGGCGACGATGGCGGGCCCGGCCAGAGGCGCCATCGCGCGCAGGCCCCGGCGCTCGCCCCTGACGGTCTCGCGCCCCGCCGCGACGGTCCGGTCCGTCCAGCCCGGCCTGATGGTCCTCGTCGTGTCGGGCAATACGCCTCCCTTCGGCTTGAAGAACTCTCGACCGCTTGAAACTCTGATCGGTAGCTTGGAACTCTGATCGGTAACGCTCGCGTCCGGCTTGCGGTTTCGCGCGAGGCGCAAAATCGGCGATGCTCTGATTCGCTTGCGGGTTTGGGGCTGATTAAAACTGCGGCTGGCGATAGCGCGCCCGGTCGGCGCCGGGGGTCACCGATTCCGGATCGTAGCCGTGGGCGATCAACTCCTTCGCGGTCTTGTCGCCGCCCTGCGCCGCGCGGTCGATCATCGCGCGTCCCAGCTTTTCGTCGCGCGCGATCCCATGGCCGCGCAACAGGTCGAGGCCAAAGTTGAAGGCGCCGAGCGAGGAGCCGCGGTCGGCCAGCTTCTTGTCCCAATCCGCCGCCGCCGCCGGGTCCGAGGGCCGGTCGAAACCGTTCTCCTCCATGAAGGACATCCAGGGCATGGCGTTCTCGTTGCCGTCCCTGGCGCAGCGCTCGAAGATTTTCCGCGCCTCGTCGTGGCGGCCGGTCTTGTCCATGAACACGCCATAGGCGCACAGGTGCGGATCGATCTTTCCCGCGCCGGCCTTGCCGATGTAATAGTCCACGCCGAGCTGGTCGGGGTTCAGCTCCCCGCCGACGTCATCGGCGCGCGCGGCGGCGATCCCGGCCTGCGCGGCGGCGAGCGGCGAGACCAGCAGGCCCGCAGCCACCAGGCTCCCCGCGAGCGCGGCCGCAAAAGTCCGTCCGTTTCCCATGCGTATCCTCCAAAATCCTGTTTTTCTTGATCTTGTCACAAAAGAAACGCCCGGACCATCCTCTCGGATGTCCGGGCGCGCCATCGGAGGAATGGCGGGAGTGATCAGATTTCAGCCGACATGTAGCTGGTGACTTCCATGCCGACGCACACTTCACAAGCTTCCGGAGTGGTCCAGGTCATTCGCAGGCTCCCGTTTGTTTTCGTCGTTGCGGCCCGGCTTCCACCACGGCCTATGCTCCTTTATAAGCCGCCCCCCTGCAAAAGGGTCATGCGCCCGGCAGAAATATGTAAGATTTCTGTCAGATAGCGTGGCGTGCGCGGCTTTCGGCGATCCGCCCACGGGAACCAGCAGCCCTCCCTCGCGTCTCCAGTGCAGCGATGCTTTGACGGAGACGAGCATGAGCACGGCTTTGAGCGAACCGGGCGTTCGGGCGCAGGCGCAGCCCGCGGCGGGCGGGCGCTACACCGGCGCCGCCCAGGCGCTGCACTGGGTCACCGCCGCGCTGATTTTCGCCACGCTGGCGGTGGCCTGGGTGATGTACAACATGCCCGACAAGGCGCCCACGCAGGGCGTGCTGTTGACCCTGCACAAGTCGCTCGGCATCACCATTTTCGCGCTCGTGATCGCCCGGCTGGTCTGGCGAGGCCGCCACAACGCGCCGCCGCTTTCGCGAAGCCTGTCCCCGTGGGTAAGGGCTTCCGCCACCGTCTCGCACGGGTTGCTCTATTTCGTGCTGATCTTCATGCCGCTCACCGGCTACATGATGTCGGCGGCCGGCGCCCATCCGATTTCGTTTTTCGGCCTGTTCAACCTTCCGACCTCCGCGACCAAGCACGAGGCGGCGCAACACGCGGCCTTCCTGGCCCATGTCGGCGTGCTGCAATGGCTGCTCTACGCCCTGCTGGCGCTGCACATCGGCGCGGTGGTCTGGCATGTCGTCGTGCGCCGGGACGGCGCGCTCGACCGCATGCTGCCGCCGCAGGATAAAGAGGCGTAGCGGGAACGACGTAGCCTCACTCCTCGTAGCGGTATCCAACTCCATGCACAGTCTGGATGATCCGGGGACGCGCCGGGTCCAGCTCGATTTTCTTGCGCAGCGAGGACACATATTGGTCGAGCGCGCGGCTGTTGGGCATGTAGCCGCGCCCCCACGCCAGATCGAACAGTTCGTCGCGCGACACCGCCTTGCCCTTGCGCTCGAACAGCGCTCGCAACACCGCCAGTTCGCGGGGGGCCAGATCGATGCCGGCGCCGCCGCGCGCGGCGCGCAGGGCTTGCGGATCGATGGTCAGATCGGCCATGCGGAACGTGGCGCCCGCCTGCGGCTGCGCTTTTACGCGCCGCAGCGCGGCTTTTATCCGCGCGACCAGCTCGCGTGCGGAAAAAGGCTTGGCAATGTAATCGTCGGCGCCGATTTCGAGGCCGACGACGCGGTCGATCTCGGCGCCCCGCGCGGACAGCAGCAGGATCGGGGTGGCGGTGTCGCGTTCGCGAATGCGGCGGCAAAGGCTGAGCCCGTCGAGGCGCGGCATCATCACGTCGAGCAGGCACAGCGCCGGCGCCTGCTCGACGAAGGCGGTCCAGGCGGCCTCGCCGTCCTCGACGGCGATGCAGTCCAGGCCCTCCAGCGCCAGCAGGTCGGCGAGGCCGGCGCGCAGGTTGGAATCGTCCTCGGCGATCAGGATTTTCATGAAACTTCCATTTTCAGGGTGGCGCGGGCGCAGACGCCGGGATGGGCGTCCGTCAGCGCGAAACCGCCGCCGTTCGCCCGCGCCAGTTCGTGCACGATCGACAGCCCCACGCCATGCGATTTTTGCGGCGTCCGGAGTTTGGCGCCGTCGCCGTGGTCGCGCACCGCCAAAACCAGCAGGCCGCCGCTTGCGCCAATCTCCACGTCGATGCGCCCCGGCGCGTATTTCCGCGCGTTGTCCACGAGATTGATGAGAATGCGCTCGAAGGCGCGGGTGGCGAACCGCCGTTCGCCGTCGACCGAACTGCGCACCTCGCAGACGCTGCCGGAGGCGGCGAGCAGGCTGTGGTAGCGCGCGACGATGTCTTGCGCGAGCGCGCCGGGGTCGGCGGTCTCCAGTTCATATTGGGCCGGCGCCGCGCCCTGCGCCAGCGTCGCGCCGGCGAGCGCGTCGAGCCGGTCGATCTCGTCGGTGAGCACGGCGCAATAGCGGTCGAGTTCCGGCGCCTGGCCCTTGCGCCGGATCAGTTCGGCGTAGAGTTTCAGATTGGCGAGCGGCGTGCGCAGGTCATGCGAGAGCTGGGTGAGCAGGGTCATGCGCGCGGCGCTCTCGCGCGCATTGGCTTTTTGCGCGCGGCGGGCCTGAAAGACCAGCAGCAGCCAGACCAGCGCCAGCGGGGCGGCGAGCGCCAGGCGTCCGAGCGCGCCGCGCCTCGGACTGGGCGTCCCCGACAGCTCGACCACCCAGCCATGCAGCGCGCCGCTCTGGGTGAAGGACTGGAAGGACTGCCCCTCGCCCTTGCTCCAGACGATGCGGTCGAAGGGATCGCGCAGCCGGAAGGCCCAGCCCGGCGTCACCGCGGCGAATTCGTCCAGCGCTTCGAACAGGGTGGGGAAGATTTGCGCGCTCGACAGCGCGATGCAGTTTTCCTCCCGTTCGGCGTCGACACTCTTGCGGCGGCATTCAAAATAATATTCGCCGGCGATGTTGGGGAACCAGCCGTTGACGAAATCGCCGGCGCGCAACAGGTCCGCGACGGCCGTGAGCGCGCGCAGCTTCTCCTCCCACATTTTCGGCATGGCGAGAGGGTCCTCCGGCGGGAACGCCACGCGGTCGCCTCGCCGTTTCAGCGTCAGCAGGCCGAGGTCGTAAGCATAGATCACCCGCCACAGCGCGGCTTCGGGGTGGGGGTCGCCCGCGGCCTTTTCGAGGTTGCGTTCGGCGAAGGCGGCGAGTTCGGTGACCTCGTTGACGGCGGCGCCGGAAAAGGCGTCGGCGACGCGCGCCGTCTCGGCGCGGGCTTTTTCGCGCAAGACCACATAATCGGCGTCGAGCGCCTGCGCGCCGAGCAGGGCGGTGAGCGCCAGCGGCAGCGCGAACAGCAGCGCCGTGCGCGCCGTCTCCACCCAGCCGCCCCGCGTGAGCATTTTTCGCAACCAGGACTCCTCCTTGAGGGGACCGCATCACAAAACGCCGCTGGAAAAAACCCGGACCTTGGAAGATGCTTTTCGCATGTCTGAATTTCCGACACTCCACCCCCTGGGCGACGCGGCGGCGACGCTGCGCTTCGGCGTCGCGCTCGACGCCGGGCTGAACGCCCGCGCCCACGTTTTTTGCGCGGCGCTTGCGGACCTGGCTCCGCCCGGCCTGCTCGAATGGGCGCCGGCCTTCGCCTCGGTCACGCTGTGGTATGATCCGGACGCGCTGGGTTTTGCGGAGCTGGAGGTTTTTTGCCGCGGGCTGGCGGCGTCCGCGCAAGCGCCGCCCGCGGGCGTGTTCCGGGAGCTGCCGTTCTGCGTGGAGGGCGATTTTTTCGCGCCCGATCTCGCGGAGGTGGCGCAGGCCAACGGCCTCACCCTGGAGGAATGGCTGGCGCGTTTCTGCACCGTGACCTTTGATGTGTGCATGCTGGGTTTCCTGCCGGGCTTCGCCTATCTCGGCGGCTTGCCGCGCGAACTGGACGCGCCGCGCCTCGCCACGCCGCGAAAAAACGTGCCGGAGCGCTCGGTGGCGGTGGCCGACGGCATGTGCGCGGCCTATCCCTTCGCCAGCCCCGGCGGCTGGCGCCTGATCGGCCGCACGCCATTGAAAATGTTTGACGTGAGGGGCAGTTGCCCCGCGCTGCTGGCCCCCGGCGACCGCGTGCGCTGGCGGCTGGTCGGTCTGGAAGAATTTTCGGCTTTGGAGGCGCAATGCCGCGGCTGATCGTCGAAAACCCCGGCCTCGGGGTCTCCATCCAGGACAAGGGCCGCTTCGGCTTCCGTCACCTCGGCGTCCCCGTGTCCGGCGCGCTGGACCAGAGTTGGCGCGCCGCCGCCAATTGTTTGGCCGGCGCGCCGGAGGACGCGGCGGTGCTGGAAATCCTGCTGGCGGCGCCGGTTTTGCGCGTGGAGCGGGGGCCGGTGCGGTTGGGCCTTGTCGGCGCGCTTTCGGGCGTTTTTACGCGCGACGGCGTCGAGGAAAGGATAGGCTGTTGGCGCGGGCTGCTGCTGCAAACCGGCGACCGCCTCGCGTTAAAGGTTTTCCGCGCGCCCGCATATTTTGGCTTTTCTGGAGGCCTCGACGCGGCGGTTTTTCTGGGCAGCCGCTCCACATATGCCCGCGCAGGCCTTGGCCGCGCGCTCGCCGCCGGCGACGCGCTCTGCTGCGGCGACGCGGACGGCGACGATTTTTTCGCGCCGCCGCTCGCGTCCGGCGAAGGCGCGCTGCGGTTCATTCCGGGGCCGCAGGATTTTCCGCCGGAAACGCTGGCCGCTTTCGCGGGCGCGCGCTGGACCGTTCGGGCCGAAAGCGACCGCATGGGCCTGCGCCTCGCCGGGCCTTGCCTCGCTCACGGCCCGAGCGGCGCCAGCATCGTCAGCGACGGCGTGACGCCCGGCGCGATCCAGGTTCCCGGCGACGGACAGCCGATCCTTTTGCGCGCGGATGGACAGACTTCCGGCGGCTATGCCAAGATCGGCTGCGTGATTTCGGCCGACATCGACCGCATGGCGCATTTTTTGCCGGGCGAAACGTTGGCGTTTGTTGCAGTGGATCACGCGGAAGCCGCGCGGGCGCGACGGCAAAAACGCGACGCCTTCGCCGAATGGCGCCAACAGCGCGCGCCGGTGGGCGGGTTCGACGAGGGCAGATTGTGGAGCGAAAACCTGATCGGCGGCGCGATCTTCGGGGAGTAGCGCTCCCTCGCCCGGAGACGCCGCCGTGACCGCAAAACCTCTGCTTAACCTCAACGCCGACCTCGGCGAAAGTTTTGGCGCGTGGCGCATGGGCGACGACGCCGCGATGCTGGAGCTTGTGCAATCCGCCAGCATCGCCTGCGGTTTTCACGCCGGCGACCCCGTGGTGATGGCGCGGACCGTCGGCGCGGCGCTGCAAGCGGGCGTCAGCCTCGGCGCGCATCCCGCCTATCCGGACTTGCAAGGTTTTGGCCGTCGTGCGCTGAAATGTTCGGCGGAGGAGGTTGAAGCCCTTGTGCTCTATCAGCTCGGCGCGCTCGACGGTTTTGCGCGCGCGAAAGGGTCGCGGGTCAGCCATGTCAAGCCGCATGGGGCGCTGAGCAATGAGGCCTGCCGCGACGAAAACATCGCCGCCGCCATTGGGCGGGCGGTCAAGCGGTTTGACGCAAGGCTGATCCTGCTCGCCCCGGCGCTGTCGGCTTTGGCGGCGGCGGGCGTGCGCGAAAACCTCGCCACCGCGCTCGAAATCTACGCCGACCGCACCTACGACGACGACGCCCACCTCACGCCCCGCGCGGAAAAAGGCGCGGTGATCCACCAGCCCGAACAATGCCTCGCCCATGTCGAGGCTATGCTCGCGGCGGGCGGGATCCGGGCGCGCTCCGGAAAAATCCTGCCCACGGCGATCCATTCGGTCTGCGTTCACGGCGACGGGCCGGAGGCGGTGGCGACGGCGCGGGCGTTGAACGCGCGTCTCGGCGACGCGTTTATCCTGGCGCCGCTGCCGGCGCTGTTTGCCTGATCTTCCCTTGCGTCTCGCATGCAGAAGGTTAAGGTCGCGCGAAAATTCGCTTCGCTTCAGTCTGATCGGGAGAACGTCATGACCTTCGCCGGTTTACGCGCGGAGCGGGTTGGCAGGGGGAAGGCGCTGCGCAGGCAGACGCCGCGCGACCACCACGGGCAATTGCTTGGTCCCGGCCGCCGCGACGCCAACGCCATCGTCAACGCGCAGAACGCGCGCCGGCTGCCATCCCTGATCGAGCTCCGCCGCAAGCTGATGGCCGCCGATCCCTTCGCCTATCTGCGCGGCGCCGCCGCCGTGATGGCCCACGACCTGCAATATCAGCCGATGGCGGGCATCCCGGTCCAGGCCTGCGGCGATTGCCATCTCATGAATTTCGGCGCCTTCGTCACGCCGGAAGACAATATCATCTTCGACATCAACGATTTCGACGAGACGCTTCCGGGCGTGGACTTTACCGTCGATCTCAAGCGGCTGGCGACGAGCTTCGTCGTCGCGGCGGAGGCCATGGGCGCCGCCAAGAGCCGCCGCGCCGAGATCGCCGCCAGCGTGGTCAAGGCGTACCGCAAGCGGTTGATCGGCCTGTCGCACATGTCGCCGCTGGAGGTCTGGCACAGCCGGATCGATCTCGAAGACGAGGTGAGAAAATTCAGCAGCGCCGATCTGCGCCGCAAGCTGGAGGTGCTGATCGATCGCGCGCGCGGCGAAGGTCTGGACCGCGACGACAATTTTCCGAAACTTTGCGAAGGCGGCGCGCCGCACATCGCCGACAAGCCGCCGCGCATCTTCCATTTTCCGCCCGACAGCGACGCCGGGCGCGGGATCGATCCCGCCACCGCCTTCGCCCGCTATCGCGCGGGCCTCGCGCCCCACATCGGCCTGCTCTACGACCGCTACGCGCTCAAGGACTTCGTGTTCAAGGCCGTGGGCGTGGGGTCGGTCGGCACCTATTGCTATGTCGGCCTGTTCGCCGGCGGCGACGGCGAGCCTTTGTTGCTGCAGATCAAGGAGGCTGCGCCCTCGGTGCTGGAGGCGCTCGACCCCGGGCTCGCGCATGGCGGGCGCCAGGGCCAAAGGGTGGTCGAGGGGCAGCGCATGATGCAGGCGGCGAGCGACATTTTTTTGGGCTGGACCGAGCACGAGGCGTCAGGACGCCAATATTATGTCCGCCGATTGAAGAACCGCCGGCTCGGCGAGGCCGGGGACATCGCGGAGGCCGACGGGCTGGAGGATTACGCCAAACTGTGCGGACGCACGCTGGCGCGGTCCCACGCGCGCTCTGGCGATCCCGCCGTGCTCGCCGGCTACATGGGCGACAGCGAGGCGATGGACCAGGCCATCGCCGAATTCGCCCTGGCCTACGCCAAGCGCAACGAGGCCGACCACGCGGCGTTTGCGGCGAAATAGGAGTTTTGCGCAAGGGCGCCGCTGCAAGGCTACCCGCCCGCGCGCTGTGGGCGCGGGTCGCGCCGAAACTGGTGCGGCCGACGCCCACGCGGGATTGCGTGCTCAAAATTCAGAACAGTCGGCCTCGGCTCATCCGGGGGCTGGCTTGTCCGGCGGGGCCGACTCGCAGACGGGTTTCTTGCGCCAATGGCCGTAACGCCAGGGATGCAGCGCGTCGCCGCCGGGCGGGAGCGCGCGCGGAACCGGATCGAAGCCGGAATCGCCCCACGGATGGCAGCGGCAAAGACGGGAAACGCCGAGCCAACCGCCCGCCCATAAACCGTGGCGGTCCAGCGCCTCGTCCATA
>Ga0181519_10003184_pt1 | contig 13565 bp, 9 predicted proteins | sample PEATcosm2014_Bin_26_FD_121102 | JGI IMG/M metagenome (GOLD analysis project Ga0181519, IMG submission 121102) | Peatland microbial communities from MTU Mesocosm Facility, Houghton, MI, USA - PEATcosm2014_Bin02_10_metaG | ecosystem: Environmental > Terrestrial > Soil > Wetlands > Peat | place...
CGACGCCGGCCGGATCCAGGCCAACCTCAAGGACGGCGTTCTGGCCCTGCGCATTCCCAAGCAGGAGCATGCCCAGCCGCGCCGCATTACCGTCACCGCGGGTTGACCGGCCCTTCGCCGCGCGACGCGGCGAAGGCCTCCCGGAAGGCGCATCGATCCGGGATCATCGTCGATTGCCAGAGCCGCCCCGTCGTCGAGTCCGCCGTTGTCCATGACACACGGCGGATTTGCACATTTGAACAGGCCATCTGTGTCGACAGCTGCGTGCCGCGTCGCCATTGCGAGCACGCGGGGCACGTCGCGTTGCCTTGCAATCGCCGAGTCTTCACCGGTAAGCGACGGCAATTCGTTGGCAGGATTTCTCGTCAGTCAAATAGGCTCGATCGTGTAATTTGCGCGCGTCCAGCCCGCACAGCGCCTCCGAACAACACCTCATCTAGGAAGCGCACCATGCAACCATGCAATCGGCTACTCCTTGCAACCGGCACCTGCTTCACGATCCTCGTGTCGGCGTGCGGTGACGCGGGATCGGGCAGCGGCAATACTCCGGCAGCGTCGTCCCAGGTCACCGGCACGGTGGCCTATGGCCGGCCTGTGGTCGGCCGATCGATTCAGGCGCTCGATTCCTCAGGGGCGCTCTGCGCAACAGCCACGACGGCCTCCGACGGCAGCTATTCGGTGGACACCAGCGGCTGCGCGCCCGGCGCCATCGCCTTTCATGTGGCGGCGTACACCACCCCCGGTGGATCGGCGCTAGATGCCGTGGCCCTTCCGGCGCGGGGATCGAGCGGCGTCAGCGGCGTGGTCAATATCAATCCCCTGACGACCCTCTTGGCGTATTACGCCGCGGGCCTGGTGCCGAGCGCCAAGGCGCCGGCCAGCAACGATCAGGTGCTGGCACTCCTGCCCCAGGTGAGCGCCGCCGAGTATCACCAGGCGATGACGAGCGTTCTCACCGCGGCGCTGCTGCAGAAACTCCAGTCGGGCTACGGCATGACGACCACCGGATTCGATCCGACGACCACAGCGTTTGTCGCCAACGGCCAGGGCCTGGATGGGTTTTTCGACGCCTACCCTCTCTCGGCGTCGGGAAACAGCGTACAGATCTCCGCCCCATCGGCGCCGGGCCCGCTCGTCCAGGTCACGCTGCCTGTTGCTCCGGGCGCCAGCTCCACCGTCACATCCACCGCCTCCTATAGCGTCGGCGGGACGGTCTCGGGATTATCCGGTGGCACGTTGGGCCTGCTTCTGAACGGAAGCCATCCGTTCAGCGTCACGACCAATGGCGCGTTCGTTTTTCCCGCGCAAGCCAGCAGCACGTATGCCGTGACCGTGGGCACGCAGCCCACGGCCCAGGTTTGCACGGTTTCCAATGGTTCGGGCGCCGGCCTCACCGCCAACGTCTCCGGCGTGAATATCGTCTGCGCTGCCGAGACGTTCACGATTGGGGGCACGGTTTCGAACCTCGTCAACGGGACGCAGGTCGTCCTGGACGACAACGGTTCTGATCCGGTGGTTGTGGCGGCCAACGGTGCGTTCACCTTTGCTTCTCCCCTTGCCTTTGGCGGCGGCTACAGCGTCACCGTGGGCACCCAGGCTACCGGACAGACCTGTTCCGTCTCCAACGGTTCCGGCACAAACGTGGCCTCGGACGTATCCACCGTCAGCGTCATCTGCTCCGTGAACCCGTACACGATCGGAGGCAGCGTCACCGGCCTGGCGGGCGGCGTGCAGCTCACCCTGGATAACAACGGCGCCGACCCGACTGTCATCACCGCCAACACGGCCTTCACCTTCCCCACGCCGGTTGCAGAAAACGCCAGCTATGCGGTCACCGTAGGAACCCAGCCAAACGGCCAGTCATGCACGGTTTCCAACGGTTCCGGGTCCGGTGTCTCGGCCAATGTCGTCAACGTGAGCGTCGCCTGCGTGACCAATCCCGTTTACGTCTATGTCGGGAACTATGGATCGAACAATGTCCTGGGCTACAGCCATGATCCCTCCTCGGGGGCGACCAACAATATCGCGGGCGGCCCTTTCGCCGCCGGCACGTACGACCGATGGGTCACGGCCAATCCGGCAGGAACCCTGGTCCTTGCGGCAAACCAAAACAGCCACAACGTCTCGGCGTACAGCGTCGCCGCGTCCACGGGCACATTGAGCCCGGTGGCGGGCAGCCCGTTCGACACGGGCGGGTCGGTGCCCGTGTTTGTGGGCATCAATGCTGCCGGAACCTTCGCCTACGTGGCCAATGCGGGGAGCGCCAACATCACCGTGTTCAGAATCGACCCCGGAAGCAGCGCATTGTCAGCGATCGCGGGCAGTCCATTTGCCGCAGGAGGTTCGCCGGCCGCCGTCGCCATCCATCCCGCAGGCACTTTCGCCTATGTCGCGAACGCGGGTGACAACACCATATCGGGCTATGCGATCAATCCTTCGACGGGCGCGCTGACCCCGCTTGCGGGTAGCCCGTACGCGAATGCCGCCAATGTGGGTTCGATTCGCTCGATCACGGTCAATGCGGCCGGCACCTTGGCCTACGGCGCCAATGGCTGGGGAACGATTTCGGGGTTCAGCATCGATCCGACCTCCGGCGCATTGACGGCGCTGGGCGGCAGTCCCTTCGCGACGGGCGCGGGCGGAGCGACGTGGATAGAGGTTGGTCCCACCGGCAATTTCGCGTACCTCGCAACCGGAAACGGCGGCTACGTAATGACGTTCAGCCTGGACCCGACCTCGGGGGCTCCCACGCAGATCGCGGGCGGATCGTGCGGCGCCGCGCCCAACGCGACGGGGGTCAATTACATCAAGTTCAATCCGGCCGGCACCTACGCCTACATGGCCAATGGTTGGGTACTCGATGTCGCCGTCTGCAGTGTCGACCCCACATCGGGTGCGCTGAACGACGTCGCCGGTAGCCCGTTCGGTGTCGGCGCCCGCCCCTTGGGCATTGGCGTCGTGCAACACTGATGCGGCAAGGTTGCTACTGGCACGCACCATGCGGAGGAACCCTGCCCCAAAGGACGGCATTGGGATCCTTGCGGCGGCCGAATGCCCAATGCCGGTGCGAGTCTTCAATGCACTGCACGGCAGGCCTCTTCGTTAAGTAGTTGAATTTTCAATAACAAATTCGGAGATCCCCGCCATCAGGGGCCCCGGCACGTCATTTGCGGCAATTTTCATTGCAAAGTGCGTTCGGGGTTGCGCCAGATCCCGTACCGGACGCGCGGCGGGACGAAAACCCGCGAAGCAGATCGTGTCGGTCATGGCCAGCGGTGGGAGATTTCAATGGATGGGGTTCTCGTAGGCAAGCGGGTGATCGGATCACAATCGCCGGTCATCGTCGGTTGGGAAAACATCCCCAGGGTGCAGGGAGGTCCCGTGAAGCAGTTCGTCTTCACCTGGTTCCAGCCCACGATGCTGGTCGCGCTGGTCGCGTTCTGGTACTACGCCCCCAATTCCATCGCCAAGGCCTCGATCGCGCTCTGGTTCGGCTTTTGCTTCCGCATGCTGCTCTTGTGCCTGGAGTGGGTGAACCCGCGTTACGAAAGCTGGCGCCTTACCTGGAAGGAGATGACCACCGACCTGTTTTATGTCGGCCTTGCCTACACGCTGCTAAAGGTGGTCGACAATTACCTGGGCAGCGACGCGATGGCAGATGCCATCGGGCACTATTTTCACCAGGAGAAGTTCGCGTGGTTCACCGGCCTGCCGCTGCTGGTGCAGGCCCTGCTGATCGTCGTGGTCTTCGACATCGGGCAATACTGGATGCATCGCGGGATGCACAGCTGGTACCCGCTGTGGCTGCCGCATTCCGTGCATCACTACATCACGCAGTTGAACATGAACAAGGGTGCGGTGGGCAACCCGACGGAGTTGTTCCTGATCGGCCTGGGCATCGGCGGGTTTTTCGACTTCCTGCCGCGCGCCTTCCTCATCGCGGGCGCCTTCCGGCTGGGGACCGAGACGTATCAACACATCAATGTCCGCTTCAATTCGCCGCGCTGGTGGCGCTACCTGTTCAACACCACCGAGCACCACAGCCTGCATCATTCCCTGGACTTCGAGGCTACGCGCAGCAACTATGCGCCCAGCCTCATCGTCATCGACCGCATTTTCGGCACGTGCGTCGATGGCGAGGCCGAGCTGCTGGGAATGGAAGGCGGGCGCCGCATGTCGATCCGCGAGCAGATGACCCATCCCTTCACCGAGGGGTGGAAGGCAATACGGGGCCTTGTCCCCGCGGCAGTATCGGAAAGTACAAGCCTGCGGAAAATCTCGTGAACCTGCGCTTCATCGATTGGATATGGAATGTCCGTGGCAGCGTGGCTTTGCCTGCCGGTCATTGCGGCGATGATGCCTTTGACAGGCTCGATCCCCTATTCCGCCAGGATGGCACGGTCCACCAGAGGGCGGGCGGCACGCTGAGTTTCAGCAAGAAGGACCCGGCGGCCCAGGACAGGATGTCGGTATTCGATCGGGGCAGGCTGAGGATAGAGAAGAGCGTTGCGGGGGCCGCCCTGCATTATTGCCTCACCAGCCGGGCGCTGCTCTTCTGCTTTCTTGCGCCGTTTCTGTTTCTCGGTATTGCCCAGTTGACGATAGTCGTCAATACATTGGATAAAACGAAACTCGAGCCCGCCAAGGCGAGCGCGGTCAAGCAGTTGAATCCTATCGACAAGGCGCTTGGCGCCCCTGCGCCGGACCCTGAACCCACCAGTGATGCGGAAAGACTATTGAAGGCGGAGGAGAAAAAGCCTACGCCCACGGCCGCTTATGTTTTCGCCGGAATATTCGCCCTGCTTTATGTCGTCGGACGGATTCTGGAGGATAGGCTGGTCAAGGCGCTGTTCCGGAAAAACCTGGCGGGGAGCGCATAGCCGTTTCGACCGCGAATTGAATTTGCAACTTCTGTCAAAATTTGCAAATTCAATGTCGGCCTACAAACGCTAGATATCGATATTCCCCGCCGACAGCGCATTGGCCTCAATGAATACTCGCCGCGGCTCCACCTCATCGCCCATGAGTGTCGAGAAGATCGCGTCGGCCCCGATGGCGTCCTCGATCTGCACCTTGAGCAGCCGGCGCACATTCGGATCCATGGTGGTTTCCCACAGTTGGGCCGGGTTCATCTCGCCCAGGCCTTTGTAGCGCTGTTTGGCCACGCTGCTCTCGGCCTGCGCCAGCAGCCACTGCATGGCCGTGCGGAAATCGCGGGCCGGGGCTTCCTTGCTGCGCTCGCCCTCGCCGCGGGCCACGCGGGCGCCCTCGGATAGCAGGCCGCGGAACACGCCGGCAGCGGTGTGCAGGGCGCCGTAGTCGGCGCCGACCAGGAAATCGGCGTCGATGGTGGAGGTCTTCCAGTTGCCGTGCTGGCGCCGCTCGATGCGCAGGCGGTGCTTGTCGGCGCGCTCGTCCCACTGGGCCGCCACGGTGATGCCGCTGCCTTCGGTGGCGTCGAGCGCCGCGCCCAGGGCCTTGGCGCTGGCTTCGGCGGCTTCGGCGGTAGACAGGTCGATGGATACGCCGTTGAGGACGGCGTCCAGCGCCCCGCGGTCGATCACGCGGGCCAGGCGGTCCACCACCGTGGCGGCGGAGAGGTACTGGCGGGCGAGTTCGCCCAGGGCTTCGCCGGCAATCGGCTGGTTGTCGGCAAACGCCTGCGCGCTGGGGTAGAGGCGGGCGCCATCGAGGGCGAGGCGCAGCATGTACTGGGCCAGGTCCGCGTCGTCCTTGATGTAGGTCTCGGCCTTGTGGTGCTTGACCTTGTAGAGCGGCGGCTGGGCGATGTAGATGTGGCCGCGCTCCACGAGCTGGGGCATCTGCCGGTACAGCAGGGTGAGCAGCAGGGTGCGGATGTGTGCGCCGTCGACGTCGGCGTCGGTCATGATGATGATGCGGTGGTAGCGCAACTTGTCGACGTTGAACTCGGGGCCGATGCTCGTGCCCAGGGCCGTGATGAGGGTGGCGATCTGTTCGGAGGCCACGAGCTTGTCGAAGCGCGCGCGCTCCACGTTGAGCACCTTGCCGCGCAGCGGCAATATGGCCTGGAACTTGCGGTCGCGGCCCTGCTTGGCCGAGCCGCCGGCCGAATCGCCCTCGACGATGTAGAGCTCGCACTTGGCGGGGTCGCGCTCCTGGCAGTCGGCCAGCTTGCCGGGCAGATTGGCGCCGTCGAGCAGGCCCTTGCGCCGGGTCATGTCGCGGGCCTTGCGGGCGGCTTCGCGCGCGCGGGCGGCATCGATGATCTTGCTGCAGATGGCGCGGGCGTCGGCCGGGCGCTCCTGCAGGTAGGCTTCCAGGGCCTTGGACACCACTTCTTCCACGGCCGGCCGCACCTCGGAGGACACGAGCTTGTCCTTGGTCTGGGCCGAGAACTTGGGCTCGGGCACCTTCACGCTGAGCACGCAGGTGAGGCCCTCGCGCATGTCGTCGCCGGTGGTCTCCACCTTGGCCTTCTTGGCGAACTCGTGTTCCTCGATGTACTTGTTGATGACCCGCGTCATGGCGGCGCGCAGGCCGGTGATGTGGGTGCCGCCGTCGCGCTGCGGGATGTTGTTGGTGAAGGCCAGCAGGTTCTCGCTGTAGCCGTCGTTCCACTGCATGGCCACTTCCACGCCCACGCGCGTGCCGTTGGCGCCGGCCGGCGACGATTCGCCGGTGGCCGTGAAGGCGTTGTTGTGCAGGGCCGTCTTGTTCTTGTTGATGTACTCGACGAAGCCGCGCACGCCGCCGGAGAAGGCGAAGTTCTCCTCCTTGCCGTGGCGCTGGTCCACGAGACGGATGCGCACGCCGTTGTTCAGGAAGGAGAGCTCGCGCAGGCGCTTGCTGAGGATCTCGTAGTGGAACTCGACGAGGCCGAAGATCTCTTCGTCGGGCAGGAAGTGCACCTCGGTGCCGCGCTTGTCGGTGTCGCCCAGCACGCGCAGGGGGGAGACCTCCACGCCATTGACCATTTCGGTGAGGCGATTCTGCACGTCGCCCTGCTTGAACTCGATCTGGTGGGTCTTGCCGTCGCGGCGCACGGTGAGACGCAGCCACTTGGAGAGCGCATTGACGCACGACACGCCCACGCCGTGCAGGCCGCCCGATACCTTGTAGCTGTTCTGGTTGAACTTGCCGCCCGCGTGCAGCTCGGTAAGGGCGATCTCGGCGGCCGAGCGCTTGGGCTCGTGCTTGTCGTCGAACTTGATGCCAGTGGGGATGCCGCGGCCGTTGTCCACCACGGAGATGGAGTTGTCGGTGTGGATCGTGACGATGATGTCGTCGCAGAAGCCGGCCAGGGCTTCGTCGATGGAGTTGTCCACGACCTCGAAGACCATGTGGTGCAGGCCCGTGCCGTCCTGCGTGTCGCCGATGTACATGCCGGGGCGCTTGCGCACCGCCTCCAGGCCTTCGAGGATCTGGATGCTGGCCGCGCCGTAATCGTTGTTGGACGCGGTGGTGCCGTTGCCGCCGGCGCCCAGCCGGTCGGAGGCTTCCATGGCGCTGTTGGCAGCGCTCATGGGCATGGGGCCCTCGGGGGGCGTGGGCTCGGCGGGCGGATTGGGTAGGTCGTTCGGCACTGCAGACATTCGGTCAGGACCTCGGGTGGAATCGGGCGGGATGCTCGGGCGCGGTTGGCGTGCGGGGCGGCGCGGGGGCGCCGGCCGGCGATCAGATGCGCATGGGCATCACCACGTACTTGAAGCGGTCGGATTCGGGCAGGGTGATGAGCGCGCTGCCCAGGGCATCGCCCAGGGAGATGCGGATCTTCTCGGCCTTGAGATTGGAGAGGACGTCGAGCAGGTAGGTGACGTTGAAGCCGATGTCCAGGCTCTCGCCTTCGTAATCGATCTCGATCTCCTCCAGGGCTTCTTCCTGGTCGGTATTGGTGGAGCTGACCTTGAGCGCGCCATTGGCCAGCACCCAGCGCACGCCCTTGAACTTGTCGGTGGTGAGGATGGCCGCGCGCGACAGGGCCTGCATGAGCTCGTTGCGGTCGATGAGGAAGGTCTTGGGATTGTTGCTGGGCACGACCTTGGCGTAGTCGGGGAACTTGCCTTCCACGAGCTTGGAGACAAGCTCGATGGAGCCGAAGCCGAAGCGCACCTGGTTGGGCGCGACCTGGATGCGCACGGGCTCGTCGCCATCGGGCAGCAGGCGGGCGAGCTCCTGCACGGTCTTGCGGGGCACGATGACGTCGATGGCGCCCGCGGTATCGGTGCGCTCGAACTCGCACAGGGCCAGGCGGTGGCCGTCGGTGGCCACGCCGCGCACCCGGGTGCCTTCGATGACCAGGAGCATGCCGTTGAGGTAGTAGCGGATGTCCTGGGCGGCCATGGCGTAATGCACCATGGACAGCAGGTACTTGAGCGAGGAGGCGGGAATGGTGAAATCCACCGCTGCCGGGGCCTGGGCCACGGTGGGGTATTCCTCGGCGGGCAGGGTCTGCAAATGGAACTTGCTGCGCCCGGCCTGGATGGAGAGCTTGCGGTTTGCGTACGCCAGCTGCACCTCGACATCGGGCAGGGCGCGCAGGATCTCGACGAGCTTGCGGGCCGACACCGTGGTGGCGCCCGATTCCTTGCCGGCTTCGAACTCCGCACTGGTCTGGATCTGGATTTCGAGGTCGGTTGCGGTGAAGGTGAGCCGGTCGCCCTCGCGGCGCAGGAGCACGTTGGCGAGAATGGGCAGGGTCTGGCGTCGCTCGACGATGCCGCTCACCACCTGCAACGGCCGGAGCACCGTATCGCGGGGCGCTTTGACGAGTTGCATTTCTTTATATCCTCTTGGTAGTAGTAGTTAGTAGAGCGGGGGCGTATCTGGGGATAAGGGCAAAAACCGCTCTGGCAACAGCAACTTGGGACCGCGAAAAGGCCGTGGACAAGCCCGCGGCATGCACATATAAAGCGCGCAACAAGTCGGGATAACTTTGGGCCGCCGCGGCCAGGAGCCAAAGTTGTTGGACATTGTCCCCAGGCAAAGACGACTTACCCACAGGCTTTGTACATGCCATGTGGCAAACGCCACGCGCCGCGCATTTGGGCGTGCGGGCCCTGATTAGTTTGCGGCAAGCGGCGCGCGCGCGTGGCGCGCGTGCAGACATGGGGGTGGGCAGGCGCGGCATCGTCAGCCCTTGAGCGTTTGCTCGAGCACGTGCAGGGCGTGGTTGAGCACGGCATCCTTGGAGCGCACATCGGCGATCTTGCGCACGGCGTGCAGTACGGTGGTGTGGTCGCGGCCGCCGAAGAGCTCGCCGATCTCGGGCAGGCTCTTTTGCGTCATCTCCTTGGCCAGATACATGGCCACCTGGCGGGGCGCGGCGATATTGCTGGGGCGCCGCTTGCTGTACATGTCGGACACCTTGATCTTGTAGTAGTCGGCCACCGTTTTCTGGATGAGCTCGACCGTGACCTGGCCGGTGCTGGCCGAGAGCAGGTCTTTTAACGCCTCGCGGGCGAGCTCCACGGTGATGGTGCGGCCGTGGAACTGCGCGAAGGCCAGCACCTTGCGCAGTGCGCCTTCCAGTTCGCGCACATTGCTGCGCAGGTTCTTGGCGATGAAGAAGGCCACGTCTTCGGAGATCTCCGAGCCCTCCACCTCCGCCTTCTTGAGCAGGATGGCCACGCGCATCTCGAGCTCGGGCGGCTCCACCGAGACGGTGAGGCCGGAGGAGAAGCGCGAGACCAGGCGGTCTTCGATGTCGCGCAGTTCCTTGAGATAGATGTCGCTGGTGATGATGATCTGCTTGCGGCCGGCCACGAGCGCCTCGAAGGCGTAGAAGAATTCCTCCTGGGTGCGGCTCTTGCCGGCGAAGAACTGGATGTCGTCGATGAGCAGCAGGTCGAGCGAATGGTAGTAGCGCTTGAACTCGTCGAAAGCCTTGCGCTGGTAGGCGCGCACCACGTCGCTCACATATTGCTCGGCGTGGATGTAGCGCACCTTGGCGTTCGGGCGGCGGGCCAGGATGGCATTGCCCACCGCGTGGATGAGGTGGGTCTTGCCCAGGCCCACGCCGCCGTAGAGGAACAGCGGGTTGTACGAGCCGCCCGGGTTTTCGGCAACCTGCATGGCGGCGGCGCGGGCCAGCTGGTTGGCCTTGCCCGTGACGAAGGTGTCGAAGGTGAGCGCGGGGTTGAGGCGGGCGCGTTCGAGACGGTCGGGAGAGGTGGCCGTGGCCGGCGCCGTGCGCGCCTCCGGAACGGCGCGTACGCCATCGATGTCGTCGAGTTCCTCGGCCGAGTCTGCGCCCAGCTCTTCGGCGGGGGCTTCGGCCGGCTCGGCAGATTCGAGCTCGAACAGGACATTGACGGGCCGCTGCAGCACCGTGGAGGCAATGGCCTGGATGCGGCCGCCGAATTGCGTGCGCACGGCATCGAGCTTGAGGCGGTTGGGCGCGCGCAGGTGGACGTCGCCGGTGCTGGCATCGAACTCGATTGCCTTGAGGGGCTTGATCCAGGCGGCGAATTGCTGGGGACTCATCTCGCGCTCGAGAACGCGCGAACAATCTTGCCAAAAGCTCAGCATGCTTTGTGTAACCCCGCCGTGACCAGCGTCCGGCTCGTGACCGGCGATGGCGCTAATTGTTATGGTGATCCCCGGCCTGGGCCGGGGGGGCGAAGCCTTGGCGGCTGGGCCCGGTTCGTGCGCCGATTTGCGCGGCGCGAAGGGTCGATTGTACCGGGCCCCGCGAAAGTTATCCACAAGCGGGAGCGAGAATTTTTTCTCGGACGCGTGTCCGGAAAGCCTTTATTCACGGGCTAAAGTCGGAAAGTGAGCGTACGCTTTTGCGGGGTTGCCCGTCGTTCCGGCGAGGCCTCGCCCGGGCGTGACAGGAATGCGTGGCGGGACCCGGATTTGCCACCCCGCCGGGCCGGAAATGGGCTATGCGGTTTGACGAAACCCCCCATTGTCGCGTCTAATAGCAGGCTTTTCGCTTGCCTGAGAACCCGACGCGCATTTTGCGCCACGGAGTGGATTTTTCCGCCGGGTTGGCGCGCCGCATCGGGGAATTCACATGTCCACCAAACGTACCTATCAGCCCTCCGTCGTGAAGCGCAAGCGCACGCACGGTTTTCGCGAACGCATGAGCACCCGCAGCGGGCGCGCGGTTCTCAATGCCCGGCGCGCCAAGGGCCGCAAGCGCCTCGCCGTCTGAACCGGTGCTGCCCGGGCGCTGCGCTTGGGACAAGCGGCAGCGCCTGCTCCGTGCACCCGAGTTCGCTGCGTTTGCTCCACCCCAGCCCAGTTGGCGCGCTGCGCGCCAGTGGCTTGCGCTGAGCGCGATACCCCTCTCCGAACCCCTGCCTGCCGCCCCTGCCGATGCGGCAGGCGTGCGCTTTGGCATTACCGTTTCACGCCGCCAGGCCCGCCGCGCCGTGGCGCGCAACATGGTGAAGCGCGTCGTGCGCGAGGCCGCACGGCACCGCGCCGCGGACATCGAGTCCGCGCTTGCCGGCACGCGCATAGATGTCCTGTTTCGCCTCAAGGCGCCTTTGCCCGAGCCCTCGGCAGCCGGATGGGCAGCCGTCAAGGCGCAGCTGCGCCGCGAAGCCGATAGCCTGCTCGAGCAGTTGCTGGGTCGCGCGCTCCGCGGTCCCTGGGATCGGGCCACGCCGCAACGCGGGCCCGGGCACGCTGCCCGGGGCCGTGGCGATTCACTGGCACAATCCGCCGGCGGTCTTGCCGTGCAGGCGCCGCCAACGGCGGCCACCCTGGCCGGCGATGCCAACCCGCCGCAGGCGCGAAACCGAGCATGAAGCACGTGTTGATCCTGGCGCTGCGCGCCTACCGTTACCTGCTGTCGCCTTGGCTGGGCAACCATTGCCGGTTTGCGCCCACGTGTTCGGTCTATGCCATGGAGGCGATCGAGCGGTTCGGTGCGCTGCGCGGCGGCGCGCTCGCCTTGCGCCGCCTGGGCCGGTGCCACCCCTGGCATGCCGGTGGCTGGGATCCGGTTCCCGAGGCGGCCAGACCGACGCTGCGCGCCTGCATTTGCGGGACAGCGGGCGCGCACAAGTAATTCATTCACTGTATTCGGGCCCGGGCGGATGCGCGCCGGCGCGCGACGTCATCGTTGGAGAGTTGTCGGACCATGGATTTTCAGCGCGCAATCATCTGGATCGTTTTCGGCTTTTCGGCGGCCCTGCTCTGGGATCGCTGGGAGGTCTCGCAGGGCCATGCGGCCACTTTCTTCCCGTCGGCCGCCAGTGTTGCCACCAAGCCGGCCGCCAATGCCGGGCCTGCGCCCCTGCCGGGCGCGGCGCAACCCGTCATCCCCGATTCCGTGCCGTCCGGGGCAGGCGCGGGCGCGCCTGTCGCAGCAGGGGCGCCGGAGGGCGCGGCCTCCGGCGTGGGACCCGATGCCAAGGCCACGGCCCCGGCCGAGCTCGTGCACATCGAGACCGACCTCGTGCGCGCCGATTTCGATACGAAGGGCGCGGTCCTGGTGCGGGCCGAACTGGTACGGGAAAACGGCGCAACGCAGTGGACGGCCCATGGCCTTGCCGGCTTCGTCACGCGCACCCAGCCATTGCCCGAAGAGCACGTGGTGCTGTTCGACCGCAGCGCCTCGCGCGAGTACGTTGCCGAGACGGGCCTGTACGTGGGCGGCGGGGCCCCGAGCCTGCCCAATCATCGCGATACGCATTTCACGGTGCTGCCCGGGCCCCGCGCCATGGCCGACGGCCAGCAGGAACTGCAGGTGCGCTTCGAGGGCGAGTCCGGCGGGGTGATCCTGCGCAAGACCTTCACCTTCCGGCGCGGCCACTACGACATCGGCGTGCGCCACGAGGTGGAGAACGTGGGCACCGAATCGGTGTCGCCCAATCTGTACCTGCAGATCACGCGCGACAACGGCAAGATCGGCGACGAGTCCACCTTCTACAAGACCTATACCGGCCCGGCCGTCTATACCGACGCCGAGCATTTCCGCAAGGTGTCGTTCGACGACATCGCCAAGAAGGATGCCTTCACGCCCAAGCCCGCCGACAATGGCTGGGTGGCGATGATCCAGCATTACTTCCTCACGGCATGGATTCCGGCCCCCGGCGTGCAGCGGGATTTTTATACCCGCCCCGTGAGCGACCGGCTCTTTTCCGTGGGCACCATCGTGCCGCTGGGCACCCTGGCAGCCGGCGCCAAGGCGGCCCAGGAGGCAACGCTGTACGCCGGCCCGCAGAACCAGAAGGCCCTGGAGGCCCTGGCCCCCGGACTGGATCGCGTCGTCGACTACGGCTGGCTCGACCCGATTGCCAAGCCGCTCTTCTGGCTGCTGGTGTTCCTCGAGGGCGTGGTGGGCAACTGGGGCTGGGCGATCGTGGTGCTCACCATTTTCATCAAGATCGCCTTTTATCCGCTCGCGGCGGCGGGCTTCAAGTCGATGGCGCGGATGAAGGAGATGGCGCCGCGCCTGCAGGCCCTCAAGGAGCGCTTCGGCGACGACAAGCAGAAAATGCAGATCGCCATGATGGAGCTCTACAAGAAGGAGAAGATCAACCCCCTGGGCGGCTGCCTGCCCATCCTCGTGCAGATTCCCGTCTTCATCGCGCTCTACTGGGTGCTGCTGGGCTCGGTGGAGATGC
>Ga0181519_10003189_pt1 | contig 13550 bp, 10 predicted proteins | sample PEATcosm2014_Bin_26_FD_121102 | JGI IMG/M metagenome (GOLD analysis project Ga0181519, IMG submission 121102) | Peatland microbial communities from MTU Mesocosm Facility, Houghton, MI, USA - PEATcosm2014_Bin02_10_metaG | ecosystem: Environmental > Terrestrial > Soil > Wetlands > Peat | place...
ATCCTGGGGCTGAAGCCGGTCCCAAGGGTTGGGCTGTTCGCCCATTAAAGCGGTACGCGAGCTGGGTTTAGAACGTCGTGAGACAGTTCGGTCCCTATCCGATGCAGCCGTAGGAGATTTGAGGAAGGCTATCCCTAGTACGAGAGGACCGGGATGGACGAAGCTCTCGTGTGTCAGTTGTCCTGCCAAGGGCACTGCTGATTAGCGACCTTCGGGTGGGATAAGCGCTGAAAGCATCTAAGCGCGAAGCCCGTTCCAAGATGAAATCTCCCACAGGGTTAACCTGGTAAGGCCCGTGGCCAGACGACCACGTTGATAGGCCGGAAGTGTACGTGCGGCAACGCATTCAGCTGACCGGTACTAATCGGCCGAGGGCTTGGGAACTTGCTCGTGCTCGCTATGGAACGCTCAGAGGGTGACCGTCATCGGTCACCTCGGGCTCGGATCTCGTCCCGTCGGGGAGGGTGATCCTCGAGCCCCGGAGAGCGCACAGTTTCCGGTGGCCATGGCGGCGCGGATACACCCGTTCCCATTCCGAACACGGCAGTTAAGCGCGCCAGCGCCGATGGTACTTGGGGGGTAGCCCCCTGGGAGAGTAGGACGCCGCCGGGATTTCTCCAGACAACGCCCCCCGCCATGCGGGGGGCGTTGTCGCGTGTACGCCCGTCTCTTCCCCGGACAGCCCGGTCGGACCCCGCCAATCGGCAGCGAGGGCCCCCTTCGGTTCGTTGGTGCGCCGGTAGCATTGGCCCGGTCCATCCCGGAGGGTCGGGTGGCGTGAACGGATACGGGGGCTGTGATGAAGATTTCGTGCGGGCTGCCACCGGCGCTGGCGGTCGTCGACCAAGCCCGGCTCGCCGAGTCGCTCGGGTACGACCGGGTCTGGCTGTACGACTCGCCGGCGATCTACCTGGACCTCTGGGCGTCGCTGGCTCGGGTGGCCGAGCACACCGACCGCATCGGCCTGGGGACGGCCGTCGTGGTGCCGAACCTCCGCCACGTGGTGGCGACCGCCTCGGCGATCGCCACCATCGAGGGTGCCGCCCCGGGCCGTCTGGCCTGCGGGTTCGGTACGGGCGCCACCGCCCGCTGGACCCTGGGCAAGGACGCCCTCACCCTGAAGGAGACGGGGGTGTACCTGCGTCAGCTTCGAGGCCTGCTGCACGGCGAGGTGGTGGAGGTCGACGGAGAATCGGTGCAGCTGTGCCAGCTTCCGGAGGTCGCCCCGTCCCGACCGATCGACGTCCCCTTCCTGTTCAGCGCCCTCGGCCCGAAGGGCCAGGCCCTCGCCCGCCAGGTGGCGGACGGCATCATGACGGTCGGATTCGGCCTCGGTGGCTTCGAGTGGAGCGCCCAGCTGGTGCCGGGGACGGTCCTCGATCCGGGCGAGGCGATCACGTCCTCCCGGGTCAAGGAGACCGTGGGGCCCTGGTACGCGATCATGGCCCACGCGGCCTGGGAGTCACTTCCCGAGGCGGTCGACGGGTTTCCGGGCGGTCCGGAGTGGCGGGCCGAGCTCGAGTCCCGCCGTCCGGAGTCGGAGCGGCACCTCGCCGTCCACGAAGGACACGCCACCACGGTCACCGATCTCGACCGGGTGCTGGTCGACGCCGCCGGCGAGTCGGTTGTGGGACTGGGGTGGGTGGCCGAAGCCGACGGCATCCGGACCAAGGTGAAAGAGGCCGAAGCGGCGGGCAGCACCGAGATCATCTTCGCCCCGAGCGGCCCCGACCTCGAGCGGGAGCTGCGGGTGTTCGCCGAGGCGACCGGGCTCTGACCGCCGCGGCGGACGGGTGGGGAGCGCCCGGCTGACGGCACCCCCCCGTGCCGTTCAGGTCGAGCGGCGCCGGGCTCCCGCTGCCGCACCGAACCGGGATCCGGGGGTCGGAGCCGTCAAGGGCGCAGCCGCCCGGTGCGGTCGGTGGTGACCGACCGGCGGGCCCCTTCAGGGTTGTCGTTCCGCCGGCAGCGCACCCGTGGAACCCCGGGGCGATCCGAGGGACGGCAAGCGGCAAGGGGACTTGTCACTTCGCGTAGGATTTCCGCTACAGACAGTGAGAGCGGTAAATTACTTTTCGGTAACTGGTTGATTCTAATGACCTGGATAGTTATCGTCCTCTTGGTCACAACGGGTGGCTCCGCCAGTGTCATACAGGCATTGTGCGGGCGTGACTGAGCAATTGGGGGCCCGGATCGATCCGATTCGGGATGTATGCCGTTTCAACCAATGACGGTATTAGTGCAATGAGCTGTCGCACCGTCATGGGTATGGGGGGCACCAGCAGCTCCGAATTGTCGGATCACGGTGTCGAAGGTGTCCGGACTGGGGCAGGGGAACACCGACCGCACCGGCGATCTCAGGTCACGCACTGACCAAGGAGAGCTGACGATATGTACAACGAACGATCCGGCTGGCGGCGCTTCCGTCGCCTGGGAACATCCCTGGTGATTGCCGCCACCGCCCTCCTCGGCACAGCCGGCCTGGGGGCGTTCAGCGACGCTCCGGCCGGGGCCGCCGGCACCACGTTGAACGTGGTCTTCAACGTCCCCGTGTTCGGCGGATACGGGCAGCAGTCGGTGACCATTACCGGCGCGGCGCCGGCCACCGCCACCAAGGGTTCGAATTTCACCTCGACCTTCACCCCCGCCCCCCAGGCCGTCCCCACCACTGACGCGGTCGGCTCCATCACCGCCACCGTCGGGTCGATCCAGGGAATCGCCACGATCATCCCCCTACCGGCCAACTCGACCTTCGTGTCGGCCACCGCCTCCGGTCCGGCGACCTGGACGGGTCCGTCCACCGGCTCCCTTCCGCTGACGGTCACCGAATGCACCGCATCGGGGCAGACCGGCTGCACAGGCACCGCCAACGGCGGCGGTGCCTCCGGTTCGTTCAACGGGAACACCACGCTTCCCTATCTCGAACTGGCCACTCCGGGCGCCGAGGCCTCGGGCACCAGTGTGACGGCCACGCCGGCTGACGAGATCCCGGCCGGGGCGACCCTGACCTTCCCGACCGTCTCGGTCGTGTTGAACGCCAGCGGTGCGGTCGGATCCACCATCCAGCCGGCGCTCTCGGAGTTTCAGACGACCGCGAACGTGACCTCGCCGCTGACGTTGTCGTCGGCGATCTACGCCTGGCCGGCAGCCGTCTTAACCTCCGCCCAGGAGGCCTCGGGTCAGCCCCTGCCGCCCGCACTCGTCACCCCGCTGGCGACCACCACCATCGCGGCGGCCATCACCGCGCCGGGTTCGCCCACCGGCCTGGCGGCCACGGCCGGAAACGGCTCGGCCACGGTGGCGTTCACCCCGCCCGCGTCCAACGGCGGTTCGTCGATCACCGGCTACACGGTGACGGCGGTTGATGCCACCAGTGCTGCCCGAGGCGGACAGACCGCCACCGGAACGGCCAGCCCGATCACGGTCGCCAGCCTCACCAACGGGGACAGCTACACCTTCACCGCGGTGGCGACCAACGTCATCGGCAACTCGGTGGCTTCCGCTCCGTCGAACTCGGTGACCCCGACGGCACCGAGCACCATGGTGCCGGGCGCCCCGACCATCGGGACGGCGACCGCCGGGAACGGTTCGGCCACCGTCACCTGGACGGCGCCGACCTCGAACGGCGGCAGTGCCATCACCGGCTACCTCATCACGCCGTCGACCGGCTCGCCGGTCACCGTGGGCAACGTGACCAGCGACACGGTCACCGGCCTCACCAACGGGACCGCCTTCACCTTCAAGGTGGCGGCGACCAACGCCGTGGGGACCGGTGCCCCGTCGGCGGCCTCGAACTCGGTGACCCCGACGGCACCGAGCACCATCTGCAACGGGCTCCCGGCATGGCTGTTGCACCTGTTGCACCTGTTGCACCTGTTGTTCCACCGCTGCTGAGGACACCGTTCGACCGAGCTGCACGCGGCGGGCGACCGTGACGCGACCGGCTCCGGGGATCTCCCCGGGGCCGGTCCGCGTACCGCCCGACAGTCCTGGTGGGGTCGGGGCGACCCGCCGTCACCGGTGCCCGGTCCACGTCCTCCCGGCGGCTCTCCCGGGGTTCTGCATGCGGCGACGGTCCGCGGGAGGCTCCCGGCCGACGGGGATCGGGGCGTCCCTCGGGTACTACGAGGTCCGTCGGTGCCTGCCGACCGGGTGGGCGTTCCGACGTGATCCAGGACGTCCTCCTCGATCGGACCGTCCACCGGGCACTCCCGCCGCCAGGGCCCGGATGGGCGAGGATCGGATCACCGGGCGTCGGGCGCGGTCCGGTCGGATCCCTGTCGGTCCCCGGAGGAGATCGGACGACGGTCGGGGCGGAGCATCCGTCCGACCGGGGCGGACGCCGTCGGGGCAGCGGTGCCATTCCACGGGTCCACCGTTCCCGACCACCTCGCCCGGCGGGACCGTTCGGTGCCTCCGGTCGGTTCCGTCCCGACGGCTACAGGTCCGGGAGCAGCTGCTCCACCAGCGACCGGACGGCACCGGGGGCTGTCGGCGCCGTCACCAGCACCTCGGTCGATCCCTTCAGGACCACCAGGGTGTTGACCTCGGGGGTACCGGCGCCGCCGCCGGTGGTCGACGAGTACGCCTCGTCGCCCAGTCCGGAGACCGGCGTGGTGGTCTCGCCGTTGGCGGTGAATTGGGCCTCGTTCGACGCGAAGGAGCTCGGCGTCATCCCGGTCTGGAACCGGACGATGACCTGGCCGCCGCCGGACGTCGCCATATAGGTGCAGACGGTGACCGGGCCGTTGGTGTCCGGGGCCGGCATCCCGACCGGGATACCCAGGGCGGAACCGACCAGCGGGGCGGGTGCCAGGCTGCACGACAGCGCGGTCGGCGTCACCTTCCCGGATCCCGTGCCGGCGCCGGTGGTGCCGGTCTTCGCCGCGGTGGTCGTCGTACCGCTCGACGACGAGCTCGAACAGGCGGCGAGAACGGTCGGCGCGGCCAGGAGGGCCGCAGCCAGGGCCACGGTGGTCAGTCGGGACGCGCGGGATGCGGGTTGGGCGGTCATCCGTGCATCATGGGAGGCGGGTTCCGGTCCGGTCAAGCGGTGTGGTGTCGGCCCGCCCGCTCAGCCGTGCTGCCAGAACCGGCTCTGCAGGGAGCGGAGTCCCGGCAGGGCCACGCGGTCGAGGTCGGCGAGGTCCCCGTCGTCGAGCTCCCAGCCGAGGGCACCGGCGTTCTCCTCGGCCTGCTGACGGTTCTTGGCGCCGGGGATGGGGACGGCACCCTTGGCCATGACCCAGTTGAGCGCCACCTGACCGGGGAGCTTGCCGCCGTGCTTTTCACCGACACGGCGCAGCTCGGCGACCACCCGGTCGACCACCGGCATCGGGTGATTGGAGAACGTCCGCCGTCCCGGCGGTGGGTTGGCGGCCGAGTACTTGCCCGTCAGGCGGCCCTGGCCGATGGGGGAGTAGGCCAGGGGAACCACGCCGAGCTCGGCGCAGGTGGCGAGCAGCCCGCTCGATTCCGGTGACCGTCGGAGCAGGGAGAACTCGATCTGATTGGTGGCCAGCGACAGCCCGTGCCGGCGGAGGGCGTCGGCCATCGCCCGGGTCTCCTTGGCGGAGTAGTTCGACACCCCGACCGTCCGGACCAGGCCCTCCCGGTGGGCCTCGGCCAGTGCCCCGGCCAGGGCGCCGTGGGACCGGAGGCTGATGGGTCCGTGGATCTGGTAGAGGTCGACCGACGGCCGTCCCAGCCGGGCCAGGGAGGCCCGGACCGAGCGCAGGAGGGCGGCGCGGACGTCCAGCTTCCAGGGTGATGGCATGAACTTGGTGGCGACCACCACCCGGCCGGCCCGGTCGGGATCGTCCGCCAGCAGCGAGCCGATGATCCGCTCACTCTCGCCGTCGCCGTAGACCTCGGCGGTGTCGAAGAAGGTGACCCCGGCGTCGATCGAGGTCTCCCAGGCATCCTTGATCGTGGACCGGCTGAGAGCGGCGTCGTACCCGCCCATCCCCCAGGTGGAACGGTCCCCCCAGGCCCAGGTGCCGACGCCCATCGGCGGGAGGGACACGTCGGTGCCGGCCAACACGCGGTGTTCGGAGCTCACCCGACCACGGTACCCGGGTCGGGCGGCAGACGGCCCGGGGATCGCCGCGGGTGAGGGGTCGCCGAGTAGGGTGGGTGCATGACGCCGGATTCGACCCCTGGTTCGCCGCGCCCGCGCTCGGCCGGCTCCGGCGGACGTGCCAAGCCGGCCTCGAAGGGACGCGCCGGGTCGGCGTCGAAGGGCGGGGCGGGACAGGGGGCGAAGCCGGCGGGGAAGCGCACGTCCGCCGGCCAAGGGTCCACGCCGGCCCGGCCGTCGTCCTCGACGTCCCGGGGATCGGGTGCCGCTCCCTCGGGCCGCGTAGCCCGAACGGGCGGCTCGCCGGGTGGGGGATCGACGGGCACCAGGGGGACCGGCACCACGAGGGGTGCGCCCCGTCCGGGGTCCTCGACGGACCGGTCCGGTAGGTCGGAAGGCTCCGCCCGTGGGGAGCGGCCCGGGCGGCCCGGGGATCCCCGTCCCGGACGCTCCGGTGGGACCACCGGCGCCCGCGACGGACGCCCGCCGGTGGTCCGGAAGGGGTGGGGGAGTGTCGCCCGCCGGGGCGCCAGTGCGGTCCGTGACGCCGGCGAACACGGCCCGGACCACGACACCCCCGACGGGCGTCGTCGCGCCCGGAAGCGGACCGACGAGTTCGTGCCCGAGCAGTGGGTCGAGGTGGACCGGAGCCCGACCCGCCAGCCGGGTCGCACGACGGCCGGCCCCCGCCCGGTGGCGGAGCCGGCCCAGCTCCCCCCCGACATCGCCAACGAGCTGGCCTCGGCGGCCGGACCCGACTGGAGCCACCTCCGCGCCCGGATGACCGAGCGGATGGCCGCCGGGATCGCCGCCTACGGGCGGGAGCGGTACCGCGACGCCTCCCGCATCCTGCGGACCGTGGTGGACGCCGTCCCCAACGCCCCCTCCGCCCGGGAGCTCCTGGCGCTGAGCCAGTACCACCAGGGGTACTGGAAGGCGGCGCTGGTCAACCTCGAGGCGTTCGCCGCCCTCACCGGATCGGTCGACCAGCACCCCGTCCGCATGGACTGCCAGCGCGCCCTCGGGCGGCCCAGGCGGGTGGAGGCCCTCTTCGACCAGCTCCGCCACGGCTCGCCCGACCCCGAGGTCCTCTCCGAGGGCCGGCTGGTGCTGGCCGGGACCCGGGCCGACGCCGGCGACCTGACCGGGGCCATCGCCCTGCTGACCGACGCCGGCGCCGGCCGGCTGGTCCGGAACCCGGCCGAGCGCCACCTGCGCCAGTGGTACGTCCTCGGGGACCTGATGGAGCGGTCGGGCGACCTGCCCAAGGCCCGCGACCTCTTCCTCCGGGTCGCCGCCGTCGACCCCGACGCCTACGACGTCACCCAGCGGCTCGACTCCCTCGGTCCGCCGGCCCGGACGCGACGGCGCCCGAAGGGCACCGGACGACCGGGCTGAACCGCGCCGCCGACCGGGTTCCCGCCCCCCGATCGGCACCGGTAGGCTCACCGCCCATGGACCTCGAACAGTACCTCGGCGACGAGACCGACTCGCTCCTCAACCACCGCGCCACGGCCTTCCCGTCGGAGCTGCTGACCCTCCCGGGGCCGGACCACCTCGACGAGGTGTTCCTCGCCTCCGACCGCTCCCCGACGGTCCTGCGCAACCTGGGACAGCTCCACCAGACCGGCCGTCTGGCCGGTACCGGCTACCTGTCCATCCTCCCCGTCGACCAGGGCATCGAGCACTCGGCCGCCGCCAGCTTCGCCAAGGTGCCCGAGTACTTCGACCCCGCCCGGCTGTGCGACCTGGCCATCGCCGCCGACTGCAACGCCATCGCCACCACCCTCGGGGGCCTGGGCGTGGTGTCGCGTCGCTACGTGCACAAGATCCCGTTCATCGTGAAGCTGAACCACAACGACTTCCTGAACTACCCCAATACCTACGACCAGATCCTCTTCGGCCAGGCCCGGCAGGCGGCCGACCTCGGGGCCGTGGGTGTCGGGGCCACCATCTACTTCGGCTCCGAGGAGGCCGACCGCCAGATCGTGGAGGTGTCCAAGGCGTTCGCCGAGGCCCACCGGCTGGGGATGTTCACCGTCCTGTGGTGCTACCTGCGCAACAGTGCCTTCAAGCAGGGCACGGTCGACTACCACGTGTCGGCCGACCTCACGGGCCAGGCCAACCACCTCGGCGTCACCATCGAGGCGGACATCATCAAGCAGAAGCAGCCCGAGAACAACGGCGGGTACAACGCCCTCTCCTTCGGGAAGACCGACCCGCTCGTCTACAGCCAGCTGACCACCGACCACCCCATCGACCTCACCCGGTGGCAGGTCGTCAACTGCTACGCCGGCCGGATCGGGCTCATCAACTCGGGCGGGGAGTCGAAGGGCGCCGACGACCTGGCCCAGGCCGTGCGCACCGCGGTCATCAACAAGCGGGCCGGCGGGGCGGGTCTCATCGTCGGCCGAAAGGCGTTCCAGCGCCCCCTCGACGACGGGGTGGCGCTGATCCACGCCATCCAGGACGTCTACCTCGACGGGGCGGTCACCATCGCGTAGCCGGTCCGGGCTTCCGTCCGGCGCCACCTGGCCGGCGGTAGACTGGCATCGGTAGGGGCCGTGAGGGCATGGGGTAGGGTCCTACCGTTTTGGACGACAAGGCGCCGAGTGACCCACCGGCGACCCGGCGCCGGGAACGGCGCGGCAACGGCGGTACGAAGAGGAGCACGGTGTCCGACACCACGACGAACGAGCACCCGTCCCACCTACTGGACCGAGTGGTCATCCGCTTCGCCGGGGACTCGGGCGACGGGATGCAGCTGGCCGGCGACCGGTTCACCACCTCCTCGGCGCTGCTCGGGAACGACCTGGCCACCTTCCCCGACTTCCCGGCGGAGATCCGTGCGCCGGCGGGCACGCTGGCCGGCGTCTCCGCCTTCCAGGTCCACATCTCCGACCACGACATCTCGACACCCGGGGACGCCCCCAACGTGCTGGTGGCGATGAACCCGGCCGCGCTCCGGGCCAACCTGGACATCCTGCCACCGGGCGCCACCATCATCGTCAACGTCGACGCCTTCGAGGAGCGGAACCTGGCCAAGGCCGGATACGAGACCAGCCCGCTGGCCGACGGGAGCCTCTCGTCCTTCAGCGTCTACGAGGTACCGATGACCTCGATCACCACCGAGGTGTCCAAGGACGCCGGGGTGAAGCCGCGTGACGCCGAACGGTCGAAGAATTTCTTCGCCCTCGGTCTGATCAGCTGGCTGTACACGCGCCCGCTGGAACCGACCGCCGCCTGGATCGAGGAACGGTACGAGGGGAAGCCCCTGGTCAAGGAGGCGAACCTCCGGGCACTGAAGGCCGGCTTCCACTTCGGCGAGACCGCCGAGCTGTTCGAGTCCTCCTACGAGGTGCGCCCGGCGGAGCTGGCCCCCGGCGAGTACGTGAACATCACGGGGAACACCGCCACCGCCTGGGGGCTGATCGCCGCCTCCACCCGCAGCGGCCTGCCCCTCTTCCTCGGGACCTACCCCATCACGCCGGCATCGGACATCCTCCACGAGCTCTCCAAGCACAAGCAGTTCGGGGTGCGGACGTTCCAGGCCGAGGACGAGATCGCCGGCATCGGCGCCGCCCTCGGGGCGTCGTTCGGCGGTGCCCTGGGGGTCACCACCACCTCCGGGCCGGGGCTCGACCTCAAGTCCGAGATGATCGGCCTGGCCATCAACCTGGAGCTGCCCCTCCTCATCATCGACGTCCAGCGGGGTGGACCGTCCACCGGCCTGCCCACCAAGACGGAGCAGGCCGACCTCCTCCACGCCATGTACGGCCGTCACGGCGAGGCCCCGGTCCCCATCGTGGCGGCCCGGACGCCGTCACACTGCTTCGAGGCGGTGCTCGAGGCCGCCCGCCTGGCGGTCAAGTACCGGACACCGGTGATCCTGCTCTCCGACGGCTACCTGGCCAACGGTACCGAGCCCTGGCGGCTGCCCGACGTGGACGACCTCCCGCGGATCGAACCCGACTTCGCCACCGGCACCAACCATGTCGACGACGACGGCAACCCGGTGTTCTGGCCGTACGTCCGTGACGAGGACACCCTGGCCCGCCCGTGGGCACCGCCGGGGTTGTCCGGACTGGAGCACCGGATCGGCGGCCTCGAGAAGCAGGACGGCTCCGGCAACGTCAACTACGACGGGGCCAACCACGAGCGGATGACCCGACTCCGGGCCGCCAAGGTCGCCGGTATCGCCTCCGACATCCCGCCGACCGAGGTCGACGACCCCGACGGCGGGGCCGAGGTGCTGGTCATCGGGTGGGGGTCGACGTACGGTGCCATCGCCGCCGGTGTCCAGCGGACCCGGGCCCGGGGCCACAAGGTGGCCCAGGCGCACCTCGTCCACCTGAACCCGTTCCCGTCCGACCTGGGCGAGGTGCTCTCGAGGTACAAGCGGGTACTGGTCCCCGAGGTCAACCTGGGCCAGCTCAGCCGCCTGCTGCGGGCCGAATTCCTGGTCGACGTGGTCTCCTTCACCCAGCTCCGGGGCGTCCCGTTCCGGGCGGCGTCACTGGAGTCCGCCATCCTGGAGCTCCTGAACGCCCACGGCGTCGGCTCCGTCCCCGGCGACCCCTCCGAGGGGGCGCCGCCCACCGAGCTCCCCGACGGCGAGTTCCCGGCCAACGGAAAGGGGGGCCACCGGTGACCGACCTGGCCCACGCCCACCCCCACGACGCCGGCGGCCCGACGCCCGTGGCGGTCACCACCCGCAAGGACTGGTCCTCCGACCAGGAGGTCCGGTGGTGCCCCGGGTGCGGTGACTACTCGATCCTGGCCGCCGTGCAGATGCTCATGCCCGAGCTCGGCGTCCGACGCGAGTCCACCGTGTTCCTCTCGGGCATCGGCTGTGCCGCGCGCTTCCCGTACTACATGAACACCTACGGCCTGCACTCCATCCACGGCCGTGCCCCGGCCATCGCCACCGGTCTGGCGACCACGCGACCGGACCTCGACGTCTGGGTGGTCACCGGTGACGGGGACTCGCTCTCCATCGGCGGCAACCACCTGATCCACGCCCTCCGCCGCAACGTCAACCTCACCATCCTGCTCTTCAACAACCAGATCTACGGGCTCACCAAGGGCCAGTACTCACCCACCTCGGAGGTGGCCAAGGTCACCAAGTCGACCCCGTTCGGCTCGTTGGAGCAGCCGTTCAACCCGCTGAGCCTGGCCCTGGGGGCGGAGGCGAGCTTCGTGGCGCGGACCCACGACATGGACCGCAAGCACATGATGGAGACCTTCCGCCGCGCCCACGACCACCACGGGTCCTCGTTCGTGGAGATCTACCAGAACTGCAACGTCTTCAACGACGGCGCCTTCGAGGCCATCACCGGCAAGGAGCACCGCTCCGACATGCTCATCCCGCTGGTCCACGGCGAGCCGATCCGGTTCGGCGCCGACGGGGAGCACGGCGTGGTCCTCCGCCCCGACGGCACCCTCGAGGTGGTATCGGTGGCCGGGGTGGGCGAGGACGCCCTCCTGGTCCACGACGAGCACCGCGACAACCCCGGCCTCGCCTTCCAGCTCAGCCGGCTGTCGCGCGGTCCCTACGAGCCCACCCCGATCGGCGTCTTCCGGGATGTCGACCGCCCGGAGTACGGCGACGAGATGAGCCGCCAGGTGGACGGGGTGGTGGAGCGCCGGGGCGTCGGCGACCTGGCCGCCCTGTTGCGGTCCGGCTCGTCGTGGAAGGTGGGCTAGGGCCCCGCCGATGCCCGCCTTCGTGGCCATGTTGCGGGGCGTCAACGTGGGTGGTCGGGCCAAGGTGCCCATGGCCGACCTCCGGGAGCTGCTCACCGGGCTCGGCTACCGTCGGGTCCGGACCTACCTGCAGAGCGGCAACGTCGTGCTCGACCACCGCGGCACGGGGGCGGCGGTGGCCTCCGGGGTGGCGGCGGCGGTGGCCGACCGGTTCGGCCTCGACGTCCCGGTGGTGGTGCGCTCGGCGGGCGACCTCGCCCGGGTGGTGGGAGCCAACCCCTATCCGGCGGAGGGGCTCGACCCCGACGAGGAGCCCAACCGCTTCCACGTCACCTTCCTGGCCGGCGACCCGGACCCGGCGGCGGTCGACGCCCTGGTGGCGAAGACGGACCCGTACGCGCCCGACACGCTCCGGGTGGTCGGTCCCGACGTGTTCCTCCACGTCCCCGGCGGCTACGGCGAGTCGAAGCTCACCAATTCCCTGATCGAGCGGACGCTCGGGGTGCGGGCCACCACCCGCAACTGGCGGACGGTCACCACCCTGGCCGCGATGGCCGCCGGCTGAGCCGGCCGGGGACCGAGGCGGGGGACGCCGCCGGCGCCGGTCAGCCGGCCAGGCGCTTCACCGACTCGATCAGGTCGACGGCCCGCTGGTCGCCCACCGGTACCGGCGTCACCTGGAGGTGGGTCACCCCGGCCTCGGCGAAGGCGGCGATCCGCTCGGCCACGTAGGGCTCCGGACCGCACAGCGACAGCAGCTCGAGGAGCTCGTCGGGGACCGCCGCCTCGGCCTCCGCCTTGCGGCCGGCCAGGTAGAGGTCCTGGATGGTCTCGGCGGCCTCCTCGTACCCGGAACGGCGGGCGACGTCGTTGTAGAAGTTCCGTCCCTTGGCCCCCATGCCGCCGATGTAGAGGGCGAGGGTACCCCGGGCCAGGTCGCGGACGGCGCGGACCTCGTCGCCCTCCCCGATGGCCAGCAGCCCGCCGGCGGTGATCTGGAGCGGACCGAGGGCGGGATGGCGGCGGGACGTCCCCTCGGCCAGCGCGGCCCCCCACACCTGGTGGGCCTTCTCGGGGACGAAGAGCATGGGGATCCACCCGTTCGCCACCTCGGCGGTCATCGCCACGTTGCGCTCCCCGAGGGACGCCACCCACACCGGGATCTCCGGGCGCACCGGCCGACCGATGATCTTGAGGGGCTTGCCCAGGCCGGTGCCCCGGCCGGCCGGGAGCGGAAGGGTGAATTGGCGGCCCTCGTAGGTCAGCGGTGCCTCGCGGGCCCACACCTTCCGGCAGATCTCGATCACCTCGCGGGTCCGCTCCAGGGGGGCCGCATAGGGCACACCGTGCCAGCCCTCGATGACCTGGGGACCCGACGCCCCGAGCCCCAGGTGGAACCGGCCTTCGGAGAGGGCGTCGACGCCGGCCGCGGTCATGGCGATCAGCGCCGGGGTCCGGGTGAAGACCGGGAGGATGGCCGATCCGATCTCCACCCGCTGGGTCAGGGCGGCCAGGTAGCCCATCTGACTGGGGCTGTCGAGGCCGTAGGCCTCGGCCACCCAGACCAGGTCGAGACCGGCGCGCTCCAGCTCCACGACCTGGGCGGCCGACTCGCGGAAGCCGCCGGCGTAGCCGAGCATGGTGGTGATCTTCATCGGAATCCCCCGGGCGGCGGGTCGGCGGTGTGGCGCGCCCGGGTGCCACGCTACCTAGCCGCCGGGGGAGCCGGCGGCGGCGGTCGACGTGGTGGACGGAGCGGTGGCGG
>Ga0181519_10003190_pt1 | contig 13549 bp, 9 predicted proteins | sample PEATcosm2014_Bin_26_FD_121102 | JGI IMG/M metagenome (GOLD analysis project Ga0181519, IMG submission 121102) | Peatland microbial communities from MTU Mesocosm Facility, Houghton, MI, USA - PEATcosm2014_Bin02_10_metaG | ecosystem: Environmental > Terrestrial > Soil > Wetlands > Peat | place...
ACCGCGCCCGACAGCGGCACGTTCTGCGCCATCGTCAATTGCGCGTCGCCGGTGCCCGGCGGCATGTCGACGACCAGCACGTCGAGTTCGCCCCACTCGACTTCGCGCAGGAACTGGTTCAGCGCCGACATCACCATCGGTCCGCGCCAGACGACCGCCGCGCCTTCGTCGACCAGGAAGCCGATCGACATCACCTTGACGCCGAACGCCTCCATCGGCTTCAGCTTCTGGCCGTCGGGCGCGAGGTCCGGCTTGCCGACAATGCCGAACAGGCGCGGCATCGACGGGCCGAACACGTCGGCGTCGAGCACGCCGACCTTCAGCCCCAGCGCGGCGAGGCCGAGCGCGAGATTGCAGGCGGTGGTCGACTTGCCGACGCCGCCCTTGCCGGACGCGACGGCGACGATCTTGGCGACGCCGGGGATCGCCCGCGTTTCCGGCGCGCGCCGATGGGCGTGGGCGCCGCCCGCCGCCGCCGCCGGCGCCGGCGCGCCGGCGCTCTCGGCGGTCAGCGTCGCCAGCGCCGAGGCGACGCCGGGAAGCGCCCTGAGCCGCGCCTCCGCGGCGGCGCGCATCCCTTCCAGCTCGCGCGCCCGCGCCGGCGGAACGCGGATGGCGACGAAGATCTTGCCGTCGCGGATCGTCACGCCGTCGATCGCGCCCGATTGGTTGAGCGGCGTCTTGCCGTCCGGCCCCGGCACGGCGGCGAGCGCGGCGAGAATGTCGTCTTTGCTGAGCATGGCGCGGATTGGTCCCTCGGGCGCGCGCCGCCTCGTGGCGCGGCCCTCGCTGTTTCGCCCCTGCGATGAACCAAATCGCCGCCGGGCGCAAGCGCGGCGCTTTCAACGCTTTGACGACGTTTCACATTCCCGCTAGGCAGAGCGATCGGCGGCGCCCAACCGAGCAACGCGCATTCTCGCTCGAACTTCCCCTCGCTCGCGCTTGCGGCGCGAAATCCTCAGCGCCCGGCTGACGCTGGCGGCGCCGGCGTCGCTGCCCGAGCTTCGTCTCTACCGCGCCGGCCCGGCGAGCGGTCTCGCCCGGCTCGCGTCGGGCGTCGGCGCGCCCTATTGGGCCTATCCCTGGGCCGGCGGCCTGGCGCTGGCGCGCTATCTCCTCGACCATCCCGAGACCGTCGCGGCAAAACGCGTCCTCGATCTCGGCGCCGGCGGCGGGCTGGCGGCGATCGCGGCGATGAAAGCAGGCGCGCGCGAAGCGATCGCGATCGACGTCGACCCCGACGCGATCGAGATGATCGCGCTCAACGCCGAGGCCAACGCGGTTGGGATCGCCGCGTTCTGCGACGATCCGCTCGATGGCCCCGCGCCGGCGGTCGACCTCGTGCTGGTCGGCGACCTGTTCTACGAGGCCGACCTCGCGCGGCGCGTCGTCGCCTTTCTCGACCGCTGCCGCCACGCCGGAATCGGCGCGCTCATCGGCGACCCATGGCGCGCGCCCCTGCCGCGCGCGCGGCTCGAGCGTCTCGCCGAATATCGGCTCGCCGATTTCGGCGACGCGCCGGACGCGGCGGCGACGGCGAGCGCCGTCTTCGCCTTCGTTTGAGGAGGAGCTGTCTTGGCGGACGTGACGCTCGACCTGCGCGGCCTCCATTGCCCGCTGCCGATCCTGCGCGCCAGAAAGGCGTTGCGCGGGTTGCCGCCGGGTGGCGCGCTCGAAGTCTTGGCCAGCGATCCGCTGAGCCCGGTCGACTTCGCCGCCTATTGCGAGAAGAGTGGCGACGCGCTGATCGAGAGCGTCGAGCGCGACGGCGTTTTCCGCTTCCTCATTCGCCGCGCCGGGTGACGCGCCCACAGTGGCGCGGGCCTCCGCGCCCGCGACGCTGCGGCCAGGGACGGCCGCGCCACTGCGCCGCGCCGGGTGACGCGCGCCGCCGGCTAACCCTGCGGCGACAAGCGTCTTTGTCGCGAGCGCGCAAGGGGGCATTGTCGCGCCATCCCGGTCCGCAAGCTGAAGCCGAGGCGAGTCGCTCATGTCCGAATGGTCGCAGACGTTCACCTACTACGAAGGCCGCTGGATCGAGGGCAACCCGCCGATTCTCGGGCCGCGCGACCACGCCTTCTGGCTCGCTTCCAGCGTGTTCGACGGCGCGCGGGCGTTCGAGGGCGTCGCCCCCGACCTCGACCGGCATTGCGCGCGGGTCAACCATTCCGCCAAGACGATGTGGCTGAAGCCGACGATGGCGGCCGAGGCGATCCAGCAGCTCGCCTGGGACGGGATCAAGAAGTTCGCGCCGGGAACGCAGCTCTACATCCGGCCGATGTACTGGGCCGAACGCAACGGCCCCGGCTCGGTGCCGCCCGATCCCGAGTCGACCAAGTTCCTGCTGACCATCTACGAGGCGCCGCTGACCAGCCTCGACGGCGTCGCGATCACCCGCTCGCCCTACGCCAAGCCGCTGGCGGTCACCATGCCGATTGACGCCAAGGCCGGCTGCCTCTACCCCAACAACGCGCGCGCGCTGATGGAGGCGCGCGCGCGCGGCTTCGACAATTGCCTGCTCGCCGACATGCTCGGCGCCGTCGCCGAACTGGCGACCGCCAACGTGTTCCTGGCGCGCGACGGAATCGTCATGACGCCGGTCGCCAACGGCTCGTTCCTCAACGGGATCACGCGTCAGCGCGTGTTGAAGCTGCTCAAGGCCGACGGCGTCGACGTGCGCGAGGCGACGCTCGCCTTCGCCGACTTCGAAACAGCCGACGAGATCTTCGTCGTCGGCAACTACGGCAAGGTGTCGCCGGTCAAGCGCATGGAGAGCCGCAACCTGCAGCCCGGCCCCCTGTTTCGCCGCGCCCGCCAACTCTATTGGGACTTCGCTCACTCGAAGTGAGGGGCGCAGTTGGCAGCGCTGGCGATGCGCCTAAGCGGCGCAGCCAGCTGTTCTGCTTCCCGCTTGAGAACGGCGAACGAAGTGTCGGACGATGGGACACCCTCGCTCGACGCGCGTTTCTCTGGACAAATTCGGCCAGACGGAGTATGTAGGTGGTGCGCTGCCGAAAGGTGGCAACGGAATAAAGGTGGTCCAACAGGCGTACATTTCGAACGGGCGTGAGCCCACGGGATAAAAAGCCTTTTCGCACCACCTTACCTTATTATCGGCTCACGTCGGCCGCCCGAGTTTTCGGGCGGCCGACGTACTTTTCGACATCGGCAACGAAGGTCAAGTAGGTTCCAAACACCCGGTATTTCAAGTCCCTCCAGGTCTGCTTGGTCAGCTTGCCCGGAATCGCTGGTCGATCACGAGTGACCGAGTGGCCGGGGTCGAGGGTGTCAATCATTGCATGGACTACTACCGCGTACTGAAGCAGTTGTTGCCGCTCCGTCGTATGCGTAGCCTTTCTGAGTAGAATTGCTAGGGGCGCCAGCCAGCGCGCCGCGTCGGAAGTCTCCACTGAATTGATGAAGTCGATGTAGCGCACAGTGGCGGCGCCCGAATCTGCTATCAATGTTTCGCCGACCGCACGCTGCGAAATCCGATCGAGGAGCCGCACGCCACGCGACTCCATGCAGTTGAGGAACTGCTGGAGCCAACGACCCCTCTGATCCTCAGAGATCGAAACATACAACGCTTGCTGGCGAAGGACTTCGATCTGCGCCCACAAACGAGCGATCAGATAAGCTGTGCTGCCGAAGTCAGAATCGCCAAAGGGGTTATCTTCAGGGATATCGGCAAGTGATTGGAAATCCTCTTTACCGAGAGAAAGGAGCTTGCCGACAAGTTCGTCGGCCGCTTTGAGGATTGGATCAAGGTGCTGGTCGACAAAATTAGCGACTGACTGCTGCTTTTCGTCGCGACGCCGGAATTCGAGGTAGCCTATATCTAGCAACTTGACCACGAAACCGCCCCCGATGGCGGCCACGAACACCTTCGCCCACTCGAGCAGTGCGTTGTCCATCGAGAGTGCCACGCCATCCTTAAATCACCGAAGTTGAAACGAGGAGCTCCGCCCCGCTGCGGCGCAAACCTTCGGTGATCAGATAGTCCCGGTCCCTCGGTGATCGTACTGGAAAACCATGTCATTGTCGAAGTCGCTTCCAGAGCGAAAGCGGGCGAACGCCGCGGGCCCGGTGTGGGGGCCAGCGCTTGCAGCCTCGGCTTCCGGAACCGCCTTGCGCTAGACTATCATTCGGCCAGCGCCGGCTCGGCCTTCGGGAACGGCCTGAAGGTCATGGCGATCAGGAAGGCGCCGATCCCGAGCGCCCAGGCGCCGACATAGAGCCAGCGATAATCGGAGAAAGCGTCGTGGATTAGCCCGCCGGCGAGCGGGCCGATCGCCATGCCGAGGCTGCCGGCCATCGCCGTCCCGCCGATGACGGTCCCCATCATCCTGAGCGGAAAATTCTCGCGCGCCAGCACCGCATAGAGCGGCATCACGCCGGCGTAGATGAAGCCGAACGCCGCCGCGACGGCGTAGAAAGCGGCCAGCTCGCGGACGAAGAAATAGGCCAGCGCGCCGAACGCCTGCAGCAGCAGACCTGTCGTCAACACGCGCTTGGCGCCGAATCTGTCGCCGAGCACGCCGAACACGATGCGGCCGCCCATGCCCGCCAATCCTTCGACGCTGTAGATCGTCACCGCGGCGATCATCGGGACGCCGCAACTCACCGCGTAGCTCACGGTGTGAAAGATCGGGCCGGAATGCGTCGCGCAGCAGAAGAAGTTGGTCAGCAGCAGAATGACGAATTGCGGCGAACGGATCGCCTGCCCCACACCCAAGTCGGGCGCCGGCGCTTCGCCCGCCGACGCAACAGGACTCTTCGCCTCCAGGGCGGGCGGCCGGCGCACTAGCAGCGCCGTCGGGATCATCACGACGGCGACGATCGCGGCGACGATTTGCAGGGTCGTGCGCCAATCGTGGCTGGAGACGAGCCAGGCGACCAGCGGCGACATGGTCATCGGCGCCATCCCCATGCCGGCCGAGACGAGCGAAACGGCGCGGCCGCGTTGGGTGTCGAACCAGCCGGTCACGCAGGCCATCATCGGCGCGAAGATCGCCGCGGTTGCGCCGCCGACCATCAAGCCGAACGTGAGCTGGAACGCCAGCAGCGACGTCGCCCGGCTCGCCAGGGCGAGGCTCGCGGCGAGGATGACGGAGCCGGCGACCGCGATCAGGCGCGACCCGAAACGATCCGACAGACTGCCCCAGGCCATGCTGCCGAAGGCCATAGCGAGAAATCCGATCGTCATCGCGCCGGAGACGCCGCTGACCGACCATCCGGCGTCGTGCGTGATCGGCGTCAGCAGCACCGGCAAGGAGAACATCGCGCCGATCGCCATGCAGCCGAGCAGACCGCCGGCGGCGACAATCACCCAACGATAAGGCAATTCGCGCATGGCGTTTCTCCATCCCGATGGCCGTCTCGCGGACCAAACGCGTCGACGCTGCGACGATGGCGACGCGTCGACGTTTTGTCGATTCAGAGCGCCGAAAGGGATCGCTCGGCGCCAACAAAATCGACGATCATGGCGCTCTCAAGACCCTCAGACGGGCGAACGGCGCATGGATTCCGGCGGCGAACAGCGCCGATGAAGCCCTTGTCGCCCACGGCGGCCGGGCCTTCTATGCGACCCAAACCTCCTGGGCCTCGACATGCATCCTCACGCCGTCTTTGTCGCGCTGGCCTCGCTGCTGCTGCTCGCCGGCCTCGCGCCCGGGCGCGCCGCCCCGCCGCAGACGAGCGTCCCATACGCGCTGCTGGTCGACTTCGACACCGGCGCGACGCTGTTCGCCAAGAACGCCGACGCGCCGATGTCGCCGGCGTCGACGACCAAGATCCTCACCGCCGAGATCGTCTTCCGCGCCGTCGTCGAAGGCCGGCTCAGGCTCGACGACACGGCGCCGATCTCGCCGCGCGCGGCGCGCGAGCGCGACGCCGAATCCGGCGGCTCGAGCATGTTCGCTCAGGCCGGCGCGCAAGTCCGCATCGACGATCTGCTGCGCGGTCTGGTCGTCGCCTCGGGCAACGACGCCGCGATCGCCTTGGCCGAGCGCGTCGCCGGTTCCGAGGAAGCCTTCGCCGCCTTGATGAACCAGCGCGCCCGCGAGCTGGGGATGACCCGCTCGCATTTCGTCAACGCCTGGGGCGGCGGCAGTCCGCGGCAGAGCGTGACGGCGCGCGACATGGCGCGCCTCGCCGCTTATGTCATCGGCGCCTACCCGCAGTTCTACCCCTATTTCGGCGAGCCCGAGTTCGCGTGGAACGGCGTCCGTCAGCAGAACCGCAATCCGCTGCTCGCCATGGCCATCGGCGCCGACGGCGTGAAGACCGGCCATCTCGGCCAAAGCGGCTTCGGCCTGGTGGGCTCGGCCGTCCAGGACGGCCATCGGCTGATCCTGGTCCTCAACGGCGCCCGGACGGAAGAGGAGCGCGCCCGCGAAGCGCGACGGCTGCTGGACTGGGGGTTTGCGGCGGAGCGGTAAGAGGCGCGGCGCGGGTCGAACCGAGCCGCTGGATGACGAAGGGCGATCCCGATTTGTGCCGAACCGCGCCCCCAATCGATGTTGCGTTTTTTCGCAGTCTCAACCGATTGCTCGCAGCGTAGCGCAGGCCTGTTTCGATGCAAGTTCACCTCGTCACCTTGCAAAGGCGCTCATCAGTCGAATTCCGCCGGGGTTCATTCCATCGAAGGCAATCAGGTGCTCCGGCTCCGAAAAGCACCAAGCGAACGAACCCCACGCGAGACTCGCCACGGTCTTCTTGAATGCGGCGTCAGCACGGCTCTGGAAGGCGGTGAGGAACGCGGCCTGCTCAGGCTTGAAGCCCGCATTGATGATGAGCTTGAGAAACGCCGCGCGCCGCTCTCCGTGTATGGGGCCGTCAGTCGCCACCACTTCAACAAACACGAAAAGAAGTCGGCCGTCCGCCGTGTCGGCCAGAATCACGTCGGGCAGCAGCTTCTCCGGGCTTATCTTTATGCCGAGCAACTTGAGCAGTTGATCGTCCTTTTCGACGACCTTCTTGCCGCTTTCCGAGATCCAGACGACGGCGGGATTCGCAAGAAACCGAGGTGCGAATACCTCGACCACGGCCTTCGTGATAACGGAGGAGAGGCCCGGCGCCATTACCCGGCCTTCCCCGCTTGGCAACTGAACCTGCACTTTCGCTTTGGCGCCCGCCGCCGCGACCTGAAGAACTTTCACAGTCGCAAGGGCGCTCGGGCTGAGGCGCTGCGCGCGCCAGGCGGCGGCAGCCGTTTCAAACGCGTCGGGCGTGAGCGCCGGATCAAAAAGAGGGGCAAGATCGCCGCGCAGGACATACCGCCCCTTGTTGGCGGTGGTTGACGCATGAGGATCGATCAGCACGGCCCCGATCGGAACCAAGCCGTTTTTGAGGGCTTCGTCACGGATCGACTCACGCGTGTTCTCTCTGTACCAACGATCACCCGGTTCCGGCGTGCCAGGCTTCTTCACTGCCGCAAGATATGCGATTCGCTCGGCATCGCTGGTTTTGCCCGCCTGAGAGTTGCCCATACGGCAGACGTATTTCGGAGCGAGCCATTCGCCGCCTTCAACCGCTCCCACATACAACATGACGTAGATCGTGCGGGCGGCCGCCAGACCTGTGCACCTGCTGCGTTGCGGCGTTCCTTCAGGAAAGATGACCTGCAGGCGCGCGCGGATTCCTTCGACGTCAGAAAGCGGCCGTAGCATCTTCCCTCGCATAGGCTGCCGCGATGACGGCGTCGATCTCCCTTACCGGAGCGCCGGAATCCACAAGGGTCGCAAGTCTTGTCATGACGACAGGCGGAGGCAACGGAAGCTCTTCCAACTCGAATGCCGAGACCGCCACCGAGCCGTTGATGCACCGGAACGCCGCATCGACAGGAGCGCTGCGTAGCAGCGCAGCGATGACCGCGGACGGAACAATCGGCGAAGGCGTCACGGCGCGCACCATGTTCAGGTGATTCTCGACAATCACCCCCTTATGCCGTCTGACGAACGACTCCGGCATCTCGGCTGCAATCAGTCGCCGCGCCTGCTCTTTCGCCGTTGTCCGCTGAAGCAGAACGCACGGTTCGGTCACGATCAGCCAAGCGTCCTTCGGCAGATTCCCGTCAAACCACGCGACGTGATTTCGCTTCTCGCTTCGCCAGAGAAAGCGGCCGTCGCTCGTCACTGACTCCGCCCAGATGACCGGATAGGATTTGGCGCTGCGATGGTCGCGGAACTGACCCTTGAAGCGATTCCAGACCAAAGGCCCCGTCGACACGCTGTACCCGTAATCCCTGAGCCGATGCGGCATCGACCGCAGACGTCTCGTAAGTCCGATCTGTTGCGGCGTGCGCGGCAGCAGCCACGGCACATCCGGCTGCGACGGGAGGGCAAAGACTCCACCCTTGCGAAACGTCATGGTCTCTTCGGCGTCGAGCGTGATAAAGCCGACCTTGCTCGCGCGTTTTGTCGCGCCCCGTTGGTACGTCGCCAGAATCGTCTCTTGGAGCACGTCCGCAAATATACCGGTCCGCTCCGTCACGAAGTTCACGGCAAGCGGCGCCGCTTCGGCGGCCAGCAGGCCACGAAGGGCCTTGTAATAGAGGCCGGACAGCATCGAAGTCGGCGTGACATATCCAACGACGCCGCCGTCCGCGACCCAATGCAGAGCCGCATCCGTAAAGAGGCCGTAGAGGTTCGCATGACCATACACGCTGCGCTTGAAGAAGGAGCGCCGTTGCGGGGAAGGCGTGACCCGCCCATAGGGCGGATTGCCGACGACCAAATTGAAACGCCCGACGTCGGCAGGGTTGATGTCGAGACTGTCCCTGACTTCGACAATGGACGGCATCGGTTTTCGGGCGGCGCAAATGACATCCCGCAGCGCCGATTCTACCGCCGTCTGAGCGAGCCACGCTCCGAAGGGATCTAGCTCGAACCCGCGCAGCCTTGCGCAGACGTGGCGCAGGATGAAAGCCGGATTTGAGCGCTTGAGAGTCGCAGCCATGCGCAGCGCCAGCGGAACAAGAAAAGCTCCGCCTCCGCAAGCCGGATCCAGGATACGCGCCGCATTCCAATCGACGCCAGCCTCTTCCGACATTGCGAGCAGACGATCCACCAAAGCGGGCGGCGTATAAAAGATCCCCTGCGTCGCACGGAATCCCTCCGGCAGCGCCGTCGTGTAGATCACGCCAGCCAGATGCATAGCTTGTCTGACAGGGAGGCTCGCAAGCGTAGCCCCAAACTGCCGGGCCGCCCTTTCGGCTTCCGCAGAAAGCGGCAGCAAATCTACGCCTTCCGGCTTTGCGAGCGCCACTGGCTGTGCGGCCGCATCCCGGCAAGCCTGCAGCACCGCGAACGTGAAGCTGCGTGCGAACGATAACCGGTGACGCTCACCCAGTTGCGCAGAAAGCGCCCGGGCCACTTCACGATCAACAGTGGCGAATCGTTCTACCGCGCCGTCGATTGGCGCGGCTTGCCTCGTGATTCTTGCCCGGCCCCTCATGCTGTCAGCTTACCCCGAAACTTCGCTTCAAAAGGTGCGAGCGGGTCAGAACATACCATGAACGTGCTTCGGGTAAAAGCGGCTTTGCCATTTCGTGCTGCTCCGATGCACGCGCGTCGTAGTCTCCGGGTCGCCGGATTTGGGGACAATGCGTTCAATGCCCGCCGCAATCCGTAGCGGCCGATCCGGCGCCTCATATAGACGCCGCGGGAGCCCTCTCGGCCGTCGGCGGAGCGGTGAGTTGGGCGCGTAGCCATTGTCGCCGTCACTCACTCGAAACGTGAGGTTTGCGCCCTTCAGCAATCCGTCGGGGGGAGGCGCCAAGCGTTGGACTGCCGTACGGGGCGGCGGTCAATTCCAGGCGACCGCCGCACGCTCGTTCGCCTCTCGCCGGCGACGCCGGACGGCTCCCGCTCATCAATTAGCTTTCTGATAATCGGAATTTGTGCTATTCTTTCTTTGTCCGATTCAGGAACCCGCCGCCATGTCCGCCGCCCTGCCCGTCCCCGCCGCCGCCCGCGCCGCCGCGCGCGATCTGCGCCGCCTGCGCATTCTCGCGTCCCTCCAGGCCGGTCTTTCCTATGCGGCGATCGGGCGCGCGGAAGGGTTGTCGCGCGAGCGGGTGCGCCAGATCGTCGCCAAGGCGCTCGGCGAAGAGGGCGCCGCGACGAAGCTCGACCATGCGCGGGTGCAGATCGCCCGGCTCGAGCCGGCGCTCCAGCTTGCCGCGGGCGCCGTCGCCGAGGGCGACCTCAGCGCGATCGACCGGCTGCTGCGGGTGCTCGACCGGCTCGACCGCTACAGCGCCGTCGAAGGCGCGGCGGCGAGCGAGGACGCGGGCGGGCGCGAAAAGCTGCTCGCCAAGCTCAACGCGATGGCCGAGCGCCTGGTCGCGGCGCGGCGGTCGGGTCTGGTCGACGCCGACGGCCGCCCCTGTCAACGCGACGGCGAAGCCGCCCTTGACGGAGCGAACAGCGCTGATTTCGTTGACGAACCCGCCGCGCCGTCAAGCGCCGGGCTTGACGCCGCTTGACAAGACTTGACGAAACTTGACGCGCGGCTTGACGCCGGGCGAGGCGCGCCTCAGCTCGCCTCCAGGAACCGCTCGGCCTCGGCGAGGTCGACCGAGACGAGCTGACTGACGCCGCGCTCGGCCATGGTGACGCCGAACAGCCGGTCCATCCGCGCCATCGTGATCGGATTGTGGGTGATGGTGACGAAGCGCGTGTCGGAGCGGCGGCCCATTTCGTCGAGCAGGTCGCAGAAGCGCTCGACGTTGAAGTCGTCGAGCGGCGCGTCGACCTCGTCGAGCACGCAGATCGGCGACGGGTTGGTGAGGAACACGGCGAAGATCAGCGCCATCGCGGTCAGCGCCTGCTCGCCGCCGGAAAGCAGCGTCAGCGTCTGCGGCTTCTTGCCCGGCGGGCGCGCGAGGATCTCCAGCCCGGCCTCGAGCGGATCGTCGGATTCGATCAGTTGCAGCTCGGCCGTGCCGCCCTCGAACAGCGCCGCGAACAAATCGCCGAAATGCTTGCTGACGACCTCGAACGCGCCGAGCAGCCGTTCGCGCCCTTCCTGATTGAGGTTCTGGATCGCCTGGCGCAGCCGCTTGATCGCTTCGGTGAGATCGTCGCGTTCCGCCACCAGCCTGTCGCGGCTCGCCGTCACCTCGGCGAGCTCCTCGTCGGCGCGCAGATTGACTGCGCCGAGCCGCTCGCGTTCCTGCTTGAGGCTCTCAAGCTTGCGCTCGACGCCGTCCGCCTCGGGCGGCGCCTCGCCGCTCGCGAGGCCGGCGAGCCCCTGCAACTCGGCCGGCGCGACGTTGAGCTCGGTCTCGATCGTCTTGATCAGCTCTTCGCGCGCCTGGCGCGCGCCCTCCAATCGTTGCTCGGAGGCGGCGCGCGCCTCGCGCGCTCCGCCCATCGCCTCGAGCGCGGCGCGAGCGACGCGGTCGGCGTCGGCGAGCGCCGTCTCGGCGGCGGCGCGCGCGTCGGCGGCGCCTTTGCGCGCCGTCTCCGCCGCGTCGAGCTCGCTCATCAATTGTCGGCGCTGTTGCAGGAAGACGGCCGGCGCCTCGGCGAGCGTCGCCAGCTCGGCCTCGGCGGCGGCGCGCCGTTCGCCGATGTCGGCGATATGGGCGTCCGCCTTGGCGCGGCGCTCGGCCCACGACCGCCGCTCCTCGACGATCGCGCGCCGCCGCGCTTCGCGCGCTTCCGCCTCGCGCGCGAGCGTGTGCGCCGCCGCTTTCGCCTCGGCGAATTCCGCCCGCTCCTGGGCGGCGAGCGTGCGTGCGCGCTCGAGCGCCAGCGCCAGTTCGTCGCTCGGCGCGAGATCGCCGAGCGCGGCTTCGTGCTGCGCCTTGCGCTCGGCCGCCTCGCGCCGCTGCGCCTCGGCGCGCGCCAGCGCTTCGTCGAGCGCCGACAGCCGCGACAGCGTCTGGGCGCGCCGGCGCTCGGCGGCGGCGAGCTTGTCGCGCCCCGCGTCGAGCGCGGACCGCGCCGCGCGCGCGCTTTGGCGCGCGGCGCTCTCGGCGGCGGCCGCTTCGCTCAGCGCCGCGTGGGCCTTGCCCGCTTCGGCGCGCGCCAACGCCGCGGCTTGCCGCGCCGCCTCGGCCTCGCGCGACAGATCGCCGAGCCGGTTCTTCTCGGTGAGCCGCTGCGCCGCCGGCGTCGGCGCCTCGGCGGTGGAAACGAAGCCATCCCAGCGCCACAGGTCGCCCTCGAGCGACGCCAGCCGCTGCCCGGCTTTCAGCAACGCCGCCACCCGCGCGCCGTCGGCGCGCGCGACGACGCCGATCTGCGCCAGGCGCCGCCGCAGCGCCGGCGGCGCTTCGACCCGTCCGGCGAGCGGCTCGACGCCTTCCGGCAATTGCGGATCGCCCTCGCCGTCGCTGAGCGACCAGTGCGCCGGCGCTTCGGCCTCGACTGAGGCCTGAAGATCGTCGCCGAGCGCGGCGCCGAGCGCCGCCTCGTAGCCGCGCGCGACGTTGACCGCGTCGATCGCCGGCCGCCACTTGCCGCTCGGCGTCGCGCTGATCAGCTTGGTCAGCGCGCTGACTTCCGCGTCGATGCGCTGGGCGGCGCGTTCGGCCTCGGCGAGCGGCCCGCGCGACCGCGCCTCCGCCTCGCGCGCTTGCGCATGCGCCGCTTCGGCGGCGAGCGCCTCGGCTTCCGCGTCGGCGAGCGCCTGGCCGAGCGTCTCGACCGACTCGGCTTCAGCGCGCAACGCGTCGTCGTCGCCGGCGGCGGCCTGCAATTGCTCGCTTTCGCGCGCGATCGTGGCGCATTCGCTCTCGAACCGCGCCTGCCGCCGCGTCTCTTCGGCGAGGCTGGCGGCGAGCGCATTGCGGCGCGCGTTGTGATCGGCGGCCGCCGCCTGCGCTTCGGCCAGCGCCGCCTCGGCGGCGGCGAGCCGCTCCTCGAGCCGCGCGCGCCGCTCTTCCGCCTCGCGCTTGGCCTCTTCGGACCGCGCGGCGTCGGCGGCGAGCGTTTCGTCCTCGGTCGCCAGCCGCGCCGCCACCTCCGCCGCGTCGGCGATCAGCGCCTCTTCGCGCTGCAGGTCCAGCGCCCATTCGGCGACGTGGCGCTCGAGCTCGGCGACGCGCGCCTTGGCGCGGTTCTCCTCCTGGGCGAGCGCGTCGCGCGCCAGCGTCAGCCGATGCAGCGCCGCGCCGACGCGCGCTTCCTCGTCGCGCAGCGGCGGCAGATCGGCGGCGGCGACCGCTTGCAGCCGGGCCGCTTCGGCTTGGGCGCGGGTGCGCTCGGCGACCTCGCGCAGGTCGGCTTCGAGACGGCGTTCGGCGTCGACGCATTGGCCCTCGCGCTCGCGCCAGGCGATCAGCCGCGCCAGCGCCTCGTGACGGCGGATGTCCTGCGCCAGATTGCGGTAGCGATGCGCCTGGCGCGCCTGGCGCTTGAGGCTGTCGATCTGCGCGTCGATCTGTTTGAGGACGTCCTCGACCCGCAGCAGATTGTCCTCGGCGCCCTTGAGCCTGAGCTCGGCCTCGTGGCGGCGCGAATGCAGGCCGGAGACGCCGGCCGCCTCCTCGAGGATCAGCCGCCGCGCCTGCGGCTTGGCGGCGATGATCTCGCCG
>Ga0181519_10003191_pt1 | contig 13546 bp, 9 predicted proteins | sample PEATcosm2014_Bin_26_FD_121102 | JGI IMG/M metagenome (GOLD analysis project Ga0181519, IMG submission 121102) | Peatland microbial communities from MTU Mesocosm Facility, Houghton, MI, USA - PEATcosm2014_Bin02_10_metaG | ecosystem: Environmental > Terrestrial > Soil > Wetlands > Peat | place...
AACTCCGCTGTTTTTCAGAACCTGAACCTGGCCAAGAATTGAAACTGCCGCAACTCGCCGACGGATGTGACCTGGCCGAAATGTGGATCTCCGTACGTGGTGTCGACGCCCGAGTACTGCACGGTATTGAAGACGTTGTTGATTTGCGCGCGAATTTCCATGCTGCGGTTTTCGCCCATATCCATGGTTTTGGAGAGCGCCATATTGTTCTGCACCGTTCCCGGCCCCACGATGGAGTCGCGCGGCGCATTGCCAAAGTAATTGCAGAACCCCGTGGTGGCAGAGGGCGGAGCGTATGCCGCGGTGTTGAACCACTGACGCAGACCGCCGATGATGGCGGGCGATTGCCCGGGAACGAGATTCGGCCGAAGCGCGCCCGCGTTACCGCACTCCACGCCCTGCGCAGTGGGCTCGAAACTCGGTGAAATCCAGCCGCCCGTGGCGAAGGTGAAGCTGCCGGAGACGGAGAAGCCGTCGAGGATGTGCGACGGGACGCCGGAAGTTGCCCACAACCTGCCTTCGCCAAAGGGCAACTCGAAGAGATAGTTGCCGCTGACCTGGTGGCGAACGTCGAGGACCGAGTGGCCTTCCTGCGCGGCAAGGTTCTGCCAGTCCTGCACGACGGCGCCGCCGCTGCCGTTCACAGAGCTGGCGTCGTCGATGGCGTGGCCGTACTGATAATTGGCGCCCAGGGAAACGCCTTTCTGCAGGCGCTTGTTCAAGCGCACCGTGGCCTGATTGTTTTTGTAATAGGCTTCTGCTTCATCGTAGGTGAAGAGCAGGTCGCTGGGATCGGTCCCCGCGCTGGTGGGCAGCGCGCGCGGGGCGAGCTGCACATCGAGGTGATTGGAGCGCGAACCGTTGTAGCCGAGATTCATGACCATGCCCAGCGGCAGCGTCTTTTGAAGATCGAGGTTCCACACCATCACGTAGGGAAGGCCGTAGTGGGGATTCAAGGCGTAGTTGCCGACGGTGGCGGGCGCGGGAAAACCATTGGCGAGCGTGAAGCAGGTGCTGGTTTGCGCGCAGGCAATGGACGGCGAGTTGCCGGCGGCTTCCTGGTTGGTCTGCTCATTAGTGAAGGGCGGCAGGTGCGCCATTTTGGTGGCGAAGCCGGCGTACTCGCCCACGGTGTAATTGGTGCCGAAGCCAGCGCGGAGTACCGTGCTTTTGATTTTCGGTACACGCCACGCAAGACCTATGCGCGGCTGGAAGGCTTTGCGCCAGGGAAACACGAGCGAAGAGGGCAGGCCGTTTTGGCCGGCGGTCTGCTCGGTCTCGCTGGCAAAAGCTGTGGCGGGGTTGGTAGCGATATCGGCTAGGCGGTTGTATTTCTCGGTGTAGGGCGCAAAAAACTCCCAGCGCACGCCGTAGTTGAGCGTGAGCGAAGGCAGCGCGCGCCAGTCATCCGTGGCGAAGGCGTCGTAGACGTTGTCGCGCAGGTAGCTCTTGGCCAGCGAGGAGTTGAGCGTGGTGGATTGCGGCAGGCCGAGGAGAAAATCGGCGATCGAATTGCCGGTGCCAGCAACGGCCGTGCCACTCATAAATTCTTCAGTGAAGAGGCCGGTAAATGCGAAGTTCCCTGTGCCGTTGGAGCCGGCGAGAAAGTCACGATGCACGCGGCGGTAATCGGCGCCGTAGCGCATGTTGTGCTTGCCGTGAATCCAGCTGAGGACCTCAGAGAACGAGATGGTTTGAGAGATGGAGAAACTGGGCTGGGTATCGCTGAGGCCCGTGATGCCATTGCTGAGCGAGATGGTGGGCACGCCGTAGTTGAGGCCGACGTTGTTGGGCACGTTGATGCCGTCGGTCGCGGCGGGATTGTCGGTGGTGTTGGTGAAGAAGTTGATCGTGTGGTTGTTGCTGCGGTTCCAGTTGGCGTTGAAGATGTTCGTGAAGCGGTGGTAGCCGACGGTGTAGCCGGCCTGCGCCGAGTAAGAGTTCGAAGCGCTCTTGCCGCCGAGCTCTGGAATGAAACTGACGATGTCTGAGGCTGAGTGGCCCTGGTTGTAATTGAAGTTGATACTTTGACGCAGACCTTGATTCTGCGATCCGCCGCGACGCCCGCCGCCACCGCCGAAGCCTCCACGGCCGCCGGGTTGGGTGGCGTTTGCGCCCAGGCTGCGGTTGTAACGAACGCCGGCATTGGTGGAGTTTGATTGCCCGGTGGTGATCGCCTGGTAGTTGTAGCCGTTGACGGTTTCGCCGTTGGGCAATGGCTGAGGGAATAAGGCGAGCAGCGCCGCGGCTTGCGGCGAGATGGACTGGTATGGAACGTAGGTTGGCGGGTTGGGAATCTTGTTGGACGGGAACTGCACGCCGGTAACCGGGTCGTAGATTGGCTGCAACCCTACAGCGGAAAAATCACCGCTCCGTTCCGCCAGCGTGGGCACCGTTTCATTGAATACACCGGGCGTGGATTGGCGCGTGCCGGAAAGCGTGAGGAAGACGGTATCTTTTCCGCTGGGCTTGGTGAAGTGCGGAATATACGGCGCGCTCATGAAGGAAAGCGTGAAGCGATTCGATCCGTTTACCGGCTGGTGCTCGGGCAGGCCGGTCAGATCGAACGGTTGCGCATTGAAATAAGAGGTGGTGTTGTTCCACGCGATGGCGCCGTGGGGCTGCGCGGGATTGAAGCCGCGGAAATTTCTTCCGCCGCCTCCACCGCCACCGCCGCCGCGTCCGCCGAAGCCGCCGCCTCCGCCACCACCGCCGAACCCGCCGCCTCCACCAAAACCACCGCCGCCGAAAGCTCCGCCGAACCCTCCGCCGCCGCCGTATCCGCCAAACAATCCACCCTGTCCGGCCTGGTCGCCCTGCGGCCCCTGACCGCCGGGACCGCCTGGTCCCATGCCTGCGTTGAGCCGGTCGTCAGGACCGGTGCCCGCATAGGCGCTCACTTGTCCGGCCTGACCGGTGATCGCCACCGATTCGTCACTGAAGTCGGAGTTTGCGGCGATCGAGGGCAGCACCGCTCCGCTCTGGCCTTCGGTGCCGGCCCCAGTGTCGGTATCTGCGGTCAGCGCGCTTTCGAGGCTCATGTTTTCTGGAGCGTTGCCGGCCATTTGCCGCACGCCCTGGCCGGGGGCGCCGGTGCGGGCCCCTTCGCGCGTCCCCTGCTGCGCCTGTTGTTGTTGCTGGTCCTGTTCGGCCTGGCGCGATGCCAGAATGAGCTCGAAGTTTACGAGCTGGTCGTGACTGGAAGCGTTGAGGACCGCTTCCTGCGAGCCTTGCGCGAAGGCCGCGAAATGGGTGCGGATGACATAGCGGCCGTTTTGGGGAATATTCATTTGCCACGCGCCGGTGATGTCGGTGGTGGTGGAGTAGCGCTTGCCGGTAAGAGAATTTTGCGCGGTGAGGGTGACACCGGGCAGGGGAATGTTTCCGCTTTTTACGGTGCCATGCAACTTGCCGCCGGCGATGGCTGGAGTGGCAACGGGCGCGGCAACTTGTGGTGCAGCGACAGGCGCTGATGTGGGAGAAGGCGCGGGTGCGCCGGTCGAAACTGGGGCTGCCGCCGGAGCCGGGACCTGCGCCCAGGCCGCGATCGAGCTGGCCACAATAATCCCCACCACTCCCGCACGCATCATAATTCTTGTTGTCCGGCCTCTCGTGCCTGTATTCAGTCTGACGAGTCATTCACCGTTAAGGTTTACGGATCAACGCGGCCGCGGAAGAGGACGATGACGATTTCGAGATTGAGAGATCACACAGAGGCTAAAGCCCCGGACATTTGGCCGTGTTTTCGGCGCGCGACCCACACACTGTGTGGGTTCCCCGGTCGTGCCCTGACACTTCGTGCAACCTTTGAGGAGTTTTTCGGCGGCACGCACCGACGCGCTGGCCGGCGGTCTCGCGCTGCGGGAGGGTTTGTGTAATTTGTGCGAATTGATGCGACACGCGAGATTTGGACTTGCAATCCACTGCGGCACATGTTAACTATTAAGGCAATAATCTCCTGATTGCTACCAAGCGAGTAACCTTGGTTGCATCGGACAGGATGGGATGGGCATGCAGATCGGCACCACGATTCGCTCTTACAGGTTGCAGAAGGGACTCTCACAGGGAGACATCGAAAAGAGAACCGGCCTGCTGCGCTGCTATCTTTCGCGCGTGGAAAACGGCCACACCGTGCCCTCGCTGGACACGCTCGCCAAGATCGCCAACTCCCTCGACCTGCCCATCGCGCAGTTCTTCGCCAGCGACACACTGGCCCGCCAGATGAATACGCAGAACCTCTCCGACGACGAGCTGCGCTTTCTGACGCAGATCCGGCGCTACTCCTCGAATTTGAATGAGAGCGACCGCAAGCTGCTGATGGCCATGGTGAAGAAGTTCGCCGCTACGGCGACGAGATAGAGATCAGGTTTCAGGGGTCAGGTGTCAGGTGTCAGCCCTGCGTGACTGAGAGCGCAGGTTCGCTAACGCGATGATGGGCGCGAACGAGGCCCCTTCGACTTCGATCAAAGCAGGCTCTCGCACAGCAACCGCTCAGAACGTCAGGCCTTGCGGCGGCGGAATGTGCGCCACGTAGAAACCAAAAAGCACAAGCAGAATGACGATGGCCGCGACGGCGAGTCGCATGCGCGTCTGAAACTCACCGCGCGGCGAGCCGATACGCGGCACCATCGGCACTGCAAAGAGCAGTCCGCAAAGGAAGCCGCCGATGTGCGCGGAATTATCGATTTCTACACCTGCGATCCCGTTGCCGAGGCCAACCGATAGGCCGATGACAAGGTTGATGGCGGCGAAATAGATGACAGACTTGCGCAGACGCTTGAGCTCGTATTCAGGAATGGGCAGGCGCTTGGATTTGAGCAGGATGATCAGAGCGCCGGCAATGCCGAATACTGCGCCGGAAGCTCCGGCGCCCGCCGGGAAAACGACGCTTCCCCCGTCGTGCAAAGGGCGGTACCAGTTCCAGCCAGTGGACAGCAAATTCCCGGCCGCACCGGTAAGAATGTAGACCGCGATCAGTCCAAATGAGTCCATCAATGGCTCGGCCAGAAGTCCCAGGTTCCACAGGCACCACATGTTGGTGGCCAGGTGGAGAATGCCCACGTGCACAAACATGGCGGTGACGATGCGCCACCACTGCCCTTCAATGAGTACGCTGCCGGCGTTATCGGCGCCCCAGTGCATGAGCTGGTCGACGGTAGGGCTCCACGTGCTGACGCCGCTCACCACCATCGCGAGATAGACCCCGCAATTGATGCCCACGAGCAGATAGGTGGCCGGCGCAGAGGCCCACCCGCGCCGGGAACGAGGCCGACGCGGCGGCGGATTTTCGGCCTGCGGAGGAAGGATCTCCGGCGGGGGGCTCGAGGAATAACTTCCCATATCAACACTCTAAAGCATCGGCGGTTGCGCCGCGCGAGGAAGAATGAGCCTGCGGGGCGGCGATTTCCCGCGGAGGTTTGGGGCCTTCCGATTCACAACCGGGCGCGGAGCGCCGATGTAGTCTGGAGTTTGGTTTGCGGGTGATGGGCTTGCTCTCCCACGTCTCAAAATCGAGACGTGGGGCACCCGAGGTTTTTGTGACAGGAGAGATCGCGTGAGTGTGGAGGCAAAGGCAAGCGGGAGCGGTGCCAAGACGATTCGCCGCGCGTTGCTGAGCGTGACCGACAAGACGGGCCTGGTGGAGTTTGCACAGGCGCTGGCAGGATTCGGCGTGGAGTTGATTTCAACGGGCGGGACCGCTAAGGCACTGCGTGCAGCAGGGCTCTCGGTCAAAGACATTAGCGAACTGACGGGCTTTCCTGAGATGCTCGACGGGCGCGTGAAGACGCTGCATCCGCGCGTGCATGGCGGTCTGCTCTATATCCGCGGCAACGCCGAGCACGAAGCGGCGGTGAAGGCGCACGGCATTGAGCCCATCGACATGGTGGTGGTTAATCTCTACGCGTTTGAGAAGACCGCATCGCAACCCGGCGTTGCGTTCGGGCATTTGATCGAGAACATCGATATTGGCGGGCCGTCGATGGTGCGCTCGGCGGCGAAGAACTTTGAAGACGTGGCGATTGTGACGCGGGCCGCGGATTACCCCGCGCTGACGGAAGAGTTGAAGGCCAATGGCGGTGCGCTGAACCGCGCCACGCGCTGGCGGCTGGCGAAACAGGCCTTTGCGCTGACCTCCGCGTACGACTCGGCAATTGCGAGCACGCTCGAACAGATTGCCGACGCGCCCGCTCCGGAAGCTGCGGCGGCGTTCGACGATGCGGCGTTGCCTGCGACTCTGCGCGTCAATATGCCAAAAGCAAATGCGCTTCGTTACGGCGAAAATCCTCATCAGCGCGCGGCGCTCTATGCCGACGGCTCAGGCAGGGGCATTGCGGGAGCGCGGCAATTGCAGGGCAAAGAACTGAGCTTCAACAATCTCGTGGACCTGGATGCCTGCTGGGAGCTGGTGCAGGAGTTTGAGGAGCCCGCCTGCATCATTGTGAAGCACACCAACCCCTGCGGCGCGGCCACAGGCGCGAACATTCTCGAGGCGTATCAAAAGGCGCTTGCCGCCGATCCGGTGTCAGCCTTCGGCGGAGTAATCGGCATTAATCGCGAGGTGGATGGCGCGGCGGCGGAAGAGATCACGAAGCTGTTTGTGGAAGCTATTGCCGCACCGGGGGTTTCTGAAGACGCGCGGGAGCGCTTTGCGCAAAAGAAGAATCTGCGCCTGGTGGAAGTGAAGACGGCGCCGGTAAAGCCGATGGTCAAACAGGTGTCGGGAGGGTTGCTCTTGCAGGATGCCGACACTGGGCGAGTGACGGAGTCGGAGCTGAAGGTGGTGACGTGGCGCCCGCCGACGGCCGAGGAACTGCGCAGCCTGCTCTTTGCGTGGCGGGTCTGCAAGCACGTGAAATCGAATGCGATTGTGTATGCGCGCGATGGGCAGACACTGGGCGTGGGCGCAGGGCAGATGAGCCGGGTGGACGCGGCCAGGTTCGGCGCCATGAAGGCTGTGCTGCCGCTCAAGGGCTGCGTCGCGGCGTCGGATGCGTTCTTTCCCTTCCCCGATGGTCTGGAGGTTGTTGCGCAGAACGGCGCGACCGCTGTGATCCAGCCGGGCGGGTCGGTGAAAGACCAGGACGTAATTGCGGCGGCCGATAAGCTCGGCCTGGCCATGGTTTTCACGGGGATACGGCACTTCAGGCACTGAGTCTCTGGTGGCGTGAATGCGTACTTGTTGGGTTCGTGCTATCCCCGGTCTCAAAATCGAGACCGGGGGCACCCGCGGAGTTGGCTCGGGCTGGCGTCGAAAGTCTGCGCATGGCCGCAAGGGCATGAATGGCGGCTATTTGCGGGAAAATCGCGGATTCCGCCGAGCACGTGCGACTAATGGCGCGTAAAATCGTCTTTAACGGTAGGCGGAGTTTCTCGGCTACCGGAGTTACCCGGCTGCCCGTGCCGCGTTTTGGCTTTTAATCAGCGCTCAATGCGCTTTGCCGGCTAGAGAAATTGTGGAATTCCCTGCATGATGACAAAAATGACTGTTTTTCTGACCCCTGGGCACAAGATTGCCCTCGCCCTCTTGCTTTTATTGCCGGCAGCGGCCGTTTGCGCGCAAACGGCGCCAGCGGCCAGCGGCACACCGGCGAGCCCGCAGGAAAAGCCAAAGAACGCCCGCGGCCAGAGCACTCCGGAGACGACGGCGCCCGCGCCGGTCCCCGCGCCCGCTGCGGCACCGGCGGCGACGACGCCGACGAGCGGAGCCATGACCACATCGGCCACCGCCGAGCCCAACCGCGCTCAGGCGTACTACCACCTGGCGCTGGCCGGCGTGTATGAGGATGACGCCATCTCCGACGGCCGCACCGACGAGGTGAACAAGGCCATCGAGGAGTACAAGCTGGCGCTGAACGCCGATCCCAATTCAGGGGAGTTGGCCGACGATCTCGCCGATCTGTATTTCCGCGTGGGTCGCGTGCACGACGCCGAGGTAACGGCGCGGGGGCTGCTGAAGACTGCGCCTGACGACATTGAAGCGCACAAACTGTTGGGCCGGATTTACCTTCGTGAGCTGGGCGAGGGCGAAAACTCGAGCGCGGGAGCCGCGGCGCCGGGCAGCTCGCAAGACGTGGTGCTGGACCAGGCAATCGCGGAGTTCCAGAAGATCGTGGCTTTGCAACCGAAGAGCGTGGAAGATCACATGGTGCTGGGGCAGCTATATACCGTGAAGCACCAGCCTGAAAAAGCGGAAGCGGAATTCAAGACCGCACAGGCGATTGAACCCGAGTCAGAGGACGTGGTGTTGAACCTGGCGCGACTCTACGCCGAAAGCGGCGACCTGCAGCATGCGGCGAAGTCAATCGAGGCGGTTCCCGTGGATGGGCGCACGCCGAAGATGGAATTCACGCTGGGCGCGCTGTACGACCAGATGAAGCAGCCCAAGGACGCAATTGCGGCATACAAGCGCGCGGAGGATATGGAGCCCGGTGACTTGCAGACCGTGGATGCGCTGGCGCAGGCGCTGCTGAATAACGATCAGCTCGACGACGCGCTGAAGCAGTACAAGGATCTGGCTGAAGCCAATCCCGACGATGCCGAGCCGCTGATTCACATTGCCGAGATCGAGCGCAGGCAGGGCAAGTATGAAGATGCGCTGACCGTCGTCCGCAAGGCTCGCAAGATCGACCCCAACTCGCTGGAAGCGGGATTCAATGAAGGACTGCTGCTCGACATTCTGGGCCGGCTGGACGAAGCCATCCAGGTTTACCAGGACATGGTGGACTCCCCTCAGATTTCGCACGCCAACGGCGCATACACCGAAGAAGAGAAGAACAACCGCAGCATCTTCCTGGAACGGTTGGGAACCGTTTGCCTGGAAGAGAACAAGCTGGACCTGGCAATTGCCGCGTACCAGAAGATGATCGACCTGGGCGGCAGCATTGCTGTGCGCGGCTACCAGGGTGAAATCGACGCCTATCGCGGCGCACATGAGTTCGATAAGTCGCTCGAAGTGGCCAAGAAGGCCGTGGCCGCCGATCCCAAGGATAGCGACCTGAAACTGATGCTGGCAGGAGAGATCGCCGACCAGGGCCATCCCGACGATGGACTGGCGATGGCGAAGAGCCTGCTCGATGGCGCCACGCCCGACGAACAGCGCGGCATCTGGTTTGCGATCGGGCAGATGGACGTGCGCCTGCACCGCTGGAAGGACGCCGAAGACGCGTTCGACAAGGGCGAGCCGTTGGCGACCAAGAAGGAAGACCGCACGTATTTGTTCTTCCTGCGCGGCGAGCTGGCGGAGCGGCAAAAGCATTTCGACCAAGCAGAACAGTATTTCAACCAGGCGCTCACGCTCGATCCCCAGAACGCCATGACGCTTAACTATCTCGGGTATATGTGGGCCGACAGGGGAGAAAAACTGCCTGATGCGCTGAAGATGATTCGCAAAGCCGTGGACATTGAGCCGATGAACGGCGCGTATCTCGATTCGCTGGGCTGGGTCTACTTCAAGATGGGCGAGTACGAGTTGGCCGAGGACAATCTGCGCCAGGCGGTAAACCGCGACCAGACCGATCCCACGGTGCATATGCACCTGGGCGATTTGTACGAAAAGACGGGACGGATCCGGTTGGCGGCAGCGCAGTGGCAGCTTTCGGTTGACGAGTTTGCGAAGTCGTCGCCGGCCGACTTTGAGCCGGGCGATGTGGCCAAGGTGCAGAAGAAGCTGGAGAGCGCGCGGGAGAAGCTGGCAAAAGAAGAAGGCGCTCTGAACCAAGGCAAGCCGGAGTAGGCGGGGCGCCCGTTCCGGCTACCCGAGTTTTCGTTCGATTGAATTCGAGCTTCGGGAAGACTCATGGCAGTTGCTGGCGATTTCGAGGTGGCTTTTTTCGAACTGAAACGTGTCTTCGCCGCGCATCTGTGCCGCCTGACGGTCAAAAACGACTCGGCCACCGAATTCACCCTCACAGGGCGTACGCCCTCGCCATTTCCCCAGCACAAGGGACAGCCTATGTGGTTTGCCTCTGTACGCCGGGGCAAGGCCTACGTCAGCTTCCACCTTATGCCGCTCTATATGAATCCGCCGCTCCTGCGAACTGTTTCTGACAGCCTAAAGAAACGCATGCAGGGCAAGACCTGCTTTAATTTCAAGGCCGCTCCGGAGCCTGAGTTACTCAGAGACCTCGGGCGGCTCGTCGAAGCGGCTATGAATGATTGGACAGCGAAGAAGTACGTCTAGTTTCCGCGTCCCTACACCGGATCGCGCCTACTGCGCGTGCGCCGTGGCGTCGGCCAGGAACACATCCACGTTGCTCTTATCCACCAGCGCCGTGCCGGTATCGATAAACGCCGGATAGGGCGCGAAGGCGTCGACGCTGAAGTCCTTGCTGAGCTGCACGGGCGGATCGTGATAGATCTCGTCCAGCGCCTTGAGCCCGATAAATCCCATGGTGAAGGGCTTTTGCACAATCGTGGAGTCGATCACTCCGTCTTTGATTCCATTGAGCGTATCGGGATTGACGTCCCACGCCACCACGATGCGGCTGCTGTCGCCGGTACGCTTGACGGCATCTGCCACCAGCTTGCCTGAAGCGGAATCGAGACAGACAAAGGCATCGATTTTCTTTGCGCCGGTGAGAGCCAGCAACTGCTGGGTGCGATCGAAGGCCATGGTGGTGTCGCCCTTGATGTCGACGACGTCGACGATGGTGATGCCGGGCCGCGCGGCAAAGACATCTTTGAAGCCCTTCAGGCGCTCTTCTGTATTGGGCTGGCCGGCGATGGTAAAGAAGACCACGTTGCCTTTTCCGCTCAGCTTGTCGACAATCCGGCGACCGCCCAGGCGGCCTGCATCCAGATTGTTGGTGCCGATGAAGTAGAGCCTGCGGCTGCCCGCGGCGTCGGAGTCGACGGTGATAACCGGAATGCCGGCATTGATCGCAGCGTCGATTTCGGGCGTCAGCACGGAGGCGTCGGAGACCGAGATGAGAATGCCGGCGGGCTTAGCCGCAACCGCATTCTTGAGTTCCGCGAGCTCAGCCTGCGGGTCGCGGTTGTCGGGCCCGGCCACCTTCACCGTCACCTGGTATTGCGAAGCCGCCTTCTTGAATCCCGCGACGGCCGTTTGCCAATAATTGGATGACATGTTCGAGCCGACCAGGTAAAACACCTCTTTGAGCGAATGTCTTCCTTCGCAGCCTGGGGTCAATACTGCTACCAGCGCCGCGAGTGCAAGCGCCATTCCCTTGATTGGTTTCATGGTTTCCTCCACTTAAGCGGGAATTGATTTGAGACATTTTGCCCGGACCGGCATTGCCGATTGCGAGCGCGCGCCGGCCCATCAAAAATCCGGCTGGATGGTACTCCCGTGAACCCGCGATTGTCCATCCCGCAGTGTTCAGGCTTTCTTGTAACAGCCGCGGCGTGCATGGCCGCGTGATACAGAGCACAGGGATGGCCTCAAATCGGTTCCAGAATTCACGTGCTCTTTTGATGAGCGTGAAAGGTGGCATTTTCTTGAGGAAAATGCCACTCGGCAGCGGCGGTTCCGAGGTATTGCAATTCCGGGACCGGTGTCGCGCGCGGCGGCGGCCCCTTTTGCGGTATAACCAGACGAGAGTTGATGACTGCGCTCAAGAACGAATCACCGGTCCCGCTGGCGGCGGGAGTTGCCGCCAGCGGCAGGGCCGACAGCGAACTCGTACGCCGCGTCCACGCGGAGCCCCCGCACGCCTATCGCACACCCTTCGCGCGCGATGCCGCGCGGGTTCTTCACGCGCGCGCCTTTCGCCGCCTGGCCGGGAAGACCCAGGTGTTCACCCGCCTGCCCGCGGAGGGACTTTCCGATCATTTTCGCAGTCGCCTGACGCACACACTCGAGGTGACGCAGATTTCGCGCACGGCGGCCGCGGCGCTGGGACTGAATGCGGAACTGGCTGAAGCGCTGGCGCTGGTGCACGACATCGGGCATCCGCCCTTCGGCCACGCCGGGGAAAAGGCGCTGGACCGCGCGCTCCGCGGGCACGGGTTGAGCTTCGACCACAATTTGCACGCGCTGCGCATCGTCACCTGGTTTGAAGAGCGCTATCCGGCCTTTCGTGGGCTCAATCTCACGCTTGCGGTCCGCGAGGGCATCGTGAAACACTCGCACGATTACTCCGCCGCGGAACATCCCGAGCTGGCAGAGTATTTCCTTGATGAGCTTCCGCCGCTCGAGGCGCAGTTGATCGACCTGGCCGACGAAATTGCCTATCTGACAGCGGATCTTGACGACGGACTGGACTCGGGCATCGTCGCGCTCGAACAGGTGCGCGAATCCGTGCCACTCTTCCGCGGCTTTCACGACGCTGCGCTGGCCAGCTATCCCCATGCCGCGCCCAAGGTCGTGGTGTATGAGGCCCTGCGGCGCGTGTTGAACGTATTTGTTACGGACTTGATTGAAGAAGTGCGCACGCGCGTGACGGCGCTGGGCGCGACCACGCTCCATGAGATCCGGCGCGCACCCGAACGGCTGGCCGCATTCAGCCCGCAGATGGAAGCCGCGCGCGTGACGACGAAGGATTTTCTCTATGCCAACCTTTACAACTCTCCCGGCCAGGAGCATGTGCACGCGCAAGCCGAGAAAGTGATTGCCGAACTCTTCGCTTTCCTGATGGCCGAGCCGGGATTGATGCCGGAAGACCACCAGGCGCAGATTCCCACGGAAGGTTTGGCACGCACCGTGGCGGACTACATTGCCGGCATGACCGACAGCTACATTGTGCAGTTGTGGGAACGGTGCGGGGGACGGTAGGCCAGCCTAGTAGCCCTCCTCGCGCAACTCGCGCTCACGCTCGAGACGGCGATCTTCCAGTAACTCGTCGCACAGTGGTCGCTCGCCCGGCAGACGCTTATCCGCTTCCTCAGCAAGCCTCATTTTTTCGGCGACTACCTCGGGCGGATCGGTAATTTCGAAATCAGGGTGTCTTGATTTAATGGTTGACATAGCCACTTCTGTATATCGGCGTAATATTCGCTCACTACAATCATCGGATTTTCAGGGGAATCCGAGAAGTGCAAAGGCAAATGCAGGTCCTTCGACTCGTCCGCCTGCGGCGGGCGCGCTCAGGATGACCGGGGTTGATTGGGGGGCGCGCTATCCCACCCATTCGCCCCAAAAAAGGGGCGAATGGGTGGGGCACGGGTCAGTGGTGCTGGGACAATAAGATTACTGGACCGTCCCCTGCGGCCGCAGACGACGCAGGTCGAGGGCGCATTGCACGGCGTTTTGCGCGTGGAGCCGTAAATTGTCGGATGCGGCCCAGAGCCAGAGCCGCGATGTCTGATTGGAGTTGCGGCCCAGCATCTCCGGACGCAGGCGCACGAGGACATCGTTCTGTCCCGTGGCTGCCAGGTTCGAGGGCGAGTCCGTGTCTTCGAGCACGAGCTCGATGTGCTCGCCATTCAGCGCCTCTTCGAGGGCGACGATTTCCACGGGGCGCTCAAGCTCGATGGCGATGGAAAAGGTGTGGCCGTGGAAGACCGGCGCATGGATGACCTGGACGGCCAGGGACGGTCCGCGGCCGCCGGTGAGCGCCTCATAATGGCGGCGAATCCGCGCTTCCAC